>Ga0187894_10000679_pt1 | contig 45701 bp, 42 predicted proteins | sample GBC1701081metaG_FD_136650 | JGI IMG/M metagenome (GOLD analysis project Ga0187894, IMG submission 136650) | White microbial mat communities from a lava cave in the Kipuka Kanohina Cave System on the Island of Hawaii, USA - GBC170108-1 metaG ... | reverse complement strand
CCAAGCTCAACTGACCCGTCTGTCGAATCGCCATGGCTTATCTCCTATCCGTCACTCAAGTGAATCACGGATACTCCACTTCTGCAAAGGTCTCGCAAGCGGGAGAAGGTGATCGGGAAGGGCGGGCGAGGGTTTAGGTCACTTCGCGGGTTCGGGAAGCTTGTCGCTCGGCAGCTCCATTGGCGCGCCGAACCACTTCTTCTGCATTTCGGCGAGCTTGCCGCTCTCGCCGAGCTTGCGCAATTCGCCGTCGATGAGCGTATTCAAAGCGGCGCTGTCCTCGTCCTTGCGGCCGGCCCAGGAGAAATAGGTCTTGGGCCCGAAAGTCGGGAGCACGACCTCGAAGACATCGGGCCGCTGGCGCTGGGCTTCCAAGAGGTTGGGCAGGCTGTTGACGACGGCCGAAATACGCCCGGCGCCCAGATCGGCATAGGCTTCGGAGAAATCGACATAGGTCTTGGTGCCGCTGATCGGCGTTCCCTTGGCCGAAAGCTCGGCGGCGAAGGCCTCGAGCGCCTGCAACTGGGCCGAGCCCGTCTGCGATCCGACGACCTTGCCGGCGATATCCTCAGGTCTCTTGATCGTGTCGTCATCCTTGCGCTTCAGGATCGCCATGGTGGCGTCGGCGATCGGCAGGCTCAGATGATAGGCGTCGTAGCGCTCCTTCGTCACCGTGACCGAGGTCACGACATAGTCGAAGCGCTTGGCGGCGAGGCCGGGCAGGATGCCCTGCCAGGGCAGATCGAGGCGCTCCAGTTCGACGCCCGGCAAAGCCTTCATCACCTCTTCCATCATGTCGGTCGAATAGCCGACGATCTTGCCGCTCTCGACGAATTCGAAGGGCGGGAAGCGCGCTTCCGTGGCGACGGTGAATTTTCCTTTCGCCTTGATGCCGGCGAGGAGGTCTTCGGCTTGCGCCGATGCGAGAGACGCGCATAGGCCCAAGGCCAAGACGAAGGCGCCGAGGAGCTTGGTTCTGGCATTGATCATCATGTTCCACCCTGCTGTGAGAATTCTGGTTCTTCGAGGAGGCATCCAAGCAAAGGCCTTTGCTGCAAAAAATACGAAGTTGCTCGCCCTCATATCGAAAGAGTTGATATGAGTTGCAAATCTGCCAGAATGGCTTTTTCCATCCGGAAAGGGAAACATGCGCTTCTCGCCCAGCGATCTCCGATCGCTCACCGTGTTCAGGGCCCTCGTCGAGCATGGCGGGTTCCTCGGCACCCAGTTGGCGCTCGGCATGAGCCAGTCGACGGTGAGCTTCCATTTGCGCGCCCTCGAGGAGCGGCTCGGCTTCGATCTCTGCCAGCGCGGCCGCAAGGGCTTCGTGCTCACCGAGCGCGGCCAGGCGGTCTATGACGGGTCGAAATCACTCGTCGCCTCGATCTCGACCTTCGAGGGCGTGCTGGGCGAGTTGCATCACAAGGTTGTGGGCACGCTGCGCGTCGGGATGGTCGACAACACCATCACCGATCCGCGCTTCGACTTTCCGAGCGTCATCAAACAATGCGTCAGGAACTCGCCCGATGTCGAGATCAAGCTCACCGTGAGCTCGCCCGATGTGCTGATGGCGCAGGTCGCGACCGGCGGGCTCGATCTCGCGGTGATCCCGCGCCTCGACATACCCGACGGCTTCGACCAGATCCTGTTCCACGAGGAGATGAACTCGCTCTATTGCGGCCATCTCCATCTCCTGTTCAAGGCAAAGCCGACGCGCGCCGAGATCGAGGCATCCGAATTCGTGGTCAGGCCCTATGCCAACAACCGCGAGCTGCATTTCTTCAGGCAGGCCCGGGTGCGCGCCCATGCCACGAATATGGAAGCGCAGGCCGCCTTCATCCTGAGCGGCGAATTCCTGGGCTACCTGCCCGAGCACTATGCCAATCACTGGGTCGAGCGCCGCCAGATGCGGGCTTTGATGTCGCCAGAGACCCGCATCGTCAGGCCTTTCGTCATCGTGACCAAGAGCGACACGCCGAGCTCGCCCTTGCAGCGATTGTTCATCCGCGGGCTGGTGGCGGAAGGGGTGCATGCGCAGGATGGGCGCCTCGCCGCGGCGGCCCAGGCGGTGCTCGCTTCGGCGCCGCAAGGAAAACTGGCGGGACGGCGAATTAAATCGAAAAAATCGATATGATGATGACGAGTTTCAGCTTTTTTGCCGGAAAGCGGCGTGGCGAAATAGCGGATCTCAAGGACCAAGGGGAGAGAGCATGAGTCATGGATATGAAAGCGGCAGGCTCGATCTGCCCTTTGTCGGACATTGCACCTTCGGCAAGCGCCCGATCGCGACCGACTGGGACAAGATCGATGCCGATGTCGCGGTGCTCGGCATCCCCTATGACATGGGCACGCAATATCGCTCGGGCGCCCGCTTCGGACCCCGCGCCATCCGCGAGGCCTCGACCTTGTTCTCCTTCGGCCATGGCGGCGCCTATGACCATGAGGACGACGTCACCTATCTGCCGCTCGATCAGGTGCGCATCGTCGATGTCGGCGATGCCGACATGGTCCATACCGATACCGCCAAGAGCCATGCCAATGCCGAGAAGGCGGTGCGCAAGCTCCTCGCGCGCGGCGCCCTGCCGGTGATGCTGGGCGGCGACCATGCGGTCAACATCCCCTGCATCCGCGCCTTCAGCGAGCATGGGCCGATCCATATCGTCCAGATCGACGCCCATCTCGATTTCGTCGATGTCCGGCATGGGGTGCGCGAAGGCCATGGCAATCCGATGCGCCGCGCGGCGGAGCAGAGCCATGTCTCAGGGCTGACCCAGATCGGCATCCGCAATGTCTCTTCGACCGCGCGCGAAGGCTATGAGGATGCGCGTGCCCGAGGCTCGACCATCCTCTCGGTCCGCCAGGCGCGCCGTCTCGGCGCCGAGGGCGTGCTCGCCAAGATCCCGAAGGGTGCACGCTATTATGTGACCATCGACATCGACGGCTTCGATCCCTCGATCGCGCCCGGCACCGGCACGCCGAGCCATGGCGGCTTCCTCTATTACGAGGTGATGGAAATCCTGCAGGGGCTGGTCAAGCGCGGCAGGGTCGTCGGCGTCGATCTCGTGGAAGTGGCGCCGGCCTACGACCCTTCAGGCATCACCGGTTTCCTCGCCGCCCAGGTTCTTCTCAATTTCATCGGCTATATCTTCGAGGCCCGCAAAAATGACAGCAAGTGACGTGAAACTGGTTCCGGCCCGCAAGGGACGGGCCTGCCGCCTCAGCTCAGGCCAGGCGATCAAGATCATCAACACCCATGGCCACCAGGTGGTCGACACCTGGGCCTTCAGTGCCGAGGACCTGCACGAATTCATGTCGATGGAGCATCTGCGCCCAACCATCGGCACGATCTTCCCGCGCAAGGGGCATGACCTCATCACCAACCGCAGGCGGACAATCCTGCATTTCGAGGAAGACACCTCGCCCGGCGTCCATGACACGCTGTTCGCGGCCTGCGACGACTATCGCTACGGGCTCTTGGGCTGCACCGAATATCACGAGAACTGCACCGACAATCTCAAGGCCGCTTTGCGCCAGATCGGCCTCGAAGTGCGGGAAGTGCCGTCGCCGCTCAATCTGTGGATGAACATCCCGCTCAACAAGGACGGCACGACCGGCTGGGGCGAGCCGCTCTCGAAAGCAGGCGACTATGTGGTGCTGCGCGCCAGGATGGATTGCATCATCGCCATGTCGGCCTGCCCGCAGGACATGCTGCCGATCAATGCCGGCAATCCGGTCGAGGCGCATTACCAGATTCTATCTTGAGATTGCCGTATCGGCCGGGCTATGAGTGTCGGATTGATGCCGGCTAAGCATCTATCCGACCTTATTGAGCCCGATCGATGTCGATCGAGATCCGCCATTTGCGCGCCTTCGTGGCCGTCGCCGAGGATCTGAACTTCCGGCGCGCCTCGGAGCGTCTCCATCTCGCCCAGCCGGCGCTCAGCCGGACGATCCGCGACATGGAGAGCCTGATGGGCGTGACGCTCTTCGAGCGCTCGACCCGCAGCGTCCGCCTGACGCCCGCCGGCGCCTCGTTCCTTGCCGAGGCGCGCGAGATGCTGGAGCAGCTCACGGCCGCGATCCGCAACGCGCAGCGTTTCGAGCATGGCGAGCTCGGCAGCCTTACTGTCGGCTTCAATGATTTCGCCATCAATGACGCGCTGCCGCCGATCATCATGCGCTTTCGCTCGCGCTATCCCGACATCTCCGTCAATCTGCGCTCGATGTCGTCGCCGGAAATGGCCGATGCGATCCGTAAACGCCGCCTCGATATCGGCTTCCTCACCGGCGCGCATCTGGTCGGCGACCTCTCCCATCTCGTGCTGCGCGAAGAGCGCCTGGTCTGCGTGCTGCCCAAGGGCCATCGCCTGGCAGCACAAAGCCAGATCGCGATCGCAAGCCTCGCGTCTGAATCCTTCGTCACCGGCGGCGCCAGCGCCTGGCGGATCTTCCTCGATGTGGTCAACGCCTATTGCATGCAGGCGGGCTTCCTGCCGCATGTGGCGCAAGAGGCCGCCCATAGCGACGGCATCGTCAATCTCGTCGCTGCGGGCGTGGGCGTTGCGATCTATATCGAAGCCGATTGGGTCAAGGCGCGCCGCGACGTGGTCATGCGACCGCTCGCGGGGAACCCGCCGGTCGTGGTGAGCGTCGCCGCCTGGCATCCCGAGCTCAAGTCCCGCATCCTCGAGAATTTCGTCGCCGTGACGCGCGAAGTGGTGGCCGAAACGGCCGGGCGCAAGAATGCTTCCCGGAGCCGCCGGCGCGCAGCTGTCCATTGATGCTTATCGGGTCTCAATCTGGCTTCAATCGGTATTAGAAAGGCAATTAAGCAGCCCGTATGGTCGAAGTCGCCGGCGCTCGAGGCCGGCCCACAGAGTTCAAAAAAGATCAGGGGAGAAAACATGCTGAAATCACACGTCTTCAAGACTTTCGCCGCTGCCGCCTTAATCGCCACGGCCCTGTCCGGCCCCGCCTTGGCCGGCGCCGACAAGGGCGTCTTCCGCATGATCGTCGGCGAGCCGCGCTACATGGACCCCAATCTCGCCACCGACTTCGCGATCTATGTCAATGCACAGCTCTTCCAGCCCCTGGCGCGCACCGACACGGACGGCAATCTCGTCCTGCTGCAGGCCAAGAGCATCGAGCTCGCCCCCGACGGCCGCACCTGGAAGGTGGCCCTCAATCCCGACTACAAATGGTCGAATGGCGAGCCTATCACCGCCCAAGACTGGGTCTATTCCTGGAAGCGCATTCTCGATCCCAAGGTCGGCAGCGAGGCCGCGAGCTTCCTGAGCGATGTCGAGAATGCCATGGACTACAACAAGGGCACGATCACGGACCCCGAGAAGGTCGGCATCAGGGCGACCGGCGATCTCACTTTCGAGGTGGTGACGGCGCTGCCGGCACCGCAATTCCGCGCCAAGCTGGCGCTGCCCTATCTGACGCCGGTCCCTCAGAAGGTGGTCGAGGAATTCGGCGAGAAATGGGTATTGCCGGAGCATATGCTCTCCAACGGGCCCTACAAGCTCGTGAGCCGCGTCAACGACCAGTCGATCGTGATGGAGGCCAATCCCCATTATGGCGGCAAGAAGCCGGCCATCCCGCGCATCGAGATGACGATCGCGTCGGGCGATCAATGCACCGCGCAATTGCGCGCCTATGAGGCCGACGAGATCGACTTCACGACCTGCGTGCCGTCGCAGGATATCGCGCGCATCCGCAAGGACCCGGTTTTAAGCAAGGAGCTCGACCCGTTCCCGCTCGCCGCCACCGAATGGGTGCAATATGACATGACCCAGGCGCCGTGGAACGACAAGCGCGTGCGCCACGCGCTCGCTCTGGTGATCGACCGCCAGCCGATCGTCACCGCGACGAGCGACGGCACCAACCGGATCGCCGCGACGATCATCCCCGACTCCATACCGGGCGGCAATTCGGCCGATGCCCTCAAGGGCACGGTCGCGGACGCGAAGAAGCTTCTCGCCGAAGCGGGCTTTCCGGACGGCAAAGGCTTCCCGCAATTCACCATCTCGACGACGGCGACGCGCGAGCGCCCGCTCATCGCGCAATTGCTGCAGCAGATGTGGGCCGACAATCTCGGCATCCAGGCCAATATCAATGTGCTCGAGGCCAATGCCTTCCGCGCCTGGGTGCAGACGCGCAAGACCGAGAAATACGACCTCATGATCAATGGCTGGTGGTCGGATTATGCCGATCCCGCCAACTGGTTCGGTGATCTGATCACCGCCGATGTGCGGCAGAACCATTTCAGCAACGACGCCTTCGCCGAGATCGTGAAGAAGGGCGACGCCGAGACCGACCCGGCCAAGCGGGCGGAGGTCTTCCGCGCCGCCAACAAGATCCTGGAGGAGGAGCAGCCGATGACGGCGCTGCAGAATCCGACCGATCTGTGGATGGTGAAGCCCGACGTCGAGGGCCTCGCCCATGAGGGCGTGCTCAACATGTATCATATCGGCGAGGCCGCCTTTAAATAGGGCGGTCGAAGTCACTGCGGGCAGGGTGCCGTCATGCTTTCCTATCTCTTCAAACGCATCCTGTCCGCCATTCCGACGCTGCTCATCGCCTATACGCTGGTCTTCTTCATCGCCCATGCGACACCGGGCTCGCCCTGGGATTCGGGCGGCAACCGGCCGATGGAACCCTCGGTCAAGGCTGTGCTCGATGCCAAATACAACCTCGATAAGCCGCTCCACGTGCAATATGCGAGCTATCTGTGGAACGCGCTGCACGGCGATTTGGGGCCGTCTTATCGCGACCGCAGCCAGTCGGTGAACGATATCGTGGCGCGGTTCCTGCCCGTGTCGCTCAAGCTCGGGGCCGCCGCCATGCTGTTTGCCATCCTGCTCGGCTTGGCGCTCGGCGCGCTCGCGGCCCTGACGCGCCATCCCGCCGTCGACGGCCTCATCCGCATGCTGAGCACGCTCGGCATCTCCATGCCGACCTATGTCGTGACCTCGATCCTGATCGTGTCCTTGGGCGTAGGCCTCGGCCTCGTGCCGACCTTCGGCTGGAAGGGGCTGTTCACGACGTCCTCCATCGTGCCGGTCTTCTCCCTGGCGCTGGCGCCGCTCGCCGCCGTCACCCGCTGCTTCAGGACCAGCATGCTGGAAGTGATGAATCTCGATTTCGTGCGCACCGCCCGCGCCAAGGGGCTGAAGCCGCTTTCGATCATCATCCACCATATGGGCCGCAATGCGCTGATCCCGGCAGTGACGGTCGCCGGCTCCTATATGACCTATGTGCTGGTCGGCTCGTTCTTCGTCGAATCGATCGCCGGCATTCCGGGCTTCGGACGCTATTTCGTGCTGGCCATCGCGGCGCGCGACTATCCCGTCATCATCGGCACGACGCTCATCTATGCGGTCTTCGTCGTGGTGATCAACCTCGTGGTCGACCTCCTCTATTTCGTGCTCGACCCGCGCACCCGCCTGGAGCGCGCCTCATGACCGCGCTCGATGTCGCTACCTCAGATCGCATCGGCGTCGTCCATGGCCTGAAGCGGCTCTGGGCCTTCGTCCGGCGCAACCCGGCGCTCGCGGTGAGCCTCGCTTTTCTGCTGGCGGTCTTCCTCTTCGCGCTCCTCTCGCCCTTCCTGCCGCATGACGCCTATCGCCAGAATGTGCTCGCCCGCAATGCCGGGCCGTCGCTCAAAAACTGGCTCGGCACCGACGAGCTCGGGCGCGACGTGCTGGCGCGGCTCGCGGTCGGCGCCCGCGTGTCGCTCACCGTCGCCGTGGCCTCGACCGTGATTGCGGTGGCGATCGGCGTGCTCGTCGGCACGATCGCCGCCTATGCCGGCGGCTTCATCGACAATGTCATCATGCGCTTCGTCGACAGCATGTATGCCTTTCCCGACACGCTTTTCGCCATATTGTTCGCAGCCCTCGTCAAAGGCCAGCTCGGCGGCGAGGCTTCCGGTCTCCTGGCGCCCCTGGCGGAAGCCTATCGCCTGTCGGGCGGCCTTCTCGGCGTGCTCCTGACGCTCGGCCTCACCGGCTGGGTCACGACCTCAAGGCTCGTGCGCGCGCAAGTGCTGTCGCTGAAGCATGCCGAATATGTGCTGGCCTGCCGCCTCGCCGGCGCCTCCGACAGCTTCATCATCCGCAAGCACCTCCTGCCCAACACGATGCCCGTGATCCTGATCGCGGTGACCTTCGTGGTGCCCAATGCCATATTGCTCGAAGCGGGCCTGAGCTTCCTCGGCGTCGGCGTCGATCCGCCGACGCCGAGCTGGGGCACGATGATCGCCACCGGCGCGCAGTCGCTGCAGTCCTATCCGCATCTCCTGGTCGCTCCGACGCTCGCCATCGGGCTCACATTGCTCGCCCTCAATGTGGTCGGCGATGCGCTGCGCGACCTCCTCGATCCGGCGGTGAGCGCATCGCGCGGGGCCGCGACATGACCGATACGCCCTTGCTCCAGGCCCGCGACCTCCATGTCCGCTTCAATGCGGTGCGGGCGGTCGATGGCGTCAGCCTCGATGTCCAGCCTGGCGAGACGCTGGCGATCGTGGGCGAGAGCGGCTGCGGCAAGACCACGCTCGGCCGGGCGCTCGCCATGCTGCAGAAGCCGAGCATCGGCAGCATCAGCTTCGCCGGGACGGAACTGACCGGACTGTCGGCGCGCCGGCTGCGCGCGGCCCGGCGCCAGCTGCAAATGGTCTTCCAGGATCCCTATGCCAGCCTCGATCCGCGCCAGCGGGTCGGCGACATCGTCGGCGAGCCCTTGCTGATCGCAGGGATGGCCAAGGCGGCGCGCCAGAAAAAGGTGGCCGAGCTTCTCGACATGGTGGGCCTCGGCGCCGACATGGCCATGCGCTTCCCGCGCGAATTCAGCGGCGGCCAGCGCCAACGCATCGGCATCGCCCGGGCGCTCGCCATCGAGCCCAAGCTCATCATCTGCGACGAGCCTTTGAGCGCGCTCGATGTGTCGATCCAGGCGCAGATCGTCAATCTCCTCATCGATCTGCAGCGCCGCTTCCGCCTGACCTATGTCTTCATCTCGCATGATCTCGCGGTGGTGCGGCAAATGGCGAGCCGCGTCGCCGTGATGTATCTGGGCCGGATCGTCGAGCTCGCCGAGACGGAAGCGTTGTTCCAGGCGCCGCGCCATCCTTACACCGTGGCCTTGCTCTCGGCCGTGCCGACGCTCGCCGGCACGGAGGGGCTGGTCAAGGAAGAGATATTGCTCACCGGCGATCCGCCGTCGCCGGCGCGCGTGCCGCTCGGCTGCCGCTTCCATACACGCTGCTGGCTGCGCAAGAAGCTTGACGATCCCTCGCAATGCCTGGCGAGCGAGCCCAAGGCGGAAGGCCAGGGGCGCCATTTCGCCGCCTGCCACTTCGCGGACAAGGTCGCTTCCGTCATGCGGGCCCCATCGCTCCTGCGCAAATCCCAAGGAGCGGCCTAGATGTCGGCGGAAATCAGAGCCTTGCCGGGCCGCCCGCTCCTCGCGGTCGAGGACCTCCGCGTCGTGATCCCGAGCCGGCGCGGTGAGATCAAGGCCGTCGACGGCGTATCCTTCGGCGTCCAGCCGGGTGAGGTGGTGGGCATCGTCGGTGAATCGGGATCGGGCAAATCCATGATGGCGCTGTCGATCCTGGGGCTCATCCCGAAGCCTGGCCGTGTCGCCCAAGGACGCATCGCGCTCAACGGCCGCGACCTCGTGGGCCTCTCCGAACGTGAGATGCGCCAGGTGCGCGGCAATGACATCGGCATGATCTTCCAGGATCCCTCCGCCTCGCTCAATCCGGTGTTGCGCATCGGCCGCCAAGTCGGCGAGACGATCGAGGCGCATCATCGGGTGACGGCGGCGCAGTCCTGGCGCCGCTCGGTCGAGATGCTGAACGGCGTGCGTATTCCCGATCCCGAGGCTCGGGCGCAGGATTATCCGCATCAATATTCAGGCGGCATGCGGCAAAGGGTGATGATCGCCATGGGCATGGCGAACGCACCCAAGCTCCTCATCGCTGACGAGCCCACGACGGCGCTCGACGTCACCGTGCAGGCGCAGATCATGGACCTGCTCGGCCGGATGAACCGCGAGACGGGGACCGCCATCCTCCTCATCTCGCACAATATCGCGCTCGTCTCGCGCTTCTGTGCCCGCGTCCTCGTCATGTATGCCGGGCGCATCGTCGAAACCGGGGCCACCGAGGACGTCTTCGCCGAGCCCTCCCATCCTTACACGAAGGCGCTCCTCACCGCCGTGCCGCGCATCGACAAGCGGGTGGAAGAGGGGCTCGCAACGATCGCCGGGCGACCACCCGATCTGGCGCAACTGCCGGAAGGCTGCGCCTTCGCGCCGCGCTGCCAGGTGCCCATCGGCATCTGCGCGACCAAGCGGCCGCCCGCTTTCGCCATCGGCCCTGAGCGCTTCGCGCGCTGCTGGCTGAATGGCGAGGCCCCTGAGAACCACCAGTGATCAACAAGGAACTGCCAGCCATGAGCGCCGATCAGCCTGTCCAGCCGACCATCTATCTCGACGCGACCGCGCCCATGCTGCAGCCGCGCGATCTCGGCAAATATCTGCCGGGCGTCGTCGCCGGCGGCATCGACGCGGTGCTCACCTCGGCGGGCGCGATCGAGGATTTCCGCACCACGATGGAGATCGTCGCCAACTGGCTCGAGATCGATAGATCGGGCGGTGAGAAGATCAAGATCGCCAAGTCGGTGGCCGATATCCGGGCCGCGAAGCGGGCAGGCGAGACGGCGATCGTGCTGCATTTCCAGGGCGCCGATCCGATCGAGGACGAGCTCGACTTTCTCAATGTCTTCCACGCCGCAGGCCTCAGGGTCATGCAGCTCACCTATAATTCGCGCAACCGGCTGGGCGATGGCTGCTTCGAGCCGACCGATGCGGGCTTGAGCAAGTTCGGCCGAAAGGTCATCAGGCGCATGGAAGACCTCGCCATGGCGGTCGACCTCTCGCATGCGGGTGCCCGCACCGCGCTCGAGGCGACCGAGGCCGCGACGCGTCCGCTCGTCGTGACTCACGCCAATGCCCGCGCCCTCCTCGATACGCCGCGCAACATCTCGGACGATCTCATCCGAGCGGTCGCGGCCTCGGGCGGCGCCATCGGCGTGTGCGCGGCGCCCTTTTTCCTGGCACGCGACAAGCCGGCGACGCTCGACATGCTCATCGATCACATCGCCTATATCGCCGATCTGGTCGGCGTCCAGCATGTCGGCATCGGCTTCGATTTCGCCGACGAGGATGCCGACGACTATGTCTATTTCGGCTATGACGAGCGTTATATCCCGATGCCGCCCTGGGACTTCCCGATCGGCATCGCGAGCCATGCGGAAGCGGGCAATGTCGCCGCGGCGCTCAAAGCGCGTGGCTTTTCGAAAGATGAAATCACCGGCGTGCTGGGCGAGAATTTCCTCGCCGTGTTCAAGCGCATCTGGGGCGCCTGAAGCCCATGGACGAATTCCGCGCCGCCCTTGCCGGCGACGCCTCGACGCCGGCGCTGTTTCCAGAAGAGACGATCGTCCTCAAGAGCGTCTTCGTCGCCATGCGCGACGGGTGCCGCCTTGCCGCCCATCTGCACCTGCCGCCCAAGCTGCCGGCTCCCGTCATCGCGGTGAGGAGTCCCTATGGCCGGGCGCGCTATGCGGAGGTCTCGATGGCGCTCGCCCGGCGCGGCCATGTCGTCATCTGCCAGGATGTGCGCGGTACCGGCGACAGCGAGCCCGACAGCTGGGACTTTTATATCCACGAGAGGGAGGATTCTTACGATTTCGTCGACTGGGTGGCGGCGCAAGCCTGGTGCGACGGCTTCATCGGCGCGATGGGCGGCTCCTATGACGGCGGCACGCAATTCGGCATGGCCACGAACCCCAAAATGACAGCGATCATGCCGGAGGTTGCTGGACTTGGGATCGCGCCGAGCCACGGCGTGCGCTTCCACATGTTCCTCAACGCCTATTCGCGCACCGTCGGCAAGGGCAAGGACAAGGTCAAGGTCGACCGCGCGCTGCTCGAGGAACAAATGAAAGAGGAGACCTGGGCGACGGGCTATTTCAACGATCCCTTGCACGCGGCGCTGCCCGAAACAGTCAGAGCCCTTTTTCCGCAGCTCGAGATGCTGGCGCCGCCGGAACGGCGCGACTGGCTCTGGAAACAGTACAACGGTCTCGATCCGGCCGGCCGTGCCGATTTTCTCAAGCGCGCGCTTGGCGAGGAGACGATCACCTTCGTCACCACGACCAAGCTCAACCCGCTCTTTGGTCCGGACATAGATCCGGACGCGCTGATGCTGCCGCGGGCCAGCGTCTCGGATCTCTGCGGCGCCGTCCAGGCGCCGGCCCTTTTGGTGACGGGATGGTATGACTGGTGCCTGGGCGACACGCTCGAAAGTTTTGCGCAAATCACCCGACAGGGCGGCGGGCGGGCGCGGCAAAGCCGGCTGCTCGTCACGCCCGGCGCTCACAATGTCACGGGCTATCACGAAGGCGAGGAAAAGCATGCTGCGCTCAGGCGGACCTATCGTTCCGCTGACAATCTCGAATTGCTGCTCCATTGGTATGGCGCAGTGCGCGAGGGCCGCCACCAGGAGCTGCCGGCGGTCACCTATTATCTGATGGGCGCCAATGAATGGCTGAGCTGTGCCGCCTGGCCGCCGCCCGAGGCCCGGGAGAAGCGGCTCTATCTTGCCGAGAAGGGAAAGCTCGCCTCCGATCCGCCGCCGGCGAGCGCAGCGCCCGACGCTTATACATATGATCCCGACGATCCGACTCCGACGCTGGGCGGCAGCATACTCTCGGCCGTCTATCGCGCCGGCAGCGTCGATGTCTCATCCGCGCAAGCGCGTCCCGATGTGCTCACCTATACGAGCGAGGTCCTGACCCGGGATCTCGATGTCGTCGGACCGCTCAGGCTCATTCTCCATGCGAGCTCATCGGCGGTCGAGACGGATTTCTACGGCCGCCTGAGCGATGTGTTTCCGGATGGGCGCGCCATCCAGCTGCAGAACGGCGTGCTCCGGACGCGCTACCGCCCGCTCGCCGGCGATGAGAGCGAGCTGCTCGAGCCTGGCCGGGTCTATCGTTTCGAGATCGACATGTGGGCGACGGCCAACCGCTTCGCCGCCGGCCATCGCCTGCGGTTAGACATCTCCTCGGCCGACTTCCCGAAATTCGAGCGCAACCGCAACCGCGGCGGCAGTCCCGGGCCCTCGCTCAAGGCAAAGCAGACGATCTTCCACGATGCGGCGCATCCCTCGCATCTCGTCATCCCGGTGATCGATCGGCCCTGACCGGGCGCGATCAGCCTCAATTCGCCACGGCGGCGGCCTGCATCTTCTTATCGTCGCGGGTGCGCATGCCCTTGCGGATATGCTCCTCCAGCACCCTGACCGCGAGGCCGGACGGGTAGCAGACGGCGAAATAGAGCAGCGCCGTCACCGTATAGACGGTGAAATACTGAAAGTTCCGCGCCGAGATGATTTGCCCTGAGAACATCAGCTCCTGCACCGTCACGACGGAGGCAAGGGACGTGTCCTTGAACAGCGAGATCAGATAATTGGCGAGCGTCGGCAGCACGGCGCGCGTCGCCTGCGGCAGCACCACCTTGCGGAAGGCGAGCCAGCGCGACAGGCCGAGGCTCAGCGCCGCTTCCTGCTGGCCCTTGTGGATGGACTGGATGCCGCCGCGAAACACCTCGCTCAGATAGGCGGAGTAATGAAGGGTCAGTCCGGTAATGGCGGCAACGATCGGGTTGAGCTTGATGCCGGCGCTCGGCAGCACGTAATAAATATAGATCAATTGCAGGATCAGCGGCGTCGCCCGCATGAATTCGACAAAGACATTGGCCGGCCAGCGGAAGAGGCGGCTCATCGAGAGGCGCGCCAAGGCGAGCGGAATGGCAAGCATCGTCGCCAGGATCATCGTGACGACGGTGAGGAAGATGGTGAGGCCGAGGCCGCGCAGGAAGACATGCCAGTAGTCGGCGATGACCTCGAAATTCAAGAGATCCATGGACCTCTCCTCCCTGGATGAGAAAGCTGAGCGGGTGATGCTTGTCACCCGCTCGCCGGCTATGCCGTTACACCGCTATTTGTTGTTCAGCGGGAAGAAGAACAGATTGGCGTCGGAGAAGCCGTATTTCTTCAGGATCGCCGACACTTCGCCATTGCCGCGTACTTCGGCGAGGCCCTGGCTCAAGGCGGCGCGCAGCGAGCAATCCTCCTTGCGCAGGCCGGCGCGCACATAGCCATAGCCATATTGGAAGATGAGCTCGTCCGGCACTTTCACGCCCTGCAGAAGCTCGAGCGGCGAATCCTTGTTGGCGGCGAGGAAGAGATTGATCTTGGTGTCGTCATCGACGATGGCGCTCACCCGGCCGGTGGCGACGGCGCTGAACTGCTCGGCGTCGGTCTGGAAAGGGACGACCTCGGCGCCGACCTTGCGCAGATATTCATCGGCCGCGGACCCGGCAATGGCGCCGATCTGCTTGCCCTTGAGATCGTCATAGGACTTGATCCCGTCGGGATTGCCCTTCTTCACCATGATGGCGGGGCCGTACCAGTAAGCGGGACCGCCGAAGGAGACTACCTTCTTGCGGTCGGGCGTGATGTGGAGCGCGGTCACGACATCGATGCGCTTGGCGAGCAGAGCGGGAATGAGCTGGCCGAAGGGCATGACCTCATATTTGAGCTTGTCGATGCCGGCCCATTTGTAGGCCGCCTCGTTGATCTCGACCTCGAGACCCTCCGCCTTCTGGCTGTCGGGATTGAGCGAGGTAAAAGGCGGGGAGGGCGAGATGCCTACGGCCAGGCCTTCGCTCTTCGCCTTGTCATAAGACCCATCGCCGCAAGCCTCGATCGAAGGCGAGGCCTCGTGCTTGAATTCCTGCGCCTGGACCACGCCACCGCTCAGGCCGAGCAGAAAGGCGGCGGTCAAAACCCCGCCACGGGCAAAAGACATCCTTTTCATGTTGCGTTTCTCTCCTCTTCACATTTGCGAGCGCGCGCTCGCGTCCCGCATCCGAAGTTCGCATCATCTCGGGGGGTGCCTTCCGAGCGAACTTCGGATTCGGAAGAGCACCGGAAAATCGATGAGTCTTGGTCGGTTCAGGGATTTCCTTGATTCATGAGGTGGGAAGGGATTCGCGCGCAGCACCAGGTGGCTGCCCGCTCCAGCTTTCAGCCGCCAATTCGCGCGATCCGTGCGGGAGGATGATGTGGATCGCGACTTCGACGCCGATATCGCCGGGCGAGCCCTCCTCCAGCACGCGGCGCAATCGGCGGTGCTCTTCGATGAGGATGTCGAAATCAATGCGCCGATAGGTGGTGAGGCCGAACATGATCAGCACGTGGCGCGTCATGGCGGCCCACAAGGTCTGCAGCAGCGGCGAGTCGGAAAGGGCGTAGAGCTCGGTGTGGAAGGCAAGATCGGCGCGGTTGATCTCGGCGCGGTCCTGCCGGCGTGCCGCGGTCTCGATGGCGGCGAGCGCGCTATCGAGACCGGCTGCGGCTTGCGGGTTGTTGCGGATGTTCTGTGCCGCGCGCTGAGCGGCGACCGTCTCGAGAGCGGTGCGCGTGTCATAGATCTCCATCGCCCAGCGCTGGTCGAGATCGATGACATGAACGCCACGGCGCGGCAGCGAGCGCAGCAGGCCCTGGCTCTGCAGCACGCGCAGCGCCTCGCGCACCGGAACGCGGCTGATGGCGAGCTGCTCGGCAAGCTCGAGCTCGAAAATCCGCTGGCCTGAAAGGATCCGCCGATCGCCGATTGCCTCGACGATCTTGTCGGCCACCATCTGCGGCAGGCTCGGCGTGCGGATGGGGTCGAGATTTTGGGAGGTGAGGGCAAGGCTCATCTTCGTATTATGTATACATGATACATAGTGGTCAAGCATGCTCTGTGCCCGCGGCGCTCACTCGACGTCGCACAGGTTTTGGAACTTGCGGAAATCTTGGTAAGCTTAGTATATTGGCCTGACCAATTCAGCAGGTTCTCACCCGCATCGCAAGAAGTTTATTGAGAATGTCCCCGTCCGGAATGGCGGAGGCTGGCCTTGAGGGAGTGCATGGCAGAAGACACCATCATCGAAAGTATCGAGACCTGGGCGCTCGACCTGCCGCTGCCTTCCGCCCTGAGCTTCGGCAGCTTCACCGTGACGGCGCGCCAATATGCGGCTGTGCGCATGGTGACCAAAAGCGGGCTCGTCGCCGATTGCCTCGGCCATACGAGACGCTCGCCCGTCGATGTCGCGATCTCTGATCTCCTGGCGCCTCGCCTCATCGGCAAGGACGCGCTTCAGCAGAGCGATCGGCTCGCCGAGCTCGACATTGTGAGCCTCGCCACCGATCAGGACGGTGTCATCGGCCGCGCCCGGTCGCTCATCGATATCTGCCTGTGGGATCTGAAGGCGCAGGCGCGCGGCGTCCCGCTATGGCAGCTCCTCGGCGGCCGTCCGCGCAAGCTGCGCGTGGCGCTGGTCGAGGGCTATGAGATCGCGGGCGAAAGCGAGGACGACATTGCCCGCCGCCTGATCGCGCGCGCCACGGACGGCTATCGCTTCTTCAAGCTCGAAGCCGCTCACTATGGCGCAGCGGAACCGGTTCGGCGCATCCTCGCGAAAGTGAAGGCGCAAGCTCCCGATGCCGAATTCGCCTGCGACGTCGCCTGGTCGTGGCGGACGGCGCGGCAAGGCCTCGAAGCCGCCGAGAGCTGGCGGGATCTCGGCATCGCCTGGATCGAGGATCCGATGCCGCGCACGCGCATCACCGAGATCGGCTATCTCACCCGCCAATCGCCCGTGCCTATCGGCGTCGGCGATGAATGCACCCGCGCCCTCGACCTCCAGGCACTCATGGATCAGGCGGCAATCGATGTGGTGCGTATCGATGCCACCACCATCGGCGGCATCGATGCGGCGCTCGGCCTTGCCGCGCAGGCCAAGACGCGGGACTTGCGGGTTTCCTATCATGTCAATCCGGAAGTGCACCGCCACTGCATCCTCGCCAATGACATTTCAGATCACATCGAGATATTCCCCGCCGACCGGCCTTTCGATTGCTCGCATCTGGTGATCGCGGCGCCCGCTTTCGCCGACATCAAGGATGGCCATATCGAGCCGCCGGCAGTGCCGGGAACGGGACTGAAGCTCGACACCGCGGCCCTCGCGAAATATGCCTATCGTCATGCCGTCCAGAAGAGCAGTTGAAATGAGCCAAGAGAGCAAGACAGTCCTGATCACCGGCGCGGCGCGCGGCATCGGCTGGGCGAGCGCCGAAATATTCGCCGGCCGCGGCTGGAACGTCACCATCGGCGATGTCGATATCGCGGAAGCCGAGAAGCGCGCCGCCCCTCATGCCGAGCGGATGCTGGCGCTCAAGCTCGATGTCACCGACAGGGCGTCCGTCGAGAAGGTCTTCGCCGAGAGTCTCACGCATTGGGGCAGGCTCGACGCGCTGGTCAACAATGCCGGCATCCAGCGGCATTCGCCGCTCGAGGACCTGACCTTCGAGAACTGGTCGAAGGTGCTCGACATCAATCTCAATGGCTCGTTCCACTGCCTCAAGGCGGCGGCGCGCATTATGCTGGCGCAAGGATCGGGTGCCGTCGTCAACCTGGCCTCGGTCGCCGCCACGCGCGGCGCCGCCGGCCGGGCGCCCTATGCCGCGTCCAAGGCCGCCATCGTGTCGCTGACCCAGACGGCGGCGGTCGAATGGGCGGCGCGCGGGGTCAGAGTCAATGCGGTGGCGCCGGGCTATGTCGAGACCGATCTGGTGCGGACCGTCATCGCCGAGGGGCGCCTCGACACCAAGCCGATCCTCGAGCGCACGCCGGCGCGCCGTCTCGCCGATCCGCAAGAGATCGCCAAGGCCATTTTCTTCCTGTGCTCGGATGAGGCCTCCTACATCACCGGCCATGTGCTCCATGTCGATGGCGGCTTCGAAGCCGATTTCGGCGTTCCGTTCTTTCCGCCGAAAGAGGGCGGCAAGGCATGACAGTAGAGGGAAGGGTGCAACTGGTATATCACTGGCCGAGGGGAGGTTGCGACATGACGGGGCTCGACCAGCGTGGTTGACGAAAGACCGGGGCGGCCGTCGCTCGACGAGATGGCGCCGATCGAGCGCGTGTCCGTCGCCGAGCAGGTGGCGCGCAACCTGCTCGATCTCATTCGCACCGGCAGCGTGCGCCCGGGCCAGCAATTGCCGACCGAGCGCGAGCTCGCCGCCACATTGCAAGTGTCGCGGCCCTCGGTGCGCGAAGCGGTCAGGGGCCTGCAGATCCTCGGCGTGCTCAGGGCGCGCCAGGGCGGCGGCCTGTTCGTCACCTCCCTCAAGGCAGCCGAGATCCTGGCGCCCTTGCAGATGCTGATCACGCTGACCGAGGACAATTTCGAAGCGCTGCATGAATCGCGCGTGGTGGTCGAAGGCGCGATCGGCCGGCTCCTGGCGCAGAAGATCACCGTCGCGATCATCGTGCGCCTGCGCAAGATGGTCGAGATCCAGCAGGGACTCACCGGCAATGCGGTCGCCTTTCGCGTCTCCGACATGGAATTCCATCGCACCCTGGGGGCCGCCCTCGACAATCCCTTCCTCGAGCGCATTTCGGAATCGCTCTACGTCCTCGGTTTCGAATATCGCAAGATCGCCTGGGAGACGCCGGGCGTGCTTGCCCGCTCGGTGCGCGACCACGAGCAGATCATCACGGCCCTCGAGGCGAAGGATCCGGATCTCACCGCAGCCGCGATGGTGCGCCATATGGAGAGCGTTCATGAGACGACCAAGGCGGCGATGACGAAGAAGGCGCAAGACTGATGGCCGAATGGAAAGTGCAGGCGGCAAGCCGCCTCACAGTGGAGGAGATCCTGAGCGACGGCTTTTCGACGCCGTTCGATGCGCCCTCGGTGCCGGCTTTTCCCTTCACCTTCCGCAATGCCGAGGTGATGACGCTCGCCTGGCGCACCGATCTCGATTCCGTCGCGCGCATCCTCCCGCCGCCGCTCGAGCCGCAATCCGACGTCGTTCTCGCCCACATCTACAAGATGAACGACACCGAATGGCTGGGGCCCTATTTCGAGAGCAACATCATGGTGGGCTGCCGCTTGCAGGCGGCCGACGCCGTGGGCGGCTATTCGCCCTATCTCTTCCTCTCATCCGACGGCGGCGTGGTGCATGGCCGCGAAGTGCATGGCCAGCCGAAGAAGCTGGGGCGGCCCCATCTCGAGGCGCGCGGCGATGCCTGGGTCGGCACGATCGAGCGCAACGGCATCGATGTCCTGACCGGCACCATGGCCTACAAGCAGCGGCGTTCCGACATCAAGCGCCTCGCCGGATATTTCGACTTCGCTCTCAATATCAACCTGAAAGCCATCAACCATATCGACGGGTCGCCCGCGATCCGCCAGCTCACCGCGCGCCGTCTCGGCGCGCTCGAGGTGCATGAATGCTGGTCGGGTCCGTGCACGGTGGAGCTCAGGCCCAATGTGCAGGCGCCGGTCTACCGGTTGCCGGTCAAGGAAATGCTGGAAGGCTTCTGGTGGCGCGCCGATTTCACCCTCGTGCCGGGTTATGTGCTGCACGATTACCTCGCGCAGAAGCGATAGTCGCTAGAGAGGAGGGAGCCCCGCACGCGATCTGAAGCCCGCGTTGCGGATATCGATCTCGCCGCCCGCAAGATCATCCGCCGCACCGGAGAGCAGATATTGGACGGCGCGCGCCGGCTCATCGGCCGGCCGCAAGCTGCTGCGCGGGATGCGGCTCACTTCATTGATGCCCGAGGCGCGAATGGTCTCCTGCATGCCGGTGTCGACGAGGCCCGGCAGCAGGCCGAAAGCGCGGATATGGTCCTTGGCATGGTCAAGCGCGATCGCGCGCGTCAGCATCGCAAGCGCAGCCTTGCCGGCGCAATAAGCGCTCCAGCCTTCCAGGGCCTGATGCGCAGCACCCGTCGACAGATTGACGATCCGCCGTGTCGCGCCGTGCCCGCCTTTCGCGATGAAGGCGCGGATGAAGCGCGACGGCGCGATCAGATTCGTCGCGATGGCGTGCTCCCATTGCGCCGCATCGGTCTCGGCGAGGGCGCCGATCGGCTCGATCGTCCCGGCATTGTTGACGAGACCGTCGATGCGGCCCCAGCGGTCGAGGCCCGCCGTCATCGCGGCTTCGGCCGCATCGGGCGCCGTCACGTCGCGCGTCAGGACGAGGGCCGCATCGCCCAGCGTTTGGGTGAGGGCGGCGGCTGTCGCCGCAGACCTGATGACGGCCACGACATGGCCGCCCGCGCGCACGATCGCCTCGGCAGTGGCCTTGCCCACGCCCTTGCCGGCGCCGGTGACGATGACGACCGGCGCTTGTGCTTCCTGCTGCATGACGGCTCCCCGGAAATTGTGCGGCCGTCTTACGCCGGCTGCTAAAGGCAAGTCAATTGGCCTGACCAATTCAGCGCTGGCAGGTGATGAAGACGGTGAACTTCTTCGCCTTGTCGGCAATGGCCGGCAGATCGACAGTGGCTGTGTCGCTACTCACTTCATAGGGAATCGAATGGGCGTCGAGGAAGTTCATCCCGACATTGGCCTTGATGGAGAAATTGACATTCTGCGGCAGGCTGCCGGTCACCTCGATGGCGGCGAACTCATTCAGCTTGCCGTTGACGATGCCGACCACGGCGCCGGTATAGTCCATCAACGGGCCGCCGCTATTGCCGGGCTGTATGGGGGCCGAGATCTGCAAGAGCCGAACATCATCGCCGAGACCGGCCAGCGAGCTTACATTGCCGCTCACGATATTGCCTGACGCGCTCAAAGTGCCGGCAAGGGGAAAGCCATAGGTCGCGATGTTCTCGCCGGCGCGCAGCGAGCGGGTGCGGAAGCGCGCCGTTTCGTCCGGCGCCAGGGTGGCATCCATCTTCAAGACGGCGAGATCGTTGGTGACGTCGGTGCGCAGGATGGCGGCGGGCCGGGTGACGTCGCCGGTACGCGACACGGTGATCGCGGCGCATTTCTTGACCACATGGTTGTTGGTCAGGATATGCCCGCTCTTCGAGACGATGAAGCCTGTACCCGAACTCGCTTGTGGCTCGCTGTCGGCTTCTTCATTCGCAGCCGCCGGCTTCGCAACAGTTGTCTTCTCCGGTTTGGTTTTCGCCACGTTCTTCTTCCCCGGCTTGGCGCGCGGCTGCTCTTCTACATAAGTGCCGTTCTCAATCGAGGTAGCTATCCGCACGCACTCGGCCAAGGTGGACAGCGCACGAGCCGTACCGTCCAAGGAGAAATAATAGGTGCCTTGTGAGAAGCTGATTTCCATGAGACGGCTGCGGCGAAACAAGGTGACCTGCGTAGAATTGCTTGGCATGTCCACTATGAAAAAGTTCCGCGCGGTCGTCCGCACATCGCCGAGGAACCACTGACCCTCGTCAAAACGATAGGCCACGGTCAATCTTCCTTCCGGGAAATTCCAGTTGGGGCTCGTAAATCCCAAGGCCCATTGATAGTCGGGATAAACCGCAATATGGAAACTGACCCTGTTCTTATATTCGCCCCAGGCCATGCAATTTAAGAACTTGCCCGTCTCGGAATCGCCATAGGCGGCCGCACTCCAGCCTGCCACCTCAAAGTCGTGCCATTTCACTGATTCAGCGGCAGCCGGTACGCAACCGAACCACAAGGCCGTAATAAATATGACGAGACGCGCCATCCCAGGTCTCCCCAAGGTAAGAGATTATTTGAGAAACCCGGCCAATGCAAATCGAACGCTGGATCAACCCGTTTCTACAACGTAACGTAGTCCTGACAGGAGATGAAATGAAGCTGCAGCTCTTTCGCAATGCGACCCTCAAGCTCGACTATGCCGGAAGGACGGTTCTTATCGATCCCTATCTGGCGCCCAAGCACAGTCTGCCGTCCTTCACCGGCCGGTCGCCCAACCCCATGACCGAATTGCCGGCGAGCATCGAAGATATATTGAAAGGCGTCGAGCTGGTGGTGGTGTCGCATCTCCACACCGATCATTTCGACGACGTTGCCAAGGAACGCGTCCCGAAGGACCTGCCGCTCATCTGCCAGCCGGGCGATGAGACGACGATCCGCAAAGCGGGCTTCACCGATGTCAGGCCCTTGCTCGATGTCCTCGACTGGAACGGCCTGGTCTTCACCCGCCGCGAGGGCAGCCATGGCCTGGGGCCGGTGGTCGAGAAGATGGGACCGGTAATGGGCTTCACGCTCAGAGCGCAAGACGAGCCCAGCCTCTACTGGACGGGCGACACGGTCCTCTATCCGCCGGTCGTCAAGATCATCGCCGAGACCTCGCCCGATATCGTCGTCACCCATTCCTGCGGCGCCAAATGGGACGGCGATCTCATCGTCATGGATGCCGAGCAGACGACCGCCGCCTGCGCGCTCGCGAAGGATGCCCGCGTGATCGCCGTCCATATGGAAGCGCTCGATCACGCAACGGTCACCCGCGCCGAACTGCGCCGCGCCGCCGAGGCGAAGAAGATTTCGGCGCGGCAGCTTCTCATCCCGGCGGATGGCGAGACGCTGACATTATAGAGCGCCCGAATGCGAGCGCGTGTCAGCGCTTCGCCAGGAAGGCCCTGACGATGAAGCCTAGTATCGCCAGCACCGCGACGACCAGCGGCACGGCCCAGTTCTCATACCAGGGCAAGGCCGGATTGCGCGGCCATGAGATATTGGCCGTCTGGAAGATGAGCCAGAGGGCGGCTGCGATGATCACTATCCCCGACAAGGGGCCGAGATGGAAGGCGGAGGGCTTCGGCCCTTTCGTCAGCCGCTCATAGGCGGCGGCAAGGGCCGGGAAGAGGAAGGAGATATAGAAGCCCGCCGTGGTGAAGGTGAGCAGGATCACATAGATGTTGGTGAAGCTGAGGCCGAAGAAGATCACCGACATCAGGGCAGAGGCGAAGATGGCATTGACTGGCAGGCGGTCTTCGCCCGCAAGCTTGCTCAAGGCGCCCGCCATGGGCAATTCGCCCTCGCGCGCCAGCGCCCAGATCACCCGCGACACGGAAGCCTGCAGGCCCACCATGCAGGCGATGAAGCCGACGACGAAGACCGCGGTCATGAGATGAAGCCCGGCGGCGCCCAGATGATGCTCGATCGTCGCCGCGACCGGATCGAGGACCGAGCCCGAGCGCACGGCGGCGAGATCGGGTATGGCCAGGATGAAAGCGAGCGCCGAGAAGGCGACGATGGCTGAGACGAAGAGCAGGGAATAGATCATCGCCTTGGGGACGGCGCGCTCAGGCTCCTTGACCTCCTCGGCGATCGAGCCCGCGCTCTCGAAGCCGACAAAGGCCCAGCCGGCGATGGCGACGCCGAACAGCAGCGGCGGCAAGAGGAAGCTTCCGTTATTGGCGTCGAACAGCCCCTCGCTCAGCACCGAAAGATCGTTCACCCGGAACAGGCCCAGAAGCACGATGCCGAGACCGATCGAGCCCACCACTTCGGCCGCGATGCACAGTCCGATGATGAATTTGAGGAGCTTGCGGCCGAAGGTGTTGGCAAGCGTCACGAAGGCGATCAGCGACAGCGCCAGGATGACGGTCGTCGATCGGGAGCCCGCATCGAGCCCCAGGAATTGCGCGAGGAAGCCGGCGCCGCCCAAGGCGACGGCGGCAATGGCGATCGGCAAGGTCCAGATATAGGCCCAGCCGGCGAACCAGCCATAGGTCGGTCCCATGATGTGGCGCGACCATTGATAGACGCTGCCTTCGAGCGGCAGGCGTGAGACCAGCATGGCGAAGGAGAGCGCCACCAGCATCTGGCCGGCAAGGGTGATGGGGAAGCCCCACCAGAAGCCCGGGCCCACCGTCGTCAGGCCGACGGAGAAGATCGAGTAGAGCGCCACGATCGGCGAGATGAAGGCGAAGGCCAGAGAGAAGGTCGACCAGGCGGTGAAATCGCGCAACAGCTCCTTGGAGCCGGCCGTGCGGCCGGCCTCTTCAGCTATAGACATTAATGTTTCCTCCAGAGCATCGGACCGAAAAGTGCGAAGCGGTTTTCGGATAATCCGATGCGCAAACAAGAAAGATAGAGTCGATGCGATCCGACCGGAGCGCATGACGCTCTGGCGTGCCGCTCGAATGGCGGGTTATTGCAGGATCGAAAGGGTTTCCAGGATGATGCGGCAGGCGGCGATCTGCGTCGTCTTCGTCACATCGAGCGAGGGCGCCACCTCGACCAGATCGACGGCGCCGATCTTGAGGCCGCGGAACTCATGGAGGGCCGCGAACAGCTCGCGCAGCAGCATGCCGCCGGGCGTCGGCACGCAAGTGCCGGGCGCCACCGTGAAGTCGAGCACGTCGATGTCGATGGTGAGATAGACATCGCCCGAGCCGCCGCCGGCGACGGCAGCCGCCTTCTTGCCGATGGTGGTTGCACCCTCGCGCATGACATCGTCGAGCGAGAGGATGGTCATGCCCTGCTTCTTCGCATATTCCATCTCGGAGCGCGGATTGAGCCAGCCGCTGATGCCGATGAGCACCGTGTGCTTGGGATCGAAGCCGGCATCGATGGCGCGGGTGATCGGGCAGCAATGGCTGTCCTTCAGCCCGCCGACATTGTCGGCGGTGTCGAAATGCGTGTCGAACAGGATGAGGCCCGGGCGCTTGCGGTGCTTGGCGAAAGCCCGGACGCCGCCGATCGTCACCGAATGATCGCCGCCCAGAATGAAGGGCCTGGCGCCGCCTTGCAGGATCTCGCCGGCCATGGCTTGCGCCTTGTCCATGGTCGCCGTGACGTCGCCCGGAACCACCGGCACGTCGCCGCAATCGGCCATGGCGAGTTTCTGCGCCAGGTCGATGTCGGAGGTCGCGTTATAGGTCAGGAACAGGCTCGAATGCTCGCGGATGCCGCGCGGCCCGTAATTGGCGCCGGTGCGGCTGATGGAGGTGGAGTCGAAGGGGAAGCCCAGGAAGCCGACATCGAGCTTCGCTTGGGCGATCGCCTTGCGGTCGGCGGGAACATAGGGAAGCCGGAAGAGGGTGCCGGCGATGCCGGCATGGATCAGCCCGCTCCACATGGTTTCGTCGATGATCTTGGCGCTGTTCACTTCGGGACTCCCTGTGTTGTATATGCTTGGCCTGCAAAGGACGAAGGAGCATGGGAAGAAAGCCAGAGGCATGCAATCGTGACAGCTGTCATGATCGGAACGGCTTCCTTTGACGCTGCCGCCCGCCACGGAAGAGGCGCTCCTTGCCAAGGCCGTCGCCGCCATCGGCCAGCCGGATTTCTATGAGGCGGTCGGGCAATGGCTCGCCCAACGGATCAAGAGCCAGCAATTCATCGTGATGCGCTATCCGCTCCAGGGCGTGCCGGAGATGATCGTCAACAGTGTCCTGCCGAGGGACGTGCTCGACCTCTATCTCGGCGGCGCCTATCGTTTCGACCCGTTGCTGAGATTATGGCGCGAGCGCCAAGCGCCCTGCTGCGCCATCGTCAAGGAGCTCTCCACCGACCCCGAGACTATCGAGCATTATCTCGAAGCCATATTCCGGCGCGCCATCATCCGCGACGAGTTGGCGCTGCTCGCCCCGGCGCCGGCGCCGGTCTGCGTCGCCTTCTGCCTCGAGCGCCGAAGTGGCGAATATACGAAGGAGGACCTGGCGGCGGCCGAGAAGATCCTGCCCGTGGTCAGCGAGCTGGTGCGCCAGCACATCGAGTTCTGCATCCTGCGCAGCGGCCCGAGTGCGGTGCCCTCGATCTTCGGCGATTGCCGGATGCCGCTCGCGGTGATCGACCGGACGGGGCGAACCGTCCATGCCAATGAGGCCTGGCTCGGCCAGGATATCAGCCGGCTGATGCCGGACACCTTCGTCGCCGACATCCTTGGCATGTCCGAGGGCCAGCGCATGCTCGACCGCGACTGGCGGCTCGACTGGCACGGGCTCGCCGATGATTTTCCGCTGGCGCCGAAGGGCTCGCTGGTCATGGCGCAAAAAGCCTCGATGGCCGAGACCGATGAGGGCTATGCCGCGGCCTTCGACCGCTTCAGCAAGCGGCATGCCCTGACCAGGCGCGAGATCGACGTGGCGCGGCTGGCGCTCCTCGGCCTGTCGAGCGAGCAGATCGCGCGCCAGCTCGACCTCACCCCGGGCTCGGTTCGCAACCACCGCTCGAATGTCTACAGCAAGCTCGATGTCACGAGCGAGCGGGAATTCTTCCGCTCGTTCCTGGCGGAAGTAATGACCAAGACGTCCATTTGAGACGGATCACCGACGCCTGAAGAGATCGACGAGGATCGCCACCAGCACGACGGCACCGATGATGATGCGTTCCCAATAGCCCGAGACATTCATCAGCACGATGCCATTGGCAAGCACCGCCATCAGGAGGGCGCCCAGAATCGTGCCGATGATCGAGCCCTGGCCGCCCTTGAGGCTGGTGCCGCCGATGATCGCGGCGGTAATGGCGCCCATGAGCCAGCCTTCGCCGACCGAGGGCTGGCCCGAATCCATCCGGCTCGCATAGAGGATGCCGGCGAGCGCTGCGAACAACCCGGCGAGGCCGAAGACGATGAATTCGACGCGCCAGGAGCGGATGCCGACCAGTTCGGCGGCGTCGCGATTGCCGCCAATGGCATAGATGTTGCGCCCGAAGCGGGTGCGCGCCAGCACGAAGGCGAGAATGGCGCCGGCGGCCAGGAAGATCACCACCGGCACGGGAATGCCCCAGATGTTGCCTTGTCCGAAGACAGTGAATTGCTCGCCGAGCGGTCGGATCGGATAGCCTTTGGTTATGACGAGTGTCGTGCCGGCGAAGATCTCCCAGGACGCGAGCGTCACGATGAAGGGATTGAGCCTGAGACAGGCGACGAAGAAGCCGTTGAGGCAGCCCAGGAACATGCCGAAGAGTGCCGTTATCGGCAGCACGGCATAAGGATGAATTCCGGTCTGGGTCAGGAGCAAAGAGCCAAAGATGGCAGAAAGGCCCGCCGCGGCGCCAACCGAGAGATCGATGCCGCCCAGGAGCAGGACGAGCGTCTGGCCGAGGGCGATGAGGCCGACGAAGGAGGCCTGACGCGCGACGACGCTCATATTGTATTGCGAGAAGAAAGCCGGCGTCGCGATGGTCAGGATGATCATCAGCACGATGAGGGCGACGAGCACGCCGCTCGCTTCCCATTTGCGGAAGCGCGCAATGATGCTCTCGGGTCTGATGCCCCGGCCCACGGTCACATCTGCTGAACCCATATCTGTCTCCTTAACTCATGGCGAGGCCGAGCAAGCCTTCCTGGGTGGCTTGGGCCGCCGGCACGATGCCCCGGGTGCTGCCCTCATGCATCACCATGATGCGGTCGGCGACGTCGATCACTTCCTGCAATTCCGAGGAAATGTAGATGATCGACAGGCCCTCGTCGGCGAGCCGGCGCAGCACCGACTGGATCTCGAACTTGGCATTGACGTCGATGCCGCGCGTCGGCTCGTCGAGGATCAGGATGCGGCTGTTCTTGAGCAGCCAGCGGCCGAGAATGACCTTCTGCTGATTGCCGCCGCTGAGACTGGTGATCGGGTCTTCCAGCCGGCCGATCTTGATGCGCAGGCGCTCGATAAGAGAAGCAGCCTCGCGCGTCATCTCGTTGAAGCGCAGGCCCAGAACGCCGCGGAACCGGTCATAGACCGAGATCGACATGTTCTCGCCGATCGAGAGCAAAGGGAAGATGCCTTCCTGCTTGCGCTCCTCGGGCAGATAAACGAGGCCTTGCGCGATCGCGTCGGCGGGATGCGCGATGCGTGCCTGGCGGCCGAGAATCTCGATCGTGCCCGCTTGCGCACGCGTGACGCCGAAGAGGCATTTGCCGAGCTCGGTACGCCCGGCGCCGATGAGGCCGGCTACCCCTAAGATCTCACCCTTGCCGAGCTCGAAGGAGATGTCGGCGAACTCGCCCGCCCGCGTGAGCGCGCTCACCTTGAGCACGGTCTCGCCGGTGCTGCGCGCGCTCCGCGCGTGGCCGTTTCCCGCCACGTCCCGGCCGGCCATCAGGCGGATCATCTCATTCTTGGTCGCGTCCTTGGTCACGAGCTCACCGACATGGCGGCCGTCGCGCAAAACGGTGATGCGCTGCGACAGCTCGGAAATCTCATCGAGCCGATGCGAGATATAGAAGATGGAGTTGCCCGAGGCGCGGAAGCGGCGGATGAAGGCGAAGAGGCGCTCGGCCTCGCGCGAGGTGAGGGCAGCGGTAGGCTCGTCGAAAATAAGGATGCGGGCTCTGGTGGCGACGGCGCGGGCGATCTGCACGAGCTGCTGCTGGGCCTTGCCCAAGGCGCCTGCTGTTGCTCCGGGATCGATGCCGTCGTCGATCTCGGCGAGATAACGCTGGGCGCGTTCGCGCGTGCGGCGCCAGTCGATGGCGCCAATCAGCGAGCGATCCTGCGCGCCGAGCAGGATGTTCTCGGCTACGGTGAGATGGGGCACGAGGCTGATTTCCTGCGGCGCGATGGCGATGCCGGACCCTTGCGCATCGCGCGGGTTATGGAAGGCGACCTCGCGGCCCTGGCGCCACAGCGTGCCTGTGGTCGGCATGACCTTGCCGCAGACGATATTCATGAGCGTGCTCTTGCCGGCGCCGTTCTCGCCGATGACGGCATGGACCTCGCCCGGCTGGATGCCGATCGAAACATCCTGCAGGGCGCGTACGACACCATAGGTCTTGGAGATCGCGCGGGCTTCGAACAAAGGCGGCATGGCGTTCTCAAATGGCAGCGGCGCCGGTATTCGCGTCACCGGCGCCGCTGATCCTAGCAGAGGATGTCAGTCGGCAAGGAGGTCCTTGGTGATGATCTGCGATCCGGTCGCATGTTCATGCGGGATCGTGTGGTTCTGGTTCTTGGCGACCAGATATTTCACCGCCCAATAGCCGATCTCCCATTGGCGCTGCGCCTTCACGCCGGCGATGACGCCGTCCTTGATGAATTGCAGCGTCTCGGGAAGATCGTCCATGCCGACGATGGTGATCTGGCCGGCCTTGCCGGCATTCTTGACGGCGCGCGCCGCGCCGATCGGGTTGGAGGCGTTCGAGCCGAAGATGCCCTTGAGATCGGGATTGGCCTGCAGCGCATTCTCGGTGAGGCTCACGGCCTTTTCGAGACTGTCGTCGTCCGGCTGTTCGAAGACCACTTCGATCTTCGGATATTTGGCGATCGTCTCCTTGAAGCCCTTCACGCGGGCGGCGTGATTGGTGGCGGTAAGGCTGCCGGCGAGGATGCCGACCTTGCCTTCGCCGCCGATCTTGTCGGCGAGGAAGTTGGCGAGATCGGCGCCATCCTGATAGTCGCCCTTATGACCGACGAAATCGAAATTTTCCGAGCAGAAGGTGTCGAAGGTGATCAGATTGACCTTCGCCTTCACCGCTTCGCCGAGAAGCTGGACATTGGTTGCGGGATCGAGGCAGGAGACCGCAAGCCCGTCCGGATGGCGGCCGATATTGGTCTCGATTCGGCGGTTATGATCGGCGACATCGGCCTGAGGCGGCGAATCCCACACCACCTCGACATTGACGCCTTCGGTCTTCAGCTCCTCGGCCGCTTTGGTGGCGCCGGCGGCGACGACTTCATACCAGGGGTGCACCACCTTCGGTATGAAGACGATCGTCTGCTTGTCGACCTTCTTGATGAGCTCGCCCTGGTCGAAGGCTTGCGCCGACAGGGTGCCGAGCGCCAGCGCGAGGCTGCCCGCGGCGAGACTAAGGCTCCATAATGCTTTCAATTCAACCTCCCATTTGCGTTTGATTTGCTATGAATAAATATTCAACTTGCAAAATCAATTCAGTCTAGCCACAAAGCGAAAGAAGCGTCAAGCTGGATAATGAGAACCAGCGCTATAAAATGCCGATAGTTGCTGAAAGTAAGTCATGTCGTTAGTGAATAAATATGCAAACGCGCAGCCTGTAACCCATCGGCTCGCCCAGATCGCGAACCGCATCCGGTTGCGTGACCTGGAAATGGTCTTCACCGCCAAGGCCGGCCATATTGGCGGCGACATGTCCGCGATCGACGTCCTGACCACGCTTTATTTCCATGTGCTGCGCTACGATCCGGCAAAGCCACTCGCGCCCGAGCGCGACCGCTTCGTGCTGAGCAAGGGCCATTGCGCCGGCGCGCTCTATGTGACGCTGGCCGAAGCGGGCTTCTTTGCTGCGGCCGAGCTCAAGACCTTTCTCCAGCCTCTGTCTCGGCTCAACGGCCATCCCAACCGCACCAAGGTGCCGGGCGTGGAAACCAATACGGGCCCCCTCGGCCATGGCCTGCCGGTCGCTGTCGGCATGGCCAAGGCGGCGCAGCTCTCCAAGGCTTCCTGGCGCACTTACGTGATGACCGGTGACGGCGAATTGCAGGAAGGCTCGAATTGGGAAGCGGCGATGGCGGCGGCGCAGTTCAAGCTCGACAATCTCATCCTCATCATCGATCGCAACCGGCTGCAGCAAGGCGCGCGCACCGAGGCGACCAATGCGCTCGAGCCGCTCGCCGACAAATGGCGGGCCTTCGGCTGGTCGGTCACGGAAATCAACGGCCATGATTTCGGCGAGCTGATCGCGGCGCTCTCGCCCGATGTCGCGCCAGTCGGGCAGCCCCGCTGCATCATTGCCCACACCAATAAGGGAGAAGGCATTTCCTTCATGCGCGACAGAGTGGAATGGCACCACAAAGTGCCTTCGGCCAAGGAATATGAGCAGGCGCGCCGCGAGCTCGAGGGGCAGGTGCTATGACCGCACTCCATGACTGCCGCGACGCCTTCGCGAAGACGCTCGGCGAGCTGGCTGAAGCCAATCCCGATGTCGTCGCCGTGTGCAACGACTCCGTCGGCTCGAGCAAGCTCGGCGACTTCGCCAAAGCCTGGCCCGAGCGGCTGGTCAATGTCGGCATCGCCGAGCAGAACATGATCGGCGTCGCCGCCGGCCTCGCCAATGGCGGCAAGCTGCCTTTCGTCTGCGCCGCCGCCCCGTTCCTCACCGGCCGCGCGCTCGAGCAGATCAAAGCCGACATCGCCTATTCCGAGGCCAATGTGAAATTGTGCGGCATCTCCTCCGGCATGGCCTATGGCGAGCTTGGCCCCACCCATCATTCGGTGGAAGATTTCGCCTGGACGCGCGTCCTGCCGAACCTCATCGTAGTCGCGCCGGCCGACCGCATCGAGACGGCGCAAGCAGTACGTGCAGCGGCCGAGACGGAAGCGCCGGTATTCCTGAGGCTGAGCCGCATGGGCGTTCCCGACATCATGCCCAAGGACTACCGCTTCCAGTTCGGCAAGGCGGCGATGATGCGCCAGGGCAGGGACGTGACCATTATCGCCAATGGCGTGCTGGTGGCGCGGGCACTGGCTGCGGCGGACATCCTCGCGGCGCAAGGCATCAAGGCGCGGGTCATCAATATGGCGACGGTCAAGCCGCTCGACGAAGAAGCCATCCTTGCCGCGGCGCGCGAGACCCGTGGCATCGTCACTTGCGAAGAGCATTCGATCCATGGCGGACTCGGCGGCGCCATTGCCGAAGTCGTGGTGAGCCGGCATCCCACGCGCATGAAGATCCTGGGCGTGCCCGGCATCTTCGCGCCCACCGGCTCCGCCGCCTTCCTGCTCGACCGGTTCGGCATGTCGCCCGAAGGGATCGCCGCCGCGGCCGAGGGTCTCGCGCGGTAGCATCATGCGATCGGATCTCATCCTCGCCATCGACCAGGGCACGACCAACAGCAAGGCCGTGCTGATCGATGCCGAGGGCAAGATCCTGCGCAAGAGCACAGAGCCGGTCGGCATATCCTATCCCGAGCCCGGCTGGGTCGAGCAGGACCCGCAAGAGATCTTCGCGAGCGTTCTCAAGGCCGCCGCCCATTGCATCGCCGAGGAGCGCGGCCGCATCGCCGCCATCGGCATCGCCAATCAGCGCGAATCGATCGTCGCCTGGCATGCCGTGACCGGCGAGCCCCTGGGTCCGGCCATCACCTGGCAATGCCGGCGCACCGCCGATTTCTGCGAGAAGCTCAGCGCCAAGGGGCAGGGGCCGATGCTTCTCGAAAAGACCGGTCTGCCCATCGATCCGCTCTTTCCTTCGAGCAAAGCGCGCTGGCTCATGCGCCATATAAAAGAGAATCGGCCGCAGCTCGACCAGGCCGATATCCGCTTGGGGACGATCGACAGCTGGCTTCTCCACTGCCTCACGCGCGGTGCGGTGCATGCCTGCGATCAGTCCAATGCGGCGCGCACGCAGCTCTTCGACATCCGCAAGGGACAGTGGGACAGCGATCTCCTGGCGCTGTTCGACGTGCCGCGCGAAACGCTGCCGGAGGTCAGGCCGTCCAATGCACGTTTCGGCGCCGTCGATCCGGGGATCGCCGCTCTCGCCGGCCTCGAGGTTCAAGCGCTCATCGGCGATTCCCATGCCGCCCTCTTCGCACAAGGGGCGAACGAGCCCGGCATGGTGAAAGCGACCTATGGCACAGGCTCCTCGATCATGACGCCGCTCGCCGAATTCGTCCTGCCCAAGGACGGCATCGCCACCACGATCGCCTGGGCGCTGGGGACGAAGCGCACCTATGCGCTCGAAGGCAATATCGCCGTTTCGGCCTCCTCATTTCCCTGGGCGGCGGAGCTCATGGGCCTTGCCGGCGATCCGGCACGGCTGGCCGAGCTCGCGGCGCAAGCGTCCGACACCAAGGGCGTCTATTTCGTGCCGGCGCTGACCGGGCTCGGCGCGCCCCATTGGGACAGCGAGGCACGCGGCCTCTTTGCCGGCATGACCTTCAATACCGGGCGGCCTGAGCTTGCGCGCGCGGTGCTCGAATCGGTGCCCTATCAGGTCGGCGATGTGGTTCGGGCGATGGCGCGCCAGGCTGGCCGGCCGTTCCGCGAGCTCCTTGCTGATGGCGGCGCCAGCGCCAATGACTGGCTGATGCGATTCCAGGCCGACATTCTGGGACTGCCGGTCGCGCGCGCCGGCCTCGCGGAGGCCTCGGCCCTGGGCGCCGGGCTCATCGCCGGCATCGGCGCCGGCCTGTGGCCCGACGAGCGGGCGACGGCAGCGCTGATGGGCGAGAGGCAGAGGCTCATGCCGGTCATGGCCGAAGACCGGCGCCACATGCTCATCACCGGATGGCGCGCGGCGGTGGCGCGCGCCCGGCTCAGACCTTGACGTCTTGCCGGCCAGACAGCGATATGGTCGCACAGGGGAACGGATGGAATCATGGGCCGGAGCGATGAGCTCAGATTGATCGCGCGGGTGGCGCGCATGTATTACGGCGAAAGCCTGACCCAGTCCGCTATTGCGCGCCAGCTTTCCTTGTCCCAGGCCTCCGTGTCGCGGTTGCTCAAGCGCGCCCATGACGAGCAGATCGTCCATATCAGCATCGACGTGCCGCGCGGAACCTTCCCCGATCTCGAGGACCGCTTGCGCGAGCGCTACGGCCTCGACGAAGCGATCGTGGCCGATTGCGACGAGGACCGCGAGGAGCCTATCTTGTCGAGCATCGGCGAGGCGGCGGCGCATTTCCTCGAATCGACGCTGAAAGACGGCGATGTCATCGGCATCTCGTCCTGGAGCCAGACGCTGCTCCGGATGGTCGACAACATCCACCCGATGAAACGGGTTGCGGCGAGCAAGGTGGTGCAGACGCTGGGCGGCATGGGCAATCCCGGTGTCGAGATTCATGCGACACAGCTCACCATGCGCCTTGCCCGCCTCACCCAGGCCGAACCTATCCTGCTGTCCGCACCGGGTGTCGCTGCCTCGACCGCGGGGCGCCTCGTGCTGGTGGGCGATCCCTTTGTGCGCTCGGCGCTGGACGAGTTCCGCAACATCACGCTGGCGCTTCTCGGCATCGGCGCGGTGCAGCCTTCCGAGGTGCTGGCGCGCAGCGGCAATGTCTTCACCCATGAGGAACTCGAAGGCTTGGCGCGCCGGGGGGCCGTCGGCGACATCAGCCTGCGCTTCTTCGACGCTCAAGGCCGTGCGGTGGTAGCGCCGCTCGATGAACGGGTGATCGGCATGACACTCGACGAGATCAAGGCGATCCCACGCGTCGTCGGCCTGGCGGGAGGCAGCCGCAAGGTCGATGCCATTCGCGGCGTGCTGCTCGGGCACTATGTCGATGTGCTGATCACCGACCGCTTCACCGCAGCCAAGCTCGTGGTATGAGGGGCAGCACCGTCGCAGCGATCTCCAGCCGCATCGTTGCCAAGGCCGTATTCATCCGACTATGGCAACGCCGTTCGAAAGGCCTCGAGCGCGTAACTGGTTCCAGGCCCTCTTTGTCCCAGGTATACCAAGCGTACGAAATAGTCACCGGACGGAAGGTCGGCTTCCAGTTTCACATCCAGAACAAAACCGTCTAGCAAAGAGCCGCTGCTCTGGCCCACGGCCACGGTAACCCCGCTGGCGCTCAATACCTCGATCCCGACATTGTCAGTCAGCTTATAAAGGCCCAGTTTCAAAAAAGAAGGTTCGGGAAGGCTGAATCGAAGCCATTGTGATGGATCGGCGATTCCAATCCACTCGCGCAATACATATTGACGGCTCGGTTTGAGTTGCATCGGCGGGTGCTCTTCGACATATCTGGTGTCGCCGTAATGGCCGTTGCTGCGGAGAACTCCCAAGTCAATGGTGGTAATAAATTGGGACATTTGAGGTGTCAGCCCCATGGGAAGGCCAGACCTCAGTGATATTATGTCTACGTCGTAGTTGATTGGCCCGGACAGTTGCTCTCTCTGGATCAACACGCAGTAGAATCCTGGATCAAAGAGACGAGCGGGGAGCGAAGGGTATGAGTGCCCATTGCGCTCAGCGACCTTAAAGCGCTCACCGGAATTTCGGGGAACAATGTATACATCATAGTCGCGCAATGTACTGAACGTTGATGCGCCCCCGAAGAAGCCCGTTGGAACACGGAATTGATATGCATCTATCGAGTTGGCAGCGTCGAGCGATCCAGTAACTCGTCGATTTCCGACGATCTCCCCTAGATTCACCGAGGTAGTGCAGTCAGGTCCCGCCTGATCGGGCAGTCTCAGTAGTTCAGGGCTCACTGTTAGATCATAAACTCTCTTGATGTCGTCCAAGGCGGTTGTAAAAATCCGGATGTAGTAAAGTCCAGGAGAGAGGTCGAGGATGAACCGCTCGTTCGGATTACCAATGCCACCCCCGATCGGATCCGAGTTGGGATCGCGAAATACTTCTATAGCAACAGTGAATTGCGGCTGTTCGCGTAGGAAGAATCCTAATCTGTATGAGTTGCCAGGAGGAATGGTGAAGCGATAAATGTCCTGCGAATCGAAACGGCCTGGCAAGACAGCGCCTAATTCCTCTGTTCTATAGATTCCTTGAGCATTTCCGTTGGAATCTAGCCGCAGAACATCGATCTCGGGCGCAGTGGCAAAATCGTTATTCGGGTGTTGAGAGCCATTGAAATCGGGCAATTCGCTCCTGGACAGACATTGCGTACTGATCAAGCACGCAAAGACCACGGCGGCTGCGCCGCGAAGCAAGAACAAGATCGTCATGAGGCCGTCCCCATCAGATTTGACCCCGCAACTATAGCATGAACATTGGGCTTCCGGTATGCGGCTTGGAAATAGAGAGCAAGCTCAACGATCTCCTGGCCAAGCCGGCTTCCTTAGGCGGACTGGCGGCTCACAGCCTGATGCGCTCGCCGGTCTCGGGCTTGAAATAGAGCAGGCGGTCCTTGGCGGCGCTCACGCGAATGGTGTCGAACTCGCGGATGTCGGCGAGATCGCGGCGGTTGAACACCGCGGTCAGGCGATGATTGCCGACAAGAAGCGTCATGATCGCGCGCGCCCCCAGAAGCTCGATGAGCTGGACCTTCGCCTCGAAGGGCGGCGTCGCATTGGGGTGATCGGCCGCAGCCTTCACGGGATGGATGTCCTCAGGGCGAACGCCGATCATGATGTCGCCCTGAAGCGCGCCGCCGGGCAGAGGAAAGCGCACCCCCTCGACATCGAGGCCTTGTCCGTTCAACTTGCCGCGCAGCATGTTGATGGTCGGGCTGCCGATGGTGCGGGCGACATAGGCGTTGACGGGATCGGAATAGAGCGCTTCCGGCGCCGCATTCTGCTCGACCATGCCGTGATTGACGACCAGGATGCGATCGCCCATTGCCATCGCCTCTTCCTGGTCATGAGTAACCCAGACCGACGTGACACCGAGGGATTGCTGCAATTCGAGCACCTCGCGGCGCATATCGAGGCGAAGCTGGGCATCGAGATTGGACAGGGGCTCGTCGAACAGGAATACCTTTGGCTTCCTGACGAGCGCGCGGGCGATCGCGACCCGCTGCTGCTGCCCGCCGCTCAAAGCCGAAGGCTTGCGGTCGAGCAGGGCCTTGAGGCCGGTGCGCTCGGCCACGTCCTCGACGCGCCTCATGATCTCGTCCTTCGGCATCTTCCGCGCCTTCAGCGGGAAGCCGATATTGTTGCGCACGGTCAGATGCGCATAGAGCGCGTAATTCTGGAACACGAAAGCGATGTCGCGGTGTTTCGGCGCGAGATCGGTGACATCGCGATCGCCGATGAAGATGCGTCCGGAATTCACCCGCTCGAGGCCGCCAATGGCGCGCAGCATGGTGGTCTTGCCGGATCCCGAGGGGCCGACGATGACGACGAACTCGCCGTCCGGGATGGCGAAGCTCACATTGCGGATCGCCTGATAGGCGCCATAGTGCTTGACCACATTCTCGAATCTGATCGATGCCATGACTAGCCCTTGACCCCGCTGCCGCCCAGGCCGCGGACGAGACGTTTCTGAATGACGAAGGAAAGCACCATCACCGGGGCCACCGTGAGCAACAGCGCAGCACTCATCGGCCCGAGCTTCACGCCCTGGAAGGTGTTGAAGCCCGAGATGGCGACAGGGAGCGTCTGCGACGAGCCGGGCGCCAGCACCAAGGCGTAGAACAATTCGTTCCACGACATCATGAAGGCGAGAAGCGCCGAAGCGCCGAGACCCGGCAGCACATTGGGGACGACGACGCGCCAGAAGGCGGCGAAAGGTCCATAGCCGTCGATCGCCGCCTGCTCCTCCACCTCGCGCGGCACGCTGGCGAAGAAGCCGGTCATGAACCAGGTGATCATCGGCACGACAATGGTGAGATGGGCCGCGATGACGGCGATGAGGCTGTCCGAGAGATTGAACTGCAGCGCCAGCGCCAGGAGCGGGAAGGCGAGAACGGTCGGCGGGATGATGGTCGGGAAGAGGATGGCGAAGCGCAAGGGAATGCCGCCGGTGCGGAAGCGGGCGATGGAGTAGCCCGCGAGCGCCCCCACAAAGACGCCGATGATGGTGACGGCGAAGCCGACGATGATGCTGCGCAGCGCCGCACCCGGTATCCCGCCCTCGGCGATATCGCGCATATTGTCGAGCGTCGGGTCGATGGCGAAGCTTCCCGGATTGGTGAGATCGGCCGGGGTGCGGAAGGCGGCGAAGGCGATCCACAGCAGCGGCACCAGAACCGCGGTGACCGCCATGGCGATCAGCAGAAGCCGGCCCGCCTCGGCGGCGGGCGTCAGCCTTGTGCCGGGAGCCGCGTCGTTCATCCTTCCGCCTTTCTCACCTGGCGCAGCATCCAGATGATCGGCAGTGCCAGCACCGCCAGGAAGACGAAGGCCATGGCCGACGCTTCCGCCAGCCTGAAGAAGCGCACGCCGGTCTGGTACATGATGAATTGCAGGCTTTCCGTCGACCCGCCCGGGCCGCCATTGGTGATCACGAAGACATATTCGAAGAGCTTCGAAGCCTCGAGGACGCGGATGACGGTGGCGATGCCGATGACCGGCATGAGCATCGGCAAGGTCAAGGTCCTGAAGGTCAGCCAGGCCGAGGCGCCATCGACGCGCGCCGCCTCGAAAGGCGCCTTCGGCAGGCTCTCCAGGGCCGAGAGGAAGAGCAGCACCATGAACGGCGTCCACTGCCAGACATCGATCAGGACCATCGATGCAAGCGCAAAGTTGGGCGAGAAGAAGTCGATATGGATGCCGAGCTTGGCAATGGCGTTGGGAATGAGGCCCAGTTGCTGGTTGAGCAGGAAGCGGAAGACGAGTCCGACCGCGACCGGTGCTACGAACATCGGCGTGAACAGCAAAGCGCGCGTCACATTGCGGGCGAAGCGCTGGCGCTGCAGAGCCAGCGCCAGAGCGAGGCCTAGGATGAGCTCGATCAAGACGGCGGCGATGACGAAGGTCAGCGTGATCTTGAGCGAGTCGGTGAAATCGCCGTCGGTGAGGACGCGGTTATATTGCTCGAAGCCGAAATAGCCGAGATTGCGGGTGGTGAGCTTGTAATTGGTGAGCGAGAGATAGAAGGAGAAGCCGAGCGGATAGAGAACGAAGATGCCGAGAAGCAGGACGAGCGGCAGCGCCATCCACCAGCGGAAGGGCAGCTTGCCGGCCAGCCTTTCGAGACGGCCGACCCGTGGCGGATCGGCCGTCGAGACATCTGGCGATAGCATGCCGGTCGTCATGTTTCCTTAGCGTGTCGCCTTTTCCGCCGCGGATTGCGCGGCGGCCAAGGCCTCGTCCACCGACTTGATGCCGGCGACGGCGGCATTGATCTCGACGCCCACCGCTTCGATCGCTTCGGCGCAGCCGGTGCCGAGGCAGAGCGGCACGGCGGCGGCCGCGACCTTGCTATAGGTCTTGTAGTAATCCTCGGAAACACCCTTGGCCCAGACATCGGGATCCATCATGGCGCTGTCGCGGGTCGGAGCACCGCCCGAAATGACCCGGACCTTCTCTTGCGCCGGCGCCGTGATCCAGGAGATCCAGGCCCAGGCCGCTTCCTTGTTCTCGCCGTTCTTCGGGATGCCCCAGGACCAGGTGCCGCCGGTGCCGCGCCCGCCCGGGAAAGGCGCCAGAGCGAACTTGTCCGGCACTTGCGAATCCTTGCCATTGACGATCGGGACGACCCAGCCATAGGTCGTGAGCGCCGAAGCCTGGTCGCTCTTGGCGGCGCGGATCGTCTCGTCAAAGCCCCAATTGAGGCTCGCCGCGGGGGCCGCTTCCTTGCTGACTTTCATATAGGCTTCAAGCGCCTTGCGCGCTTCCGGCGTGTCGATCGTCCAGGTGCCGTCCTCCTTGCGCAACTGGCCGCCCGACGAAAGCAGGAAGGCGTTCCACTCTTCCATGATCACGAAACCCTGCTTCTGCTGGAGCGCGATGCCCGCCCGCTTGTCGGTCTTCTTCGCGATTGCCGAGGCGACGAGCTCATCGAGGGTCTCCGGCGCCTTGTCCCACAGATCGGTGCGATAAACGAACCCGGTCGGATAGCTGTAGAACGGCACGCCCAGAACCTTCTCGCCCACCTGGCCGATCTTGCGGAAGGAGGCGGCGAAGTCGTCATATTTATAGTCGTCGCCCAGGCAGGCGATCGCCGGGCGCAGGTCCTCGAGGAATCCGGCCTCGTCATATTCGGAGACCCAGGAGGTGTCGACCTGCATCAGATTCTGCGTGCCGGTGCCGCGCTGCAAGGAGGCGATCTGCATGTCGCGGATCACGTCATAGGCAGCGCCTTCGATCTCGATCTTCACATTGGGATAGAGCTTGTTGAAGTCGGGGATCATGGCCTTCACGAAATCGGTGTCGGTCACGTCCTCCATCACCACCTTGACGGTGCCGGATACGTCCTTGGGCGCCGGGCTTGCGAAAGTGCTGCCGGCGCAATCGGCGGCGGCCGTTCCCGCCCAGCCGAGCAGGGCGGCGAGAGCGGCTGATGTGAAGAGTGCGGTCTTGTTCATCGTATTTCCCTCCGTCATGTTGTTATATATTGTACAATAACTATACTGATAAATTATACATGAATGAACCATGGCGACAAGGGCCTAGACCCGCTTTTTGTCGGCCAGGATCATTTCGGCAGCCTTTTCACCAATCATCATGCAGGACGCGTTGAGATTGCCGGAGGTCACGGCCGGCATGATCGAGGCATCGGCAATGCGCAGGGCCCCAACGCCTCTCACCTTGAGCCTCGGATCGACGACGGCGCTCGCCTCCGGTCCCATGCGGCAGGTGCCGGAAGGGTGATAGATCGTTCCGGCATTGCAGACGAGATAGGAGGAGATCGTGTCGTCGGAGACGTCATGCCAGGCGGGCGCGATCGGCCGCTTGACGATCTCCTTCAACGGCGCCGCGGTGGTGATCCGGCGGACGGCGCGAATGCCGCGCGCCAGGCGATGGAGATCGTCAGGATCGCCGAACAGGCGATGATCGATCGAGGGCGGGATTAAGGGATCGGCATTCTTGAGCGTGATGCGGCCGCGGCTCTTCGGCCGGCAGACGCTGGCGACGATGGTGAAGGAATTCTCCTTCAGCACCAGCTCACCTTCGCCCGCCACCAGATAGCCGGCGGGCGTCACATGCACCTGGATGTCGGGAATGTCCTCGCTCTGAGAAGACTGCAGGAAGCCGACCAGATGCGCATCGGGCGTCGTCGCGACGCCTCGTCCGCGCAGTAGCCAGTTGGCGCCGTGCAGCACTTGCTTCCAGATCGCCATCTCGCTGTTGAAAGTCGGGATCGAAACTTCATAAGTCATGCCGAGGCCCGGATGGTCCTGCAGATTGCGGCCGACCTCGGGACTTTCGCAGCGGACCTCAATGCCGTGCTTACGCAATTCGGCCGGATCGCCAATGCCCGACAGCATCAGGAGCTGCGGCGAAGCGATGGCGCCGCTTGCGAGGATGATCTCGCCGCCTGAGCGCAATGTGCGGATCTCACCATTGATCTCCGCCTCGACGCCGCTCGCGCGGCCATCCTCGATGAGGATGCGCCTGGCGCGAACCTGCGGCATGACGGCGAGATTCGATCGCCGCCGCACGGGATCGATGAAGGCGCGTGCCGCGCTGCAGCGCCAGCCCTTCCACTGCGTCGCCTGGACATAGCCGAAGCCCGCAATCTCAGGGCCGTTGAGATCCGGATTGTAAGAATGGCCGCAGGCCTTCGCCGCTTCGATGAAAAGCTTGGCAAGAGGATGCGGCTCCTGCAAATCCGAGACCTTGAGCGGGCCGCCCGCGCCATGATGGCTCGAGGCCCCGCGCTCATTGTCCTCCTGGCGCTTGAACAGCGGCAGCACGTCGCCCCAACCCCAGCCGGGATTGCCGAGATCGCGCCAATGGTCGAAATCCTGCGGAAAGCCTCGGACATAGAGCATGCCGTTGATGGAGCTCGTGCCGCCCATCACCTTGCCGCGCGGCCAGGTGCTGATGCGCCCGGCGACCGTCGGGTCGGGCTCGGTGCGATACATCCAGTCGAAACGCGGATTGCCGATGCCTTTGACATAGGTCGCGGCCGGCATCTGGATGAAGACCGATTTGTCCGAGCCGCCGGCTTCGAGCAGCAGCACCTTGTTCGAGGGATCTTGCGACAGCCGGTTCGCCACCACGCAGCCGGCGGATCCCGCGCCGATGACGATATAGTCCCACAAGGTGCTCTCGACCGACATGGGGTGCTCCTCCGGTCAGATGATCGTGGTGCCGCCGTCGAGACGGAGCGCGCTGCCGGTCGCATAGGGCGCATCGGCGATGAGGAAGAGGACAGCCTTCGCCACTTCCTCAGGTTTGGCGAAGCGCTTCAGCGGCACTCGGCCGATGGCGCCGTCGATCACCTCCTGCGTGTCGCCGAACCACTTGATCTCGGCTTCCAGCATCGGCGTGTCGATCGGGCCCGGACTCACCGCATTGACGCGGACCTTGGGCGCCATCTCCGCGGCGAGCGCCATGGTCAGCCCGATGACACCTGCCTTGGCGGCGCAATAATGCACATAATAGCCCATGCCGATATGGGCGAGCTCGGAGGCGAAATTCACGATGGCCCCACCCTTGCCCTCGTTCATATGCAAGGCGGCGGCGCGCGCGACGATGAAATTGCCGGTGAGATTGACATCGAGATGCTGGCGGAAGCGCTCGACGGTCAAGTCCTTGACCAGGCAGGGCTCGCACAGGCCCGCGGCATAGACGACGGCATCGAGGTCGCCCAGGCTTTCGATCGCCTGTGGGACGATCGTTGCGCAGGAAGTCGTGTCGCCGACATCGGCGGTGATGACATGCGTCTTTCCGCCGAGCCCGGCCGCGGCCTTGGCAAGCCTCTCCTTCGATCGGGCGACGAGCGCCAGCTCCGCGCCCTCGGCCGCGAAGAGGCGCGCCGTGGCGAGGCCGGCCCCCGATGACGCCCCGACGATCAGCGCCTTCTTGCCGGCAAGCTTCATGGCACCCTCCCTTTCACAAAATACCGTGCCGGTCAAAGACCTCGACGAGGGTGGCGCCGTTGCGCAATTCCTCGCGTACCGTCGTCTCGGCGCGGACCTTGGCGAGCGCTTTGGTCATCACGGTCTCGATCAGGCTTTCGGGCACGAAGACGATGCCGTCGAGATCGGCGATCACCAGATCGCCCGAGCTCACCTCGACCTCGCCAATGACGCCCGGCACATCGGCCCACATCATCTTGCCCCGATATTTCGTGTCGACCGGGTTGCGGCCGCCGGCGAAGACCGGGAAGCCCATCTCGCGGATCATGTCGACGTCGCGCACGCAGCCATCTGTGATGCAGCCGGCGGCACCCAGATATTGCGCGCGGGTCGACAGCAACTCGCCCCAGGGCGCGATGCGGCGATTGCCGTGGCAGACGAAGACCGGCACCTCGCCGGGCTTCAGGCCGTCGACGAGGCGGATCTCATGCTCATAGACATTCACCTTGGCGTCGTCGTGGAAGATCGGCATGTAGATGCCGACGCGCGCAAAGCCCACGATGCGCATGCCGTCCTGCAGCGGTTCCAGGACCGCCTGGACCGCCTGCCGGCGATATCCCAGCGAATCGAGTGTGTCCGAGACGACGGCGGAATAGAGCTCCGCCCGGCAGGTTTCGAGAATGGCGGCACGGTCCATGGGTGTTCCTTCCTGAGTTGGGTTCAATAGCATTTGGCGGTGACTCCTCCGTCGATGACGATCTCGGCGCCGTTGATGAAGGACGACCGGTCTGAGACGAGAAAGCACACGGCGTCGGCGACCTCGGCGGGCGTCGCGATGCGCTTTCCCGGATAATACGCGACGGTCCGCACTTGGGCCTCGGCCGGATCGGGAGAGGCCTGCCAATAGCGTTCGACCATCGGTGTCTGGATGTCGCCCGGGCAAATGCAGTTGCAGCGGATGCGGGCTTGGGCATAGGCCTCGGTCACCGCGATGGCGCGGGTCAGGCCGAGCACGCCATGCTTGCTGGCAACATAAGCGGGCAGGATCTGATCGGCGCTGAAGGAGAGGATCGAACCGCTATTGACGATCGAGCCGCCGCCCGAGCGCATCATGCGCGGGATGACGGCGCGGGCGCCTAAAAACATCGAGCGCAGATTGACCGCCATCAGCCTGTCCCATTCGGCGGGGCTCGTCTCATGCAGCAATTTCTCGATCTGGATCGCGGCATTCTGGTGAATGAAGTCGATCCGGCCGAATTGGGCTTCGGCCGCCCTGACCATGCGCTCGGTGTCGGCCTCATCCGAGATGTCGGCCGCGATGGCGACCGCTTGGAAGCCTTTCTCGCGCAAGCCCGCGGCGATCGCATCGAGCTCATCCGCCTTGATGTCGATGAGCGCAACGCGCGCACCCTCGGCGCAGAGCCTTTCGGCCGTAGCCCGGCCGAGGCCGCCCGCGGCGCCGGTGACGATGCCGGATTTTCCCTCGAGCATCGCCATGTCACTCTTTGTCCCGTGATTTCATCGCCAGGCGCGAAATGGCGCGGAAGGCGCGGCTCCGCGCAAAGAGATAGCCGAGGCGCGATCCGGCATCGGTCTCGAGCGCCCTGTCGATGACCGAAGGTCCCTTGACGGCGATGTCAGGCTTGCGCGCCGTTCTCGCCTTGCCGTCGAGATCGGCGAGCACCGTTTGCGCGGCATTGTGGCCGGGCGCCCCGATGACGCCGCCGCCCGGATGCGTGCCGGCGCTGCACAGATAGAGCCCCGCTACAGGCGTGCGGTAGTCCGACAGCTCGGGCAGAGGGCGATTGTTGAACATGTGCTCGATCGTCATCGCCACATGGAAGATATTGCCGCCGGTGATGCCATAGGTGCGCTCGAGATCGAGTGGCGTGATGGTGTGGCAGCCGAGAATGTGACCGCGCAGATTCGGCGCGAATTTATAGAGCGACTCGAGCACGCGGCTCTCGAATTCGGGCTTGCGGCTGTCCCAGTCGCCATCGCTCAGCTCGAAGGGCAGGTTCTGCACGCCCAGCATCATGCAGTGCTTGCCGGGCGGCGCCAGGCTGTCGTCGGTCACCGACTGGATGATCGCCTCGATCGGGAAATGCTCGGGGAAGGTCCCGCGCAGCATCGCCATATAGGCGTCCTCGAAGCGCTCCTCGGACCCGCCCAATATGGCATGACCGCGATGCTGCGGACCGGGCTTGGCATCCTTGAAGCCGAGATATTGCGGCAGCTCATCGATGAGGAGATGCAAGCGCGCCATCGAGCCTCGTGTGTCGATGCGCGCGACCTTGCCGCGGAATTCTTGGGTCAAGGCCCTTGCCGGAACGAGCTGGCCGAGCGTCCGCTTGGGATCGGCATTCGACATGACGGCCTTGGCATGGAAGGCGCGTCCGTCGGCGAGCCTCACCCCTTTGGCCTTGCCGTCGCTGATCAGGATTTCGGCGACGGGCGCCCCGGTGAGGAGGGTGACGCCATGGGCAGTGGCCCCTTTCTCCAGGGCCGTGGTGATCGAGCCCATGCCGCCTTTGGGGAAGGCCCAGCGGCCGAAAGTGCCCTCGAATTCGCCGGAGGCGTGATAGCCGAAGAGATAGCCGGTGCCCGGTGTCGACGGTCCGCCCCAGATCGACACGATGCCGAAGAAAGTATAGAAGCCACGAATCTGGTCGGAGGTGAAATAGCGCGACAGCAGATCGCGGGTCGAGCCGAACAGGAACTCGTTGAGGAGGTCTTCTTCCCCCGTCTCCTCGAAGAGTTTCATCATCTCCGAGCGCGTCGGCGGGTTGGCGAGCGTCCAGTGGCTGGTGAGGTCGCCGAAGCGCCTGAGCCTGGAGCCGAAGCGCAACAGCCCCTTGGCATCCTCGGGCGCGATCTTCTCGAGCTGCTTCAGCGTCTTGTCGATATCCTGCCAGACGAAGATATGCGAGGCGTCGTCGAACAGCGCAAAGCCTTGCGGGTCGGGCGCGTACATTTCGAGACCGAAGCGGCTCACCAGCTCGAGTTCGTCGATGATGCGGGGCTTGAGCACCGCCTGGATGAAGGCGCAAGACGAGAAGCGCGCGCCGGGGAAGAATTCTTCCGTCACACAGGCGCCGCCGAGGATCTCGCGGCGCTCTACCACCAGCACCTTCTTGCCGGCGCGTCCCAGATAATTGGCGGCGACGAGGCCATTATGGCCGCCGCCGACGATGATGACGTCATAAAGGTCAGCCGCCATGGCCATTCCTCCCTGGCGTGAAGAAACGGAATTCCATGACGTGATGATAGTCGTCGCCCGGATCGAGCCGCGATTGCGGCACATGGCTCAGATTGGGGCCGTCGGGAAATCTCTGCGTCTCAAGCGTGAAGCCGGAGAATTTCTGATAGGGATGTCCGCCTTTGCCGATGACGGAGGAATCGAGATAGCCGCCGGTATAGAAATGGACGCCGGGCTCGGTGGTCCACAGCTCGAAGCCGCGGCCCGATGCGGGATCGCACGCCCAAAGCACCGGCCGCAACCGTCCTGCTTCACCCTTGAGGCACCAATTG
>Ga0187894_10000678_pt1 | contig 45704 bp, 36 predicted proteins | sample GBC1701081metaG_FD_136650 | JGI IMG/M metagenome (GOLD analysis project Ga0187894, IMG submission 136650) | White microbial mat communities from a lava cave in the Kipuka Kanohina Cave System on the Island of Hawaii, USA - GBC170108-1 metaG ... | reverse complement strand
ATGGGGAGCGAGAGTTGCTCTTCGAGTACGCGCCTGCTCCGCTCGTGCTCGTTGGCCCGCAGAAGGTCCACGCCGACCCAGACCAGCACCGCCATGCACGCGGCGAGGATCAGGATCTGCGCCGCCGTGACGAGCCTCCGCCGGAGCGCCAATCGGCGCTGCGAAGCGCTGATGCGGAGCATCGATGCCTCGGCATCGGCCTGGGCCAGCGCGGCGCGCAGGCCCTCGATCGCGCCGGGCATCGCCTCTCCCAGCAATGGGTCGAGGTGCGCGCGAGCGGCCAGCCTGAACCTGAGAAGCGCGGTGCGCGAGCAGTCCATCGCACGGGCGGCGTCGACCAGTTCGAGACCGAGCACGTCCAGCAGCACAAAGGCCTCGAAGGCCTGTCGCTCCAGCCCGCACGCGGCGGCCCACAACTGGCGAGCGCCCTCATCGCGAATGGTCGCGCCCAGGGAGCCGCCTGCGCTGGCCGCGCTGCCGGCGCGGTGCGACCACTCACGAGAGGTTTGGACGGCCAGCCGGTTCAGGCGGAACGCGGCCACGCCGCGCAGGTCGCGCCAGGATCGGAGCGCGGCGATCACGGTGTCCTCGGCCGAAGCCCGGTCCCCGGAGAGCGCCAACGACCGTCGCCAGAAATCGCGCGTGATGCCGTCCGAGTCGTTCATCGGTTGATTCTTGGCCCGCGCGGGCGTGCGGGACGGGGTGCGCGCCCGCGCCCGGCCCTTGTTAGTCTGCCCCAGCGCACGATTCCCGGAGCGAGCGACGATGGCCAGGAGCACAGGGCCCGCCGGCAGCGGGGCCGGAACCCGCGTCGAGAAGGATACGATGGGCCAGATGCGCGTCCCCGCCGACGCGCTCTACGGGGCCACGACGCAGCGGGCCGTCGAGAACTTCCCGATCTCCGGCCGCCCCGTGCCGCCCGCCGTCATCCACGCCTACGGGCACATCAAAGCCGCCTGTGCGGATGTGAACCACGCGCTGGGGCGCCTCAGCGCCAAGCGCCACAAAGCAATCGTCGAGGCGGCGCAGGAGGTCGCCCGCGGCCTGCACGACTCCCACTTCCCGATCGACGTCTTCCAGACCGGCTCGGGCACCAGCACCAACATGAACGTGAACGAGGTGATCGCCAACCTCGTCTGCGTCAAGCACGGCAAGCCGGCCGGCTCGTCGAAGGACCCCGCCTGGATCGGCGATGAGAAGACAGGGACGGGGGTCCACCCCAACGACCACGTCAACATGGGCCAGTCGAGCAACGACACGTTCCCGACGGCCATTCATGTCGCCGCGGCGATCGCCATCCAGCGCGACCTGCTCCCGGCGCTGGTCACCATCACGAAGCGCCTCGACAAGCAGGCCAAGGCCTGGGACAAGGTCATCAAGATCGGGCGCTCGCACTTGCAGGATGCGACGCCGATCCGGCTGGGCCAGGAGTTCAGCGGCTTCGCTCACCAGATGCGGATGGCCCAGGACCGTGCCAAGCGCGCCCTGTCGGTGCTGTGCGAGCTGCCCATCGGCGGCACGGCGGTCGGCACGGGCATCAACGCGCACGAGGAGTTCGGCAAGCGCGTCTCTATGCGCCTCGCCGAGATGCTCAAGGTTCCGTTCCGCGAGGCGCACAACCACTTCGAGGCCCAGCACGCCAAGGACGCGGCGGTCGAGGCCTCCGGGCACCTCAAGACGATCGCGGTGAGCCTGTCGAAGATCGCGGGCGACATCCGCTTGATGGGATTCGGGCCGCGCTGCGGCATCGGCGAACTGAAGATCCCGGCGGTGCAGCCCGGCTCATCGATCATGCCGGGCAAGGTGAACCCGGTGATCGCCGAGGCGGTGGTCATGGTGTGCTGCCGCGTGATCGGCAACGATGCGACGATCACGACGGCGGGGCTGGGCGGCATCGGCGGTCTGCTCGATCTGCACGTGGCGATGCCCGTGATGGCCGAGGCCCTGCTGGATTCGATCGAACTGATCGCGCGCGGGTGCGGGGTGCTCGATCAGAAACTGCTGGCGGGCCTGGAGCCCGATGAGGCGCGCTGCAAGGCGCTCATCGAGGGCAGCCTGGCGATGTGCACGAGCCTCGTGCCCGCCATCGGCTACGACAAGGCGGCCGCGCTGGCCAAGGACGCGTTCGCGCAGGGCAAGACCGTGCGCCAGCTTGCGCTGGAACAGAAGCTCTTGCCCGAGAAGGACCTGAACCGGCTGCTCGACCCGTGGTCCATGACCGTTCCGGGCGGCGAGGGGAGCGCGGGGGGTTAAGTGCCGTCGCATGCCGAAGCACCATGTCGACTGAAGCGGGTATCAACGGATCAGGAATCGAGGTTGGGAGAACCCACATGGGTCGTTCAGCTCCGTTCGCTCTGGTGGCGGGTGTCACGTTGGTCACGGTCGGCTCTGTCGCGTACGCCGACACCCTCATCGTTCTCAACAAGTCCGAAGCGAACATATCGCTGATCCGGCCGGCGACCGGAGAAGTGGTCGCGACGTTGCCGGTCGGCGAGGGGCCGCACGAGGCGGCGACTTCGCCCGACGGACGCACTGTCGTCGTGTGCAACTACGGGGCGCGCACTCCCGGCAGCACGCTCAGCATCATCGACCTGCCCGGCAAGAAGGTCGAGGCGACGATCGACCTCGTCGAATACCACCGGCCCCACGGCATCCAGTACCTGCCCGATGGCAATCACGTCGTCGTCACCGTCGAGGCCGAGAAGAAACTGCTGATCGTCGATGTGCCCGGGCGCAAAGTCGCCGCGGCGATCGACACCGATCAGGACATCTCGCACATGGTGGCCCTCTCAATGGACTGCAAGCGCGCCTTTGTGGCCAATATCCGCTCGGGTTCGGCGACCGTTATCGATCTGGAAAGCCGCCAGCGCATCCGGAACATCGAGACCGGCGCGGGGGCCGAGGGCGTGGCCGTCTGCCCGGTGCGTCCGGAGGTGTGGGTCTCCAACCGTGCGGCGGACACGGTGACCATCCTCGACACGGAAACCCTCGACAAGATCGGCGAGGTTCCCTGCGCCGCGTTCCCCATCCGCGTGACCTTCACGCCCGATGGAAAGACGGCGCTGGTGTCCTGCGCGCGCTCCGGCGAGGTGGTGATCTTTGACGCGGCTGAGCGGAAAGAAGTGCGACGCGTGAAGATGGAGGCCGAGGCGGGCACCGATGCCGAGGAGCGGCTCTTTGGGCGCACCTTCGGCAACAGCCCGGTGCCAGTGGGCATCCTCGTCGAGCCGACCGGGCGGCTCGCCTATGTCGCGAATACAAACGCCGACGTCGTCATCGTGGTCGACATCGCCAAGGGCGAGATCGTCAGGCGCGTCAAAGCCGGCAAAGAGCCCGACGGCATGGCGTGGTCGGCGATCGACCTTTAAGTGATGACAGGAATCGGCGATCGAGCGCTGGTTTCCTAGATGACCAAGGGTTTGAGGGGACCCTTGGTCATCTACGGAAACAGCAGCGGCTGCGCGGGATCGGCGGGAGGGTCCGGTCTGCGAAACGCCGCGCTCGAGACCGCCGCCATCGGCCGGTCCAGGCCGTACCGCTTCTTGAAGACCGTGAAGACGCGCTTGATCTGCCCGGCGATCTCACCCTCGCCTCGCATCCGGCGGCCGAAGCGCGAGTCGTTGAGCGCGCCATCGCGGCACGCTCGAATGAGCGTCTCGATGTGCGAAGCGCGATCGGGGAAACGCCGGCGCAGCCAGTCCAGGAACAGGTCCTTCACCTGGAAAGGCAGGCGCACCAGCGTGAAGCTGGCACCTCTTGCTCCGGCCTCGGCGGCCGCCTCAAGCAGCGCCGGGATCTCGCGATCGTTGAGCCCGGGGATGATCGGGGCGGTCATGGCCATCACGGGCACGCCCGCACTCGACAGCTCGCGGATGGCGCGCAGGCGTTCCCGCGGCGAGCTCGCCCGCGGCTCCATCATCGCCGCCAGCGACGGGTCGAGCGTGGTCAGGCTGACGGCCACGCCCGTCGCGCCGACATCCGCCAGTTGCTTGAGCAGGTCGAGGTCGCGCAGGATCAGGGCGCTCTTCGTGACGATGGTCACCGGCTGGCGGCACGCCGCCATGATCTCCATGCAAGCGCGCGTGATGCCCAGGCGTCGCTCGATGGGCTGATAGGCATCCGTGATGCCCGACATCATGATGGGCTCGCCGCGCCACTTGGGCGCAGCCAGTTCGCGCCGAAGCAGTTCCGCGCCATCCGTCTTGGCGAAGAGGCGAGTCTCGAAGTCCAGGCCGCTGGAGAGGCCGAAGGTCTCGTGCGTGGGGCGCGCGTAGCAGTAGATGCAGCCGTGCTCGCAGCCTCGGTAGGGATTGATCGACCACGAGAAGTGCAGGTCCGGCGAATCGACGGGGTTGATAAACGTGCGGCTGCGGTCCCGATAAACGCGCGTCGGGATGCGACGCTCGCCTCCTTCGCCGGGCGGGCCATCATCGATAAGGATCAGGTCATCGGCCCCCGCGTGGTCGGGCAGAACGGCCAACGAGAGGCGCTCGAAGCGACCCGCAGGGTTGATCTGGGCCCCGCGCCCGTGCGTGTCCTGATGCCACCGCGCTGGTCCGCCGGGCTCGCTCATGCACCAAACATAGACCGTACGTTGTCGGCGGACAAGCCGCCGTCCAGCGTCGTAAGCAGCCTATGGTGGACCTCGTCGGCGGGGCCGTTTGAGGAGAGATCGCAGTCCATGGGTCGAGCGGGCACCGCCGGGTTGGTTCTCATCCTCATCGCGATGCTGGCCGTCGCGCCGCGCGCTCTCGCCGCCGATCGCGAGACGGTTTCGTTCCAGATCAACCAGACGACCGTCTTCGGCCAGTCGATCTTCGTGCTCGGCGATCTGCCCGAACTCGGCGGCAATGACATCCGCTTCGCAGTCAAGCTCGAGCCCAGCGCCTACCCGAACTGGCGCGCACCCATCAGCCTGCCCGCCGGCCGCTCGTTCACGTACCGCTACTACATCCGCAACGATGCCGCAGGCCAATGGGGCAACAGCGGCAACGGCACAGCGCTCGGCGCCGGCCCGATCCAGGGCATGACCGCTTCCGAGGCATTCACGCCGTCGAGCAAAACTGTTTTCTATCACTCGGGGTTCAGCCCGCCCGTGTTCTGGTGGCGCGAAGGGAGCAGCGGCCCGTTCCAGTCGATCACGATGCACGATGCGGGGCCTGGCCGCAATCCCGCCGAAAAGCGCTGGGCGGCGCGCCGCTTCGGTGCCCCTCGGCGAACGATCGAGTTCCACTTCACGAATCAGGCGCAGGCTCTCCGCGACCCCGCCGGCGGCGAGTACTCGACCGCGCTCGACGCGCTGCTGCTGCAGGACGGCAACGTCTTCACGTATATCCCCGCGCCGGCCGTCGCCGGCCCGATGAAGAACTACACGTTCTCCGGCGGCCCGCCCACGACGTCCAGCACGAGCCGCTTCTCGACCGCGATGAACGAGACTCGCTACTACCGCGTGATCGTGCCCCGCGGCTACGACCAGCACCCGGGCCGCTCGTATCCCGTGCTCTACTTCCACGACGGGCAGAACATGTTCGAGCAGGGCGCTTTCGGCACGTGGAATGCCGATGAGACCGCCGAGTCGATGATCCGCCTCGGGCAGATGCGCGAAGTGATCATGGTTGGCATGGACCACGGCCCCAACCGGATCAACGACTACGCCGCGCCCGACTCCGGCGGCTGGGCTGACGGGCGCTACCTGCAATTCGTGCTGAACGAGATGATGCCGCTGATCAACTCGCAGTACCGCACGCTCACCGGCCCGTCGAACACGGGCATCGCCGGCTCATCCATGGGCGGCCAGGCCTCGATGTGGTTCGGCTGGGATGAGCCGGGCGTGTTCGGGCGCATCGGCGCGTTCTCCGGCGCATGGAGCGTGTTCAACTCCGGCTTCTACAACCGAGTGCAGTCGCAGCCGCGACGCGATATCCGCATCTATCTCGACTCGGGCGATTCGGGTGGATCGAACGACGGCTTCTGGAACACCGTCGGCCTGCGCGACAACCTGATCAACCCGGGGCGCGCCTCGGGCGTCGGCGGGCCGTACGTGCTCGAAGGCGACCTGCGACACATCTACGGCCCGGGTCACCTGCACAACGAGGCCGCGTGGGCGGCCCGGCTGCCGCGCTGCCTGGAGTTCCTCTTCCCGGCGAGCGAAGCGCCGGATGAACTGGCCGATGTGCCCTCATCCTCGCGCGCCGATGTCGATGACAACGACCTCGAGGACATTGAGGACCTTTACGCCTTCGAGCAGGGCGCTCCCGGCCCCGACTCCACGCTCGATGTGGACCGCAACGGCGTGGTCGAGCCGGACATCGATCGGGCTGCGCTGCGCAGTGCATTGCGTGCCGGCGAGGCAGAAGACATTGCCACTTTCTGAAACTCATAGTCCAGAGGCCTTCTCTGTGCCTCTGTGTCTCTGTGGTTAGTCTTTCTGCATCAATCGCGCAGCGAACTCGACCGGGTGCAGCGCGTGCACGCCGACCCCGTCGAGCAACTGATGGCGGCATGATGTGCCCGGCGCGATGAGGACATCCTCCGGCGACATCGCCCGCACCGCCGGGAAGAGCGCCAGTTCGCCGATCTGCATCGAGAGGTCGAAGCGGTCGGCGGTGAAGCCAAACGAGCCGGCCATGCCGCAGCAGCCGGTGTCGAGCACGCGAAGCCGATCGCCCGCGATGCGCCGGAGCAGGGCGGCGCTGGTTTCCGCGCCCCACAGGGCCTTCTGGTGGCAGTGCCCATGCAGCGCGACCGCGCCCGAGGGAGCCGGGAACGAAGCCTGTCGCGGGTGCTGCGCCCACTGGCGCTCGATGAAGTCCTCGACGAGGTACGAGTCATCGGCGATGGCCGTTGCAACCTCGCCCGCTGCGCGATTGATCCCATCGCGCCCGCGAAGGCTCAGCCATTCATCCTTGACGGCCGAGAGGCACGAGGGTTCGCAGAAGAGCAGGGCATCGGGCTGGAGCTCGTGGCGGGCGCTGGCGATCGCTGTCGCAGTTTGCGACACCACTGGCTGCGCCCGCGGCAGGAGCCCGGTCGAGATGTGCGGCCTGCCGCAACAGCCGGCATCGATCACGGCGACGGAGTAGCCCAGGCCGCGCAGCACTTCGATCGCCGCCAGGCCGATGTGCGGCTCGTTGTACATGGTGAAGCAGTCGGCGAAGAGGCCGGCGACCGGCGCATCGGCTTGCTCCTGTCCAGCCAGCAGCACGCGTGCGCCGCCCAAACGCTCTGTGCGAGCGTCCCCGAAGCGCGCCCGGGTTTGGCGGAAGAGCGACGGCGCGAAGGGCGGCAGGCTGCGCTTTGGCGCCAGCCCGAGCAGCGGGTTGAGCAGCCATCGAAAGCGCCGGCGCGTCGCCACCAGGTTGGCCAGCGGCGCGATGGCCGATCCAACCCGGTTGAGCATCCGCACCTCGGCGAATGCTCGCGCACTCAGCGGCGTGCGCCCCCCTGCCCTGAACGACTGCCCCAGGTACTCCGCCTTGTACTGCGCCACATCGACGTTCGTCGGGCATTCGCTCTTGCAGGCCTTGCAGGAGAGGCAGAGGCGGAGCGTTTCGAGCGTGTCGGGATCGTTCCAAGCGGGCCCTGAGGGCTTGAGGGCCTGCGGATCTGAGGGATCGGAGGATTGCCCCGTGATCGCCAGGCGCAGCGCATTGGCCCGCCCGCGCGTCGCATGGCGCTCATCCAGCAGCGCCATGTACGACGGACACATCGTCCCTCCGGCGCCCGCCTTCTTGCGGCACACGCCCGAGCCGTTGCACGCCTCGACCGCGTGGCCGAAGCCGCCCGTGCGCGAATAGTCGAAGAACGTGTCGATCTCGGGCTCGTGCAGGTCCGCGCCCTCGGGACGGATGCGCGTCTGCTCGTGGATGCTCGCCAGCGGCCCGGGCTCGACGATGTTGCCCGGGTTGAGCAGGTTCAGCGGGTCGAAGAGCCGCTTCACCTCGTGGAACGCGCCCATGAGTTCCGGGCCGAAGTAGCGCTCCAGCAGCGGGCCGCGGGCCCGGCCGTCGCCGTGCTCGCCGGACATCACGCCGCCGAGCGAGCGGGCCAGGTCCGCCACCTCGACGGCGATCTGCTCCATGTGCGCCCGGTCACGCTCATCACGCAGGTCCAGCAGCGGGCGAACGTGCAGCACACCGACCGAGGCGTGCGCCCAGAACGAAGCCCGCGTGCCGTGGGCGGCGAGGATCTCCTTGAAGCGGCGGACGAACTCGGCCAGGCGCTCCACGGGCACGGCGTTATCCTCGACGAAGCCCAGCGGCTTGCGCGCCCCCGGCACGCCGTGCAGCAGCGGCTCGCCCGCCTTGCGCAGTCCCAGCGCCCGCGCCACATGCACGGGATCGGTGAGGAACACGATGGTCGCGCCGGGCGCCGCGGTCGCCCGCGCCCGCTTGAGCGACTCGAACTTCTCGCGGATCTCCTCCGGCCCGGAGTGCGAGAGGAACTCGATGTAGAGCACCGCGCCCGGCGGCTTTCCGGCGACGGCGGGGAGCAGATCGACCGCGGCTCTCTGCTCGAGATTGGCGCGGGCGAGGCCGAAGATCATGTCGTCGATGAGTTCGACCGCCGAGGGACCCAGCGACAGCAGCGGGGCCACCGCATCCACGGCCTGCTCAACCGTGGGGAACGCGAGCACGGCCAGGCCGGACGCCTTCGGGATCGGGTGCAGGCGCAGCGTCGCACCGGTGATGATGGCGAGCGTGCCCTCGCTGCCGCAGATGAGTTGGGCGAGGTTGAGCATCTCGCGCGGGTCGCGCCCGGCCGCGCGGGCTTCATCCATGCGGGCCAGCATCATGTCCAGCGCGTAGCCGGCGTTCCGCCGCGGCGTCCTGGGGAATCGCTCGCGGATCAGGCGCTCGTGACGCGTGCAGATGTCGATGACGCCGTCGGCGAGGCGGCCTGCGACCGGGCTTCGGTGCGCCGAGCCCCTGGCCAGTTCACACTCCTCGCCCGTCGAGAGCAGCACGCTCACTGCCTCGAGGTTCTCGCTCGTGCGCCCGTAAACGATCGTGCGTGTGCCCGCGGCGTTGTTGCCGATGCAGCCGCCGATGTTGGCCTGGCGCACCGTGGCCGGGTCCGGCGCGAAGAAGAGGCCGTGGGGGCGCAGGGCGATGTTCAGTTCATCGATCGTGATGCCGGGCTCGACGAAGCAGGCGCGCGTTTCCTCCGAGACCCATTCGAGCCTGCGGCAGCCCGCCGAGAAGTCGATGACCACGGCGTGATTGACGCACTGCCCGGCGAGCGAGGTGCCGCCGCCGCGGGGCAGGATCGGCAGCGCATGCTCGCGGCAGTAGGCCAGGGTCCGGCGCACATCCTCGATGTGCGCTGGCACGATGACGCCGATGGGCTCGACCTGGTAGATCGAGGCATCGGTCGCGTAGAGCATGCGGTCGTGCTTGCCGAAGCGCACCTCGCCGTCGATCAGCGCCGCCAGCGCCTCGGCGTGCTTGCGCCGGCGCAGGTCGTCATCGATGGTGATCGAAGTCGTGGGTGGCATGCTTCTGTTCTGAGAAGCATGCTTGGTCGCTCATGCTTCCCGAGGCGGAAGCATGCCACACTCTCTGTCAGAGTGGAAGCACGGCTCGCCTCACCGCGCCACCTCCACCGCCCGCGTCTCGCGCAGCACAGTCACGCGGATCTCGCCGGGGAACGTCATCTCCGCGCTCACCTTGTCGGCGATCTTCTTGGCCACGAGGAACGCCTCATCGTCGCTGATGCGCTTGGCATCGACCATGACGCGCACCTCGCGCCCGGCCTGGATGGCGTGCGCCTCGGTCACTCCCGGCTGCTCCATCGCGATCCCTTGGAGCGCTTCGAGCCGCTGGATGTACCGCTCCAGGCTCTCGCGGCGCGCCCCGGGGCGGGCCCCGCTCACCGCGTCCGCCGCCATCACGATCGGCGTGTAGAAACTCGTCGAGGGGATATCCGCGTGATGCCCGGCGATGGCGTTGAGCACGGGCTCGCGCTCCCCGTGCGTCTTGGCGAACTCCATGCCGATCTTGGGGTGGCTGCCCTCCATCTCCTGGTCCATCGCCTTGCCGATGTCGTGCAGAAAGCCGCAGCGCCGCGCGATGTTCCCGTTGAGCCCGAGTTGATCGGCGATCATCTGGCTGATGAACGCCACCTCGATCGAGTGCTGGAGCACGTTCTGGCCGTAGGAAGTGCGGTAGGCCAGGCGTCCCATCGCCTCGACGATCTTCGGATGCACGTTTCGCAGGTTGACCTCCATCACGGCCTCCTTGCCGTGCTTGGCGATCCGCTCATCCATCTCCTTGCGCACCTGCTCGACCACTTCCTCGATGCGCGCGGGGTGGATGCGCCCGTCCTGGATCAGCTTGGCCAGCGCCTCGCCCGCCACCGCCTGCTTCACCTTGTCGAACGATGAGACGACGATCACCCCCGGCGTGTCATCGACGATGATGTCCACGCCGGTGGCCTTCTCGATGGCCCGGATGTTGCGCCCTTCGCGCCCGATGATCCGCCCCTTCATGTCGTCGCTGGGGATCGGCACTGTCCGCACCGTGCTCTCGGAGACGTGCTCGCTGGCGAAGCGCTGCACGGCCATGAGCGTGATCTCGCGCGCCTTCTCCTTGGCCTGCGTCTCGGCATCCTCGGTGATCTTGCGCACGATGCGGGCGGCATCGTGGCGCACATCGTCCTCGATCTTCGCCAGCAGGATCTGCCGGGCCTCGTCGAGGCTCAGGCCGCTGACGCGCAGCAGTTCCTGCTTCTGCCTTTCGAGGAGCTCATCGAGCTCGGTCTCGCGCTGTGCGACCTTCGTCTCGCGGGCCTTGACGCCCTCGGTGTCGCGCTGCAACTGCTGGTTCTTGCGGGCCAGTTCCTCGACCTGGCGCTCGTGCAGGTCCTCGCGCTTGGCGAGGCGGCGCTCGGTCTCGCGCAGTTCCTCGCGTTCCTTGTGGGCCTCGGTCTCGAACTTCTGGCGCTCGGCCAGCACCTGCTTCTGGGCCTCGATCTCGGCCTTCTCGCGGGTGGACCTTGCTTCGCTCTCGGCTCGGGTCACGAGCTCGCGTGCCTGCGACCGCGCCTGCCCAAGGCTTCGCCCGCCGACAAGCCTCACGAGAAACAGCCCCGCGACGAGCCCGACGATCAGCGCGCCCGCGGCGATGAGCCAGTCCACGCCTTCCATAGCGCCGACCAGCAATGGATGAACCATGGCATTTCCCTTTCAGCGCCGGCCGCCATCCTCTGGCGGAACAAAGCCGGCGCGGCCTCGATGGCCGCCGAAAGGGACCTGCCTGTGCCGGGGCGCACGCGAAGCGCCCCGCCGTTTCCTAGATCGCGAATGCCGCGCTGAAGCCGGAACTTCGCCGAAGGCCCGAGTTGACGATCGCGCTTCTCATATCTGCTGTTCGCAAGGCCTCCGGATCGTCCCCTTGATCTTGCATCGGCCGCGACGATCGTCGCCGCCTCCGCCCGCTCAGTTGTCGCCCCGGTTGAAAGTGGGGCAGTGCGCCAAAGCGCGGAAAAACGGGTTGGATCTATCCGGCTCGGGCCTTCGCCCTTGCCGGGCCGGCGACGGCCAAGGCGGCCGGCGCTCGACTGGAAACGGCTGCCCAGGAAAGCCCTTCGGGCGGCCGAACACGTTCAGAGTAAGGGGCCGACGGCAGGGGGGTCAAGATGTCGGATGTGGGATGTCGGATGTAAGGGGTCCGGAACCAAGCGGGGTACCGCGCCCGAACGCATGCAAAGGGGCAAGTCTAAGGCTTCGCAGAGGACGTTCAGCGTCCGGACGAACTCCGCCATCCCACATCGCACATCCGACATCCGTACCATCCCCCCGTGCCCGCCATCGTCCGCTGGCTGCTCGGACTGGTCATCACCAACCCGATCTGCGTGCGCCTCGTCCAAGGCGGCTCGCGCCGGACGCGCCACAACCTCATCCGCACGGCCTACCTCGCCGTTCTCATTATCGTGCTGCTGGCGCTGCTGTTACCCGAGTCGGGGCAACTGAAGTACCAGGTGCTGGCCGTCAAGGGCGCCTTCGCTTTCGAGATCGTCGCGTACCTTCAGGTCGGGCTCATCTGCATCCTCACGCCGGTCTTCATGGCCGGCGCGATCGCTCAGGAGTCCAGCCCGCGGACCTGGGAAGTGCTGCTCACCACGCCCCTGGCTTCGCTCCAAATGGTGCTGGGCCATCTCTTCGGACGCCTCTTCTTCGTCCTGGCTCTGCTGGCCGCGTCGCTCCCGCTCTTTGCGCTCACTCAATACTTCGGCGGCGTGCCGGGCTCGTCGATCCTGCTCTCCTATGTCGTGGCCGCCTCGGCGGCGCTGCTCGTCGGCGCGATCGCGGTGGCGCTCGCCGTGAGTCGCCTTGTCGGCCGGCGCGCGGTGTTCGCGTTTTATGTCGCAGTCGTGTCCTACCTCGGCATCACGGTGGCCGTCGACTGGTGGCTGGCGCCGGGCGGCGGCGTGACCCACGTCACCGCGCTCAACCCGTTCCTCGCGCTTCGAGCGGTGCTCAACCCCGTCGGCTACCCACGTCCCGATGAGATTGCGCTGGGGGCCATGAACGCCTTCGAGCGATTCTGGCTGGGACGGTCCGTCGCCGCCTGGGTCTCGGTCAGCGTCGGCCTGAGCCTGCTGCTGATCGTGATCAGCACCCTGAGCGTTCGCACGCTGGGGGCGACCGCCGCCGAGGGCGGACGGCGTCGGATTTTCTCGCTGGGCGGGCGCTCGGGCACGCGTGCGGGCCGATCCGTGTGGCACAACCCCATCGCCTGGCGCGAAGCCGCGGCGCGCCAGGCGACCCTGCCCAAGATGGTCCTGCGCTGGTGCTTCATCGGCGCGGGCGCGCTCTGGGGGCTGGGGCTGGTCGCCTACTACCACGGCAACGGGATGAGCTCGGACGAGTTCCGCGTGGCGATGCTCCTGACCACGTGGACGGAGATCGCCGTGATCATCCTCGTCGCCATCAACACCGCCGCCACCGCGGTCTCGCGCGAGCGCGAAGACGGCACGCTCGACCTGCTCATGACCACGCCCATCACGCCCGCCGCCTACCTCGGTGGCAAACTCCGCGGCCTGATCAGTTACCTTGCGCCGCTGCTGGCCGTGCCCGTCGGCACGGTGGCGATCGCGGCGGTGTATGTGCTGGCGGGCGGCTTCGGCAATACGGCCGCCGCCTATGTGCAGGACGCGTTCGGCGTGACGGTGCTCACGGTCCCTGTGGTGTTGCCCGAGGCGGCGCTGGCCGTGCCGCTGGTGCTGGTGCCGTTCCTGGCCTTCTGCGTGATGGTGGGCCTGCAATGGTCGCTCAAGAGCCGGGGCACGATCGGCTCGGTCGTCGCGACCGTCGGCATCATCGGAGTGGTGGGGGGCATCCTCGGCCTGTGCGGCGTTCAGGTCGCCAACAACGTGCCCTTCGCCGGACCCGCGCTCTCCTCGTTCACTCCCATCTCGGCCCTGCTCACCTGCATCCAGCCGGCGGACTCCATGGGCGGCGTGATCGACGACATGACGGACCTCAACGGCTCGCGCCTGGCCATCGTTGTCGGCGCGGCCGTTGCCGGGATCATCTACACCGTGATCGTCTACGGCATCCACGCGAACATGGTGCGCACGTTCGACATGACCGTGCGCCGCCTCGCGGGGCAGAACTGAGCCAGACTTCCCAGGTGCTCAAGGTTGCCCCCAAGCCTTGAGCATCTAGGAATCTACCGGCGCCCTTCGTGCCTTCGTGCCTCCGTGCCTTCGTGCCTTCGTCCCAGCTCAGTATGTCTTCCGCAGCCGGGCCGGCGGGATTTCCAGCTGCGCTCGGTACTTGGCCACGGTCCGGCGGGCGATATCCAGCCCGCGCTGCTTGAGCGCATCCACCAGCGCCTCGTCGCTCAGCGGGTGGGCCTTGTCTTCGGCATCGACCACTTCCTGAAGGGCAGCCCGCACCGCCTCCCACGCCACTTCCTCGCCGCCCTCGGTCTGCGTGCCGCCGGAGAAGAACTTGCGCAGCGGGAAGATGCCGCGCGGCGTCTGCACGTGCTTGCCCGCCACGGCCCGCGACACCGTCGCCACGTGGATCCCTAGCTGGTCCGCCACCTGCGTCATCGGCAGCGGGCGCAGCGCCTGCGGCCCCTGATCGAAGAAGTCCTTCTGCGCCTCGACCACGACATTCAGCACGCGCTGGAGCGTCTGACGCCGCTGGCGCACCGCGTCCATCAGCCACTGCGCGTTGGAGAGGCCTGTGCGGATGAACTGCCGGTCGCCCGTCGGCACGGCCCGGTCGCGCGCCATGCGTACGTAGTCTCGGTTGATCCGCAGGTGCGGCAGCCGCCCGTCAAAGACGTAGCCGCGGTAGCAGCCGTCGCGCTCGTCCCACTCGACCACCGCATCCGGGATGATGTTCGGCGGCGTGGTGTTGATCAGCCGGCGACCGGGGTGCAGCGTGAGCCGGCGCAACTGGTCGAGCCCGGCCGTGACCTCCGCCACGCTGAGCCCGGACTTCTCCGCGATCCTCGGGATGCGGTTGTGCACGAGGTCGTCCCAGTGGTCCTCCACGATCTTCCGCGCGTGCTCGAGCGCGGCGAGCGTGCCCGTCGAGTTTCCGGACAGCGCCGGCGAGTCCTCCAGCAGCGCATCGATCTGGAGCAGCAGGCACTCGCGCGCATCGCGGGCCCCGATCCCGGGCGGGTCGAGGAACAAGTGGATCGCCAGCAGCGCCCGCTCCAGCGCCTCGGGGGTCAGGCCCGGCGCCTGGCCCTGGCCGGCGGCCCGCGACTGCTCCAGGATCGCCTTCAGGTCCGTGCGGATGTAGCCGTCGTCATCGATCTGCCCGATCAGCATCCGCCCCGCGTCGCGCAGGTCGTCATCGACATCCGCCACCGCCCATTGCTCGAGCAACTGCTCCACGAGCGGCTCGGCCCGCGCCTCCGTGTTGGCCATCGCGTCGAGCTTGGCGTCGCGATCGCCATCGCCGCGCCAGCGTGGTGCGCCCGGCCCGAGGTCATCCAGGACGCGCGGGCGAGGCGGCTCGGCGACGGCCTCGTTCTCCACGGCCTCGGTGTAGTTCTGCTCGAACGAATCGAGCCGCTCGAAGTCCTCCGCGCCGCCCTCCTCGTGCACGGTGAGCGGGCGCTCGTTCTCGGTGTCCTCGCGCTCCTGCTCGCGCCGCGCTTCGTCGAGCGCCTGCTCGTCGCCGCCGGGCTCGTAGGTCTCGAGCGTCGCGTTCGATTCAAGCTCCTGCTCGATGCGCTCCTCCAGCGCCTGAAGCGGCAACTGGAGGATCTCCATCGATTGGATCATGCGCGGGGCCAGGCGCATCTGCTGGCCCATCCGCATCTGCTGTGACGTGTCAAAGCGCATCGCTGTCTCGGCGGCGCGGCAAGACCGCCCGCACGAACGAACTATATCGGCGCGCGCCCTTCACTCCATCGCGCGGCGCTCTATAATCGCTTCAGAGAGAACCGCCGCGCTCGCCAGTTCGAGGGAAGCGCCGGCTGAAATGCCGCGCGCCAGGCGCGTGATCTTCACATTCTTCCTGCGCAACGCATCGGCTAGATAGAGGGCCGTACCGTCCCCTTCCAGCGAGGGGCTCAGCCCGAGGATCACCTCGCGCACCTGCGGCTCATCGCCCTTGCCCGAGCGCTCGATCCGCGACATCAGCGCCGGAACCGTCAGGTCTTCGGGGCCGACGCCCTCCAGCGGGGAGATCCGCCCCATGAGCACGTGGTACACGCCCCGGTAGGCGCCCGCGGCTTCCAGCGCCAGCAGATCCTTGGGCTGCTCGACGACAAGGATGGTCGAAGAGTCTCGGGCCGAATCCGCGCACAGGCGACACAGGTCGCCCTCGGCGAAATGAAAGCACCGCCGGCAGTGGTGGACGGACTTCTTGACCTCCGCGATCGCCTCCGAGAGCGCCAGCGCGTCCTGCACGGGGCTCTTGAGCAGGTGGAACGCCAGCCTCTCCGCCGAGCGCCGCCCGACCCCGGGCAGCCGGGCCAGTTCGTTCAGCAGCCGATCGATCGCGGGCGGGTACGCGGCGTTGCCCGCTCGCGCCGTCCCCTGAACGGCTCGTGGGCCGCCGCTCGAAGACCGCCCCTGGTTTCTGCTCTGGGCCACGGGCTCATTGTAGAAGCACGCAGGGGCGCAACCGCCGAGAGGATCCGTCTCACGGGAGCAGGCCGCCCAGCCCGCCGAGGCCGGGCAGACCGAGTTCGGCGGCCTGCCGCTCCGCCGCCTCGCGCACCAGCGCCTGAGCGCGAGCCAGCGCATCGTTCGTCGCTTCGCGGATGAGCGACTGCACCTGGACCGCCGCGCCCGGGGCGCCCGCGAGCGCTGCGATCACCGCCGGGTCCATCCGCACATCCAGCACCTGCATCCTTCCCGAGACGGTGACCCGCACCGCGCCGCCGCCCGCCTCGGCCTCCACCGTGATGCGATCGACGCGCTCCCGGAATTCGGCCGCGATCTGGCGCAGGCGATCCTTGTCCTTGAGCAGCGCGGCCACCTGGCCCAGCGCCTTGAACTGCTCAAACATCCTCGCCCTCCTCGGGGGCGTTCGGCGCGGGCGCATCCACGGTCGTCTCGCCGGCGCCTTGATCAGTCGGCGCAGCGCCGACCGGCGCTCCCTCGCGCTCGACCTTGACCAGCCGCGCGCCGAGCAGTTCCGCAGCGCGCCGCACCAGCGGGTGCTGGAGGGCTTTGGCATACGCCTCGGAGTCCGCGCCCGCGTTTGGCGCTGTCGGCCCGCCGCCCCCGCCGGATTCCGGCGCGGGTTCGCGCACTTCCAATCGCAGCGGCTTTCCTGCCGCACGCGACAAAAGGTCCTCCAGGGCCGGAGCGCGAGCCTTGAGATACGCGCCCTGTCCCGGCTTCACCGGCTCGACCACGGCGACGCCGCCTTCGCAACGCGCCAGCGACAGGCTCTCCAGAAGCACCAGGAGCGAGGGCTGCCCCGCCGCGAGTTCGCGGGCCTTCTGCCAAAGGTCGGGCGCGGGTCCAACCGGCGGAGCGGCCGCCGGCGCGATGCGACGGGTCTCGATGAGCGGCGCGGAGGCAGGCGGCTCGTCTGGCTCTCGGACTTGTGGCGGAGTTCCGGCCCGCTCTGGCGCGGGAGTCAAATCTCCGGAGGCCGCCGTCAGGCTTTTTTTGAGGGGCCCGCGGCGATGGTCCGGCGTTCGCCCGCGCCGGGGGGAGGCGAGGCGCGGGTCGTGACCGAGGTCGTCGCCCCCTTGCCCGCGAGCAGGGCCGCGACATCCGCGATCTTCTCGGTCATCGCCAGGCGGACGATCAGCGCATCGAGCAGGGCGCGCGGCGCCACGCTGCTGCGCAGGCTGCGCTGCACGCTCTCGCACAGCGCGATCATGTGGACGAGACCCGCGCCGTCGAACCGGCCCGCCTGCGTCGCCGATTGCTCGCGGAACTCGCCCGAGATGTCCACGAGATCGGTGTTGCGCCCGCACACGCTGAGAATCATCAGGTCGCGCAGCCGGTCGAGCAGGGTTTCGATCACCTGATCGATCGGCGTGCCCGTGGCCAGCATTTTGTCCACGATCGCCAGCGCACCGGGCGCTTCGCCCGAGGCCAGCGCATCGACGAGCGATGAGACGGCCTCGCGCGCCGGAAGGCCGAGGAGTTCCTCCAGCATCGCCACGGTGATGGTCTCGCCGGGCTTGGCCGCCGCCATCAGCCGATCCAGCACCGAGAGCCCGTCGCGCATCGAGCCCTGCGCGAGCCGCGCGACCGCGTGCAACAGGTCCGGCTCGGCCTTGGCGCTCTCGCCCTCGACCACGCGCTTGAGGTGTGCGGCGATCTCGGCGGTCGAGAGCGTGCGAAAGTCGAACCGCTGGCACCGGGAGCGGATCGTCGCCGGCACCTTCTGCGACTCGGTCGTGCAGAGGATGAACTTGACGTGCGAGGGCGGCTCTTCGAGCGTCTTGAGCAGCGCGTTGAACGCCGCGTTCGAGAGCATGTGCACCTCGTCGATGATGTAGACCTTGTACTTGCCCCTCATCGGCCGGTAGATCGAGTTGGCGATGAGGCTGCGGGCGTCATCGACCGAGGTGTTGCTGGCGGCGTCGATCTCGATGACATCGGTGTCCTGCCCGGTCATGATCGCCTTGTCCACCTCGGGCGAGCCGCCGGACAGGGCCTTGGCGAGGATGCGGGCCATCGTGGTCTTGCCCACGCCGCGCGTGCCGACGAACAGGAACGCGTGGGCGACGCGCCCCTGCTCGATCGCGTTCTTGAGCGTCCGCGCCACCGCGTCCTGCCCGACAACCTCGTCGAACTCCTGCGAGCGATAGCGGCGGGCGAGGACGGTGTAGGACATTCAGGTCGAGTCTAGCACCAGCCTCACGCTTCGATTATGGCGGCTTTGGCCTGTCGCTTTCTGCAGCATCGCGCGGGATCGCTCAACGTCCATCCCCATCGAGCGCCGAAGAATGTCAGGATCGGAGTAAAGAGACAGAAGTCGAATAGTGCCAATGGCACCAGCCCGCTCTTGCTGTCGTTGAACACACGCCACTGATCAAGCGGCGGCGCAAGAAGCCAATTCGAGATGCCCTGTGTCGTGAACGCCACCATCTGCGCGGCAGCGATGCCGAGTATCGCTCCAACCGCGACTGCGAAGGGCCGTGCTGCATCACGCAACCACGCGGGCCAAGTACCCACGCAAGCAGATACGTAACGGGCTAATGCTGGTTCGAGCCGACCCCCGGCCAATCGCTATCAAGGAAACGACGTGTTCTCATGAACCCGACTCGCCAGGCGCCGGTATGGACCTTGGGTCAGCCCGCTCGCTGGAGGCTCATTCCGGGGATCTCTGGAGACCATGCAAATGCATAAGGTCCTGATCGCCGTGGCAGCGCTCGCCGTTGTGCTCTCGCCGATCACCAAAGCCGGGAACACCGACAGGGATCGAATCACCGATCTCGTCGTGAATGCCGAGCGCGGAGACTCGAGCGCCGCCGCGGCCCTCCGCGCAGCCGGTCCCACCGGCCTAGCCGCGCTCATGGAGCGGAACCGGGCTGCACTTGATTCCTACCGCACCGGTGCACAGGCGACGGGGAACCGCGAGCCCGCGGACGATCAGACCCGCCGGCTCATCGAAGTGATCGACTCCGTGGCGGCGCAGCGCGATGCGGCCTGGTCCGGGCTCTACTGGTTCACCGATCTCAGATCGGCCGAGGACGAGGCCAAGCGACTCGGCAGGCCAATTCTCTCCTTGCGGTTGCTCGGCAGGCTGACCGACGAACTGTCCTGCGCGAACAGCCGATTCTTCCGCGCCGCTCTGTACGCCGACCAGAAAGTCGCCGAATGCCTCCGCGATCATTTCGTGTTGCACTGGGAGTCTGAGCGACTTGTACCGATCGCCACGATTGACTTCGGCGATGGCCGCGTGATTCGGCAGACCATCACGGGGAACAGCATCCATTACGTGTTGTCGTCAGAGGGCATGGTGGTGGATGCGCTGCCTGGGCTATACACTCCCGATGCGTTTCTCGCGCACCTCGCGTCAGCGTTGCAGGCGTTCACAAGCGGCCCCGTTCCGAGCCGGTTTGAGGCGACTCCGGTCGTCGCGCGGCGACACCAAGACTCCGAACTGCGCAAGATTGTCTACTTTCGAACGACCTACGGACTGACGCCGCTCGCCGGCGAGGGTGAACGGCTTGCCCAAGTGCAGCGAGAAGCCGCCCGTCCGCCCCCTGCGGCACAGGCCGTGGATCGGGCGCTGTCTAAGACTAGAGCTGAGGCACGCGTTGTCCGTGACCTCGGATCATTCGTTGCAGGCCCCCCACGACACGACGTAGTTGATTGGAATGCGCTCGCGGTGAGGCGATCCGGTTTCTCGCCGGTCAGCGACGTGCTGACACCGCTCGTTCGGGCTCAAATCCGCGCGTCACAACCGACCGCTAGCGAAAGCGACCTGGTTGAAACGATGCGGCAGTTTTCTGTGTCAATGGCGGCGGACACGTTCATGAACGAGCTTGAACTGCGACCGCGCGTCCTGCGTTGGATCCACGATGGCGGCGGCCTCGCTGAACTCCAGACTCTCAACGCCCGCGTGTACGACGAACTGTTCCTGACTCCTGCGAGCGACCCCTGGCTGGGACTACTTCCGGACTCGACCTTTCGAGGTGTATGGACGGCTCCAGCAGAAGAGAGTCGGCTTGTGACGAGCCGTTGAATCCATCATCCCGCACGAGGCGTCTCAACTCCGCATGGGTCGCCCATCGCCCCGGTCGGCGACCAGGTCACCGGCGGCACCGGATGACGGCCGCTTATGGCTGCTGCGGTCAAGCCCTGACCAGGTTCACGGGCCACCCGTGCACCGGGCCCGGTCGCCGACCGGAGCGACGGAACGCCCGCAGTGTAGCCGCCCCGAACGCGCGCCGGCGGCGCAGCTCTCGCCGTCACGATCTACGATCATGGCGGCATGCCAAGATCCGCGGGCGACAGAAGCAGCAGCCTCTCCGTGGACCGCGCGCCGGAGCCGCGCAGCCCCGTGCTCTCCCTGCTGCGCCTCATCTTCTTCTTCCTCCTCCTCGTCTTCACCGCCGTCTTCATCGTCGCCGACTCGCGAACCACCGGCGGCGGCATCGAGTGGATCCGTTGGTCTCTCGCCGTGGGCGGCATGCTGCTCTTCTACTTCGGCGTCGTCGCCGTCGACCTGCTCACGCCCAAGCGCAAACTCTCGACCATCTCCGCCGCCTTCGTCGGACTGATCGCGGGCGTGCTCATCACGGCGATCCTCGCCAACGTGATCGATCTCTTCAGCGACATCTACGGCGTGGGCAGCCGCGCTCAGCTCGCGCCCATCAAGATCGTCCTTGGGCTCGGCGTGTGCTACCTCGCGGTGAGTGTGGTCCTGCAGACACAGGACGATTTCCGGCTCCTCATCCCCTACGTCGAATTCGCCAAGAAAATCCGGGGAGTCAAGCCGCTCGTTCTCGACACATCGGCGCTCATCGACGGGCGCGTCCTGGAAGTGGGGGAGGCGGGGCTCTTTCAGGCCCCGCTCCTCGTGCCGCGGTTCGTGATCGACGAACTCCAGCGCCTCAGCGATTCTTCCGACCGCCTCAAGCGTGCCCGCGGGCGTCGCGGCCTCGAGATCGTCTCACGCCTCCAGCGAACGCCGCGCGTGGAACTGACCATCGAGGAAACCGAAGTCCCGGGCGGCACCGTCGATCAGATGCTCGTCGAACTGGCGCGAAACCTGCCGGCCACGCTGGTGACGACGGATGCCGGGCTGGCGCGCGTGGCCGCCATCCAGAGCGTGGGAGTCCTCAATCTCAACGACATCGCCTCCGCGATGCGCACGCGCGCCATCCCGGGCGAGCCGCTGATCGTTGAACTGATCCGCAAGGGCGAGCAGCCGGGCCAGGCCGTCGGCTATCTCGAAGACGGCACCATGGTCGTTGCCGAAAACGCCCATTCGCTCATCGGCCAGGAGGCGACGCTGATCGTCGCGAGCACGATGCAGACCAGCGCCGGACGGCTGATCTTCGCGCGCCCCGCGACTCAGGACGGCGCGGCGGTGCCCGCGCCCGCTCCTGCAACTCCGGGCTCCATGCCCGCCGCTGCGCGATCCACGCACAGCCCCTGATGTTCACTACGACGTATCGGGCAGGAGCACGCTCAACGCCCCCGGCTCGATCGCTGCTTCCAGCGGGCCGTGCTCAGCACCGACAAAGCCCGCGGCCTCGCCATCGATCTGAAGCGGCAGGGGCCGGTCGCTCTCAACTCTCACCGACTTGCCGCGAACGTACTTGGCGCCACCCATGCGGTCGTGCAGGCCGAACCGCGTCAGCGCCATCCACCAGAGCATCGCGCCCGGCGCTTCAAACGGAAGGAAGACGATGTCCAACAACCCGTCGTCCATGCGGGCCCGCCGAGCCGGGTCCTGCCCGAGTGCGTATCGCCGGCTGTTGGCGATGAGCAGTAGCCCCGGCCGGTTCTGGATTACGGCGTGCCCGTTCACCCACACGCTGAGGCGTGACGGCCTGCCCTGCAAAGCGACGCGTGCAATCGGGCCCGCGAAGTCCAGACGGCTGACGCTCCCGCCCCGTCGGGCCGCCACCTCGTGGATCACCTGCGCATCCGGTCCGACGCTGCACATGATCGCAAACGGGCGCCCCCGCACACGCCCCAAGTCAACGCTTGCCGTTAATCCCGCGCGGACCGCGTTGACCACGCCTGGCAATGCCGCTCGCATCCGAAACTCGCGCGCAAAGAGGTTCTCGGTTCCGGCGGGCATGTGATAGATAGGCAGCTTCGCCTCGATTGCCGGCTCAAGCGCGGCGTGGACGGTCCCGTCACCGCCGACCACGATCAGCGCTCGGCCGCCGCGCGCCCCCTCGACGATCTGCCGGGGGCTCGATGACCCCAGGGCGAAGATCTGGGAGTCGATGCCCGCGGCCCCGAGCGCGCCCGCAACACTCTCCGCGAGGAGTTCGGCGCCCCCTCGACCCGACCTCGTGTTGACGAGGATGGCCGCCTTCATGGTGCCGCGCCCCGTCCCGGATCCTGACGCTCGGGCGCGCTGCGCGTATCCTAGCGGCGATGCCGGAACCGAAAGGGCGCATCGAATTGGTCACCGGGCTTCTCGCGCTGACGTGGGCGGGACTCGCGGTGTGCTCGCCGCGCGCGACCCTCGCGCAAGCGCAGCAGTACACGCTCGACCCCAATCGCCAATGGTCATCGCCGGGGCAGCCGGAGCCGGGCAGCGATGCCGCCCTGCTCGCCGAAGCCCGCCGGCACCTCGCCGAAGACCAGCCCGCCGAGGCCCGGCGAATCGCCAACCAATGGATCAACGCCAACGAGCGTTCGATCAGCCCGCTCGTTCCCGCCTTCCGATTGGTGCGCGGCGACGCGATGACGGCGATGGGCGATGAGTTCGAGGCGCTGTACGACTACGAGGCGATCGCGACGCGCTTCCGCGAGAGCGAGGAGTTCCCCTATGCGGTCGAGCGCGAACTCGACATCGCGCTCCGCTACGCCGGCGGCCTGAACCAGAAGATCCTCGGCATGCGGATCGGTGATCCCGAAGATGTGCTGACGGAACTGCTGATCCGGGTGCAGGAGCGCATGCCCAAGAGCCAGTTGGCCGAACGGGCCGCCATCGCGCTGGCCGACTTCTACTACGACCGGCGCAAACTCCCGATGGCTCGCGACGCCTACGACCTTTACCTGAGGAACTTCCCCGCCGGACCCAACCGCGTCAAGGCGGAGCAGCGCCGGATCCAGGCGGACATCGCGCGATTCAAGGGGCCGCGATACAACTCCGCCCCGCTGATCAACGCTCGCGTTCAATTGAACGAGTTTGTGAAGCGATACCCGGCCGAGGCGGACGCCTCCGGCATGAACGAGGCGATGATCGCGCGCCTCGATGAATCCGCCGGCGCCAGCCTGCTCGAAGTCGCCAACTGGTACCTCAAGGTCGGCGACGAGCCCTCGGCGCGAGTGGCCCTGAGGCGATTGCTCCGCGACCATCCACGCACGGTTGCGGGTGAGCGGGCTGAAACGATGCTCCGCGAGCGGGGTTGGCTGCAGGAGGCGCCTCCGCCGGCGCCTCAGCAGCCCCCGGTCGAGGCCCAACCCGCGTCCGAAGCGCGACCCGAGGGGGCCCGTCCGTGAGTCGGCGACTTTTCTCGAGCCTCGCCGTGGCGCTCGCAGCCGTCGCCTGCGCTTCCTGCTCCTCCGACCCACGCTCCGGCTATTCGTTTGCCCCCGTGCACCGGACGGACATCCAGACCGTCTCGGTTCCGATCTTCGAGAACCAAACGTACTCGCACGGGCTGGAGTTCGCGCTCACCGATGCTGTGATCAAGGAGATTCACCGAGTGACTCCGTGGCGCGTTGTTCCCGGCGAGCAGGCGGAGACGACACTCACGGGGACCATCACGGGCAAGGACCTGCGCCGTCTGACGCGCGGGAGCCAGACGGGCCTCGTGCAGGAACTCGCCGTGGAGTTGAGCGTCACATTCGAGTGGAAGCGCAACGGCACGGGTGAAGTGCTCGCCGCTCGTCGCAATTTCCGCTCGTCTGACGTCTTCACTCCCGCCAACCCCGCGAAAGAGCGGCTGGCGCTGGGCGAAGCCGCCGCGATCGACGTCCTGGCGCGCGATATCGTTGCCGAACTGCGATCGTCGTGGTGAATCCGAGCCGCGTATGCTTCGATAACCACAAGGCCGAACGCCGCGCCCGACATCGGGCTCGGCCGGCGGCCGGGGATGGAGCCCAGCGCACAGGAATGCCCAGCGATACGCGGAAAAGCACAGCTCCCCAGCGGACAGGCGGGGAAGGACCGCCCGGAGCCCAGGCGCCCGCGGCGCGCGGCTTCGGTCGCGGCCCGTTCGGCGTGCTCGTCCTGATCGGCCTGATCGCGATGCTGGCGCTCATCTTCCAGACAGTCGGCCCGCCGGTGAAGGAAGTCACCTGGCAGCAGTTCGAGTCCTATTACCGTGAGGGACTCCTGTCGGAGATAGTCCTTGATGAGCGCGCGGTCCTGGCGCGCAAATCCGCCGGCCGTGCCGAGCCCGCCGACGAGACGATCCAGGTCTCCGTCTCGCCGACCACGCGCGAGGCCGTCTTCGCGAAGCTCGATCAACTGACCGGCGGCAACTTCAAGGAGGTCAAGGGACCGGGCGTCCTGGTTCAGATTCTGTACTCGCCGCTGGTCTGGACCATCCTCTTCTTTGTGATCATCTGGCTGTTCATCGTCCGCGGCCTGCGCGGCGCTGGCGGGCCGGGCGGCATGCTCGGCTCGTTCGGCAAGTCGCGCCACCGTGTGCTCGCCAAGGAATCAACCGGCATCACCTTCGCCGACGTCGCCGGCATCGACGACGCGAAGGACGAGGTCGGCGAGATCGTCGAGTTCCTCAAGCAGCCCAAGCGCTTCATGCGCCTCGGGGGGCGAATCCCGCGCGGCGTGCTGCTCGTGGGCGACCCCGGCTGCGGCAAGACTCTGCTCGCTAAGGCCATCGCGGGCGAGGCCGATGTGCCGTTCTTCTCGATCTCCGGCTCCGACTTCGTGGAGATGTTCGTCGGTGTCGGCGCCAGCCGCGTCCGCGACCTCTTCAAGCAGGCCAAGGAGTCCGCGCCTTGCATCATCTTCCTCGATGAGATCGACGCCGTTGGTCGCCGTCGCGGCGGCGGCTTCACCACCGGCGGGCACGACGAACGCGAGCAAACCCTCAATGCCATTCTCGTCGAAATGGATGGCTTCGATTCTTCCGATCAGGTCATCGTGATCGCGGCCACCAACCGGCCGGATGTGCTGGACCCGGCGCTCACCCGCCCCGGCCGCTTCGACCGTCAGGTTGTCGTCGCGCTGCCGGATCTCAAGGGCCGGCTGGAGATCCTTCGCGTGCACGCGAAGAAGGTGAAAGCCGGCCCGGATGTCGACCTCGAGCGGATCGCTCGCGGCACGCCGATGTTCAGCGGCGCGGAACTCGCGGCCGTGATCAACGAGGCCGCCATCGCCGCAACGCTGGCCGACAAGGACTGGATCGAGCACGCGGACCTCGAAGAGGCGCGCGACAAGGTCCGCTACGGGCGATCTCGAAAGAGCCGCGTCGTCGAGGAAAAGGAGCGCCTGGCGACCGCCTATCACGAGGCGGGCCACGCCGTTCTGCAGTTGCTTCTCCCCAACGCCGACCCGCTGCACAAGGTCACGATTATCCCGCGGGGCCAGGCCCTCGGCGCCACGTTCAGCCTCCCCGAGAAGGACCGCTACGGCTACGGCCTCAAGTGGCTCCAGGCCACCATGCGCATGGCCTGCGGCGGCCGCATCGCCGAGCAGCGCAAGACGGGCGATGTCTCTTCCGGCGCGGCGGCCGACATCCTGACCCTCACTCAGATGGCCCGGCACATGGTGCTTGAGTGGGGCATGTCACCGCGACTGGGCTTCGTGCGTTACACGGGAGTGGATGCGCGAGAATCCTTCATCGCGGAGCGTGAGTATTCGGAGGAAACCGCACGGCTCATCGATGAAGAGATTCGCCGATTCGCAGCCGAGGCATGGCACGACGCCGAGAGGATGATCACGGAGAACTGGGAGAAGGTCGAGGCTGTCGCCCAGGCTCTCCTCCGCCACGAGACGCTCAGCGCGGAAGAAGTAGGGCGTCTCATGCGCGGCGAGCCGCTGGCCAAGCCCACGGTCAGCGATCTGCTGGACGCCGAGTCGGCCAAATCCCGCGCCGGGAGTCAACAGGCGGCCTCGCGGCCCGACGATCCCGGCCTGCAACCCGGCGGGCTGGTCCCACGCCCGGCCTGAGCACGCGCAGCGTCTGGAAATGGACCGTCAACGGCCGATCGCTTCAAACCTTCGCCGTGCTTCGGCCTCGCTGATGCCGCGAACGCGAACTGTCTTGTTCGGGCCGCTGGCCCCCTGAACGATCTCCACATCGCTCGGCCGCACGCCGAGTGCCCGCGCCAGCACGTCGCGCAGCATGGCGTTGGCCCGCCCGCCCTCGGGCGGGGCGGCGAGTCTTACTTTCAGGCGATCACCAAGAACCCCGCAGATCTCGGACGTTGCGGCGCCGGGCACTGCTTTCACCGCAATCAACACGTCACCATCAGTGTCTCTTTCCAGCTTCAGCATGCCTTGTCTCGCCGGCGCGATTCCGGCACTCGCCTTCGGGCGGATCGAGGCTACCCTTCTGTACAGGAGTGGAGAAGGAGACCCTGCTTGGTTGGACTGAGAGTCGAAGGCCTCGCGGTGGGAAGCCGCGGTGGTTTGTGCTCGCCCTTCCGCCGGACAGTTGGCGCGGCTTTCCTGGCGCTGGCCGCGGGCGGCGCGCGCGCGGAGCTCTCGCCGTCCAATGTCCTTCTGCTCTACAACTCGATGAACGCTGAGTCCCTGGCGGTCCGTAACGCCTACATCGCCGCCCGCCCCGGCGTCGTCGAGCTCGACCTGAACAGCAACCTCCTCGCCACGACCGGTGTGACTCGTCTCGTCTACACCACGTTCGTCCGCAACCCCGTGCGCAACTTCATCAACGGCGTGGGTGGCGGGGTCGATCGATCCCAGCAGATCATGGCCATTGCGACGACGCGCGGCCTGCCCGGCCGAATCCTCAGCGCCGCGGGCGGCGGCGACGAGTTCCAGATCAACTCCACGTTCGCCAGCCTCGAATCGGAACTGACCCTGCTCCAGCAGGACCTCGAGGCAGCCGGAACCGGCTCGCTTGCGTTCCGCTACAGCGGCGTCGTCGACAATCCCTACCACCAGACCCTGAACCAGCCGATCGACACGTTCAGCCGGGCGGGTGTGCAGATCGCCCGCAACTTCACAGCCGTCGGGACCTCCCCCAACATGGCTTGGTCGGTCGACGGTCTCACGCCCGGCGATATCTACCTCGTCTGCCGTCTCGACTCAGCGCCCTCCAGCGCCGGCCTGCGCGGCGGCGCCACCGCGGTGCAAAACGTCGAAGCGCTCATCCAGCGCTCCCTGAATCTCAAAGTAAACCGGTGCGAAGTGCAGGTGCTGCTCGACGAGTACGGGGTGCCGCCCGCCTCCTTTGAACTGGACAGCGGCGGGTTCAATCCTCTCTTCCCCGCGCGCAACGACTTCGACAACGCCGCAGCATTCCTGACCTCCTTCGGGATTCCGAGGCTGCACGACAAAACGATGGACTTCATCACGGGCCCGGAACTGCCCGACCAGATGAAGCGCCTCCTCGCGCTCGGCACCTACGGCGAGAACCACAGCCTCAACGCCTGGGGCGAGAACCCGCCCGGTGACGGAACGTATGCCACGACGTATACGCTCGACCCCGCCGCCCTCTTTGTGGCGTACGAGTCGTTCGGCGGGACGTCGATCTACAGCGGCACGGGACGCGGCGGGCAGCAACAGGCCCTCGATTTCATTGCCCTCGGCGGATCGTTCACCATCCCCACCGTCATGGAGCCCTTCGCCTTCGCCGTGGCGGACATGGAATTCCTGCTGCCGAACTTGCTCGAACACCATCTCTCTTTCGCCGAGGCCGCGTACGCCGCCGTCCCCGCGCTCTCTTGGCAGAACGCGCCCGTGGGCGACCCGCTGGCGCGGATCCGGCTGTTCATTCCCGGCGACGCGGACGCAAGCACGGTGGTGGACTTCTCGGATGTCCTCTCGGTGCTCGCCAGCTTTGGCGGCACCGGACCCATCGGCGACGCCGACTGCGATGGGGATGTGGATTTCGGTGACGTGCTCGAAGTCCTCGCGAACTTCGGCCTGGCCTGCAACTGAGCCTCGCGGCGCGATCCCGGCCGGGCACGGACATCACTCAGTCGTTCAGCGCTGCCTGGGCCCGGTCGAGAATCATCGCCGTTTCTCCGCGCGTCGGCGCTTCGGCGATCAGGCGCAGAATCGGTTCGGTGTTGCTGACACGCACGTGCAGCCACGCTTTCCCGCGATGCGAAGTCGAAGGAAAATCGAGGCGAACGCCGTCCCGCGTGTCGGCCGCAGCGCCCGGGAACGCTTGCGCGAGCGCGCTCGCGGCGCGCGCTCCCAGCCCGGGCGCGAGCGGCGACTTCCGCTTCTCGATCGCGTACGACGGCAGACCGGCCACGATTTCGCCGAGCGCCCGCCCCTCGCGCGCCATCAGCGCCAGAACGAGCGCCATCGCGACAAGGCTGTCCCGGATCATCACCACATCTGGCCAGATCACGCCGCCGTTTCCTTCGCCCCCAAGCACCGCGCCGGATTGCGCCATGGCCGCCGCGACGTGCGCCTCTCCCACGGGCGTGCGCGCCACTTGCGCGCCGTATCGCTCGGCGATGTCGTCGATCATGCGGCTGGTGGACATGTTCGCAGCCAGCACGGCGCCGCTTCGCCCGAGCATCTTCGGCGAGCCGAACACCGCGTCGGCGCACAGCGCCAGCGTGTACTCCTCGCCGATGTATCGCCCGCGCTCATCGACGATCGCGAGGCGATCCCCATCCGGGTCCTGTGCGAAGGCGATGTCGGTGCGATGTTCGATCGCCGCACGGCAAAGACCGCCCAGATTCTGCTCCAGGGGCTCGGGCGGGTGCGGAAACACACCGGAAATCTTCGCGTTCAAATGCACGACCTCGCACCCGAGCGCTTCGAGCAACCGTCGGCCGCCCACGGAGCCAGCAGCATTGACCGAGTCCAGCGCCACTCGAAACCTGCGCCGGCGGATCGTTTCTGAGTCCGTGAGCCCGGTCAGAGCGGTGACGACTCGTGCGACGTGCACCTCGGCCGAATCGACGCAGGTCTCGACCGATCCGCGCCGCGCGGTGCCGGTCGCGGTCTTCCCATCGGCAAAGAGCTGATTGAGCCGAAGAGCTTCTTCAGCCGATGGCGCCCGACCCTTGCTCGTGATCGGTTTGAGACCGTTCCATTCGGCCGGGTTGTGGCTGGCCGTGACCACGAGTCCGGCATCCGCGCCGCGATCAACGACCATCACGCCGACGGTCGGCGTCATGGCTACGCCGAGGTCGATCACGTCGCAGCCTGCGCCGAGCAGCGCATCCCGCGCGGCCGCCGCGAGCGATTCACCGCCGGCGCGCCCATCGCGCCCGAGCACCACGCGTGCCCGGCGCCCCGGCGTCGCGCCAATCCACAGCACCAGCGCGCCCGCGTAGCGTCGCACGACCTCGGGCGTCACCGTCGCGCCGACGATCCCCCGGCAACCGCTCACCGAGAGCATCAGCGGCGCAGCCTCTTGCGGCGTCGGCGTCGTCAATCCGGATTCCTCATGGAGCGCCGATCATAGCGTGGTCATCCGCACCGACCGCCTACACTCCCCGGCGTGTACGAACTCTCGATCGAGGATTGCTTCTCCGCGGCACACGCGATCTCCACCGGCGGCGTCCGCGAGCCCGTGCACGGGCACGATTGGCATGTCACCGTCACGATCGGCGGCCCGCGCCTCGATGAAGACGGTCTGCTCTGTGATTTCCATACGCTTCAGGAGGCGCTCCGTTCGGTCACGCGAGCCTTCCATCATCGTGACTTGAACGCGACCCCTCCGTTTGATCGCACGAACCCGACGGCCGAACTGGTCGCCCGCCACATCGCCGACCGGCTCCTGCCGCTCATGCCGGAAGAAGCGCGGCTTCTCTCGGTCCGTGTCACCGAAACCCCCGGTTGCGCCGCGACCTATCGGCCTCAGTGATTGTCGGAATCAGCGAGCCTGAAGCGCCGCTTGCGCAGGACCAGCATTTAGCGCGATGGTCTGCGCGCGATCCGGCCCCACGCTCACCCATTCCACGGGCGCGCCCGCTTGATCCTCGATGAACCGGATGTAGCCCCGGGCCGCTTCGGGAAGTTCCTCAAGCGCTTGCACGCTCGAAATCTCTTCGCTCCAGCCAGGCAGCGATTCGTACACGGGCTCGGCTTCGGCAAGCGCCATGGCATCCGGTGGAAACCGATCGGTCCTGACGCCGCCGATCCGATACTCCGTACAGACATTGATTGTCTCGAACCCGGACAACACATCAAGGAGCATCAGCGCAATCGCGTCCGCATCGTTGATACCGATCGCGTACCGCAACGCAACGAGATCGAGCCAGCCGCAGCGTCGAGGGCGTCCGGTTGTGGTCCCGTACTCATTGCCTCTCTGGCGGATGCGATCACCCACTTCGTTGGGTTGCTCGGTGGGGAATGGGCCCGCGCCCACGCGCGTGCAATAGGCCTTCATTACGCCGACCACCCGCCCGATCATCCGCCCAGGCACGCCCGTGCCGGCCGGGATGCCAAGCGCCGTGCAATTCGACGCGGTCACGAACGGAAACGTGCCGTGGTCCACGTCGAGAAGCGTGGCGTTGGCGCCTTCGAAGAGCAGTGCACGTCCCTCGTCGATCATCTTCCGAAGCAGCACAACTGTGTCCGTGACATACGGTCGCAGCCGCTCCCCGAATCGCGAGTACTGCTCACTCAGCGTGGCCGCGTCAAAGTGCCGAGCCGCTCTGCTCAGGGCCCTGAATTGCGCGTTCTTGATCGTGCACGCCCGATCCAGGGTTTCCCGCAGTGCCGCGGGGCGCAGCAGGTCCCCGACGCGCACGGCGGTGCTGCGCAGCGCCTTCTCGCTGTAGGCCGGTCCAATCCCACGCCGCGTAGTCCCGATGCTCCGGTCATTCTCGGGGTCTGCCTCGGCGGCCGCCGTTTCACGGATGGCGTCCTCCTCCTTGTGGTACGGGAGCACCACGTGCGCACGGTCTGAGAGGGCCAGCCGAGGAGGCTTCACCCCGAGCGCCGCGAGCCCATCGATTTCCTTGAGCAGGACCTCGGGGTCCACCACGACTCCGTTGGCGATCACTCCAATCGCATTCGGGTGGTGGACCGCAGAGGGCATCAGGTGCAGCGCGTGCCGCTTACCCTGGACCACCACCGAGTGGCCCGCATTGGCCCCGCCGTTGTAGCGAACGACCGCGTCAAAGCCTCCGGCCACGAGGTCGATGACCTTCCCCTTGCCCTCGTCGCCCCATTGAAGACCGACGACAGCGGTGGAGGGCCTGAGTGGCGCGGCCGAACCTCCGGCTTCGCCCGCTGCCGGGCGATGACGTGGTGAGTGCTGGCTGCTCATGGGTTGTCGCGGTCAGTCTAGCGGGCTCCCGCCGTCCGAGAACTGTTCCCGCTCGCGAGGTCCATTCGTCGGTGACCCGACCCCACTTCCATGGGGGGTCGGCGCTGCCTTCACGTCAAGCCCGCGCACCGACACGCCGATGGATTCCGGGCTCAGCACGCCCGGTGCCCACCATGCCCGAGAACCTCATCCGCGTGATGTGTCCGAACCTGCGATGCCGCGCCGTCCTGGCGGTGCCCGAGGACACGCGCGGCCGCCTCGTTCGATGCCGGAACTGCGGCATGAACGTGAAGATCCCGCAGAAGAATGAGTCGTCCCCGCCGCCGCCCCCGGCGGGAGCCGCGGCATCGGCAACGGGCCAGCCCTCAACCGCGGGCGCCGCACCGTCGGCGGGCGCGCCGGTATCAGCAGGCAAGGGCTGATGAGCGGGCGCCGAAAACCCGGCATCACAACTGCGGGCGGTCCTCGTCGGTCAAGTCGAAATCAAAGTCGAACACGCTGCTCTCGTCGGCGCCCGATGACGGCTTGTGCAGATGCTGCTGCGGCGAGACGTTTCTTGTCTTCGCCTCGTCGAGGCCTTCATCTTCGACGCCCGGCTTGATCCGGCGCGTGCCCTCCGGCGGAGTGTCCATCAGTTCTTCGGCGTCGGTGTCGTGCAGCCGCGGTGGATGAACGCTGGGCGGCTCTCCGTCGATCTGGATGGTCAGCGAAAGGGGTCCGACCGTGAGCACGTCGCCCGGGCGGAGCTCGGCCTCCTGCACGCGCTGGTTGTTGCAATAGGTCCCGTTGCTCGAGCCCAGGTCGCGCACCTTCAGGTGCGACCCATCATGGACGATCTCGCAGTGCTCGCGCGAGACGCTGGGCAGCGGGATCCGAAAAGTCGCTTCTTCCTTGCGCCCGACGACGTGTCGCCCCGGCTTGAGCCGCACCACGCCCTGCGACCCGTCCTTCTTGAAATAGATGAGCCGAACATCCACGCCAGTGCACGCTCCCTCGGGCCCGCGCACGCCTGCGCTGCAGGCGGGCCTACCCTTGATTCCTTACGGATTGCCCGTTCGATCGGGTCCACTCGTTTGATCGATGCGGGCGCTGTCCGCGAACGCTGCTCCCAGTCGAATGACCAAGATTATCCCTCTCATTCGCCGGTCGCAATGCATCACCGCGGCTGTCCCGCTCGCCGCGCGGCAGGAGCCGGTTCGATCGCTCTACATCCACATTCCGTTCTGTTTCCACAAGTGCCACTACTGTGATTTCTACAGCCTCGTCGATACGCAGGACCGCCAGAGTGCGTTCGTGGAGGCGCTCGTCAGAGAGCTCTCGGTGTTGTCTCCCCATGCCGCCGGAAGTTCCTCTGGTGGCCTGGCGACCGTCTTCATCGGCGGGGGCACGCCCACACTGCTCGCCCAGCCGCTCTGGCGCCGTCTGCTCGCCGTGCTCCACGATTTGTTTGCGATCTCCGCCGCGACGGAATTCACCGTCGAGTGCAATCCGGAAACCGCCAGTGCTTCACTCTTTGCCCTGCTGCGCGAGGGAGGCGTCAACCGTATGAGCATCGGCGCTCAGTCGTTTGACGCGCGACACCTTCGCACCCTCGAACGCTGGCATGACCCCGAGAATGTCGAGCGCGCCCTGTCCTTGGCCGCCCGTGCCGGGATCAAGCGCCGCAGCCTCGATCTCATCTTCGCGATTCCGGGGCAGAGCCTTGATGATTGGCAGACGGACCTCGAAAAGGCGCTGTCGCTCTGCGGCGGCGTGGGATCGACTTCGGGAGGCATCGACCATCTTTCCTGCTACTCGCTCACATACGAACCCGGCACGCCCCTGACCGCGCGCCGCGACCACGGCGAGATCCAACCCCTGGACGAAGAAACCGAATGCCGGATGTTCGAGTACACGGGCGAGCGACTGCTCCAGGCCGGGCTCGCCCGATACGAGATCAGCAACTTCAGCGTGCCCCGATCGGAGTGTCGGCACAACCTCAATTACTGGCGTCAGGAACAGTGGCTCGCGGCGGGGCCCTCAGCATCCGCGTTCGTCGCCGGCCATCGCTGGAAGAATGTGGCGAGGCTCGGAGACTGGCTGGATGGGGTCCGCGCCAGCCGCGGCTACAGCCCAATCACCGACCACGAACCCCCCGATGCCCGAAGACTCCTCGCGGAGCGAATTATGACCGGTCTGCGCCTGAGCGAAGGGCTGGATGCCGGCGCGATTCTGAGAGAGGCCCGATCGATAAGCGCCGCCGACAGACTTCAGCGTGCCTCCAAACTCATGATTAACTCGGGTTGTCTGCTTGAATCCGACGGCCGCTGGCGATTGAGCCCAGCCGGTTTGCTCGTGGCGGATAGCGTCGCCACGACCCTGATGGCCGCCCTCGATTGACCGAAGGGTTCAGAGGTAAAACGGAGTCGGAATGGCCGGGTCCGACGGCTTGATGTGGACCTTCGCGCCGCGCCACACGACGGTGCCCGCACACAGCGCAAAGAGCGTGTCGTCAGACCCGCGTCCGATCATGTAACCGGGGCGCCAGGCCGTCCCGCGCTGCCGTGCGACGATGGACCCCGACTTGGCAGGCTGCCCATCGTAGAGCTTGACGCCGAGGTACTTCGGGTTCGAATCGCGCCCGTTCCTCGTTGAGCCCTGTCCCTTTTTGTGTGCCATGGCGCGACCTCGACCTGTAGACCCCGCGCCGGGCCATCGGCAGGGGCCGCGTCCCGGGGGAGGGGGCGGAAGGATACCGTCGGCTTATCGCAGAATCCAGCGCTCGCCGAGCCGCCGCAGGGGGCGACCATCGGTCGGGTCCAGGATTCCCAGGGCCTCGTAGCGAAGCATGAGCGTCTTTCGCAGAACCACCGCCGCGCCGTTATCCGGCCGCGCCACGGTCTTCGTCTCCCCGCTGAACCCGCCGGCAAAGACGTGCAGCTCGCCACCGGCGATCAGATGGTCGGCGGGCCAGATCACGAGCCCCTCCCGCGCGTTCTCGGGACCCTGAAGGAGTGGTCCCTGCACGCTGATCTCGTCTTGAAGCAGTGCATTCCCTGTCCGCGCCAGAATGGTCTGCACAACCGCCGGGGGCACGTTTCTCCCCGACCGAACCGGCTGTTGGTGCTCGGTCACGATCTCAAATGTCGGGGAGAAGTAGCGGTCTTCTCCGGTCGTGTTCGTAACCTTGTAGGTGAGATAGAAGAACGCCTTGAGCCCCTCACCCGGAACCTCGATGCTGCAAAGCCGGAGGTCTCCCGGCTCGACGCGCAACTGCCACCGCCTGGGCACAACCTCGGGCTCCGGCGCGGCGATGGCCGCGGGGCCCTCAACAATCGCGAGGAACGCGAGCAGCGCAGCCGCCAGCGCCAGCGTCCGTCGGCGTGAGAAGAATCCTTCAGACTGACACCGATCCTGCACTTCGGGTGCTCCGTATTCGGGGTGAGCGGGGCAGTGTAATGGACGGCGCCACAGCGCGTGCTCGCCCCGCGCCCCGTTTCCAGCCGATACGCTGGATTGCACTGGGAGGATCTGCCTTGACCACGATCCTGCCCAAACCGACCACTCCTGTTCCCGGCCCGGATTACCGCGTCGGGAGGGTGCCTGCCGCGATGCGGGTGCCGGCGGCCACGCGGCTCGCTCAAGCGAGTGGAGCGGGCGGGATCGAAGCCGGGCGGCGACTACTCGCATCCGCCGAAGTTCATGGCATCGATCTGTCCGATCTCTGGGCCTCCATCGGGCCGGTTCCAAAGATGGGGCTCGGCCCTAGGCAGGTTTGCTTGGCCGTTTCGGGCCACGGACGGGCCGCAATGCTGTTCACCTCCGCGCCACGAAGCCCCGACGAGTCTGCGGAACTCGCGCAGGTGATCGATGCAGCTTGCTCCGGCCTGTCAGGCGTGAGGATCGCCCAGGCGCTGCTCGAGCCCCACGAATCCGGGGCCGAGAGTGCGTTCTGGCTGGCATCGTTCCTCAGGATCGGGCGACTTTCCTATATGCGGCGGCCGGTCCCCAGGCCTGGTGAGGTCTGCGAATCGGGGGAGGCAGCTTGGCCGGCTGGCGTCAACGTCCGCAATGTCCGCAAAGGGGATGATGAGGCTCTGCGGACGGCCCTTGATCGAACGTACGAGAACACGCTCGACTGCCCGGAGCTCTGCGGACTCCGCGATACGCGGGATGTGCTGGATAGCCACCGGGCCACGGGGCGTTTCGATCCCAACCTTTGGTGGATCGTTCATCGTTTCGAACAGCCCGAGGGCGCCATGCTCCTGAACCCTTGCCCCGAGCAGGGCACGATCGAACTAGTCTACCTGGGCCTGTCCCCCGCGCTCCGCCGGTGCGGGCTGGGCGCGCGGCTGCTGGCCCTCGGACTTTCCAGAATCGCAGGACGCAACGAACGGCATGTGACCTGTGCGGTCGACGAACGCAACGAGCCGGCACGGCGCCTCTATCGCCGGGCTGGATTCTCCGAATTCGCGATTCGAATCGCGATGGTGCGAAGGATTCCGGGCTGAGCGCGCACACTCCTTGAGCAAGGACTCGGCGCTCGCTCGCGGTTTTCCACCTTCGTCCACACTCTTCCACCGAACTTGCGGCGAGCGACATCGAGAGCGCCCCGACGATTCTTTCCCGCAATGTCGGCGAGTTCGCGCGCGCCCGCGCAACCGCCCATCAATCACGGTTGACGAGCCGCGCCGGCGCAGTACTTTTAGCCTCGGTCATGGACGGACCGCTGAACGAGCCCCGCCTCAAATCTCCGTGCGGGCCAAGTGCCCCGGAGCGCGGGGGTCCTCCAGCCGACCGCGTGCGATAGCCCACACGGGCTCGCCCCGGGGCGCTGCGCCCGAAGGCGACAGTGTGCTTGTCGCGCGCGGTCGGCGGGGCTCGTTCCTGGGCACGGACTCGCGGGAGCTTCCACGAGATCCGGAGGGGCCGCACGGCCCTTCTCGCAGACGCGGGAACCAGCGCCGGTGACGACCACCGCATCCGACCCGACCACCTGCGAGCGCATCGCGCGCCGCCTCGCCGCAAGCGTCGGACACGAGAGTTTCCAGCGCTACTTCGCCGGTTCGGCCCGCCTCGACCTGCGCGACGGGCGACTCGCCGTGGCCGTGCCCACGACGTTCTACGCCCGCTGGCTCGAAGGCCGATTCGGCGAATCGCTCCTGCACGCCGCGAAGGCCGAGACGGGCATGAGCGGGCTCGTCGTCTCCTGGCAGGTCGAACCGGGATCGCCGCTTCCCGATCCGGCGCATGCGAGCGTGGCGGGCGAAGCCCGCGCGCCAGCGCGCCCTGCGGCGCGGGGGCGCCCACGTCGTCCCAGTGCCGTGTCACGCGGCGCCGCCTCGCCGCGATACACCCTCGATGGATTTGTCGTGGGTCCGGCGAACCAGATGGCGTTCGCGGCCGTTCAGCGCTTGGCGCAGAGCCAAGCCCAGCCCCCCTCCCGGGTGCTCTTCCTTCACGGGACTTGCGGCGTCGGGAAGACGCACCTGCTCCACGCGCTGGCCCACGCGTTCCTCTCCAGCCAGCCCGGCGCTTCCGTGCGCGTCACGACCGGGGAGGGCTTCACCAACGACTTCGTCGGCGCCGTGCGCACCGGCTCGGTGGAGCGATTCCGCGCTGCGCTCCGAAAGGTGGACCTGCTGTGCATCGACGATGTGCACTTCCTCTCGGGCAAGTCCGCCACGCAGTCCGAGTTCCTGCACACGTTCGACGCCCTCGATCTGTCCGGCGCGCGCGTCGCCCTTGCGTCCGATGCCCACCCGCGGCTCATCGCCCATTTCAGCGAGCGTCTCGCGTCGCGCTGCGTCTCGGGAATGGTCGTGAAGATCGATGCGCCGGATCCCGACACCAGACGCCGCATCATCTCCAGGATGGCCGAAGTCCGTTGCCTGCCGCTCAACGCGGAGGGAATCGAGGCCGTTTCCCGCCGCTGTGAGGGGTCCGTGCGCGATGTGGAAGGGGCCCTCACGCGCCTCGAGGCCGCTCGTCGCCTCCTCGGTTCATCGACGCCCGGAGACGCCATCGACGCCGCGTTTGTCCGGCGAGCGCTCGGCGAGGCCGCCGATCGCGGTCCTCGTCGCCCGTTGCGTCTGGCGGCCATTGTCGACGCCGCGTGCGCGGAACTCGGCGTGCAGGTTACCGATGTCCTCGGGCGCGGACGGCACAAGCGGATCGTGCTCGCGAGGTCCATGATTGGGTACGTGGCGCGTCAGGCCACGACCCATTCGTTTCCGGAGATCGCCCAGGCACTTGGCCGGCCCAATCACTCCACCGTCGTGACCGCGTGCCAAAGAATGCGCCGCGCCATCGAATCAGGCGCGACCGTCGACTTGGATGATGGCACGGGGCCGGTGCCGGTCGTGGAACTGTTCGAGCGAGTTCGCCGCGCCGCCGGTGCGGCGCCCCAACGGCCCGCGCCGTTGACGAATGGCGCGACCGCCCCGGTCCGGCGCTGACCTCGGGGCTACACTCCCGCCCGATGAATCGGCCCCGTCGCCCGTGGATCTTGAGCGCGATCGCCGCCGTTGTTCTGAGCCTTGCGACGGCGAGCGCCACGCGCGCCGACGAACTGGAGGGCCGCATCGTCGAGCGTCTCCAGCGGCTGGTGTTCACGCCTCCCGATCGCGCGCGAATGGAAATGCTAGCCGCGCTGCGCCACCTGAAGGACCCGGCGCTCAGCCCGCTCTTTGCTCAGCTTGCCGCGAGCGATTTCCCCGAGCTTCGCCGACAGGGAATGCTCGGCCTGGCCGAACTCTCCAACCCGCCACAGCTCAACACGCTCATGCTGGCGCGGCTGAAGGACCCTGTCGAGCAGGCCAGAGTGCTCGGCGAAGCGCTGCGAGAGGAGTTGATTGGCGTCGAGCAAATGAGCGAAATGGTCGCGTGGCCGGGCCTCGATGATTACCTGTCGCTCGTCTTGCAAGGCCGTCTGATGGCCTCGGGCCGCGCCCCGGATACCGCCAGAATCCGCACCTTCGTGCAGTCGGACTCTCCAAACGTGTCGGTCATCGCCCGGGTGCTTCTGGCCCAGTCGGGATCTCAAGAACCGATCGATCCCGCGTTCGCCGACATCATGGGGATCGAGCGTCCGCGCCGCGATGCGCTGATCATGTTCCTGACCGATCATTTCCGGCGCGAGCGCCTGACCGCCGCCGCGGAACTCGTCGCTCGACTGCTCCAGTCTTGCGGCGACGAGCGATCGCTCCAGATCGACCTCGTCCGCACCCTGCTCTCACTGGAGCCGGCCAAGGGCGCTCCGGCCTGGCTGTCCGCCTATGCGTCGGCGCCTGACCTGAGCATGCGCCTCCGCTTTGCGATGGTGGCGCTCGATAGTTCGCCGGCCTGTCCCGCCGACGTGTTCGCCGCTCTCGAGAAGGACCAGGGCGAGCCGCTCCTACGCGCCTTGGGCGCCGCATGCCGCGCGATCGCCGGCGGAAGCGGCGTCGCCGAAGCGCTCTGCGCGCTGGCCGCATTCGGGCACAACGCCTCGACCGACTGGGTGGCCGTCCACGTCGATCGAGTCGCGCCTGGCGCGGCGGTGGCGGTTCATCGGTGCATCCTCGACTGGGCCGCCGCCCAATCCTCATTGCCCGATTATTCGTTCGACGCGGTGACGCGCGCCTCCGAACGTCTCAGCGATTTGGATGCCGGCTGGCTCGGCGGCGCGCTCTCCCGCGCCTGTGATGCGCGACAGCGCAAGCTCACGAGGGGAGTGCTCTCGGGTGTGCTGCGCGGCGCCGCCCGCCCTGTCTGGGAAGTCTCGCATCCCCCGTCGTGGCCGGACGCGACCTCCGAGTCCCTGGCACTCATCGTCGAAGCGCGGGCCGATCCGCGATTCGGCTCGGATTCGGCGCGGCTGGACCGTCTCCGTCAGATCGCCCTCGGCGTCACGGATGTTCCCGACCGGTTCCGCGTCATGGCGTCGTGGCTGGCGCTGGAGCGCGGCGGCCCGCCCGAGAAGGCGCTGGCCCGGATTCTCACCGCGCCCAAGTGAGCGCCGGCCGCATCCCGAATCGGCACGCCCCTCGTAGACACCGCCCCCTCGCCCAGCCGATGAATGGTGCGGGCATCGACCGTGCCCCGGAATTCCTCTGATGCTCGAAGAGATTCCCCTCAGCCGCCCCGACATCACCGACGCCGATGCCGCCGCGGTCTTGCAGACCCTGCGCTCCGGTCGCCTGGCTCTCGGACCCATGGCCGAGCGGTTCGAGCAGGAGGTAGCGCGCCGTTCCGGTCGTTGTCACGGCGTCGCATGCGCCTCGGGCACCGCCGGACTCCACATGGCGCTGCTGGCGATGGGCGTCGGTCCGGGCGACGAAGTGATCACCACGCCGTTCAGCTTCGTCGCCTCCGCCAACGTCATCCTTTACGTCGGCGCCAAGCCGGTGTTTGTCGACATCGAGCCCAAGAGCCTCAACATGAAGCCCGCGGCGATCGAGGCCGCGATCACGCCGCGAACCAAGGCCATCCTCGCCGTCGAAACATTTGGCGACCCGACGCACATGCCCGAATACCGCGCGATCGCCGCCCGGCACGAGATCAGAATGCTCGAGGACTGCTGCGAGGCCCTCGGATCGCGCCTGAACGATCGCCCCGCCGGTTCGTTCGGGCACGCGGGGGTGTTCGCGTTCTACCCCAACAAGCAGATCACGACCGGCGAGGGCGGCGTCATCGTCACCGACGACGATCGGCTCGCCGACCTCTGCCGCTCGCTTCGAAATCAGGGCCGCGCGATCGGGCAGGGCGGCGGCGGTGTCGGCTCCTGGCTCACGCACGAGCGACTCGGGTTCAACTACCGGATGTCGGAACTGAACGCGGCGCTGGGCGTCGCCCAGGTTCAGCGCCTCGACCAGATCATCGAGAAGCGCCAGCGCGTCGCCCGCCTCTACATCGAGCGATTGCTCGATCATTCAGACGTGATCGTGCCCACCATCGACGAGCGCACCGTCATGTCCTGGTTCGTTTTCGTCGTGCGCCTGAGCGACCGCTACGGGCGAGAGGAGCGCGACCGGATCATCGAGGGCATGCACCGGCACGATGTCGGCGCGGCCCCGTATTTCCCGTGCATCCACCTCCAGCCGTTCTACCGGGAGCAGCACGGTTTTCGCGAGGGCATGTTCCCCGTCGCCGAGGCCGTGAGCCGCCGAACGATCGCTCTGCCGTTCCACACCAATCTCACCGAGCGCGAGGTGGACCTGGCCGTCCAGACGCTTGCCCTGATGATCAGCCGAGAGAACCTCAAACGAACCTGATTCGGACTCTCATGGACAGTTCGAACCGAATGCGGCCAACGTCGCCAGGATGTCGTTGAAATTCACGACGCCGTTGTGATCCGAATCGCCATCGGGTCCGGCGCTTCCGAAATTCGCGAGCGTCGAAAGGACGTCGTTGAAATTGACGACGCCGCTACCGTCGGCATCTCCGTCGCACGGAGGCGGCGCAGCGGTCGTGAACGAAGCGACGGACGGAGTGGAAGACGTCATCCCGTTCGGGTTCACCGCCACGACGCCCCAGTGATACGTCGTGCCGTGCGAAAGCACGCCCGACCCGACCGTAAGCGATGTCATCGCCAGTCCGGACTGATCGATCAGCGGGCTCATCAGGTCGGCGTTGTTGTCGAGCTTCAGGCTGTACGTGACCGCGTCGCTCGAGGCGCTCCACTGGAGCATCGGCTCCAATCCGACTCCGGTGGCTCCGTTGGAGGGCGAGGTCAGATTAAACGGCCCGGGCAGCGCCGGAGGCGCCAGCACCGTAATCGTGCCGCGCATGCCGACGATGCAATGGTTGTCGCACTTGTACGTGATAACGGTTCCCGGTGCGGTTCCGATGGGCACCGTGAATGAGAATTTCGACTCGAACTCGCTGTTAAACCCGCCCATCTGGGTCACGCAGTTGCCGGCGGCGGTCGTCTGAACCACCGGATGGAATCCGCCCCCGAGACCCGTCCACATAACGGTGTCGCCCGGAAATACATCCACGTTCGCAGGCTCAAAGGTGAGATCGAGCGTCGCCATGACCATGTGCGTCGTGGGTCGTGCGCCCGCGCCCGCGGCCAGCAGCACAACGAGAGCAGTTGCAGTGGCGATACTCTTGATGCTCATGATGAACCTCCTCGCCGGACCTCTGGTCCCTTGAAGATGTCGCTCGGCGGCTGACGCCTTGCGTCACGTGCGAGCACCGATCGCTGTGGTCCGCCCCACCGAACTGAACCCTGTCGACGACCTCACCTGTAGAATCGCCGCATGGAATCGCAGAACCCGGCGCTCTTGATCCGCGGACTGCGATTCCGGTACGGGCCGGGCTCGAGCGCGAACAACGGCGCGGCGAACTCCCACCCATGGGTGGTTGACGTCCGGGCCCTGGACCTCGCCCCCGCGGAACAGCTTTTGCTCACCGGCAGCTCCGGCTGCGGCAAAAGCACGCTCCTCTCCCTCATCGCCGGTCTGCTCGAGCCGCAGGGCGGCGCGGTTGTGGTCGCGGGCCAGAACGTGCACGCGCTGGCCGGCGCGCGGCGCGACCTCTTCCGCGGCCGGCACATCGGCATGATCTTCCAGACCTTCAACCTCCTGCACGGCTTTTCCGCGCTCGAGAACGTCATGGCGGCATTCCTGTTCTCCGGCGTCCCGGCGCGCCAACACCGCTCACGCGCCGCCGCGCTGCTCCGGCACCTGGGCATCGAGCGCATGGATGCCGATCCGGATTCGCTCAGCGTCGGCCAGCAGCAGCGCGTCGCGGTGGCCCGCGCTCTCGCCTGCAACCCCGTGCTCGTCCTCGCCGATGAGCCGACCGCCAGCCTCGATCCCGAAAACTCCGCCGCCGCGATCGGCCTGATCCAGTCGGCCTGCCGCGAGAAAGGCGCGGCCCTCCTGTGCGTCAGCCACGATCCGTCCGTCGCCTCGCGATTTGAACGCGTCAAAGCCTTCGGTGATCTGAATCCGACTGATTCCTTTGCGATCTCCGCGACTCCGCGGTGAATCTGAAACCCATGGCTCTCACCGACTTCACGATCGTCCGGCGCAGCATGACGGCCCGTCCCTTCTCGACGGTCACGACCATCATCACGGTCGCCGTCGCCGTCGGGCTCATGCTCGTTCTCCTCTCGATGCGCGATGCCAGCCGCCAGGCGTTCGAGCGCGGCAGCGGCAATATGCACCTGCTGCTCAGCCGTGACAGCAGCCCGCTCGTCAGCGTGCTCAACGGTGTCTTCTACGCCAACGCACCGCCGCGACCGATCACGTGGCAGGAGTTTCGAGCGCTCACCGACACAAGCAATCCCGATAATTTCGTCGCCGCCGGGCTCGATTGGGCGGTTCCCGTGCAGTTGGGCGATTCATTCCGCGGCCTGCCCGTGCTCGCGACAAGCGCCGACTTCTTTTCGAAGTTCCGGGCCGATCCTGAGCAGCCGTGGCGCCTGGCCGACGGTCGCTACTTCGAGCGCGAGCTGGAGATCGTCGTGGGCGGCACCGCGGCGCGCCGCACCGGCCTGCGCATCGGCGACACCGTCATCGTCACGCACGGCCTGCCGCGCCGCGGCGACGCGGACTCTGCCGGCGCCGCCCCGCACGAGCACACCGAGTTCCGCTTCCGCGTGGTCGGCATCCTCGAACCCACCGGCTCCAGCCACGACCGCGCCCTGTTCATGAATCTCGAAAGCTCCTGGCTCATGCACGCCTTCGACAGGCGGCTGGCCGAGGATGCCCGGGCCGGCGTTCCGACCGTCGCCGATCTTCAGGACCGCGACCGGCTCATCACGGGCGTCTACCTGCGCGTCGTCGACAACCGCGCGTACCAGGCCGTGTTCGACGCCCTTCGGCGCGACGGCCGCTTCGTAGTCGCCGCGCCCTCCAACGAGATCAAGCGCCTCTTCGACATCATCGGCAACATCGATCAGATCTTTCTCGCCATGGCCGGCGTGGTGATGGTCAGCAGCGGCATCGCGATCATGCTCGCCCTGTACAACTCCATGGAGCAGCGCCGCAGGCAGATCGCCGTGCTCCGCGTCCTCGGGTGCAGCCGCCCGCGTGTCTTCGGCCTGATCGTGACCGAGTCGGCCGTCATCGGATTGATCGGTGCGGCGGCGGGCGTCGCGCTGGCGTCAGCGGGGGGGCTGATGGTCTCGACCGTGCTGCGCCAGCGCCTCGGCCTGGTGGTCGAGCCGAAGATGCCTATGGACGCGATTGCCGCCGTCGTGCTCGCTACGATCGCGCTGGCATCCGCGGCGGGCATCGTCCCGGCCCTCGTGGCCTACCGCACGCCGGTCGCCAAGAATCTCAAGCCGCTGGGTTAGTCTCATTTGTGGTGCAGGCATCCTGCCTGCGTGGAATCTGCGATGCGAACCTTCTGGGCATTCATGGCGATCGTCATAGCGCTGGGCGTAGCCGCGATCGCGATCCCGCGCTTGGGCTCCGGCAGCGGCGGCGACCAACGCGCGGGCGTGCGCCTGGAAGAGGTTCCGGCGCCTCATCAGCAGAGTGACGCGGTGCCCACAGAGTCCGCCAGGGCCCAATCCGCAGAGCCCGCGCGGCAAGATGCGGAAGCGCCCGCCGCTGCGACGACGACCGACACCTCGGCCCTGGAGGGGGACGACCTTCTCAAAGACCTCGTCGAAGCGATCAATCGTTCGCCATCGACGCTGGAATCCACACCGGTGCTCGCCGATCGCGGCCCGCCCAATCCCTCCTCAACTGACGCCGACGGCAGCGTCGATTCACGTCCGGGGGCAACCGGTGCCGCCGAAGCCGAAGCGCCCAGCGTCGGAAAACTGAAGGACCACGAGATCGCCCCTTCCACCATTCGCAAGGAGGAAGACGGCTCGCTCACGCTCGATGAGCGTTTCACGCTCCGCGGCTCGGGCACGAAGGAAGACCCGTACATTCTCAACTGGGAGCTGCTCGTCTCGGCCAGCGAGACCTTCCAGCCGCGCCTGAGCAAGATGCGAATCCCCGAGCGCATCGCGATGCTTGACGGCAAGCACGTGCGCGTCACCGCCTACATCGCGTTTCCGATCCTCGCCGCCACCGCCAACGAGATGCTCTCGATGCGCAACATGTGGGACGGGTGCTGCATCGGCGTGCCGCCGACGCCCTACGACGCGATCGAAGTGCGACTCAAGACCGCGGCCACGGGCGGCGACCGCTTCATGTCCTTCGGCACCGTCGAGGGCCGCTTCGTCGTCGACCCCTACGTCAAGGGCAACTGGCTCCTCGGCCTGTACATGATGGAAGACTCGGTGCTGACTCAGGCGAAGGAAGCGGGTCTGTAAGACCGCCGCCGCGCGCTCGACCGGTGCCCGGTCCCCGATTCCTACTTTTCCAGCGCATTCTTGAAGTGCGATTCCTGCACCGGCACCACAATCTCGAGAATGTGCTCAAGCACATTCGCCGGGCTGCCCATGGCGCTCACTTCGCGGATGATGTCCTTGGGGTAGTGCGCCAGCACCGGCATGGTCTCGCGCTTGTAGACCTCCCAGCGCCGCCGGATCACATCCTCGCGGGCATCATCGGCCCGGTTCTCCTTGAGGGCCCGCTTTCGCAGGCGCTCCACCATCTTCTTCTCATCGTCGCACACGAGATAGATGATGCGCAGCACCTCGATGTGCTTGTCCATCAACCGCGCCTGATTGGCGTTGCGAGGGATGCCGTCGAGCACCAGCAGGTCGTCATCCGGCTTGTAGAGGCTCAGGACCTGCTGCGCGTGGATGTTCTCCTGCCACATCTTGATCGTGACATCGTCGGGCACCAGTTCGCCGCGCGAGGAATACTCGAGGAACACCCTGCCGAGGTCGGACTTGGTGTTGAGCGTGCGGAACACCTCGCCGCATGACAGGTGATAGAAGCCCGGGATGGAGCCGAGAATCTTGCCCTGGGTTCCCTTGCCGGAACCGGGCGCGCCGAAGAGCAGGACTGTTTGGTAGCGATCGAGCATGCGGGGGATAGGGTAGCGGCGTGGGTAGGGACCTGGGATCAGGGACCGGGCACCGGTCCAAAGTTCGATCAAGTTGACGCGCCGGGCCGCGCTCGACGTCGGTATCGGCTGGACCGCTCCTTGCCTTGATGCCCTCCCCGCGCGCCCTCCCTTTGTCACTTCGTCGCTCCGTCGCTTCTCCCGGTACCCTGCCCCCATGCACGGACTGCTCTGCCGCTGGCTCATGCCCGACTGCCAGTGGAGCGACTCATGGATGGGTCAGGTGGGGCTCGAGCCGCTGGCGGCCCGGCTCCTTTGGTCTCGCGGCAT
>Ga0187894_10000677_pt1 | contig 45758 bp, 52 predicted proteins | sample GBC1701081metaG_FD_136650 | JGI IMG/M metagenome (GOLD analysis project Ga0187894, IMG submission 136650) | White microbial mat communities from a lava cave in the Kipuka Kanohina Cave System on the Island of Hawaii, USA - GBC170108-1 metaG ... | reverse complement strand
GGCAAGATGGTCAAGGGCATGGGCGGCGCCATGGACCTGGTCGCCGGCGTCAAGCGCGTCATCGTCGTGATGGAGCACGTCTCCAAGGACGGCCAGTCGAAGCTCCTGAAGCAGTGCACGCTGCCGCTGACCGGCCAGCGGGTCGTCGACATGGTGATCACGGAGCTGGGCGTCTTCGCCGTCGACAAGGGCGGCGATGGCGGCGTGACGGTGGTCGAACTGGCCGATGGCGTGAGCGTCGACGAGGTGAAGGCCAAGACGCAGGCCAAGCTGACGGTACCGGCCTCGCTGAAAGCGGCGTAGTCGCGACACGAACGCGGTTGGCACGATCAGGCGATGGCTGATCATCGTATTGAAACGGCCATCGATATCATGGCGTCGTCGGCGCGTGTCTGGGACGTCTTGACCGACTTCGAGGCCTATCAGACGTGGAATCCCTTCATCGTCTTGGCACGAGGCAAAGCCAGTGCTGGCAGCGGCCTCTTCCTCCAGTTGAGGATCATTAGGCGCAAAACGACTGACGGCATGCCCCTGTTTCCGACAGTGCTCATCGCGGATCCCGGCCGCGAGCTTCGGTGGCGTGGCAAATTCCTGATCCGGGGCCTGTTCGATACCGAGCAGTTTTTCCGTCTCGAAGCGCGCAGTGGCATTGTTCATTTTGTCCACGGCGCGGCCTATTCGGGACTATTGGCAAGCCGGATCATGGAGCACATGACCCGTCGTGTGATGTTGAGCGAACCAGATCTCGTCGAGAAGGTAACGACAGAGGAGGCGCTGCGCGCGGCCTTTGAGGCGATGAATGCCGCACTCAAGCAACGCGCCGAAGCGTCAATGAGCCCGCCGGTCGCAACACTATAAAATCGATGATTCCAGCCGCGGTCCGGCTGGTGCACCTCTTTCTTTTCCAGGTCAGGCCGATGTTCGAGCGTTACATTGAAACCGCTATCGATATCATGGCGCCCCCGGAGCGTGTCTGGGACATCCTGACCGACTTTCCGGCCTATCCATCCTGGAACCCTTACATCGTCTCGGCCTACGGCAAACCGACGGTTGGCGCCTGGCTGGAGGTCCATACCCAGCCGCCGGGCAAACGCGCCATCATGTTCCGCCCCACCGTCCTGGTGGCCGACGTCAACCGCGAGCTACGCTGGCGCGGCCGGCTGCTGATGCCGGGCGTCTTCGAGGGCGATCATTTCTTTCGCATCGAAGACCGCAGCGGCACCGTCCATTTCGTGCACGGCGAGACCTTCTCCGGCCTCCTGGTAGGCCTGGTCAGAGGCACCCTGTCGGCAACCCGTGGTGGGTTCGAGGCCATGAACAAGGCCTTGAAAGAGCGCGCGGAGCGGTCCGGTCCCTGAATGGGGCCGATTTGTGAAAGCCTGCACGGGCACGTCGCATCCGAGCCATGCAATCTCGGTTCTGGTGCCTAAATAATGCATAGCGTATGTAGGCGGTCGTACGGACACCCGGGCTCGAAGCACGGCCTCCGTCGGAGCCCGCAATGTCCGCCGCCGTCGCCCGTCTGTCCGCCTTGCCGCTGTTTGCAATCATCCGGGCCCTGCCACCCAATCTGCGCGGCGCACTGTGGGTCATCGCCAGCGGGGCGATCTTCACCCTGGTCAGCGTCTTCATCCGGCTGGCGACGCGTGAACTCGACAGTCTGCAGGTGTCGTTTTTCCGGGCTGCCTTCGGCCTGCTGTTCATCGCGCCAATCCTGATCCGCTTGCGGGTCAACCCCTTCGACTCGCCGCGACTGGGGCAGCACTTTACGCGCGCCTTCATGGGCACGGCCTCGATGGTCTGCGGCTTTTACGCGGCAGCACACTTGCCGCTGGCCGACTCGACGTCGATCGGCTTCTCGACGCCGCTGTTCATCACCATGATCGCGGCGCTGTTCATGGGCGAGACGGTACGGTGGCGCCGCTGGTCGGCCACCATCGTCGGCTTTCTCGGCGTGCTCATCATGGTACGGCCCGGCGGCGATGTGCTGCAATCTGCGGCCCTGGTCGCGATCGCCGCGGCATTGCTGACGTCGATCTCGGCCATGATGGTGAAGCGACTGTCGGCACACGAATCGGCACTGCGCGTGCTGGCGACGTTTGCCGTCATTTCCACGTCGCTGATGATCGTGCCGGCAATCACCGTGTGGCGCTGGCCGTCGCCCACGGTATGGCTCTATGTCGCCGCCATCGGGCTGTGCGCCACGATCGGCCAGTATTTCTGGGTGCGCGGCTACGCCATCGCCCAGGCATCGGCGGTGGCGCCGTTTGACTATCTGCGCATGCCGATATCGGTGCTGATGGGCTTCCTGGTGTTCGCCGAGCTGCCGACGATCTGGACGCTGGGCGGCACCCTGATCATCGCCGCGTCAGGCCTCTACATCGCCTACCGCGAAGCGCAGCTCGGCAAGAAGATCAACGCCGAGATCAAGCCGCACAAGGCGCCGGCCTAGCGTTTGTCACGGCCTGGTTTGGCTTCATGGTGAGCTTGTCGAACCATGAAGCCCTGCACCATCGCGGTGCGAGCCGCTTCATGGTTCGACAAGCTCACCATGAAGCGGTTGATCCGGTTCTCAGGACATTTCTGGCGCGTACTTGATTACGGCGAAGACCGTGCCTTCGGGATCCGCCAGTGTCGCCATGCGGCCGATCGGCGCCATATCGGCCGCCGGGCGGATCACCTTGCCACCGGCGGCTGTGGCCTTGGCGACCGCGGCATCGACATCGTCCACGGTGATGTAGGGCACCCAGCCCTTGAGGGGGCTGGCGCCGGGCGCCATGCCGCCGGCACTGACATCACCGACCTTGATCACCGGATATGCCCCGTCGGGCATCGGCGTATCCTCGAAGCGCCAGCCGGTCACGGCGGCGTAAAAGCGCTTCATCGCATCGCCGTTGCCGGCGTGAAGCTCGTTCCAGCTGAACAAGCCGTGGGTTCGCATCGCATCGGCCATGAATCACATCCTCCCTGCTGACGTCCTCAGCAGGGTTGACGCCGGACCGAGCCGACGATCGACGGCCTGATGTTCACACGTGCGTGAGAGCGGGGGCCTCGGCGCGCTCGCTCTCCGGCTGGTCGGTCGGCGCGACGTCGCGGACCTCGCGGGAGTGCGCATCGATCATGGGCAGATCCGACAGATCCCGCGCGGTTTCCCCGGGCGTCAGATCGCGCAGTTGGCGGATGGCCGGCAGGACACGGCCTTCAAGGCTGCCGACATAGGCGTTGTAGGCGCCCACCGCGCTGTTGAGATTGCGACCGACCGTGGCGAGGTGCTGCGACAGGATCGCAAGGCGCTCGTAGAGCGTCTGGCCCAGCTTGCTGATGTGGCGCGCGTTCTCCTCGATGCGCTGCTGGCGCCAGCCATAGGCGACAGCCTTGGCCAGGGCGATCAGCGTCGTCGGCGTCACCACCAGCACGCGCTCGCGCAGCGCATCGTCGAACAGGGTCGGATCACGCTCGACGGCGGCGCTGTAGAAGTTCTCGCCGGGGATGAACATCGCCACGAAATCCGGCGCGTCCTTGAACTGTGTCCAGTACGCTTTGCCGGCCAGGGTGGTGACGTGGGTGCGGACCTGACGCGCATGGTCGGCCATCTTGGCTTCGCGTGCTGCGTCGTCGGTGGTCTCCAGTGCCTCGAGATAGGCGGACAGCGACGTCTTGGCGTCGATGACGATGCTGCGTTCGCCCGGCAGGCGTAGGATCGCATCCGGGCGCAGCCGCGTGCCGTCGTCGGTGGCCACGGTCTGCTCGAGATCGAAGTCGACATGCTCGCTCATGCCCGACAGTTCGAGCGCCCGGCGCAATTGCTGCTCGCCCCACCGGCCGCGGGTCTTGGGCGCGGCGCGCAGTGCGTTGGCGAGTTTGGCCGCCTCGCCGCGTACGGTCTCCTGGCCCTGCACGACGTTGCGCAGCTCGGCCGACAGCACGCCCATGGCCTTGGCGTTCTCCTGTTCGAGCACCGTCAGCCGCAGCTGGTACTTCTCCAGGGATTCTGCCACCGGCTTGACCAAGCCGTCGATGGCGCCCTGGCGCTCCTTCAGGTCGGCAACGGCGACCTGCTTGTGACTCTCCAACAGCTGCTTGGCGACTTCGATCAGCGAGCTCTGGCTGTCGCGCAGCGCGGCGTCGGCCAGGGCTTTCATCTTTACGGTGACATCGTCACGCAGTGCGGTCAGCGCCGCGACCTTTTCACCGTGCGCCTCTTCGGTCTTGCGCAGGGTTTCTTCCAGTTTGGTCTTGGCGGCAGCCAGCGCCTCGACCCGGCCGCGCAGCAACACCAGCTCCTGGTCCATGACAGGCAGACGCTCAGCGTGCGCCGCCAGGCGTTCGGCCGACTGCAGCTTGTGTTCCAGCGCCGGCACACGCTCGGCGGTCGTCCGCACCGCGGCCAGGTGCGTGCGCGCCTCGGCGGCCTGGTCGCGCTGGCTCTCCAGTTCGGTACGTGCGGCGTCGCGATCGGCCAACGCGGCTCTCTCACCGCGCGCGCGGGCAAACCAGCCCAGCAGCAGGCCAAGAACGAGGCCGACCAACAGCAGGGCGGCAAACAACGGCCAGATCAGGTCCGGCGGAACACTCGGTAGTGGGGGCATCGGCAACTCTTATCGTTACGACAAGAGTCGCAGATCACCGCGCGCCGATCAATCGGGGCGACAGCGCTTGGGGAAAGATCAGCTGACGTCGATCGACTGCAGCCAGCGCTTGGCGCGCGTGCGGTGCGCTTCGCTGATGCTGCCGCCGACGATCTTCAGTGCTGCCAGTAGCACGGCAGCATCGTCGGTGAAGCCCAATCCCAGGATGACGTCCGGGATCATATCGATCGGCATGACGAAATAGGCCAGCGCCCCGATCAGCGTGGCGCGCACCTTGAACGGGGTTGCCGGATCACGGGTGCTGAACCACGCCGCGACGGCATCCTCGGCGAACGGCACACGCCGCGCCACGGCCTTGATTTTGTTGACGAAACCGTCGCGTACCAAGGCCGTATCGCGGCCCAACGTGTCGGTGTCTGGCATCGGGGCTCCTCCCAGTGAGCCGCGCTGATAATTGGGTATTCCTGCCGCTCTTCGCAAGATCACTGTCTTGCCAAGGACGTCGCCGGCCCACAAGGTGCCCCGATCTTGGCGGGGAGACAGAATGGCGGTTGCGCGCGGGGAAGTGGCGGCACCTGCATCGACGGCCGGCGCGCCGCGAGCAGAGGCCTCAAAACTGGGTCAGGTGTCGTGGGCTTTGTTCGATTGGGCCAACCAGCCGTTCTTCACCATCATCACGACTTTCATCTTCAGTTCCTACTTCGCCAACGTGCTGGTTTATCAGCACGAGCTGGCCGCCCTGAAGGCTGCCTATCCCGATCGCAATGTCGCCGAGCTGTCGCAGCTGGCGCAGGCTGCCGGCCAGTCGGCCTGGGCCTTCACGCAATCGGCGTCGGGCCTCTTCATCGCCGTGCTCAGTCCGTTTCTCGGTTCGATGGCCGACGCCGCCGGCCGGCGCAAGCCGTTCATCCTCGTCTTTCAGCTCCTGCTGGCGCTGGGGTGCATCGGCCTGTGGTGGGCGCGGCCTGAGCACGCCGACTGGATCGGACTGATCTCGCTGGCCGTGATCCTCGCCACCATCGGCGCCGAGATCTCGATCGTGTTCAACAATGCCTTCCTGCCCAACATCGTGCGGCCCGAGCGCATGGGTTGGCTGAGCGGCTTCGGCTGGGGCATGGGCTATCTCGGCGGTCTGGTGTCGCTGTTCATCGTGCTGGCCGTCAGCCGTCCCAGCCTGCTGGGCCTGGCGCCGCCCGGCAGTCCGCCGCTGTTCGGCCTCGACCGCGCCACCTACGAGGTCGAACGGCTGATCGGCCCGGCGTCGGCGCTGTGGCTGTTCGTCTTCGTGCTGCCGATGTTCCTGTTCACACCAGACGGCAAGCGCAGCGGGCTTGGTGTCGTCGACGCGGCGGGGCAAGGATTCCGAACCCTGATTGGGACGCTGCGCAAGCTGCGGCACTATCGCAATCCGCTGCTCTATCTGGTCGCCTACATGATCTACAATGACGGGCTGGCCGCTGTGATTGCGTTCGGCGGCGTTTATGCGTCGGCGACCTTCCTGTGGCCTACCGAGACGCTCGGCGTGTTCGGCATCGTGCTCACGGTGCTGGGCGTGTTCGGTGCCTTCGCCGGCGGCTGGCTCGACGATCGCATCGGATCGAAACGCACGGTGCAGATCGCGATCGCCGGTACGATTATCGCTACGCTTGGCATCCTCTCCGTGTCGCGCACCGGTGTGCTGTTTGCCGTCAGTGTGCCCGAACCCGCCACCGACCGTGGCCTGTTCGGCTCGCTGCAGGAGGAGGTCTTCATGGGCTTCGCCCTGCTGATCGGCATCTGCATGGGCCCGATGCAGGCCGCCAGCCGCACTCTGGTCGGACGTCTGGCGCCGGAAGGGATGTCGGGCGAGTTCTACGGACTGTTTGCCTTGTCAGGCCGTGCAACGACGTTCATGGCCCCCTTCTTCATCGGCGTGCTGACGGCGCTCACCAACTCCGGTCGCGTCGGCATGATGGTGGTGCTCGTCTTCCTCGTCATCGGTTTCGTCCTGCTGTGGTCGGTTCGCGAGGAGCGGGCGCAACGCGTCCATTGACGCTCCATGGTTCCGGCAGCACGCTTGCTGCCGGTTTCCCCTTCAGGAGGCAGCGATGATCGTCGCCATTGTCAACTTTCAGCTTCCGTCCGATGTGACCGCAGAACAGGCGCGCACGTTCTACGCCGACTCGGCGCCGAAGTACCGCGCCATGAAGGGGCTGGTGCGCAAGTACTACCTGTGGGACGCCGAGCAACGCATCGGCGGCGGCGTCTACCTCTGGGAGTCGCGCGCCGCGGCCGACGCCGTCTACACGGCGGAATGGAAGGCCTACATCAAGGCGCGCTACGGCAAGGAGCCGGCGATCACCTTCTTCGACGCGCCGGTCATCGTCGACAACGAGATCGGCGCCACCAAGGTGGCCGCCTGATCAGGCCGGACCCGAAACGCCGGCGCCGCTGAAGGTCGCCATACCGTCGAAGCAGGCACAGGCGGCCTTGAGCAGGCTCACCGCCAGCGCCGCGCCACTGCCTTCGCCCAGGCGCATGCCCAGGTCGAGCAGCGGTTTCTGATCCAGCCGCGCGCACAGGGCAGCGTGCGCCGGTTCGGCCGAGCGGTGCGCCACGAGGCAGTGATCCAGCGCGTGCGGATCGAGCGTGTGCAGCACGGCGGCGGCGGCCGTGCAGGTGTATCCGTCCAGCAGCACGGGGATGCGGCCCATGCGGGCAGCCACGATGGCGCCGCAGATCGCCGCCAGCTCTTCGCCGCCGACGGCGGCGAGCACCTGCAGCGGATCACCCAGCGCGGCACGATGGCGCTCGATACCCAGCTGCACCGTCTCGATCTTGCGTTGAAGGGCGGCGCCGGAGACGCCGGTCCCGGGTCCGACCCAGTCCTCGGCGCGACCGCCGAACAAAGCCAGGCAAAGGGTGGCGGCGGACGTGGTGTTGCCGATACCCATCTCGCCCAGGCACAGCACATCGATGCCGGTCTCGGCCGCCATCATGCCGTAGGCCATGGCGCGCGCGCAGCGCTCTTCGTCCATCGCCGGGCCCTCGGTGAAATCACCGACCGGGTTCTGCAGGTCCATTTCGTAAACCCGCAGGTCGCCGTCGATGGCAGCCGTCAGCTGGTTGATGGCGGCGCCGCCGGCGACGAAATTCTGCACCATCTGCGCATTGACCTCGGCGGGATAGGCCGAGACGCCGCGTGCCACGATGCCATGGCTGCCGGCGAACACGCAGACGCGCGGTCGCTGGCAGCGCGGCTGGTTGCGGCCTTGCCATGCCGCCAGCCATTCGGTGATCTCCTCCAGCCGGCCCAGCGATCCCAGCGGCTTGGTGAGGTCGGCTTGGCGCAGGCGCACCTTGGTGCGGGCTGCTTCATCGGCTTCCGGTAGCTGCGCCAGCACGGCGCGCATCTCGGCGAACGTGGCGGGTTGTGAAGGCTCGGACATCGGATGGTTGGACGGACGTGGATATTCGGCGGGCGCCGAGGCGGCCGACTTGTCCTACAATCACCGCACCATGGCCAGTGAAAACCCCGATCCCTTGGGTCAGGACGCTCGCGCTGCACCGCGCACGCCCGAAGAATGGCTGCAGGCGCTGGGTGAGGCCGCCGCCTTCTTCACATGCCTGCCCCTGGGCAGCCGCACGCCGCGCTTCCGCGCTGTCGACACCCTGCCGGCGTGGCCGGTCGTCGGCTTGGCCATTGGCCTCGCCGCCGGAATCGATCTTGCCATCGCGCGGTGGCTGGGCGCCGCGCCGTGGCTGGCCGCCGTCGTCGGCCTGCTGACCGCCGTGGTCCTCACCGGCGCGCTGCATGAAGACGGGTTGGCCGACACCACCGATGCCTTCGGCGTCGCCAATGCCGACCGTACACGGCGGCTGGAGATCCTGCGTGACAGCCGCATCGGCACATACGGTGCCCTGGCGCTGATGTTTTCCCTGCTGCTGCGGGTCGCTGCTCTGACGCAAATCACTGTCGTGGCCGGCACGGGTGCCGGTCTGTTGGCCTTGGCCGCGACGCACGCGCTGTCGCGCGCGGCGATGGCGTGGCCGATCAACGGATCGAAACCGGCACGGTCTGACGGTCTCGGCGCGGCGTTGGGTTCACCCCAGGCAGCGATCGTCGGTTGGACTCTGGCGATCGGTGGCGGGATCGCTTTTGTCGCCTTGCTGGCCGTTGCGCCGCTGGCGGCGCTGTTGGCACCACCGCTGGCCGTGGCGATGGCCGCTGGTGTCACGTCGGTGGCGCGGGACAAGATCGGCGGCTATACCGGCGACACGTTGGGCGCGACCCAGCAGGTGGTGGAGATCACCGTGCTGGTGCTGGTGGCGCTTTGTGTCGGGGGAGGTCGTTGATGGTGGCGGCGGTGAATGGCAATGCGGTGACGCGTTGGTGGTGGGTGCGGCATGCGCCGGTGCCGAACCCGGAGGGCCGCTGCTACGGCCAGCAGGACAAGGATTGCGACACCTCGAACGAGGCGCTGTTCCGCCATCAGGCGAGCATGCTGCCGAAGGGCGCCGTGTGGATCACCAGCGGCTTGCTGCGGGCCAAGCGTACGGCAGAGGTTCTGGGTACGTGCGGCGCCGATCGCTGCGAGCCGCTCGTCGAGCCGCGCTTCAACGAGCAGCACTTCGGTGACTGGCAGGGGCGCACCTACATCGAGCTGCGCAGCGACAACAGCCATCTGTTCTGGCTCGGTCCGCCCGCTATGCGGGTGCCGGGCGGCGAAAGTTTCGTCGACCTGTTCGAGCGCGCGCGCGAGGGCATTCTCGATCACACCGCGCGGCATCGCGGCCGCGACATCGTGGCTGTCACCCATGGCGGCACGATCCGCGCCGCGATCGCGCACGCCATGACGCTCGATCCCGAGCAGGCAGTGCGCTTCGAGGCCGACAATGTGTCCATCTCGCTGATCGAGCACTATGAGCATGCCGATCCGGACCACGCCTGGCGGGTGGTGTTCACCAACGTGATGCCCAGCGAGCACCGCGCCCATCGCGCGCTGGCGTAACGTGTCGTTGCCCCGCACGACGCTGGTGCTGGGGGGCGCGCGCTCGGGCAAGAGCACGTACGCCGAGCGGCTGGTCGACGGTACCCTGGACGGTGGTGCCCCACGGCCGGCGGTGCTGATCGCGACGGCCGATCTGGCCGACAGCGCACGCTATGGCGATATCGAGATGGTCGCCCGCATCGCGGCGCACCGCCGGCGGCGCGGGGTCCATTGGCAGACCATCGAGGAACCGATCGCGCTTGCGACCGTCCTGCGGCGCCACGCCGATGCACGGCCGATACTGGTCGACTGCCTGACCTTGTGGCTCTCCAACCTGCTGCTGCGCGACCATGACGTTGGGGCGGCGGGCGAGGCGTTGATGGCGGCGCTTGCGGATATGCGCACCGACGTCGTGCTGGTGGCCAACGAAGTCGGGCTGGGCATCGTGCCCGACAATGCGTTGGCGCGGCATTTTCGCGATGAAGCGGGGCGATTGAACATGCGCCTGGCGCAGCAGGCCGGTCGTGTCGTGTTCCTGGTGGCCGGCCTGCCGATGACAGTCAAAGGCGCCTGAACCGCGTCATTCGACGGTGACTGACTTGGCGAGGTTGCGCGGCTTGTCGATGTCGCGCCCCTTCTGCAAGGCCACGTGATAGGCGAGCAGCTGCAAGGGGATGTTCAGGAGAATCGGATCGAGTTCCGGTTCCGATCGCGGGACGTCGAAGCGTCCATCGACGCTCACCGGCAGATCGCCGGCGTGGGTGATCGCCAGGATGGGACCGCCGCGGGCGCGGATCTCCTCGACCGTCGAGACGTTCTTGGTGAACAGGTCGTCGCGCGGCATGACCACGATCGTGGGCGTCTGCGGCGCGATCAAGGCCAGCGGGCCATGCTTGACCTCGGAGGCGGGGTAGGCCTCGGCGTGCAGGTAGCTTACCTCCTTGAGCTTGAGCGCGCCTTCCATGGCCACGGCATAGCCGGCGGCACGGCCGACAAAATAGGCATGCTCGCAGGCGAGGAGTTGTCGGGCGAGCTCGGCAATCTCGGCCTCGCGGGCCAGGATGCTCTCGATCCGGTCGGGCAACTCCGCCAGTGCCTTCAGCAGACGCCCACCGTGCGCGGTTGACAGATCACGGATTCGCCCGAGGTGAAGGGCAAGCAGGCCGAAGGCCATCGCGGTGCAGGTGAACGTCTTGGTTGACACCACCGAGACCTCGGGTCCGGCATGCAGATAGATGCCGCGGCCGCACTCGCGCGCAATGGTGCTGCCGACGACGTTGACGATGCCCAGCACCCGTCCGCCCTTGCGCTTGACCTCCTGCACTGCCGCCAGCGTGTCGAACGTTTCACCGGACTGGCTGACGGCGATGTAGAGCGTATCGGGCTCGATCACCGGGTTGCGGTAGCGGAACTCGGAGGCCGGCTCGGCATGAGCGGGAAGGCGCGCCAACTGCTCGATCAGGTGGGCGCCCATCGTTGCGGAGATATAGGCTGAGCCGCAGCCGAGGATCTTGATGCGCCGCACCTCCAACAGCTCGCGCGCATCCAGCGCGAGGCCGCCCAGGTGCGCGGTTTGGAAACGCGGTTCGAGGCGGCCGCTCAGCGTGCGCCGTGCGGCATCGGGCTGTTCAGCGATCTCCTTGCGCATGTAGTGGTCGAAGTCGAGCTTGTCGAAGGCGTCGTCGGTCCAGGCGATGGTCGACGCCGTCTTGGCCGTCGGATCGCCCTGCAGCGTCGACGTCTCGAACCCGTCGGCGCGCAGCACGGCGATCTCGCCGTCGTCGAGATGAACGACGCTCTGGGTGTGCCGCACGAGGGCCGACGGGTCCGAGGCGACGAACATTTCGCGTTCGCCGATTCCCAGCACGACCGGGCTGCCGTTGCGCGCCACGACGAGCGCGTTCGGTCGCGTCGCGTCGAGTACGGCCAGGCCATAGGCGCCCACCACCATCTGCAAGGCCGCACGCACCGCACCTTCCAGCGAGTCGTGCGGCATCTTCGCGATCAGGTGAGCCAGGACTTCCGTGTCGGTCTCGGAGCGAAACACGATGCCTTCCGCCTCGAGGCGTCGGCGCAGGGCGGTGGCATTCTCGATGATGCCGTTGTGGATCACGGCGATCCGGTTGGCGCTGTCGCAGTGGGGATGGGCGTTGCGGTCGCTGGGCTCGCCATGGGTTGCCCAGCGCGTGTGGGCGATGCCGGGTGAACCCTTGAAGCGGTCCGGCAGGATCTTCTCCAGATCGCGGACGCGGCCCTTGCATTTGGCCACACGCAGTTCGCCCGCACGCGCGACCGCGATGCCGGCCGAATCATAGCCGCGGTATTCCAAGCGATGGAGACCTTCCATCAGGATGGGGGCCGCGTCGCGTTTGCCGATGTAACCAACGATCCCGCACATGCGCCGTCTCCTCAGCCGTAGATCACCCGGCGCAGCTGCCGTTCGCTGTAGGCCGGGGCGCGAAACCGCCAGCGTGCCAACTCGACGCTGAGCCGCACGAAGATCTCGCTGTTGGACAGGCCTTCTTGCTGCAGGTTGCGGTGACGGCGGCGCACGAAGTCCTCAGGCTGCTCCGACAGAAACGCCAGCACCTCGTCGACCACCTTGGCCGCCTCGGGTGAGGTCAAACGGCTCGTTCGCACCAGATGCGCCACCAGCTCCTCCAGCTCGCTCGGCTCTGACATGTGGGACAACATCCGGTTTCGGGTTACGAGAGGCAAATAATTTGCCCGAAATCGGGCAGAAATTGGCAAAATTGATTGAACCGCTACGAAGTTAGTTTCCTGCGTGATGGCGGATGGTTCCGGCGCCGGGTGCTTGTAATAGCTCTGGTGCGCGTCCAACCGAGTTGATCCATGCCGTCTTCCTCGACTCGTCTCATGGGCGGTGCCGAGTGGCTGCTGCTTGTCGCCTTGTCGGTGCTGTGGGGCGGCTCGTTCCTGTTCGGTAAGGTCGCGGTGGGCGAGATCCCGCCGTTGTCGGTGACCCTGGGGCGCGTCGCGTTGGCGGCGTTGGCGTTGAACCTGCTGCTGTTGGCGTTAGGTCAGCGTTTGCCGACAGATCGTGCCAGCTGGCTCGCCTTCGCTGGCATGGGGTTTCTCAACAACGCCCTGCCGTTCACCCTGATCTTCTGGGGGCAGACGCGAATCGGGGCCGGACTTGCTTCGATTCTCAATGCCACCACGCCGCTGTGGACCGTGGTCATCGCGCATCTGCTGACCAGCGATGAGAAGTTGAACGCCGGCAAGCTGGCGGGCGTGGTGCTCGGCATCGCCGGTGTTGCCGCCTTGATCGGTCCCTCGGCGGTGGCCGGCTTCAGCGGCGATGTGCCTGCGATGATCGCGGTCGTGCTGGCGACCTTGTCCTACGCCTTCGCCGGTATCTTCGGTCGACGCTTCGCTCGCATGAGGCTGGCACCGCTGTCGGTCGCCGCCGGGCAGGTAACGGCATCGACCGTCATCATGCTGCCGCTGGCATTGATGGTCGACCAGCCCTGGCTGCTGGCGCCACCCAGCGCCATCGCCATGGCTGCACTGGTCGGCCTTGCCTTGATCAGCACGGCGCTGGCCTACGTCATCTACTTCCGCCTGCTCGCCACCGCGGGCGCCACCAACCTGCTGCTGGTCACGTTCCTGATTCCGCCCAGCGCGCTGGCCTGCGGCATGTTGCTGCTCGACGAGCATCTGCTGTCGCGGCACGTGGTCGGCCTTGCCCTCATCGGCGCCGGGCTGGTGGCGATCGATGGCCGGCTGTGGCGCTACGCGCGCCGCAAGGAAGCGTGATTGGCGTCGCGTCTTAGCGATGGCGCGGCGGTGATGCCGGGTTATGCTGTCGCATGCGCGTGCGTGATTCGGGTACCGACCTGGTGGTCGATGATCACCCCACCCTCGATCGATGGGTCGGGGTTTTCAATTTCGCGATTGCCAGTGTCTGCGTCTCCATCGCGATCGACTACTATCGCCCGGGTGGCGAATGGCGCGATGTGTTTCTGCTCCTGATCATACCGTTTGCAGCCCTGATTGCCGTCCTCGGTCTGTGGCGCGCGGTGGCGCGGCCGGACACCTACCTTCACGTCGATGGTGCCCAGGGCGTCGTTACCTTGGTCCGCCGCACCGTCCTGCGCCGCGTGACCGGCAGCTGGACCGCGGCACAGGTCGTGGGTTTTGCCCGGGCACAGCGTCCGGGGCGTGACGGCGACCCCGTCTTTCGCCTGCGGCTGGATCTGGCCGATGGCACTTCGTTGCCGGCAGCAACGCTCTGGCGGGCCGATCGCGCGGCGATCGATACCATCATCGCGCGCGCCCATGCCCTGTTGGGCAAGTAAGCCTGCCATTTTTGCCACATTTCTGCCCCGTGCGAGACCGATGATTGCGGCGCCCGGGAGTGCTATGGTGACCGTGCTGTAGCCAATGGCGTCCCTCCGCCGGCTGCGGCCAGAAACGGAGAACAAAATATGCCGACGTCCCGCACGGCGCTATCGCGTCGTTTCCTTGTCGCTTCGGCGGCTGCCCTCGTCCCCGTTATCGCTGCGGCGCCCGCGCTGGCCGATGCCAAGCGTCAGGCGCTGGTCAACGATGCCCTTGCCGCCGTCCAGCGCGTCATCGACAGCAAGGAATTTCCTGACGCGACCAACCAGCTGAAGCGGGCGCGCGGGGTCCTGATCCTCCCGAGCTTCGCCCAGGCCGCCTTTCTGATCGGCGGCGCCGGCGGTCGCGGCGTGCTGCTGGCGCGCCAAGGCACGGGCGACTGGAGCTATCCCGCCTTCATGACCATGGGGTCGGGCAGCCTTGGCCTGCAGATCGGCGGGCGAGTCCAGGAGATCCTGCTGATCGTGCTGACCGAGAAGGGCTTGACCGCGCTGCTCGACAGCAAGTTCAAGTTCGGCGCCGAAGGTGGCGTTACGGTCATCAACGCCGGCGTCGGTATTGCCGGCGCCACAACCGGTGCCGTCGGCGCCGACATCGTCGCCTACTCGAAGGCCAGCGGGCTCTTTGTCGGCGGCGCCCTCGAAGGCTCCTATCTGGAGCCGGACAACGACTGGAATGCCCTTTACTATGGCCAGGGTGCGCGCGGCCGTGATGTGATCATGGAGCGCCGCTACACGAATCCCGGTGCCAACGGGCTGCGCCAGTACCTGGCGCGTTACTGATCTCTCGTCCGCCCCGTCATCGGGGCGCACGCGTCCTTCAAGGACATGGCTCATCGTCGGGTGTTGCCGTGGCTACGCCCTCCTTTTTCGTATCGCGTTGAGAGTAGTTGCGCATGCTGGGAAAGATCGCCGCGTTCGTATTGGCGCTCACCATCGGTGTCGGTGCTGGCTTCGAAGCCCGGGCACAGACCAAGACGACACCGCCGGCCAAGTCACCCAAGTCGGTCCACAAGGCAACCCCCAAAAGTACCAACGGCGCCCACGGCGCCGCGACGCGACCCAGTCCCGTCCGCAAAAAGCCAGCAGCCCAGAGCGCATCGACGCACCGGCCGTCGTCCCGGCGGGTGCAACCGGTCAAGACAGCCCTGCGATCGGCGACGGTGACGCGCGGCGTTCGCGCGGCCAAGACGAGCCAGTTGCGGGCAGCCGCCCGGGCGGCGCGACCAACCTCAGGCCGGCCGGGCGTGGCCACCCGGGACGCGTCCGTGCTGTCGGAGAAGCGACGATCGACCCGCTTCGGGCGGATGCCGACGTTCGCCATGCCGGCTCCCTTGCCGGACGACGGGGTGACGCGGGCGCTGTCGCTGTACAATGTGCACACGGGCGAGGCGCTGAATGTCACCTACTGGCATCACGGCCAGTACGTGCAGTCCGAGCTTGATCGCTTGAACGACTTCCTGCGCGATAGCCGCGCCGGCGACCAGGTGCAGATGGATCCGAAGCTGTTCGACATCCTGTGGCGCGTGCGGCGACGGCTGGGCTCGACGGCGACCTACCGCGTGCTGTCGGGCTACCGCTCACCGCAAACCAACGCCTGGCTCGCCAGCGTCAGCAGCGGTGTGGCCTCCGACAGTCTGCACATGCGCGGCCAGGCGATGGACGTCATGCTGCCGGGACGCACCGCCGGGCAGATCCGCCAGGCGGCGCGCGCCCTGGGCATGGGCGGCGTCGGCTACTATCCGCGCAGCGGCTTCGTCCACCTCGATACCGGGCCCGTGCGGTACTGGTAAGGCCGCACGCTCCTCTATAGGACCCTCAGGAAGGCCAACAGGTCGGCCTTCTCCGGCTGGGTCAGTTTCAGCTCGAGGATCAGGTTGAAGAACTCGACCGTGTCGTCGAGCGTCAGCAGCCGGCCGTCATGCAGGTATGGCGGCGAATCCTTGATGCCGCGCAGCGGGAACGTCTTGATCGGGCCGTCGGCGGCCGCCATGCGGCCGTTGACGGTCTGGGGCTTGTAGAAGCGCTCGGCCCGCAGATTGTGCATCAGATTGTCGGTGTAGTAGGGCGGCGCGTGGCAGGTGGCGCACTGGCCTTTGCCGAAGAAGATGGCCTCGCCGCGCTGCTCGGCCTCGCTAGCCTTCGAGCGGTCCAGTCGACCGAGGACATTCAGCTTCGGCGCCGGCGGAAAATCGAGCAGTGCCTGGAACTCACCCATGAAATGCACCTGGCTCCCGCGCTCCAGGATGTTCACGCCCTTCTTTGTCGCCGTTACAGGGTCGCCGTCGAAATAGGCGGCGCGCTGCTCGAACTCGGTGAAGTCCTCGACGCTCTTCAGCGCACGCTGTGAGCCGAACAGGCGCTGGATGTTGACTCCGCGCAGGGAGGGCGTGTCGATGCGATGCCGGAACGGTTGCGGACGGATGTCGCCCACCAGATGGGTCGAGGCGTTCGTATGGCCGTTGGCGTGACAATCGAAGCAGGCCACGCCGCGGCTGGGCCGCTCGCTGCGGCGGTCCTCGGTCTGGTTGAATTGCTGTTGTGGAAACGGTGTCAGCAGCAACCGCAGACCCTCGAGCTGCTTGGGATTGAGGACACCGTTGAACAGCTCGAAGAAGTTGTCGATGCTCAGCAGCTTGCCCTGCGAGACATCGCCCAGATCCGGGCGCGTCGTGAGGAAGATCGGCGCCGGGAACTCCGGCAACAGATGGTCAGGCAGGTCGTAGTCGAGATCGAAGCGGGTCAGGTCACGCGCCTCCTGGCGCTTGATTTCATCGATGTGAAACCTGGGGAACAGCATGCCGCCTTCCGGATGGTTCGGATGCGGCAGCGGCAGGAGCCCTTTCGGAAATTGATCGCGGTCGCGAACCTCCTCGGGGCGCATGGCGCCGAGGCGGCCCCAGGACTGACCGGCAGGCAGCTTGACGCGCACACCGTCCTGTACCGGCTTGCCGCGCGACATCGTCACGCCCGGTGCCGGGCGATTGCCCAGATCGTAACGCTCGTTCAGCAGGTCGAGCTGTCGTTTCATGACAGCGGCTTTTTCCGCCTGCATGCGCGACATGACGGTCGCGAAAGGCTCCAGTGTGACGACCGGCGAGTAACTGGACGGTGGCTTATCGGGTGCCTGGGCTTGCGCCGCACTCACGAACCCAGCAACGAAGACAGCAAGCGTCGCGGACAAGGCTTTGCGCATGTCGGTCTCCCTCTCACCCGCGAGGTCGACAGAAGCTGCGGCCGTGCGGGCCATGCCATCGAACGCTCAAACGCATCCAATGGTTGCATCGAACGATACACCGAAACCGTCGACGATCGAACGAATACGCGCAGATCTACGGCACACCCGTGAAGGTGCGATGACGAAGGGATTCTGTACGTTGATGAAAAAAGAAATCGAGTGGCTCGACCTATCCGTGCAATTGGCGCACAGGTGATAATTCACGCACAGGCAAGAGTCGTCAGCCTTTGCCGCCAGCGCGACGCAGAATTTCCGTGATGCCGCCACCGCCACGCCGCGCCTCGCGCGCGTAGGCCATGGCCGTGCGGCCGGTGTAGTCGGAGACGTTGGGATCGGCGCGCTTGTCGAGGAGCGCGCGCGCGACCTCGGTAGAACCATTGCGGGCCGCCATCATCAGGGCCGTGACGCCTTGGCGGTCCTGGGCGTTCACCTTGGGATTGCGCTTCAGCAGCACCTGCACCATCTCGGGGTCATTGCGTTCGGCGGCCCGGATCAGTGCCGTGCGGCCATCGCGGTCGGTGCCGTCGATGATCGCGCCACCCTTCAGCAGGGCTTCGGCGATTTCAACGTGGCCTTTAGATACAGCAACGATCAGCAGCGGCTGACGTTGGACGTCGATCTGGTTGGCGCTCTCTCCTTTCAGCAACCCTTGCTGCACGCCCACGAGATCGCCTTTTTCGACAGCGGTCACCATCGGCCGTGACAACAGGATCTCAATCTGTGCGTGAACCGGGGCGGCATGAACGGCGCTCACCATCAACGCTGCCGCCACACAGGCCATCCTTACACCGCGCGTCATGATCGCTCTCCGTGTGTCACGCGTCGTGAGCGCGTTTCGCCTCGACCGCATCCCAGATGCGGCCTTCCAAATTCACGTCGTCGAAACGGTCGATCTGCTGCAGGCCGGTCGGCGACGTCACGTTGATCTCGGTCAGCCAGTTCCCGATCACGTCGATCCCGACAAAGATCAAACCGCGCTCTTTCAGTGCCGGACCGATGGCGGCACAGATCTCGTGATCGCGCGTGGTCAGTGTCGCCTTCACCGGCTTGCCGCCGACATGCATGTTCGACCGCGACTCGCCCGCCGCCGGCACGCGATCGATGGCGCCTACCGGCTCACCGTCGATCAGGATGATGCGTTTGTCACCCTTGCGGACCTCCGGCAGATAGCGCTGCGCGATGATCGGCTCGCGCGATGCCTTGGAGAACATCTCCAGCAGCGCCCCGAGATTCTCGTCGTCCGGCTTGACGCGAAATACACCGGCACCGCCGTTGCCGAACAACGGCTTCAGAATGATGTCCTTGTGCTCGTCGCGAAACTCGCGGATGCGGGCTGGGTCAGAGGCGATCAAGGTCGGCGGCATGATGCCGTCGAAGTGCGTCACGAACAGTTTCTCGGGGGCGTTGCGGACGTGGGCGGGATCATTGACCACCAGCGTCTTGGGGTGGATATGCTCCAGCAAGTGCGTTGTCGTGATGTAGGACATGTCGAACGGCGGATCTTGCCGCAGCCACACCACGTCGATCGTCGCGAGGTCGAGGATCTCCGCCGTCCCCAGCTCATAGTGGCGGCCCTTCTCGCGACGGACCGTCATCGGCTGCACCTTGGCCATCACCTTGCGATCGCGGAAGAAGAGGTCGGCCGGTGTGTAGTGGTAGAGCGCGTGGCCGCGAGCCTGCGCTTCGAGAGCCAGTACAAAAGTCGAGTCACCATCGATATCGACGGTCGAGATGTGGTCCATCTGAAAGGCAACAGCGAGACCCATGCGCGATTCCTCCGGCGCCGACGAACCGGCAGCGGCTCAGTTAAGCCGCCGCCGCAGTTCGCGCAAGAGAGCCGTAGCGTCGCGCCGGGCCTTGGCGCGGGCGGCCGAAACCTCGACATCTTCCGAGGGCGGGTTTTCGGCGTCGACGGCCAGGAACCGGTCGAAAGCGCGGCAGGCCGCCCCGACGGCGTCGATTTGCGCGTTGAGCGCGCCGGCCTCGAACCACAGTTCCGGCCGGTCCGGCGCGATCGCGGTCATGCGCTCCAGCGTGGTCGAGGCACCGGCCGCATCGCCGCTGCGCAGCTGCCGCACCTTGATGTTGTTCTCGAGCCGCAGCAGGACATCACGGTCGGACATGGTGGCGATGTGCTGGGGCCGTAGCTCGGCATCGGCGCCGTACACGGTCTTCAGCAGTCGGCGCAAGTCGGGTGGCTCCAGCGCGGCACCGTTGTTGAACGGATCGAGCACGGTGCGGGTGCCATCGGCGTCCAGCAACACCAGGAAATGGCCGGGGAAGGCCACGCCGACACAGGCCCAGCCTTGCGCCCGCGCGGCGTGCAGCCAGAGCAGGCTCAGCGCCACCGGCAGGCCGCGACGGCGATCGATGACGGTCGCCAGGTCGGCGTTCTGCAAGTCATCGTAAGTCTCGCGATCACCGCTGTAACCGAACGCGTTTATCAGGACCTCGCGGAGCGCGTCCGGCGGTGTCCCTCCGTGTTGCACCCGCGCACCGACTTCGCTGTTCAGCGTCGCCACGTGCGTGCGATAGGGGTCCAGGTCGATATCCAGGCGGCGCAGGGCGGAGAGCACCAATGCGGCTTCGACGACGTCAACGGACACGTCACCAACGGCACACAGCGTTGTCAGCCGCTCCAGCAGATCGGCTTTCGTGCGAGTCGGTGCCGAGGTACCTGCCATATCCGACCATCCGCCGCTACGGTCGCCAGGCGTCGACGACATGTGTCGGCCAACCCCGTGGCGTCACCAGCATGGCATCGAATCGAATTGCGCAATCCGCCAGCCCCGGACGGCGCGCGATGAACATCTCTGCCGCGCGAGCGATGCGCCGCCACTGTGGCTCTGTCAAGGCGAAGGCGGCGTCTGTCGTCGTGATCCTGGCTTTGACCTCGACGAATGCCAGCAACGTGCCGCGGCGGGCCACGATGTCGATTTCGCCTGCCGGGGCCCGCCATCGTCGGGCCAGCACGCGATAGCCACTCAGCCGCAGCCGCCATACGCAACGCCACTCGGCCCAGCGGCCCATCCGGTCGGCCGCGATCCGTCGCGGATCGGCCGACGGGCCGGGAGGACGTCCGGCCCTCATTCGGACGATCGCTTGAGCGCCAAGGCGCGCGCGTAGACCTCCCGGCGCGGCCGCCCGAAGCGCGCCGCCACCTCCGCGGCCGCTTCGCGCACACCGGTTGCCTGCAGTGCTTCACGCAAGGCCGCATCGATATCGGCTTCGGCCGGGGCGGCTTGCGGCCCTGGCGGCGCAATCACCAGGACGATCTCGCCTTTGGGTGGCCCGGATTGGGCATAGTGGTGGGCGAGCGCGTCGAGCGGCCCGCGGCGCACCTCCTCGAATCGTTTCGTGAGTTCACGTGCCACGGCCGCCGGGCGCGGCCCCAGAAGCTCGGCCAGATCCGCCAAGGCCTCGGTCAGGCGATGCGGCGACTCGAAGAACATCAATGTCGCCGGCACGGATGCGAGCGCTGCGATCGTCTCACGCCGTGCCGACGGCTTGTTCGGCAGGAATCCACCGAACAGGAACCGGTCGCTGGGTAGGCCGGCCAGCGCCAGCGCCGCCAGCGGTGCCGATGGTCCGGGAACGACGGTCATTGGCAAACCGGCATCGATCACGGCACGCACCACGCGATGGCCGGGATCCGAAACCAATGGCATACCAGCGTCGCTGACCAGTGCGACGATGTTGCCGGCACCGATCTCGGCAATGATGCGGCCGGCGGCCGCACTCTCGTTGTGGTCGTGACAGGCGATCACGGTCGCCGAAATGCCGTAAATCGTCAGCAGTGTGCGCGTGACTCTCGTGTCCTCGCAGGCGATCACGTCAGCGGCACGCAGAATGTCCAGCGCGCGCAGCGTGATGTCGCGAGCGTTGCCGATGGGCGTTGCCACGAGGTAAAGGCCTGGCGCTGGTTTACTTGCTTCGATGCCGTCGCTACCGTCTTCATCGGTAGGCATTATTCGTGTGGGGAGAGCCATGATGCTCCGTTCGCTCGCGCCGTGTCCGTCGATGGGCCGCGCCCCGGGATCCGGTCTCGCCGGGTGGTTGGCAACGGCGGCTATGGGCCTGATGCTGGGCGCCTGCGCTACCTCCACCCCACCGCAACGTAGCACGCCGCCACCCCCGCCAGAACCAGCCATCGCACATGCGGATCCCAAACCGGAACCGGCACCGCGCGTCACGGCAACCGGTAAGCTCAAGGTTGCGCTGCTTTTGCCGTTGTCAGGCCGTGCGCGCGACATCGGTACCTCGATGCTGGAGGCCGCGGAACTGGCGATCTTTGATGGCGCCGGTCGCGATATCGCGATTGTTCCCGTCGACACCGGCGATACGCCCGATCGTGCCGTGGCGGCCGTGCAAAGGGCAATCCAGAGCGGCGCGGTGATCCTGCTCGGTCCGTTGTTCGGACCGGCAACGGCCGCTGCGGCGCAGGCGGCGCGCGATGCCAATCTGGAGATGGTGAGCTTCTCCAACGATGAGGGCGTGGCGCAGCCCGGCGTGTATCCGATGGGGCTGGGCGTGCAAACGCAGGTCCGCCGGGTTGCCGACTATGCGTTGTCGAAAGGCATCCGTCGCTTCGCGGCTTTCGCGCCCTCGACACCTTATGGCCAGCAGGCAACACAGGCCCTGCGGGACGCCGTCACCGCGCGGGGTGGCACGATGGTCGCGACGGAGCGCTTCAATTTTACCGGCGGCAATCTGACAGGCGGTGTCGATCGCGTGGCGCAAGCCGTCACCGCTGAGGGTGGCAGCACCACCGCGGTGTTATTGCCCGTCGCGGGCCCGCCATTGACGGCCGCGATGCAGGCGTTGGTGACGACCAACCCGGACGCCAAGAAGGCGCAGCTCATCGGCACGGGTGTGTGGGATACGCCGACCATCGCGACCGAAAACCAACTGTCGGGTGCCTGGTTTGCAGCGCCGGATCCGTCCCGCCGCACGGAATTCGAGCGCAAGTTCGAAGCGGTCCACGGCAAGCCACCGCATCGTCTCGCGACCCTGGCGTACGACGCGGTCAATATGGCCGCCAAGCTGGCGCGGGCAAAACCCGGCGGCGACTTCTCGGCCACGGCGCTGACAGATCCGGAGGGCTTCCGCGGCCTGGACGGCCTTTTCCGGTTTCGTTCCGATGGGCGGGTCGAGCGGGCGTTGGCGGTGCTGGAGATCACCAACGAGCGTGTGCGCATCGTCGACCCGGCGCCCTCGAGCCTGGACCGGCCGACCAACTGACAACGCGGCTTTGAGGGGAGCATGGAGTACGACCGCAACAACATTTTCGCGCGCATCCTGCGTGGTGAGCTGCCGTGCCGGAAAGTCTACGAGGACGAGCACGCACTGGCGTTCCACGACATCAACCCATTGGCGCCTGTCCATGTCCTGGTCGTGCCCAAAGGGGACTATGTGTCGAACGCCGATTTCACGGCCCATGCGCCTGACGCACTGGTGGTCGGCTTCTGGCGGGCCGTCGGCCGGACAGCCAAGGCCCTCGGACTGGAGCCGGACGGTTACCGCCTGGTCGCCAACCACGGCCCCAAGGGCGGCCAGATCGTCTTCCACTTTCACGTCCACATTTTCGGCGGGCGGCAGATGAGCCATCGCATGGGCAATATGCCGCGGCCGGACGACGAGTAACGCTCAGGTGAGCTGCCATCCCGGCGCCCCAATGGCCGGTCAGGGTACGCTTTCCGTTCCGCTCGCAGGAAACCCATGCCTCGCCTTGGCTTTCTTCCATTTGCCCTGATCGCGCTGGCCATACCGGCCGCGGCGCACGCCGAGTCGTTGCCGAAGCCGACCGCCGACTATGTCGCCGAGGGCACCATCACCTCTGGCAAGGGCAGCAATCCGGCGACGGTGCGCCACGGCGCCGGCAAGATCCGTGTCGATACCCAGGTCGACGGCAAGAAGGCGGCGATCTACGTCGATCTCACGGCGCGCACGGCGACGGTGGTCAGCCAGCGCATGGGCCAGAAGATTGCCATGCAGATCGATCCTGAGCGCGCCAGCGATGCGGTCAACATGCTGGACCGCGATGCCAAGCGCGTCGGCGAGGCCAAGATCGCCGGTGAGACCTGCGATGAGTACGAGTTCGAAACGTCGAAGGGGCACACCGTGCTCATCTGCGTGACGCACGATGGCATCGCGTTGCGCACGCGCGACGTGAGCCGCAATCGTGTCGTCTGGGAAGCATCGCAGGTGACGCGTGCACCGCAGAACGCGGCGCAGTTCGTATTGCCGTCCGATGCCATCCCGCTGCAGGTCCCGAAGCTGCGGTAACGGGGCGCCTGTCTAGCCAGGCGAACAACCCGAAATTGCCGTCAGATGGCGGATAGCGCAGGATCACCGCCGGGTGTTGACTGCGGGTATGACCGACATGAATCGAGCCCTTTTTGCTCCGAGCCGCGCGGCGCTGCGTGATGCCGACGCGACGGCTGCCACCGTGGTTGAGACCGACACCAAGATCCCCGACGTCGAGACGTGCTGGGAAGCCCTGCGCCAGCGCGATCGTGGGTTCAATGGCCGTTTCTACTTCTCTGTGAAAACGACGGGCGTGTATTGCCTGCCATCCTGCGGCGCCCGGACGCCGCGACCCGAAAACGTGGCATTCCACGCCTCGTGCACGGCGGCGGAGGCGGCGGGCTTCCGGCCCTGCAAGCGGTGCCGGCCCCGTGAATGGCTCATCGACAAGGGCCTGAGCCAGGCCGTCGCAACGGCCTGTCGATTGCTCGACGCTGTTGATGTCGACGAGACGCCATCGCTCGAGGCCGTGGCCCGCAAGGTCGGCATCACGGCGTCGACCCTGACGCGGCGCTTCCAGCGCGAGCTGGGCGTGAGCCCGCGGGATTGGCTGGCGGCGCGCAAGACGGGCCGCTTCAAGGCGGCGTTGAAAAGCGGCGACAGCGTCACGGAAGCGCTCTATGGCGCCGGTTACGGCTCGTCGAGCCGGGTCTACGAAAACTCCGACAAGGTTCTGGGCATGACGCCCGCCACCTATCGCAAGGGTGGCGCCGGGGCGCGCATTGCCTACGCCATCGCCGGCAGCGATCATGGTCGCGTGCTGGTCGGCGCTACGCACAAAGGGATCGCAGCAGTCTATCTCGGCGACAGCGACACCAAGCTGGCCGATGATCTGTATCGCGACTTTCCGGCGGCGGAAATCGTGGCCGATGACGGGGCGCTGGGGCCGCGGGTGCAGGCCGTGCTGGCGCGGCTCGACGGCCGCAAGCCCAGCGCGATCGACGCGGTCGACCTGCCGCTTGATATCGTCGGGACGGCATTCCAGTGGCGCGTCTGGAAGGCGCTCACCGAGATCCCTGCAGGCCAGACCCTGACCTATGGTGCCATCGCCGAAAAGCTCGGCGAGCCCGGCGCGGCGCGGGCCGTGGGCCGCGCCTGCGCGACCAATCCCGTGGCGGTTGTCGTGCCGTGCCACCGGGCGGTCGGTTCCAGCGGCGCGCTGACCGGCTATCGCTGGGGTGTCGATCGCAAAAGGAAGATTCTCGCGGAGGAAAAGCGCCGGGTCGGATAGTAGCCTTTACCTCGGTAACGAGGGTTGCCTTCGTTACCGGGAAGTCCCCATCGACCGCGCGTAGACCTCAGTCCTTCTCGTTGCCGGACTGAGTCGTTGATGGCTGCTGATCCGCGCTTTCTTCTGGCGGCCCGTCCGCACCGGGTTTGCGGCCGTCCATTTCGATCAACTCAACCACGTCAAGTGGCAGTGGCTCGTGCGCGATGTCGTCGTACATGGCGTGAAGCTGCCGGTTGAGCCAGAGATCGAATGGCCGCTCCTCGCGTGGGTTTTGCGCCGATTGTTTGCTCAAACGGCCACGCGGCGGAACTCTACGCCTGTCATCGGCCATAGCCGCCCTCGCGTGCCTTGCGGACATTGGTGCGTAAACCACGGTACATCGAGGGCTTCACCAATCATGTGGACCGGAGAAGCACCCCGGCCTACGCCATTGCCCGGTCCAACAACCACGCACGATATCACGAATCACGACCGGGCTGCGTTCAAAACAATGTTCGAGGACGCTGGCGCGACCTTGCTGGGGCCGGACTGCCGGCGCGGCAAGGTCTCGGTCGCGGGCGTATCGGCCAACGGCTCTTCCGTGACGCCGCGCTCCTCGCCAACCAGAAGCTGCTCCAGCGTGTCGCGGGCCCGTGAGATTCGGCTCTTGATGGTGCCGACCGACACGCCGGCGTGACGCGCGATCTGGTCGTAGGATTGCCCATCGATCACGGCCAGGACAAGCGCTTCGCGCTGGCCGACGGAGAGCTTGCCGAACGCCGCCAGGAATTCCTGCATCACCAGACCGCGATCCTGCTGGGCAGGATGCGAGAGCGCATTGCAGATGGTTTCGTCCAGAGGCACCGACGGGCGCTGACGGCGCAAACCTGAAATGAATTCGTTGCGCTGGATGCGAAACACCCAGGCGGAGAAGCACGTTCCCGGACGGAAGCTGTTCTGACCTGCGAGCGCCTTCACAACGGTCTCCTGCACCAGGTCATCGGCGCGGTCGCGGTCGCGTGTCAGTGACAGCGCATAGACCCGCAGCCGGGGCAGGATGGTCTTCAGTTCGGCGTGGAAACTGGGGGCGTTGGCGTCGGCGGTCGACATATGCTTCTCCGTCGATCAGTGGTTTGGTTTTGGTTGGCGCTTGCCCCGGACCAATGCTGCCGCCGATCAAAGAGTTGCCAGATATATTATTTTGCCGCATGTAGTATGTATGTAAAGACATGCGTCTACATATAGTATGAAATTAATTCACTAAATCTGCCAATTGGCGCCGGGCGCGCGAGACGCGGGCCTTCATGGTGCCCACGGCGCAGCCGCACAGGTGGGCGGCCTCTTCATAGGAAAAACCACCGGCCCCGATCAGGATCAATGCTTCGCGGTATTGCGGGCTCAGCTGCCACAACGCAGCAGCGAGGTCCATCATCTCGGCCCGATATTCGGGTGAAGGCGCGACACCGTCACTGCCCGCTTCATCCAGCATGTTCATCCGCCGGCGTGCCGATCTCAGTTCCGAATAGAACTGCGTGCGCATGATCGTGAACAGCCACGCCTTGAGATTGGTGCCCGGCTCGAACTGGTGCTGTTTTGCCAGCGCCGTCGCGACGGTGTTCTGCAGCAGGTCGTCAGCCGCTTGCCGCTCGCGACACAGGAAGCGACTGAATGCGCGCAGGTCGGGAAGCAGCGCGATGAGACCATTCTTCACACCGCCGTCAGGCGGTGTGATCGACGGTTCATCATCTGCTTCGGCCATCCCACTCATGTAACGCACATGGGGCCTTGCCGGTGCCAGCGAAAGGGCCGAATGCATGCCGCGCTGCACTTCACAGGAACCGTCAAATACTTAAGGCGTTGTCTTCACATGCGGCGCGCCGCGCGACGCCACGAACTGTGGAGGCAATGTGATGAACTGGGACCGGATTGAGGGCAACTGGAAGCAGTTTACGGGGAAAGTCAAAGAGGGCTGGGGCAAGCTCACCGACGATGACATTCAAGTCGTCAATGGCAAGCGCGACCAGCTGGTTGGCCGCATCCAGGAACGCTACGGCATCGCCAAGGATGATGCCGAGAAACAAGTTAGGGAGTGGGAAACGAAGCTGTAGTCGCAGCCAGCAGTGTCATCCGATATCGAGGCGGCGTGTGCCGCCTCAATTTTTTAGTGTGTGCGTCGGTCGGCTCGAAGAAACGGCGTTCCGGAGATTCACATTTCAACAGCAGGCGGAAGTGCGAAATCGATTTGCCGATATCGCATGCCGACCGGCAAAAAAGCCCAAGCAATTTTTTTCGTGCTCCGCTAGCGTTCGGCAGCACGGGCTTGCGTCGGTGCCACGTGTCACCGTCATTATCTTGTGTCCGAAGATGTTCCGCCGGGGGAGTCCATGTCTGAAGCGCTGACCACAGAGACCGTTGCTGCCTGGCTCGCCCGATCACCGTTCATCAGCTTCATGAATCTCACGGTCGAGGCCGTCGACGAGAAAGCCCAGTCGGTCACCATGACGATGCCGATGCGGCCTGAGTTCGAACGCAGCGCCGGCACGGGCCAGTTTCACGGCGGCCCGATCGCGTCGTTCATCGACACGGTCGGCGACTATGCCGTCGCCATCGTGCTCAAATCCGGTGTGCCCACCATCAACTTCCGGGTCGATTACTTGCGCCCGTCGGTCGGCAGCTTCCTGCGCGGCACAGCGACAGTGCGTCGGCTGGGGCGCACGGTGGCCGTGGTCGATATCGACGTGACTGACGATCAGGGCCGGTTGTGTGCCATTGGCCGCGGGACATATAGCGCGCAGGCCGGCTAGGAGTGGCGGCCATGTATCGATCGCCCTATGAACGGGATCCGAGCATCAGCAATCTTGGCGACATCATCGATCCGGCCGCCCCGGATGATCGCCGGTGGGTGATTGACGTCGCAGCGGACGGCACAGCGACCACATTGACCTACGGTGAAGCGCGCGCCGCCATCGCTGCGGTCGCGCGGGGACTGTCGCGTCGCGGTCTGAAGCGCGGTGCGTCGATCGGTATCCTGTCGGCCAATCGTGCCGAGGTGCTCGTCGTCTACTTCGCCATCATGCGCGCCGGCTTCGTGGCCGTGCCGATCAATCACAAGCTGCCGCCTGCGGTGGTCGATCACATCGTCAAGGATTCGGCGATCGTGCTGATGTATGCCGACGCCGAGCGCGCCGCGCTGGTCCCGTCGGGCCTGCCGGTGATTCCGCTCGACGCGGCTGCCGACGGTTGGCGCGATCATCTCGATGCGGGGCCTTTCGCGGCCCTCGCGATGGCGCCTGATGAGCCTGCCACCATCCTCTACACCTCCGGCTCGACAGGCATGCCTAAGGGTGTGCCGCTCCTGCACGGCCCTTACGTCTGGATGGTCAATCGCAATATCGGCTTGCGCGATGTGCTGAGCGGCCAGGCGGCCATCGTCGCTGCGCCGTTGTTCCATATGAACGCGCTCTTCTTCTCCAAGCAGATCGTCCAGCTTGGCGCGACCAACGTGCTGCTGCGTCAATTCAGTGGCCGTGCCTATGTCGAGGCCATCGACCGCTACCGGGTGGCGGTGCTGACATCGGTGCCGACCATGCTGGCGCTGGCCGTGCGCGAGCGCGAGGTCGTGGCGCGCGCCGATCTCTCGTGCGTGAAGTTCGTCTTCACCGGCTCGGCGCCGCTGACCCAGGCGCTGGTGGATACGGTGCGCGCGACATTCCCGGGTGCGGCGTTCGCCAACGGCTATGGCACGACCGAAGGCGGGCCCAGCGGTTTCGGTCCGCATCCCGACGGTCGCCCGCGGCCCGACACGGCGATCGGCTACCCGCAGCCCTATGTCGAGGTGAAGCTGGTGGGCGGGGCGTCGCCCGATGAAGGCGTGCTGCACATGCGCGCACCGACCATGATGCCAGGCTATCTCAACCTGCCACGCAAGACGCAGGAGAAGCTGAACGACGGCTGGTATGACACCGGCGACGTGATGCGCCGCGACGCCGACGGCTTCTTTCATTTCGTAGGGCGCGCCGACGACATGTTCGTCTGCGGCGGTGAGAACATCTATCCCGGTGAAGTGGAGAAGCTCCTCGAACGACACCCGACGGTCCACCAGGCATCGGTCGTGCCGATCGCCGACGAGATCAAGGGCGAGGTGCCCATTGCCTTTCTGGTGGCGCGCAAGGGCACGGCGCCGACGGAAGCGGACATCAAGCAATACGCGCTGGCCAACGGACCGGCCTATGCCCATCCACGCCGCGCGTTGTTCCTGCCCGAGTTGCCGCTGGCCGGCACCAACAAGATCGACCGCAAGGCACTCATCGCCCGCGCCCGCGCGCTGTTTCCCAACGGGGTGCGCGAGGGACGTTGAATCGCCCCTCGCCGCGCTCTCGCGGGGCTAGGCGTACTTCCGCATCATCGCCGTCAGGTTGCCGTGGTTGACGCCACTGCTGGCGGCGTAGTCGAAGGCGCCTGTTTCGGTGAGCACCTTGAGCGTGCGTTGAGCGAAGCCGTAGGTCGCCGACATGAGGCTGCCGCCCAGGCTGACACGGCGCACACCCAGCGCGCGCAGCTCGGCGAGCGGCGGCACATGGCTGCGCGCGACGGCCATGACGTTCAGCGGACCTTTGATCGCCTTGGCCAGGGTGCCGATGGTCGCGCCATCGACCGGTCCCGGCACGAAGGCCGAGCGGGCGCCCGCGGCCAGGAAGGCGTTGGCCCGGCGCACCGCCTCGGCGAGGTTTTGCGCCGGCGAGCCCATGGCCACCAGGAACGGATCCGTGCGGGCGTTGAGCACGAAGTCGGCGAGCCCGGCGGCGGGCGCCGCGTCGACGCCGGCCTTGATGCGCGCGACGGACTGCTCGAAATCGAACAGCTTGTGTGTCGCGGGATCGCTGTCCTCGATATTGCAGCCGATCAGGCCGGCGGCGATCGCACGCCGCACGGTTTCGGCGACATCGGCAGGTGTTGCGCCGTAGCCCGCTTCGAGGTCGGCACTGACCGGTACCGGCACGCGCCGGGCAATGTCGCCGGCCACCGCCAGCATGCGGTCGCGTCCGATCGTCTCGCCGTCGGGCAGGCCTTGCGCGAAGGCGACGCCGGCCGATGTGGTGGCCAGCACGTCGAAGCCGGCCTCGACGATCAGGGCGGCACTGGGCACGTCCCAGGCGTTCGGCAGGATGAAGCAGCCTTCATCATGCAGCTTGGCAAAGCGCGCGGCCTTCTCGGCCAGTGATGGCGTCGTCATGCGATCCTCAGCTTTTTGGTCGTTCGCGGCGTCAGGTCGCCATCGCCTGGCGCAACTGCTCTTCGTAGTAGCCGGCCAGCGCCTCCAGCATCGGCACCGTGTTGGCGCCGGCGATCGATGCGCCATGCATGATGGCAATGGTGCGCGGGGCCAGCGCCGCGAGCCGACGGATGGTCGGGCCGGTCTTCGGCGTCAGGCTGGTGAAGCCATAGGCCTTTTCGGCGGCGATCGCCGGCTCGATGATATCCTTGTCGGTCAGCGCCGGACTGTCGCCCAGCTGCGTGAACAGGTCGCTGCTGAACAGCGTGCCCGTGGTTTCTTCGTAGAGCAGGCTGGCATCGACCGCGTGCGGCACGTGCGGTGTCGAGAGATGCCGCACGCGCTTGCCGCCGAGATCGAGCACCTCGTTGTCAGCCAGTGCCCGCGGCGGGCGTGGCGCCTGATCATTGAGCCAGATGGCGCAGCCGAAGCGGCCCTGCGCCGCTGTGGCCTGCGGCGCCGCCGCCAGCCAGTCGTTCAACGATCCGCACTCGTCGGCCTCGGCATGGCTGTAGGTGATCCAGCGCAGCCGCTTCAGGTCGATCACCTTGCTGGCCGCCGTCGACACCGATGCGAACAGCGATCGCATGCCGGTGTGGAACAGCAGCGGTTCATCGGCATCGATCAGGAACTGGTTGAAGGTGAAGCCCGGCGCACCGTTGGCCCCGGGGATCAGCGTGCAGAGCCGGTAGATCTTGTCAGCGATCTCGTCGACGCGGGTGTCCATGGGTGCTTCCTCTCGAGAGATACCGTCGGTATGTAAAATAACTACAGTAGCAAACATGTCAATGGTTAGAATGCGCCATGGACCTGGATCGGGAGCGCAGCCGGCGCGAGGAATATTCGGAGGCGACTCGCCTGGCGCTGCTGCTCGCCGCCAAAACCCTTTTTGCATCACAGGGTTATCAAGCCACGGGCATCGAGGCGGTGGCCCAGGCCGCGCGTGTCACCAGGGGCGCGCTCTATCACCACTTCGATGACAAGAAGGCCCTGTTCGACGCCGTTGTCGTCGACCTGCAGGCCAATGCGGCCCGCGTCATTGCCGAGCGCGCCCGCGCCGAGCCCGACAAATGGCAGCGCCTGCGCGTCGGGACCGACGCCTTCCTGGAGGTCTGTCTCGATCCCGCCTATCGCTGGCTGGTCATCCAGGAGGGGCCCGCCATCCTGGGCCGCAAGCGCTACCAGGAGATCGACGAGGCCTACCCGCTGGGGCTGATGACCGCGACCCTGATGTCGCTGCGCCGGGCGGGTGAACTGACGTTCGATGATCCGGACCTGCTGAGCCGCATGATTTCAGCCATGATCTGCGAAGTGGCTCAGCTGCTGGCCGATAGCGAGACGCCGGAAGCCTTGAAGCCGCGCGTGCAGGAGGCGTTGGACCGCATCCTGGCCGCGTTCAGGCGGCCGGGACCACCCTGATCACCGTGGTCGCCGGATCATCACGTAGAAGGCGCCGCCGCCACCGTGCCGCACGTGGGCCGTGCGTACGCCATAGATGCGAGCCCGATTTTCCGGTCGGTTCAGCCAGTGCGGGAACTCGGCGCGGATGCGGCCCTCGCTCATGCGGCCATCCTGCTCGCGCAAACCCTTGCCGGTGATCACCAGCACGGCGCGGCAGCCGGTCGATTGGGCGCGTTCCAGGAAGCGCGCCAGCGTGCGTTCGGCCTGGGCCAGGGTCAGGCCGTGCAGATCAAGGCGGGCGTCGGGATCGAGCTTGCCGCGGCGCAGCTTGTCCGCCGTGGCACGATCCAGGCCCGTCGTCGACGTCGGATCCAGTGGTGGTGCCGTGGTCTTGGCAACCGGCGGGACGCGCCGGGCGGTCGCCGGTGCCCGTGGCGCTTGCTCGCGAACCGGCGGTGGCCGCCTGGTCGTGCGTGAGCGCCGCCCTTTCAACGGGCGGGCGCCCTTCATGGCGGCGTGAAACAGCGCCTCGGGATCGTCGTCGTCGGTCGCCATGGCCGGCTTGTAGCACAGGTGGACGGCTCTCTTGCCGCTGCCGGAGCCGCTCGCTACAAGCCGCATCCTGAGCGTTGAGGAACACCGATGGCCGCGCCCACCATTCCTGTACCGACCCTGCCGAGCAGCGGCGCCGATCCCGATCTGCGTGACGGGCTGGAGTTCCTGCGCGGCGGTCGGTTTGCCGATGCCGAGGTGTGCTTTCGCTCGGCCATGGTGCGATTTGGCGAGCGGCCGGACATTCTGCATTTCCTGGCTGTGTGCGTGGTCAATCGCGGCGATGCGGCTGCGGCCGAGAAACTGTGGCGCAAGGCGATCAAGCGCGATCCCGATGAGGCGATGCTGCATTTCAACCTCGGCGCGGTCCAGCATCGCCAGGGGCGGCTCGACGATGCGGTCAAGAGCTGGCGCCAGACCGTGCGGCTTGATGGCAACTATCACGAGGCGCGCTTGCGGATGGCGGGCACGCTGGCCGAGTTGGAGCGACATGCGGACGCGCAGAGCGCCTATCGCGAATTGATCACGGCGCTGGAAGCGGCCACGGACGGCGACGCGGCACCCGAGGTCGTGGCGCAGCGCTGGCATCTGACGGCAATGGCACAAGCCGGCCTGGGTTACGTGCTCTATCGCCTCGGGCAACCCGCCGATGCACTCGCGCCGTTCAATGCCGCGATTGCCGCCATGCCGGCGACGGCGCCCGAGTGGCCGGGGATCCAGGCCGACCGTGGCCTGGCGCTGGCCGCGGCCGGAAACGTCGAGGACGGCCTCGCGGCGGTCGACGAAGCGCTATCCGTCGCGCCGGATCGCGCTGCGCTGCATCACAGCCGCGGTCATGTGCTGTTTCATGCCGGACGGGCCGCCGAAGCGATCGCCTCGTTGCAGCGCGCGATGGAGCTTGATTCGTCGCGGGCCGATTCGGCGCGGCTGCTGGGGCTTGCGCATGAACGGTCCGGCGATCCGGTCGGCGCCATGCAGGCCTTCGAGACGGCGCTGAAAGCACGGCCGGGTTTCTCCGAGGTCGCGCAGGATGCGTCTTCGCTGGCGATTGACCGTGGTGAATTCGGTCGCGCGCTTGATCTGCTGAAGCCCTATCTCGAGCAACATCGCGACGATGCCAAGGCGTGGAACAATGCCGGCATCGCGTTCTTGATGCTCAACGAGCTGGAGCGCGCGCACGCGGCATTCAAGCGGGCGCACCGGCTGACGCCCGACGATCCCCTGGTGCTGACCAACTACGGCCGCACCCTGACACGCATGGATCGGGCGCAGGAAGCCGCGCCCCTGCACCGCAGGGCGCTGGAGTTGTTGCCCGGTGATCCGCGGCTGCTGGGCCACTACGGCAACTGCCTGCTGGTGCGTGGCCATATCGAAGAAGCACGCCGGGTTTATGAAAACGCGTTGATCGTCGACCCCGACAATGCCGATGCGCGCGCCGGCATGGAGCAGCTGCGGGCGATGTCGAATGCGGCAGCAACACCACAGGCCTGAGGTTCACGCCATGCCTGATGATGGTGCCTTCACGCCTGTCGACAATCTGGCGATGGTGCGGACGCGGATCGTGGCGGCGGCAAAAGCGGCAGGCCGTGATCCGGCCGCTGTCACCCTCGTAGCGGTATCCAAGACCCACGGCGCTGATCGGGTTGCAGCGCTGATCAGCGCGGGCCAACGCGTGTTCGGCGAGAACCGCGTGCAGGAGGCCGAGACAAAATTCCCGGCGCTGAAGGCGGTGCATGCCGACCTGGAGCTTCATCTGATCGGCCCGCTGCAGACCAACAAGGCCCGCAACGCGGTAGGGTTGTTCGACGTGATCGAAAGCGTCGACCGGCCCAAGCTCGCGGCGGAACTGGCAAAGGAAATGGAGCGGCAGGATCGCCGGCCGAATTGCTTCGTGCAGATCAATACCGGTGAGGAGGCACAGAAGGCGGGCGTACCGCCCGCGGAAGCGGATGCCTTCATCCGCGCGTGTATCGACGAACACCGGCTGCCTGTGGTGGGCGTCATGTGCATTCCGCCGCTGGACGAGGAACCGGCGTTGCATTTCGCGCTCTTGCGCAAGATCGCCGAACGCAATGGCCTGGCGAATGTGAGTATGGGTATGAGTGCCGATTACGAGACTGCGATTCGTTTTGGCGCAACCCACGTCCGTGTCGGCACGGCCCTGTTTGGCGATCGCGGCAGAGGTTGAATACCTGCAAGCGACGCAACGCTGTCAGCATGAATCATCGGCCTGCACACTGTCACACATGCGTGTGGTGAAACGTCATGTTGGAATGGAAGCGTCGCTGTCCTTGTTATGTGTTCACAGAACAGTGTGAAGGGTTGAACGGACGCCACATGATCGCCACATCTGCGGCAATGCAGCGAGCGTAAGCTCAACAACTGGCGGAAAGAGCCCGCGATTGACGTGCCTTTGCGGCGCAACCAGGGCGGGTTTCGGCCGAACGGGACGACATGAGGACGAAACGATGGTGCGGCCGGGGATGAGCCGGACGCGCCGCGCGTATCGATGACCATATCGATGGCGCGAGGTGGAGGGGGTCATGCAACCCAGGTCATGGACGCTGGCGCTATCGTTCGCGGCGGCGTTGGCGGTGTCGTTTACGACGGCGCGTGCCGAGGATGCGGCCTTGCGGCAGACGGCATCGTGGCCGCCCGAGGCCGAAGCGATGGCGATGCGCGAGTCGGCACGCGATGAAGGGGCTGTTGTCGCGTGGTCAGCGTTGGATCCGCCCGGTCTGGTCGATGCGTTGCGTCGCGGTGGGCTGGTCTTGTTGGTGCGCCACGGCCAGGCCGCCGGCAATGATCGCGATCCGGCACCCTGGCGCATCGCCGGCGATCGTCGGTCTCAAAGCAACCTGACCCCGACCGGCAAGGAGCAGGCGCGACTGATCGGCGACGGTCTGCGCGCCCTGGGGATTCCCGTGACCAAGGTCGTCGCCAGCCCTTACTACCGGGCGCGCGACTTTGCCGAGATCGCATTTCGTGCCAAGCCGGTGATTGCCGCCGATCTGGGGCCGGAGAATCCCGGTCAGGTCGATGCCTACAAGCGTTACCTCGCCGCGGCGCCGACGGGCGGTAACCTGGTGATCGTCGGTCATCTGCTGGCGCCGACGACGGCACAAATCTCCCAGCTCAACGAGCTGACCGACGGCCACGTCGCGGTCTATCGGCCGGACACCTCGGGCGACAAGATTCTGCTGGCCCTGATCGCGCCCGCCGACTGGGCGCGTCTCATCGAGGCCGTGCCCGGCGGTTGAATGGGCAATGCACCGCTCACGCAAAAGCCCCGGCCGCAAGGTCCGGGGCTTTTGCATGCTTCTCGGACATCGCCACCTGACGCGACTTTTCGTGTCGTGCATGGCATAAGTACATGCGTTCGCCCGCGACGAGTTCGCCCGCCAGGAGCCGCTATGTACCGTCCGATGCGCGTCATGATCGTCGCGCTTAGTTTCGTATCCATGACAGCCTGTACAGGCGCGGGGGGCGATGGCGGTGGCAGCGGTGCCGATCGGCCGGCGGTGACCCTGACCAGTGTCGAGCCCGGCCGTTTCGAATCCAGCCGTCCGGGCACCCCGATTTCGCTGGCAGCCCTCAAGACGATGGACGAGGGCCAGGTCGCCAGCACCTTCGGGCGGCCGGTGTTCCAACGCGATGAGAGTGGCGTTGCCCGGCTGCTGCGGTTCCGCAGCGATGCCTGCGATCTCGATCTCTTCCTGTATTCGAACGCCGGAAGCTGGCAAGTGCGCCATGCCGAGGCGCGCGATCGGACACTGCGCACGCTGCCGGTCGATCGCTGCGCCGGCTCGGTATCGGCTCAAAGGCGGTAGGGTGGGTATTCCTCCCCACGTAGTGGGGAGGTGCCCCGAAGGGGCGGAGGGGACCCAACGTGGTCTTGGTAACGGAGACTCCGTCGGCTCCCCATCCGGCCTTCGGCCACCTTCCCCACTGACGTGGGGAAGGGAAGACGGCCTATTTCCCGCCGCGATCCTGGCGCCAGAGATCGAGGCGTTCCTGCACCGGTCGGTCGGAGAAGCTGAACAACACCGCCTCGGTGTCGGCGCGATGGGTGATGCGCGCCCAGCTCGGCGCCACGAAATGATCGCGCTTCGTCCAACGGAATGTCTGGTCGCCGATGGTCGTTTCGCCCGATCCCTCGACCACGGAGAAGATCGTGCCGTCGGTCGACCGATAGGGTGCCGTGGCGAAGCCCTTGGGCAGCAGCTGCATGAATGTACCCATGGTGGCGATCGGCGCGCCGCCGCTGGCCGGATTGACATAGCGCAGCTTGTGGCCGTGGCATGGGTCGGGGTCGCCGGCCTTGTTCATGCGATCCAGGGATTCGCGCGTGCGCGTATACGGGTAATTGAAGATCGGTGAGGTCTGCCGCGTCGGCTTCCAGTCGACCGGCAGCAGGCCTTGCGCGAAGCGGGCGTCGGAATCGCCCTCGGGCCGCGTTACCGGCTGCTCATCCTCGCCGTAGTTCTCCGCGAAGCCGGCGTTGAACATCGCCACCAGCGGGATGTCCAGACCATCGAGCCACACCATCGGCTTGGACGAGTCGTTGCCGTGGTCATGCCAGGTCCAGGTCGGCGTGATGACGAAGTCGCCTTCGCGCATGATGGTGCGCTCGCCATCAACGGCGGTATAGGCGCCCTCGCCCTCGACGATGAAGCGCAGCGCCGACTGCGTGTGGCGGTGGCTCGGTGCGATCTCGCCGGGCAGGATGAGCTGCAGGCCGGCGTAAAGCGTCGGCGTGCAGCAGGCGTTGCCACGCAAGGCCGGGTTCTCGAGAATCAGCACCCGGCGCACGGCCTCCTTGGCCGTGATCAGGCTGCCGGACTCCATCAGGAAGGGACGCACGGCGTCATACGACCAGTGTGCCGGGACATATTTCGGCGCCGGCGCCGGTGGCACGAGCTGGTGCATCGACTCCCACAGGGGTGCCATCGACAGGACGCCGATGCGTTCATAGAAGTCGCGCCGCGCGTTGTTGCCGGTCGTGGGCTTCAGGGTGGCAGTCTGGGCGCTCATGGCCGTTCCCGTCATGTCGGTGGTCCGCTTTCCTCTATTCTAGGCCGACGCCGCGCAGAGCGCCAATGCGCCGGCGCTGGTTGCGGGGCTGCCGTGCCTGGGTTTCATTGCGCCGCAACGCGGCAGAGGGAGGCCCATGGGCACGGCAATGACACGGCGTGGCGCGCTGGCGGCGATCGCCGGTGCGACATTTGCACAGACCACAACAGGCCACGCGCAAGCCTATCCCAACGGGCCGATCCGCATCGTCGTGCCGTTCGCCGCCGGATCGGCCACCGATACCGGTGCGCGCCACATCTCCGAGGGCCTCAACAGACTGTGGGGTGTGCCGGCGGTGGTCGAGAACAAGGCCGGCGGCAATGGCGCCATCGCCGCCGAGATCGTGGCGCGGGCCAGGCCGGACGGCCAGACCCTGTTCGTGACGTCCAACACGGCCGTGGCCTCGAATGTCGCGATGATCAAGTCGCTGAGCTACGACCCGCTGAAGGATTTCGAGCCGCTGACCGCCATCGGCTCGGCCCCGACCTTCCTGATGGTCCACCCGTCATTGCCGGTGACGGACGTGAAGGGGTTGGTGGCCCTGGCGAAGCAGCAGCCCGGCAAGCTGAATTTTGCCAGCGGCAGCGCCTCGACGCGCATCTCGGGCGAGATGTTGAAATGGAAGACCGGCATCGACATCGTTCACGTGCCCTACAAGAGCACGCCGCTGGGCCTGCAGGATCTCGTGGCCGGTCACGTGCAAATCATGTTCACCGATCCGGTCACCGGGCTGCCACAGGTCAAGGCCGGCACGATCCGTTGCCTGGGTACATCGTCGCGCCAGCGGTACCGGCTGACGCCCGACGTGCCGACCCTGATCGAACAGGGCATCGAGGGCTTCGAGCTGGGCTCATGGACGGCCGTCTACGCACCGACCGGACTGCCGGTTGCCGTGCGCGACAAGCTGCACGCGGCCCTGATGCAGATCATCGGCGATCCGGCTTACGTGAAGCGGCAGGCAGAGAGCGGTTCGGAAATCAGCCCGACGAGCCCTGACGAGCTGCGCCGCATCCAGCGCGCCGAAATCCAGATCTATCGCGACATCATGAAAGCCGCCGGCATCGAGCCGGAATAGCCACCTTCATGGTGAGCACAGGTGAATGCTCCGCATTCACCGAGTCGAACCATGAAGGTTTCGCACGGACCGAAGTGCCAGCGCTTCATGGTTCGATCCGGCGGATGCAAAGCATCCGCCTGTGCTCACCATGAAGCTCACCGCTAGCGAAGGCGTACCGCGCGGGCGCGAACGCGCTCGCGATGCAGGATGTAGAGACCCGCGCCGACCAGCAGTGCGATGCCCAGCCACGACAGCAGATCGGGCACCTCGTTCCAGACGGTGTAGCCGATCACCAGGGCGCCCAGCATGCCGGTGTAGCGGAAGGCCCCGATCAACGACACCTCGCCGGCCCGCATGGCGACGATCACCAGATGATAGCCTGACGCCAGGAACAGCGAGGCAGCGGCCAGCAGGCCCAACTCGCGCCAGGCGACCGGCTGCCAACCCTCGATGGCGACCACGACACAGGCAAACAGCGTGACGAACAGCGCGGTCGACAACGTGATGACGATGGAGGGCACGCTGCCATCGATGCGTCGCGTGTAGACGTCGCGCGCGCCGTTCATCACGGTGGCGGCAAAGGCGAGCAGCGCCCATCCGTCGAGCCCGTCGGGTGTGGGCCGAATGATCAACAACACGCCGGCAAACCCCGCTGCCACAGCGCTCCAGCGGCGCCAGCCGACATGCTCGCGCAGGAGCAATACGGCCAGCACGCAGATGGCCAGTGGCGTTGCCATGTTGATGGCCGTCGCGATCGAGATCGGCATGTTGAAGAGTGCGATGAGGTAGCCGAACGTGCACAGCACGTCGAGCGATGCCCGGATCAGCACATGCGGATCGGTGAGCCGTGGCAATGCCCGGGCATGGCCCATCGCCAGCACGGCGGCAAACGCCAAGGCCGTCGCGAAACCGCCGCGCAGCAGGATGGCCTGCCCGGCGGGCAATGTCTCGGCCGCGAGCTTGATCAGGGCGTCGTTGATGATGAACAGCGTCATCGCGATGGCCATGGCGATGATCCCGCGACGGTTGGCATCGATCGGATGTGGCGGGAGGGCGATGGCCGTTGACATATCGGGCGGCAATTCTACCGCCGCGTGCCAGCTGCACCAGCGCGACGATGCCGAGCCTCCGATGCGGATTCGCCGGGGCAGGAAGCGTAGCGCAGCCCTGCCTCACACCAGCTTGCCGACGCCCGGTACCAGCCGCCCGATCCGTCGCGCATAGTCGCGGTAGGGCTCGCCGTAGGTCCGCAGCAGCCAGCTTTCCTCGGCGGCAATCTGCTGCCGGACGCCGACATAGAAACCGGCCAACAGGACAAGCGACAGCACGGTCGGTAGCAGCAACGTATAGCCGGCGACGACGAGGAGCAGGGCGAGGAAGATCGGATTGCGACAGAAGCGGTACAATCCCGAAACGACAAGGCCAGGGCTCGCCGCCTCGTCAATGCCGATCCGCCACGATGTGCACAGCTCGAGTTGGGCCACGATCAACGCGATCAATCCACCGAACATCACGATGACGCCTGCGATGCGCAGGATCTCGAGCCAGGTCGTGTCGGTCGGCAGGACGTGGATCAATGCCGGCCATCCCGCCGCCATGACGGCCTGGGCGCCCAGAAGGATCGCGGCAATGGCCATCGCGCCATCGCGCAGCCGTTGCAGAGCGCTGGTGGAGCGAAAAAGAAAGATCCCCCACGTACCGTGCCGGCGGTGCTGCAACCATGCGCGCCATCCGAAGGCGATACCGACCAGCAGCACAATCCCGGTCAGCGGCAGGTAGCGCCAGATCATGTGGCCAACGCGTCCCCTCTCCCGCTGCGCGGGAGAGGGAGGGGCCCAGCGTGCGCAGCACGATGGGAGGGTGAGGGGTTACGCACGCGGTGGCTTGAGGTTGGCCTCGGCATGATCGGAACCTTGACACGCAATACCGCGTCCTTGGGCCCTCACCCTCCCATTGCGCTTCGCGCAACGGGCCCCTCCCTCTCCCGCAATGCGGGAGAGGGGTGTAGTGCGTTCCCCTCTTCCGCTCAGGATGATAACGACGAGATGTGTCCTCTCCATAGCGCTCTCGCGGGGAGAGCAGCTGTCACGCCGTCGTCTGGCCCATCTTCAGGAGCGCGGCCCAGTGTGCGTCGGAGACTGGCTGGACCGACAGCCGTGACGAGCGGACCAGGGCCAGATCCTTGAACTTCGGTTCGGCCTTGACCGCGACCAGGGTCACCGGTGTCTTCAGCGGCTTCACGGCCTCGAGGTCGACCATGCCGAACTTGCCGGTCTTGTCGGTGTCGTCGGGGTAGTATTCCTTCACGACCTTGGCGATGCCGACGATCTCCTTGCCCTCGCCGGAATGATAGAAAAAGGTGAGATCACCGTTCTTCATCGCCTTGAGGTTGGCGCTGGCCTGGAAGTTGCGCACGCCGCTCCAGAAGGTGCGCTTGTCCTTGACGAGCTGGTCCCAGGAATAGGTGGACGGTTCGGACTTCACCAGCCAGTAGGCCATCTCACTCTCCCTCACCTTTCAGTGGCCGCGCCAGCAGCGCGCGGATCGTGGCGTCGACGTCAGCGCCATCATGCAGCAGGGCGGCGACGGCGGCACAGATCGGCATGTCGACCTGATACCGCGTCGCCAGCGATTGGACGATGGGTGCGGTGTGGAACCCTTCGGCAATGCTGGGCTTGCCGGCGAGGAAATCGGCCGCGGTGATGCCTTGACCGATCGCCGCCCCCAGCGACCGGTTGCGCGACAGCGGCCCGTTGCAGGTCAAGGTCAGGTCGCCCAGGCCAGCCAGGCCGGCGAGCGTCTCCAGCCGCGCGCCCATCGCCACACCCAGGCGCGCCATCTCGGCGAAGCCGCGGGTCAGCAGCGCGGCGCGGGCATTGTCGCCCAGCTTGCGGCCCTCGACGACGCCACAGGCGATCGCCAGCACGTTCTTGATGGCGCCGCCCAGCGCCACGCCGGTGACATCGTCGGTCCAGTAGGGACGAAAGGTCGGCGTGCGCAGGGCATGGGCCAGGGCCTCGCCCAGGGTGCGATCGGGGCTGGCGAGCGTGACGGCCGTCGGCAAACCGCGCGCGACTTCCTCGGCGAAAGTCGGGCCGGATAGCATCGATACCGATCGATCGGGCAATGCCTCGGCCACGGCGGAGGGGATCAGGTTTCCAGTCGCTGCCTCGATCCCTTTGGCACAGACCACGATCGGCACCGTCGCTGCCACCAGCGGCGCCAACTGCTGGGCCAAGGCACGCGATACTTGCGCTGGCGTCACCAACAGAACCACGTCACAGGCGGCCAGGTCCGCCAGTGCCCGGGTTGCGGTGATGCCGGGTTCGATCGGATGGCCGGGCAGATAGCGCGTGTTGCGGCGCGCGCCGTTGATGTCGTCGACCACCTCGGGCTCGAGCGCCCACAATGTCACCTGGCGGCCGGCACGACGGGCCGTCAGTGCCAGCGCCGTGCCCCAGGCGCCGCCGCCGACGATACCGATATGTGCGTAGGGCGCTGTCATGAGGGGCGTGTCCGCTAGCCGGCGCGGCGCTGCTGCGCCTGCGGGCTGCGGTTGCGGAAAAACGTTGTCAGCACGAAACGACGGCCGCGCGTCACCGGCAGCGCCTCGTGCAGCAGCGAGCACGAGAAAACGGCGGCGGCACCGGCCTTGGGCTTGTAGCGCGTCGGTCCATACTCGGGGAACACCAGCTCACCGCCGTCATAGTCCTCGTTGAGGTTCAGCGAGACGGCGAAGGTCCGGTCCGCGGTCTGCGGCGTGCCGTTGTCGCGGTGGGCCCGGAAATAGTGCTGCTCCTCGGCGGCGTACGAGATGATGACATGCGCATCGAAGCCGAACTGGACATCCCAGCCGAACGCTTTGCCGAGCTCCGGCCCGATGCGGTAGGCCAGTCGGTCGGAGATCTGCTTGTTGGTCGCCTGGTCAGTGACGATGTGGTCTTCGGTTCGCTTGCGATCGGCTGCCACGACGTTGCCGTAGCGGCTGGCGACGCCCCCGTCCGTTCGCTCGCCCGACGACCACAGGTCGATCAGGCTTTGGCAGAACGGCGCTTCGAACACTCGCGGCAGCATCAACACCGGCGCGAGCGAGCCGAACAGAACATGCTGCGATGGTCGATCGGTGCGCGCGATCGCGACGGCCTCTCCGATCATCGCGATCTGCGTCTCGAGCGGGGCGCCGGCCGACTGGGCGACAAGCCGCTGGTTGGGATCCAGCACCAGGACCCGCCGCGCGTGCACGCTCGTGCCGGCCGCGGCATCGGGTGCCAGCAGCGTGCCCAGAAAGCGTTGGCTGGTGTCGCACAGGACGAAGAGTTTTTCGGCGTCAGGCACGGTGGCATTGTTCAGTGCCGTCAGCGTGGCCGCCGGCGCCGCGCCGACCACCAGCACCGGTGTGGCGCCGGCTGCCGCGATCGCAGCCAGCATCTGCGCCACCTCGGCATCGAGCGCGCGCGCATCGGCCAGGGCGAGCAGGACCACGGGTTCACCCTGGAACGCCCACAGCAGTTTGCGCGCCTGGCCATCCGATGCCGGCAGGGCGATGTCGGGGACCCGATCGCCGGGCCGGAACGGGAACGTGACGCCGCTCATGCTCACAGACTCAGGTTGAAGGCGATGGAGATGCGCTCGGCGGCACCGCGATAGGGTCGCACGGCATGCAGCATCCAGGCAGGGAACAGCACCATGCGCCCGGCGCGCGGCGGGATGGTCTCGCAAGCGCCCATCGATCGGCCGCCGGGCACGGTCCAGGCCAGGTGGGGCGCGTACATGGCCGGCGTCGCGCCGCGCGGATCCATGAACTCCAGTTCGCCGCCCAGCGACGGGTCGGCGCCGATGCCGCCGTCTTCGACATAGTAGACGCCCGACCAGAAGCTGCCGGGATGGAAGTGGAACTCGTTGCCGTGGCCGGCGCGATTCACATTGGCCCAGATGTTGGCCTTCCACGCGATCGTCACGGCGCGCCCCTGGCGATCGCAGGTCAGCCCGTTGACCACGCCGCGCGCCACATCCAGCAGACGCGCCGCCGGTGCGCCGCCCCAGCGTTCCATGTCCCAGCTCGACTGCCAGCCGCCCAGGTTGCTGTGCTGCGTGCCGGGCGAGACTTTTTCCTGCTCCAGGATCGCGCGCCTGAGTTCGGCGTTCAGCGCCGCGGCGTCCGGGACATCGACCACGGCGACAGGCGTGGCGAACAACGGCGCAACTTCAACCTTGGCGGCGGTGGAACTCGAGGACATGCGATCAGCCTACACCTTCACGCCGGCGCCGACACCGGTCCTGCCGATGGCGGCGCGCGCCGTCGGATCGAGCGGCCAGCGCGGCCGCGGGGCGACGTCGAGCCCGTCGACCAGTCCCAGTCGCAACCGTTCGATACCGGCCCATGCGATCATGGCGGCATTGTCCGTACACAGCGCCGGCGGTGGCGCTACGAGGCGGGCGCCGCGCGTTGCGGCAAGGTCGGCCAGGCGCATCCGCAGGTGCTGGTTGGCAGCGACGCCGCCGGCAACCACCAGCGACACCGGCGCGTCATCGGCCAGATCGGCGCTGGCCCGGAACATGTCGAGCGCATTGCCGCAACGATCGACCAGGATGTCGCCGACGGTCCGCTGAAAGCTTGCCGCCAGGTCCGCGACAGCCTGTGGATCGTCCGCCGGCAGGCTCGCCGCCGCCAGCCGCACCGCCGTTTTCAGGCCGGAGAACGAGAAATCGCAGCCCGGCTTGCGCCACAGCGGGCGTGGCAGGTCGAAGCGTGCCGGATCGCCGCCGCGCGCGGTGCGCTCGACAGCGGGTCCCCCCGGAAAACCCAGTCCCAGCAGCTTGGCGGTCTTGTCGAACGCCTCGCCGACGGCGTCGTCGATGGTGGTTCCCAGCCGCCGGTAGCAGCCGACGCCCTCGACGGCCAGGAGCTGGCAGTGGCCGCCCGAGACCAGCAGCAGCAGGAACGGGAACGCCACCGGCTCGATCAGCCGCGTGGTGAGCGCATGCCCTTCCAGATGATTCACTGCGATGAACGGCTTGTGATGCGCCAGCGCGATCGCCTTGGCCGTCATGACGCCAACGATCACGCCGCCGATCAGGCCGGGACCTGCCGTCGCAGCAATGCCGTCCAGGTCGGCGAACCCGACCCCGGCATCGGCCAGGGCGCGTGCCACCATGCCGTCGATGTGCTCGAGATGGGCACGCGCGGCGATTTCCGGCACGACACCGCCGAACGGCCGATGCTCGCCAAGTTGCGCATAGATGACATTGGCGCGAATCCGCCCCACCGGCACGCCTGGCGCCGGGTCGGCCTCGACTACGGCGGCCGCCGTTTCGTCACAGCTTGTCTCGATTCCGAGAACCAGCATCGTTCCAGCTGCCCCTCCTTGGGCGCGCCGGCCTTGTAGCCGGTGCCGCGGCCTCTGGCCACTTTCGCGCGGCGCGACGGAAGGCTACACCCAGGCCATGGCGACCTCCGTCCTCCGCATCGGAACGCGTGGCAGCAAGCTGGCGCTGGTCCAGGCCACGCTGGTCCGCGACGCACTGGCATCTGCCCATCCGGCCCTGGCCCAGGATGGGGCGATGGAAATCGTCGTGATCCGCACCACGGGCGATCGCGAGCAGGACCGCAAACTGTCCGAAATCGGCGGCAAGGGGTTGTTCACCAAGGAAATCGAGGAGCAGCTTCTCGACGGGACGATCGATATCGGGGTGCACAGCACCAAGGACATGCCGACCCAGCAGCCGGACGGGCTGGTCCTGTCGGCCTTCCTGCCGCGCGAGGATGCCAGCGACGTGCTGATCGTCCGCGATGGCGCCGCCACCATCGCCACCCTGCCGCAGGGTGCTACCGTGGCCACGGTCGCGCTGCGCCGCCAGGCGCTGCTCTTGCACCGTCGCCCGGACCTCAAGGTGGAGGCGATCCGCGGCAATGTCGATACGCGGCTGCGCAAGCTGCACGAGGGCGTAGCCGACGCACTGATCCTGGCCTGCGCCGGCCTCAAGCGGCTGGGCCGCGGGGACATTGGCGCCATCATTCCGTTCGACGAAATGCTGCCGGCGGTCGGACAGGGCGCTGTGTGTATCGAAGCCCGAGTTGATGATGCGCGCGTGCGCGCGCTTCTGGCTGCCATCGACCATATGCCGACGTCGCTGTGTGTGCAGGCGGAGATCGCCATGCTGGGCGTGCTTGATGGTTCATGCCGCACGCCGATCGCGGGCCACGCCATGCTTGATGGCGGACAGCTCTGGTTGCGGGCGCTGGTGGCGCGGCCTGATGGCAGCGAGGTTATTGCGACCGAACGGCGTGGAAATAAGGGCGACGGCCAGGCCATGGGCGTCGATGCCGGCCGCGAGTTGCGGCGGCGCGCCGGCCCGGGCTTCTTCGGCTGAGTCGGGCGCCGATGCGGGTTCTCGTCACGCGACCCGTATCGGAGGCACGGTCGTTCGCCGACGCGCTGTCGGCGCGGGGGCATGAGCCGCTGCTGGCGCCGATGCTGCGGATCGAAGCGCAACCGGTACCGGACGATCTCGCCGAGCGACTGGCCGCGGTGCAGGCCATCCTGCTCACCAGCGCCAACGGCGCACGCCTGCTGGCACAGGCCACCAAGGTCCGCGGTTACCGCATTTTTGCCGTCGGTGATGCGACGGCCCTCGCGGCGCGCCAGGCCGGTTTTTCGGATGTCGTTTCGGCCAGCGGTGAGTCGCAGGCCTTGATCGGCATGGTGTCCCGCTGGCTGTCGCCGGC
>Ga0187894_10000676_pt1 | contig 45761 bp, 49 predicted proteins | sample GBC1701081metaG_FD_136650 | JGI IMG/M metagenome (GOLD analysis project Ga0187894, IMG submission 136650) | White microbial mat communities from a lava cave in the Kipuka Kanohina Cave System on the Island of Hawaii, USA - GBC170108-1 metaG ... | reverse complement strand
GATAGTACCACCCTGCAAATCAATCTTCAAGCAAGTTAGCAGGAAGATTGCAGGCAAAAGCAGGCTGCAAAGACGGAAACGCCAAAGTCGCTGTTCACCCTGCCGAAAAGTGAATTGACATTCCTGCTGAAACGGGTTTCGATTGCTCATTAAGACAGCAGAACGAATGCGCTTTGCAAAGCATTTCATCTCATTACTTCACCGGGACGAGTGGCGGTGCGCCCTTATCTTTCACAAAAAAGACGAGAAACTTAGCCGGTTGGGTGTCGCTGGCGTTTTTTGAAACCGCATGGACATCATCAGGCGATTCGTAAAATGTTTGTCCCGGTCCCAGTGTCACTGCTTTGCCGCCTTCGACCTGCATAACAATGGAACCTTCCAGAACATAGACGAAGGTGTTGGCGTTATGCCTGTGCTTTGCGGACGAAGCGCCCGGCGCATACTCTACGGTGAGCATCACGGCTTCCTTGCCAGCTACGCCAGCCAAATCTTTTGTCAAAATCGGAGTGACTTTCGCTTCCTGACCTGCGGATGGAGCCGCAACAAGGCATAACAACCCCATCAGTATTACTTGCACTGCTTGACGATACATCATCTGGTTTCCTCCTCTTCAAGAACACGATTCATCTTTTTGCGGATGGCAGTTGTCCTGCCTTTAATCCGCTTTTTCAATCTATTGTCAAAGCTACTTGATGCCCAACAGAGAACTTTCAATTGCAAGGCGTACCGCTTCAATAGCATCTGTAAGCGAAAGGCTTGGGAAGTCAATCGGTTTGTCTATTGTCTGTTCGTGAATATAGGGCAGATGAATAAAACCTGCTTGGGTTTTCATCTGCTCCACAGCAATAAAGTGCATAACACTGTAGAAGATACGATTGCAAAGATACGTCCCTGCCGTGTTTGAAATACTGGCGGGGATTTTCGCTTTCTGGATTCGCTCAACGATTTCATAAATCGGCAAGGTGGAAAAATAGGCGGCGGGCGCCCCGGCGATAATCGGCTCGCCTTTCGGTTGATTGCCGGCATTATCCGGGATGCGAAAATCGTCAACATTAATTGCCACGCGCTCCGGGTTGATGCGAAAGCGGCGGCTGCCTTCCCCTAACATAATGACAACATCAGGCTTTTCCTCGCGCAGGCGATTCAGTGTAACTTCAATCGCCAGAAAACGGTCAACCGGCAACTCTAAAATATCAAGCTGCGCTTCTGGAAAAGAGACATTTTTCATGACCCGCGCCGCTTCCAATGAAGGGTTGATGATTTCGCCCGCAAAAGGTTCAAATGCCGTCAGCAATAATTTCTTCATTACAACTCACCTCTTCGACAGCTTCGACCACACCTGATCGCGTTCGAGTTTGCGAACCAGTTCAACGGCTTTGGGCAAATTCTCTTTGGTGTCCGCCCAATCGGGGTAGGTCTGTGTATCTATGGCAATTTCCACTTCAATCATGGTCTTCCGCAAGGTGTCATGCAATTTTGTCAGGTCATCGGCAGCCATGCTTGCACCTCCTTATTCAGGGCTAGAGAAAAATATAACTTGCGCGGAGAAGTAGCATAGACTTCAGTCTGTGAACTTACGAACGACACAGGCTGAAGCCTATGCTACCTCTTCAACGGTCTTTTTCATAACCTCTATCGAAAGGGAAATTATCCTTCATCATCAATGAGAAGCAAAGCGCAAATTATTCGCCGCGTATCGTCAGATAGACGCCGCACAGAATAAATGCGCCGCCGATGAAGGTTGCCAGTGATGGTTGTTGTTGAAAGAAGAGAAACGCCAGGATTGAAGCAATGACTGGCTCGCCAAGAAAAGTAACCGAAATCGTCGAGGGGCGGACGTGCTTGATTGCCCAGTTGAAAACCGTATGCCCAAGAATGGTTGGCACAATTGCCAATGCCAAAAAGTAGAGCCAGACAGCAGGGCTAAACGGGAATAGCGGTGTCCGGGTAGCCAATGCCCAGACCAATAAGAATAACGAACAGGCAGTATAAAGCGGCATTACATAACCAAGCAGGCTTAAACGCTCGCGCACTTTGCGCCCGATGATGAAATAGCCGACAACAGCGAGAGCGCCAATTACCGCCAGCGCATCGCCAAACAGCGCAAACTCCGCCGTGAGTCCATCTCTGCCGATAATCAGCATTCCCAGCAGCCCTGCTATTGTCCCGATAATACTGAGCCGCGTCGGTTTTTCTCCTAAAAAAAGCCATGCCGCAATGACCACAAAAAGAGGATGGCTATTGACCAACACGGCGGAGGTCGCTATCGGAATATATTTCAATGAGGTAATCCATGCGCCAAAATGGACGGCAAGAAATAAGCCGCCGATAAGCAGCAGCAACCATTCTTTGCGAGTCAGCGATAGCAATTCGGAACGCTTGAAAGTCAAGGCAGGAGGCGCAAGCAGCAAAGTAGCCAGCGCCATGCGATAAAAAGCGATTGCCAACGGCGCGACATTTTCACGGGCAAGTTGAACGGTGAAGATTGACGAAAAGGAGACGCCGACAATTCCCAGACATAAAGCGGCAAAGACGACAGCACGACCGGGCTGACCGGCAATTCTCTGAGTAGCCTGTGTTGACATAGGAGCAACGCTGCATTTGTGCGTTTTGCAAATGCGCTTGCTTTATAGCACGGAGCGCATCCGGCGCAAAGGTGAATTGCGGGGTGCTTGCGAAGTGTCGCCTGAGATGGTAAACAATCTCTTAGCTCATTGTGCTAATAATACAAGCGATTGATGAATCGAAAGGACTATTTTTTTAATGCATAACTCATTCTTTGCCCTGCTGCTTGGCGTTTTACTACTAAGCGGCTGCAATAATTCAACTAGCAATACAAACAGCAATAGCTCTGCATCCAATAAAAATGTCAACCCTATAGTCGAAGCGCCGCCGCCGATCAATCCCGAAACGCCGGTTGATCCGAATTATAAATCCTGTAATCCTTATTTCCCTTTGGTTCCCGGTTCGATAACCGTCTATACCTTGAATTATCCTACTGCCTTAGTCGCTACGCAGCGCGTTGTCACTGCACAGGCTGAAGAAGACGGTAAAAAAGTATTCACCGAAAGAACGCAGATTGTTGATACAAGCGGCGGCGCAAACAAGAAAGAATTGACCACCAGAAAGTACGTCTGCGACGGCGAGCGTATTCAAGTCACTTACGAACGTAATGAAAATGAAGTAGATCGGGTGCCAACCATCTTCACCCATAGATATGACAACGCCGCTTATGTGCTGCCAACCTCTGCTGATCTAAGTAGAAAAGGGGCGACGTGGGCTTATAGCCTCAAGCAAACGATTGAAAAACCCGGCGAGCCTCCGGTTGCCAACCCTGATCCTATCGTTGTCAATTGCGAGGCGCAAGGCGAAGAAGAGGTAACGGTTCCGGCAGGGAAATTCAAAGCCGTAAAGGTGTTCAAAAAGATTAAAGATAATTACGTCATCGAATACTATGTGCGCGGTATCGGGCTGGTTAAGCGTGTCGCCAAAGAAGGTACAACACTGGAGCTAAAAGAGTACAGCGGGCTGAAACCCATGCCCTGAGCGATAACGACATGAAAACAACCATCATCAACCCTGAATCATTAGGCAGCCCGCGAGGCTATAGCAATGGTGTGCTGACGGAAGGCGGCAGATTGCTCTTCATCGCCGGACAGATTGGCTGGAATCGGGAGCAAGTAATGGTCAGTGACGATTTCGCCGGACAATTTGCACAGGCATTGGAAAATGTCCTTACCGTCGTCAGAGAGGCGGGCGGCGAGGCTGTCAACATTGCGAAACTGCTCATCTTCGTCACGGATAAAAAAGAGTATCTGTCTGAGTTGGCATCAGTTGGCGTTACCTATCGCCAGTTGATGGGTAAGCACTATCCGGCGATGAGTCTTGTCGAAGTCAGTAGTCTTTTGGAAGACCGCGCTAAAGTTGAAATTGAGGCGATTGCCGTAATCTGAAATCAATGTCAAATAAACCGAATCCACAAGGTTTTCTGTATGAAGAGCGCAATGCCATCGCTATCATCACGCTCAATCGTCCCGACAAACTCAATTCATTGACCTTTGAAATCTACCGGGAATTGACCGACACCTTCGCGGCGCTTACAGACCGGCGGGAAGTTCGCGTTGTGGTGATAACCGGCAGCGGGCGCGGCTTCTGTTCCGGCGGTGATGTTCACGAAATCATCGGCGAACTATTCCAGCGCGATATGGCAGGGCTGCTGGAATTTACGCGGATGACCTGCGATTTAATCGCTAACATTCGCGGTTTGAATAAGCCGGTGATTGCCTCGCTGAATGGCACAGTTGCCGGAGCCGGTGCGGTCATTGCGCTTGCCGCCGATTTACGCATCGCCTCAGAAAAAGCGAAGATTGCTTTCTTGTTTACCAAAGTCGGTTTGGCGGGCGCAGATATGGGGTCGGCATTTTTATTGCCCAAGGTTGTCGGTTTGAGTAAAGCAACCGAAATGCTTTACACTGGCGATTTCATCAGCGCCGAGGATGCTTTGCAGGCGGGTTTGTACAATCGCCTTGTGCCGCTTGAAGAACTGGAAAAGACGACAATGGAGTTTGCCCAAAAACTGGCGGACGGTCCCGGCTTTGCATTGGGAATGACGAAAGCGGCGCTCAATCGGGAGTTGCACATGAGTCTGGAACAGGCGCTTGAAGCCGAAGCGCAGGCGCAGGCAATCTGTATGCTCAACCCGGATTTCAAAGAGTCCTATCAGGCATTTGTAGAAAAACGACAGGCAAAATTTAATCAGATTTAGGAGCAATTATGACCAGTCCAAAGAGAATTGAAAACAAAGAAGAGATGACGCCGGAATATCACGCAATGGTGAGGCAGTTGCTCGAAAGTCAGGGCTACCGCGAGATAATGGCAGCAAATCTGTTCGGTCACGCCATCAAATACGTGCCGACGCTGCCATATAAACAACTGGTGGCGCATCAAATGGAAGAGGAGTTGGAGCATTTCGAGGAAGTGGCGAAGATTTATGCCGATTTGACTGGCGACGATCTGCTACAGGCAATCAGTAACCGTTTTGACCGTGTGCCGTATCCGACGAGTTGGGAAGAGTTGGCAATGGCGCAATTCCTCTATGACCGGGCGGGCGAATTTCATCTGCGCGAGTATAAGACCTGTAGTTATGTGCCGTATTCAAAAATCGTCACGAAGATTCTGGAAGAAGAAGAAGGACACGAAGGCTTCGGGGAAAAGGTTGTCGAAGAGTTATCGCAAGACCCACAGAATCGAGCGCGATTGCAGGAACTATTTGAGATATGGTTGACCGTCGCCATGCTCTCATTCGGCAGACCCGATACCGAAGGCAACCGCTATGCCATCACGGTTGGCTTAAAGACCCGCGATTCCGGCGAAGTGATGCAGGATTTCGTCAACGACATCAAACCGACAATGCAGGCTTGCAATCTGCGATTCCCGGAGCGCGATAAAATTGGTATCGAGATGCCGGAAGGTATAGATTTAACTCTATAACTAAGCGAATTACAGCATCGGTTATTTCAACAGTGGCATCACCGTATTGACATCTTTATCACCGCGCCCAGATAGATTGACGATGATGATTTCATCGCGCTTCATCTTTGGCGCAGTCTTTATCACTTCGGCAATCGCATGAGCCGATTCGAGCGCCGGAATGATGCCTTCGAGCTTTGCCAGTAATTGAAATGCCTCAAGCGCCTCTTCATCATTTGCTAATGTGTAAGCAATGCGCTCTGCATCATGTAAATAGGCGTGTTCGGGTCCAACTGCCGAATAGTCCAAGCCCGCAGAGATGGAATGCGTTAAAGAAATCTGCCCTGCTTCGTCCTGTAAAATATAACTGCGTGTACCTTGCAAAACGCCCGCCTTGCCGCCATTAAATCGCGCCGCGTGTTCGCCTAATGTCATACTGCGCCCGCCTGCTTCAACGCCTATCATCTGTACATCTTCATCTTCAATAAACTCATAAAACAAGCCGATAGCATTGCTGCCGCCGCCGACGCAGGCAATCAACAAATCAGGCAAACGCCCCTCAGACTCTGAAATCTGTTGTCGCGTTTCCCTGCCGATTACTGCCTGAAAATCGCGCACCATCATCGGGTACGGATGTGGTCCCAGAGCTGAACCGAGCAGGTAATAGGTATCGGCAACATTCGTCACCCAATCGCGCAACGCCTCATTGATAGCATCTTTCAAGGTGCAACTGCCCGCGTCCACGCCGACGACACCCGCGCCGAGTAAGCGCATACGAAAAACGTTCAACTCCTGCCGCCGCATATCTTCGGTTCCCATATAGACGACGCATTGCAGGTTCATCAACGCACAGACTGTCGCCGTCGCTACCCCGTGTTGTCCGGCTCCGGTTTCGGCAATGATGCGTTGCTTATTCATGCGCCGCGCCAGTAATGCCTGCCCGATGGCATTATTGATTTTATGCGCTCCGGTGTGGCAGAGGTCTTCGCGTTTCAGGTAGATACGTGCGCCGCCGAGATAATTGGTCAATCTCTCGGCAAACATCAACGGCGTCGGTCTGCCGACATATTTGCTTAAGAGATAATTCAGTTCGGCTTGAAATGCTGCATCCTGCTTTGCCGCTTCATAAGCGGCGGTCAATTCAGCAAGCGGCTGCATCAGGGTTTCCGGGACAAAGCGCCCGCCATATTTGCCAAAATGTCCGCTCTCATCAGGTAGCTTGTAAGTTTCCATATAACGCTCGTTCAACCTCACGCATAAATTCACGAATCTTCGTTACATCTTTCCGCCCCGGTTCCGCTTCCACGCTGCTACAGACATCAATGGCGTAAGGGCGCACAACTTGAATCGCTTCGGCGACATTTTCAATGGTAATGCCGCCCGCAAGAATCACCGGCAGAATCTTCTTCGCTTCAAGTGCCAGTCGCCAATCGAATCGCTGCCCCGTTCCGCCGTATGTGCCTTTAACCTTTGCATCCAGTAAAACGGCGCTGACTTTATAATTTTGAATTACCTTTACATCGAAATCTTCTCCGACTCGGAAGGCTTTGATTAGCTTTACTCCATCAATCTCGCGGCAAAAATCTGGTTCCTCGTCGCCGTGAAGCTGTACTGCATCAATCCCGGTATTGCTTACGATTTCTTTTATCTTCTCCGATGATTCATTGACGAAAACGCCTGTGCAACTTACGAAAGCCGGCAAGCGATGAATTATATCTCGCGCCTTATCGGGTGAGACGTAGCGGGCGCTTTTAGACCAGAAATTGAAGCCAAGCGCATCTGCCCCTGCGTCAATCGCCGTTTGCGCTTCTTCTAAATTCCGAATACCGCAAATTTTCACTCTCACTCGTTGCATACAATCAATTCCCTGAGCGCCGCGCCGACATCCTTTTGTCGCATGAAATGTTCGCCAATCAAAAAAGCCTGATACCCAGCAGCTTGTAATTTGGCAATATCATCGCGGGTTGTAATGCCGCTTTCACTTACGAGAAGCGCATCGTGTGGCGCAATCCGCGCAAGGCAAATCGAAGTCTCTAAATCTACCTTGAAGGTTGTCAAATCACGATTATTTACGCCTATTAACTCTGCTCCTGTTGCTATGGCACGGCGCATCTCTTCTTCTGTATGGACTTCAACCAGCGCATCTATCTTCAACTCTTCTGCGAGTTTAATAAATTCTGCCAACAGGTCATCATCCAGTATGGCAGTAATCAGTAATATCGCAGATGCGCCCGCTAACTTCGCTTCATAAATCTGATACTCGTCAACAATGAAATCTTTTCTGAGCAATGGCACATCAAAGCGATTATGAATCTCACGCAGATAATTGAGCGAACCGCCAAAGAAATCTTCCTCCGTCAATATGCTCATTGCTGCCGCGCCCGACACTGCATAAGCCTCAGCAATTGCCAGATGATTGAAGTCCTCGCGGATGATGCCTTTCGATGGCGATTGGCGTTTGATTTCCCCAACAATGTTGACGCGATTCGTCCGGCTCAAGGCTTCCCGAAACGAAGGCACATCGCTTTCCATCGCCGCGCATCCCGCAACAAGTTCATCCGACGATATAGCGCGTTTTGCTTCTTTCAAGCGTTCCAGTCGCTTGTCAACAATGCGGTCTAGTATACCTCCTGCCTTGAGGATGCCGTCTCTTTTCAGCTTTTCTGTTGCCATGATTTCTACTCGCGGTTTGGTGGGATGGAATAGGTCAGCGTCGCGTGAGCAACTGGCTCGGAATCGCCATCGGAATACATCGTCACATCGCCAACCACAAGACGCTTGCCGAGTTTCAACAGCTTGGCTTCGGCAATCACATCTTTCGGTTGAGGTTTGCGTAAAAAATTGATGTTCAGATTGGTCGTAACAGCCGAGGCAACAGGTCCGAGCATCGCCAGCAGAGCAACAAAAATTGCCGTATCGGCAAGCGCCATCAATGCCGGACCCGAAATTGTACCGCCCGGTCGGAGTTGCCTTTCGTGATAGGTCATTCGCACCTGAGCGAACATCTCGTCCACTCGTTCAACTAAAAAGGCGCGATTGCCTTGCCGGTTGGGAAAATGCGAAAAAATAAAATCTTCAACCTCCTGTGCGGTCATCTTCGTCATAGTACGCTTAACTCAATCCTTTCAACGGCTGCCCGTAAGTAAACTCAACCTGATGCCCGTCCGGGTCTTGTATAATCGTGAAATAACCGACGCTGCCGCCTAAATCAAACGGCGGATGAACGAGTATGCCCTGCGCTGCCGCCTGTCGCGCAATCTCGTCAACCTGTTCCCGCGACTCGCATTGAAAGCCGAGATGTTCCAGCCGGCTCGTCACTTCGCCTTGCGTCAGAACAAATACAAATGTCGCATCTTCGCCTTCTCGCGGCTCATAACCAAGCCAGACCGTTGAGCCGCCTTCTTTACGCCGGTCTCTGAGCAGCACAAGCCCGCAATAGCGATTGTAAAACTCAATTGAGCGGCTGAGGTCGCTCACTTTCGTTGTAATGTGTGTCCATCGAATCGGCATACATTCACCCCACTAGACTGACGATTATTCCGCCGGATCACTCATCATTTTCGCTGCGCCTTTCCTCTTCTCTTACCCGGTAATTGCTCCTTCACTTTCAGAATAAAGTCAAGGTTTACATCGAAGATTTCAGCAATCTCGGCTTCGCTCATCGCGCCTTTTTGCAGAACTTTTCTGATGCGTTCCATCTTCTCTTCATCGCGCCCCACTTTGCGTCCCACTTTGCGTCCCACTTTGCGTCCCTCTTTGCGTCCCTCTTTGTGTCCTTCTTTGTGTCCTTCTTTGTGTCCCTCTTCTCTGCCTGCTGCCATACCTTCATCGAAACCCGTTTGCGCGGCTTCCTGTTTTGCCGTGTTGATGATGTTATTCCAGTCCCGATAGATTTTTAAGCTGTCTTCATACGCCATTAATTCTTTCTGCGTGTAGTTGGCAATTTCGGCTCTGCGAAAACCCTTCTTAAACATCCGATCATTCAGCATTCGCGGAATGCTCTGAAAATCTTCCAAATGCTTGATGAAGTAGAGCCATTTATCGAACCGTGATTCGAGTTCCGCTTCCGTCTTATTAAATTTCGGCATCTCGATATAGATAAAGGTCAGCTTGTCATAGAAGATTTTATTGCGCTGATTTTTGAGTTTGACCGTATGAACGGCGTCAGGATTCTCTTTGTCCTCCTCAAAAACGAAATCAAGAATGCCGACGCAATAGACCGGCTTCAACTCAAAATCCCAGTCGCCTTGCTCCGCCATCTCTCGTATCGGGAAAGTCGAATAAAAGACGGTGCGATCTTTGAAGAAGTTTTGTTTCGCCTTCTGCAATTCGACAATAAATTTGCTGCCCTCTTGCGATTCACAATAGATGTCATAGATGGCTTTGCGGTCAATTAAGCGAGAGCCAAGTTGCTCGGTATTCTTAAATTCCAATTTAGCGATTTGATGCTCAGGCGGCAGCAGTTGATTCAGAAAGTCCGCCAGCAAGTCTTTACTTGCCTCTTCGCCAAACAATTTCTTGAAGCCGAAATCGGTAAACGGATTGACATACTTTGCTTTCATTGCCGCACTCTTTCTGCAAGGTTTCTCAAACGATTATAGCAGTTTCGCACCTCGCTTTGCCGCCGACTTTTCCCCATCAGGTAGAGAATAAAGGCATTCGCAACCTGTCCTCTATCGCCGCTTACTCCGCTATCACCAAGCCTAAAGTTGCGCTTCGCTATTGAATTCAAGAAGTCTTTTACTTTTGCTTTTCTCTACTCTTCTTCATCAAAAGCGAAGAAGTCAGTAGACAGATAACGCTCGCCTAAATCAGGCAACAATGTAACAACACGCTTGCCTGCGCCTAATTCTTTTGCCACTAATAGCGCCGCCCATAAAATTGCCCCTGACGAAATGCCACACAAAATCCCTTCTTCGCGTGCCAATCTACGTGCCGTCTGTTTGGCGTTCTCATACTCAACCGGAATGATGCGGTCTATCACTTCAGTATTCAAAATACCGGGAACAAAGCCCGCGCCGATGCCCTGTAACAAATGAGGTTGCGCGATACCTCCCGACAGCACAGGCGAATCTCGCGGCTCTACGGCAATCACTTTAACATTCCGTAAGCGTTCTTTCAGAATTTCGCCAACCCCGGTAATCGTGCCGCCGGTTCCGACTCCGGCAACAAAGGCATCAAGCGTGGCGCTGGTATCTTCGATGATTTCGCAAGCCGTCGTACAACGATGAATTGCCGGATTCGATTCATTATCGAATTGCTGCAACATAAAACTGTCAGGCGTGTCGCACAAAATCTCCTCAGCTTTCTCTAATGCGCCTTTCATATCCAATTCTTTCGGCGTTAGCACAATCTCTGCGCCAAGCGCCCGCAACACGCGCAAGCGTTCCACACTCATTGAATCGGGCATGGTCAGAATCAACCGATAACCCTTTGCCGCCGCCGCCATCGCCAGCCCGATGCCGGTATTGCCTGATGTCGCTTCAACAAGAGTAGTCTTACCCGCCGTAATCCTGCCTTCTTGTTCGGCAGATTCGATCATCGAATGTGCCACGCGGTCTTTGACGCTCCGCATTGGGTTGAACGATTCCAGTTTAACCAGCACTTCGGCAGCGTTGGCTTCCGGCAAACGATTCAAGCGCACTAAGGGCGTGTGACCGATGGTTTCCAGTATGTTTTGACAAATCTTCGGTCGTGCAGACATCTCTTTTCCTCCAAAGAGAAGGAAGAATAGCAGACCCGCAGAGATTCGTCATTCTGTTGCCCACGCCGCCCAAGCAAATGCTTTCCGGGCAGAGACAATCGCGTTGCCAATGTACAGCCATTGAAATTATTTTTTGACAGGTGAACGTTTGCCGCAGATTTATCATCTACGTTTTGATGAACAGGGCAAGCAGAGGGACGAGCGGGAGGAGAAATGTTTATACCGTCCTTCAAAAAGATACTAACGATTGCCTGTGTCGCCTTGCTTGTTGTCAGCAACCTGCGAGCGCAGGAACCGGAATTAAGGATTTCCAGACCACAGAACGCCGAAAAGAGTTATAAACGAACTACACAAACACTTGACTTAACTCGTGATGCCGCTTTTGGCAGAGTGCGAACACAGGGCGAAAATCTCGTCATCTCACCGAATGTCGGGATGTCGCCGGAAAGAAGTTCGCGGCTTCACGTTGAGCGAACCTTCACATTTGAGAAGATTCGCCGCGCCGCAGCCGTGCCGCAAAATCTAACCGCCAACAGCTTCGGCACAGGCGGCGGCGATGTTGACGAAATTGAGCCGAATGATAGCGTCGCGCAAGGTGTAGCGTTGCCGGTTAATGTTTTTGGGCGCATCTCGTTCAGTACCGATGTTGACTATTTCGCCTTTCAGGCTTTGGCAGGGCAACCGCTTGCCATTGAAGCCTTTGCGGCTCGCCTCAGCCAATCCGATTTGATTGCCGACATCGCGCTTTTCAATACCGCAGGGCAACAACTAGCGCGGAGTTTTGGCAGCGTTACCGCCGACCCGTTGCTGCGGTATACGCCGGTGCGCGATGAAATTCTCATCGTCGGCATTGCCGATTTAGAAGATTTCGGCGGCGCAACCTATCGCTATCTGCTCAACATCACACGCGGCGCAGACGCTGATGAGAGCGAGCCGAATGACCGCACGGCGCAACCCTTAACCCCGTTGCCCCTGACCGTCTTCGGTGAAATATCGTCGCGTAATGACGTAGATTTCTACAGCTTCACGGCAACCGCCGGACAGACCTTAATTGTAGATGTAGATGCCGAAGTCTTAGGCTCACGGCTTGATGCGGAAATCAATCTGAGCGACCCGACGAACGGCGTTGAATACTTCTATAACGACCAGAAAGACGGCTTTGATTCGCGCTTCAACATCGTACTGCCCTACACCGGGCGTTATGTCGTTGGCATCGGTTCGGTTGGCAGCAATTCGAGCGGCTTCTACCGCTTGAATCTGTCGCTTGTGCCAAACACTGGCGCACCTGTCATAACCGGCGTTCGTCGCCTCTCGAAGAAGTTGCTCGAAATTACCGGCACAGGCTTTTCCAATGTCGCTTTTGTCGAAGTGAATAGCGATAAACGGCGCACCACGACAATTGCTCCCGGTATCTTACAGGCAAAGGTAAAAGCTCGCGTCGGTAATATCGTCACGGTCGTCAATCCACCCGATGACAGGCGCTCGAATCCGTTGATTGTGCAATAAGTTATGGGTCAAACAGGTAAGAAAATGACGATTTTAAGACCTGTTCAGAGCCGGTAATTTGTAATGCGAAACTACCGATTACCGTCTCTTAAACATTTATTTTTCAATAAGATAGTTTAGTGATTGACAGTTTTTGTCAGGCGTGATTCAATGCCTCTGTCAGAATAATTACCTAACTCTATCGCCCCAATTTTCAAAGAGGTAATGCTAATGCAGTCTTGCAGGAAATTTGTACTTTTCCTATTCCCCCTTTTCCTATTGCTCTGTCTTGCTGCGCCAACTTCCGCCGCAACTATCGTGATGATGTCAGACAAAAATCTGGTCATCAATTCACGTTTGATTGTCACCGGCACAGTGCGACATATCACCAGCGCCTTTAATAACACGGAACGCCTGGCGTGGACCTATATTGAAATTGAGTGTGACAAAGTTTTGAAGGGCGAGCTAGCGGGGCAAACCATCGTCTTGAAACAAGCGGGCGGCGATTTTGCGGAGTTCGGCGTTCACGTCTTCGGACAACCGCAATTTGCCGAAGGGCAGCGCGTTCTGCTCTATCTGAATACCGCGCCGGATGGTTCATTGCGTGTCGCGCATAATCTTCTTGGACGTTTCGCCATCCTCAAAGATGCTGACGGCATGGAAACGGTAGAACGCGATTTGTCAGATGCGACGGTTTTCTACAAATCCAAAGAAGAATTCAGCTACTCGGCAGTTTCTGAGTTCATCATTCAAGACCCGATTTCCCGTTTCATCGAAGCCTATACCAATCGTGCGCCGATGGTAGCTTATCTCGGTAAAATTCAAACCACTTTACAAGAGAGCCGCCAGCAAGTCAGCGATTATGAAGCGATACAGGCAGACCGTCCGTTGGTCATCATTCCGCCTGAATACCAGAGTGTCAAAGAGACGCAGACGGTTATGCCGAACTTCGTCTTAACCGCCAATGGCATCCGCTGGTCACAGTTCGACGCCGGACAATCGGTTGGCATTTATCTCAATTCGGCGCGTAGTCCGGTGGTCGGCGGCGGCACAACAGAAATCACTCGCGCTTTGAGCGCGTGGGCAGCGCAAAGCGGCGCGAATATCCGGCTTGAACTTGCCGGAACTACCGGCAGTTGCGGGCATATTTCCGATAACACCAATACGATTTCCTTCGGCGATTGCCAGAATCAACTCGACCCGCCTGTTGGTTGTTCCGGGGTGGCAGCGCAAACGAGTGTCTGGTATACCAATGACATCAGCAATGTCAATGGCGTTACCTTCCGGCGCATTGTTGAAACCGATGTCGTCTTCAATAAGAATCTCGATTGTTTATTGAGCAATCCGGCAACCTTAGCGGGCGTTGCCTGTCACGAACTCGGTCACTCGATTGGGCTGTCGCACTCAGGCGACCCGGCGGCAATTATGTATGCCATTGTGCAGAGCCGCCGCGACGCCAATCTCGGCGCAGACGACAAAGCCGGAGCTTTGGCAATTTATCCCTCAAGCGGCGGTAGCGGTGGCGGTGGAAGCGGTGGTTCTGGCGGCGGTGGCACAGGAGGCGGCGGTACAGGTGGAGGTGGCACAGGCGACGGCGGTGGTGGTACAACGATTGTTCTGCCCTCGGTCAGCCGCGTCAAAGTCAAAGGCAGCAAGAAATTGATTGTCTACGGACAGAATTTCACCCCGGATTGCCGGGTCATCATTAACGATTTCGTCTTTTATCCGAAATCTATCGAAGCCGATGTATTGTCCTTAAAAGGGCAATTTAATTTACGGTCAACCGGCACAAACTATTTGCGTGTCGTCAACGACGTTTACGGCTCTTCATTATTCACTTTCTGAAGCGTGGAAAAGTCGCATTGCGGGTTGTCAGTGGCGCAAGAGATTTGCTACTCTGAGGAGTCGTTGACACCGGGCGTTTAGCTCAGTCGGTAGAGCACTGTCTTCACACGGCAGGGGTCACTGGTTCGAGTCCAGTAACGCCCATTCCCTTAACTTTAATCAATTTAACATTTAATTCTTTTTACCTTGCTCGGAATAGTCAAACTGTACCGGAAATTGTGCCGTAACCGGTGTGTCAGGGGTCGTCGCGTGATTGAAGTCAAGGCTCCCGATTGCCCGGCGTTTTGCGTCCATGCGGACGTGGGAATAGCGGTCAAGCATGCGCCTGTCTACGTGTCCGACGATTGCCATAATTACCCAATCAGGCTGACCGGATTCAAGTAGTTTGGTAATAACTGTGTGTCGGAGGTTATGAAACCGCTCGCCTTTGAGTCCGGCTTCTTTGGTTAATGCTCGCCATGCCCTGCGCCAACTGCCGATTGGCTGCGTCGGGTCAAAATGGCAGCGCGTGGTTTCCAGAAACTCATTGCCATTGAACTTCGAGACGACGCGGTGTGAAGGAAAGACATAGTGACCGGGCAGCACTTCGCCAAACAAAGCAGCGCGGTCTTTGCGGTCAAGAAGGCATTTCAAGGCTTCGGCGGTTAGCGGAATGGTTCTGAGTCCGGCATTGGTCTTTGACTTCGGCACTGAGAGCGATAGATTGAAGAAATCAATATCACACCAGCGCAGGGCTTTTATGTCTGCGCCTCGCATGCCAGTGTTGATTGCCAGAATGAAGGCGTCAAAAGCGGTCTGCCATTCGGATTGTTTGGCGGCGGCGATTCGCAATTTGACAATCTCTTCTTCGCTTAATGCCCTGCCGATGGTATGCGGCTCTTTTAGCGGTTTAATATCGTCGCCGATGCGGTGGCGAAGCCCGGCTTTCTTTAATAGTCGAAGAAGTATGCCGACTTCTTTATTGATAGTGGAATTTCCACACCTGTTGGCGGCTCTGTGCTTACGGTAGGCTTGTATCTGCCCCGCATCAATATCTTTCAGCTTCTTGCCTTTGAAAAACGCTGTCAGTTGATTCGTAGCGTATTTTTCGCGGTTATAACTCGATGGTTGCGCTTCGAGCTTGCGGTCGGCAAGGAACTCTTTAACTGCGTCCTCAAATTTCTGTTTGGCAAAAGCCGTGCGCGTCGCCGTCACCTTGCCTTCCATAATCTCTTTTCTCTTCTGCTTGGCAAGGGAATCGGCTTCGCGCCAATCGGTAGTATCAAGGCTCAAGCGATAACGCTCACCGTCTATGGTTGTGTCCAGCCAATAGACATTGTTTCGTTTATAGACTCCCGTAATTTTCTTTTTTCCCATGAGTTATCACGCCTCCTTTTTCGATTTTTTGTAATGCGGGCGTTACAGTTGACCTTTAGAATTTTCCTCTTTTTGCTGCGCTTTCTGGATACGCTTCTGTTTGCCCGTCTCTCCGTAATGCTTTCGTGAACGGTAACTGTCGCTGCATCTCTTTGTGCAATATTCCTGATTGCTCTTACCTGCCCAAAAAATGCGCCTACAGTTCAAACACTCACGAATGCGGCTTACTTCCATACCTTTGATAGCTTTTGAAAAATCATCCAATTCAATCTGAATGTTCCCGTCTTTATCAAGAACTGTTTTCGTACCACCTTGCATGGGCAAATACCATTCGTGTTGCCCGATGAGATTTTTTGAATTTGCAAGAAGCCGAAGCTTTTCTCTTTCTGTGACGAAGCGATTGTAGTTTTCGATAGCTTGTCTCTTATGCTCTGTTCCCATTCCAGCTTGCTTTTCAGGCATACGAAGATAACTTCGGAACGTATCAAGGAAAATAGTAATCTTCACTTCCTTAACTGAAAGTGGTTCCAAATTGAGACCACTTTGAGAAGCCTCGTGTTCAAGAAACGCTTTCATCCTTGCTTTTTTGTGGTCAAGATTCTTTAGTTGCTCTTTAGCTTTTTCAAGATTTGACTCCAATTGCTGATACCTCCCGTCAATCCATTCATCGTAACGAGAGTAATCTGGACGCATGAGACTTACCGCTTCTAGCTCAATTTCAGGCGGAATTATATTTACAACCTCAATTAACCTCCTGAGCAATTTTGGACACGGCTTAGAAGTATCCTTTTTGCTAATTTCTAACGGGGTTTGAGAGGTTTTAGTCTTAACCATATTGAATTCGACTCCTTGTAATCTCAATTAACCTCTGCTATATTAACGAATACTAAAACATAGTAAAGGAGATGCAAGAGCATGTCAAATGAAAACCATGTGATAAATGATATTTATGGGATTGACCGGGCTTTTAGTCTCGACAAGTCCGCAGAAATTTGGGGTGTGAAGTTGTCAACGGTCAGAAAATATGTTCAAACCGGAAGAATCCCAAGCATAAAAATAGGAAGCCGCCGCTTGGTGTTGGCTAGTACGATTAGCAGAATCCTCAAAGAAGGGTTGCCTCAATCAGAATCCTAAAATGATTAGTAACGCGGGCGTTACAGGAATCGGGGCTCACCATGCAAGCAAAACGTCAAATCGAGACAGAAGGCTTACCGCATAACATCGAGGCTGAAAGGTCGGTCTTAGGCGCGATTTTGTTGGATAATAACGTTTTCCATCAGGCAAGAGAACTCCTCAGCCGGGATGATTTTTACTTAGACTCTCATCGTCGGATTTTCAAGGCGATAGATCGCGCCTGCAATAAGGGACGGTCAATGGATCTGATTTCTATTGGCGAGGAGTTAAAACAAGCGGGAGACTTTGAAAGAGTAGGCGGCGCAACACAGATCACCAGTTTTATTGATAGCGTGGTGCGTACCGACGACATTTCAACTTACGCGACGATAATCAAAGAGAAAGCCGATAGACGCAGGTTACTTACTTTTTCAGAGCAGATTAGCTCACAGGTTCTTGATGGCGAGAAATCGGTTGAGACGATTATTGCGGATGTGGCTCAAGGGCTAACGCAGTTTCAAGAAGCACCTACAAATGGGAAGCTAATCCATGCTGACTCGCTAGACCTTGAGCCGCCGATTGATTATCTCTTTGCTAATGAAATCTCCGCCTGTAGTTTGACTGTTCTATATGCCGAAAGCGGTGCAGGAAAATCGTTTCTAGCGTTGGACTATGCCTTACATATCGCTCAGTCTAAACCTGTTGTGTACATTGCCGCCGAAGGTGCAGCCGGGTACAGAGCGCGAAAGAATGCATGGTGTGACTTTCACAAATGCAGAAGCGGAGGTCTTTACTTCTGGCGTGAAGGGGTAAATTTATTGGACACCAAAGCGGTACATCAATTCACTACCGGAATCAAAGCAATAGAGCCGGTTTTCGTGGTTTTAGATACATTGGCGCGTTGCATGGTCGGCGGCGATGAAAACGCCGCGAAAGACATGGGCTTGGCTATAGACGCAATAACGCGGATTCAACAGCAGACAGGCGCGACTGTTCTTGCGGTTCATCATACTGGCAAAAATGGTGCTTCTGAACGCGGGAGTTCAGCTTTACGGGCTGCGGCTGACAGCATGATAGAGCTAATCAATGAGGATGGCTTAATCATGCTTCAATGCAGCAAAGCAAAAGACAGTGCGCCGTTCAAGCCGCGTTATTTACGGCTCGTTCAAAGTGGTGAAAGTTGTGTTCTTGTAAGTGCTGAGAAGGTCATAGAAGTTTCTCTTCCAAACAATCAGAGGAAAATCTTACAAGCCCTGAACCTACCAATTTACTTCGATAAGGAGGCGACTCGTTCCCAAATTGGTACAGATTCGGGTTTGCAAGATTCTGCTCTGAGTCGCGCCTTATCAGCCCTGATTTCCAAAGGCATGATTTCGCAGAAAGGCGGTAGATATACCCGCTATCACATCACAGCAGCCGGAAAAGCTGCAATTGAGCCGAATTATCAACAGAGTTATCAACCTGATAAAACTACTAACCTTAATAATAACAGCAGTTACAACGAGGAATTATCGGAGTTATCAAATGTTGCCAATTAAGTTATCAGCCCTGTTTTATCAAGTTATCAGTTTTATCACCCTAAAGGGTGGTGATAAAACTGATAACTTGATAAATAGGCAGAAGGGAGCGCGAAGATGCAAGATTTCGCAAGGGCAAAAGCCGAAGAACAACTAACCCAAAAGCAATTCGATGCGATTGTTGCTTTAGTCCAGAATCCAAAGCTGGCAGACGCAGCAAAAGAAATCGGCTGTGATGAAAGCACGATTTACCGATGGCTGCAAATCCCGGCTTTTCGTGAAACCTATGCTTGCTACCGCCGCGAACTTGTACGCGCTGCCATTGCCCAAGCGCAGAGGGCAACGAGTGAAGCCGTTGAGGTTTTACGGCAAATCTTGAACGACACGACAGCCGCAAAATCTTCACGCATTTCAGCCGCTAGAACGATACTGGAAATTGCTGTGAAAGCGGTAGAAGTTGAAGAACTGGAAACGCGGCTAAGTGATCTTGAACGGAGGTTGAGGAAATGAGTTTGCTGCACAGAAGAATCGAACGCTTGGAAAAGTCGCTTGAACTGCAACAATCCGTCGAATCTTGCCGATGCTTTGACACACGAATTTTACATTTGCCTTTAACAGTACCGGAAAAACCGCAAAGATGTACAAAATGTCAATGTTGGATGCTCACTATCACTGTGAACCATGCTACTGGCTCTTTCATCGCCTTTGCCAACTCGCCGCATGAGGCTTACCGGGTTGTTAGCTCAATTGGTGGGATTCATGCGACACCACAAGGTTTTCAATCAATCCAGAATGAGGAGGAAAAAGACTGTGACTAATGAACTGAATCAATCCATTGAATGTTTAAGAGAAGCGGCTGCTAAAGCCACATCCGAGTTACAGCAGCTTGAACAGGAAGCGGAAACGCTCCCAGAGAAGGTTGCCAAACTAGCGAGGTCAGGCGACGGGGAAACCTTAATTGAAAGTGACCGACGACGAGCAGAACTCCCAAGTCTTATTTTTGCGGCAAACGTGAAAGCAAGACGCACACAAATTGCTTTGCTTGCCGCAGAATGCCAGGCTGCACAGCAGGAAGCATTGGCGGCAACCCAAGAACTGGCGCGAGAAGTTCAACCCCTTACAGACGAGATGGAAGCCTTGAAAAAGCGTATGCTTGAATTGCAATTTCGCTACGATGAACTGGCACGGAGTGAGCGCATGGCGACTGTCAAGGCGCAGCAAATCAACCAAGAAATTTCTGACCGTTCGGCGGCACTTGAAAAGCTCATAGAGAGTCATTTGGGAACCTCCAATGTGCCGGATGATGATGCATGGAGTCGCTATAGCGGGGAAGAGTTAGAAATGTTGGAGAAAATGTCGAGGTTCGGAGACGTGCGAATAGATCAAAAAGACACGCATCAAAAAGACACGCATCAAGAAGCTACTCAATCAAGTTCAAGAGTGAGATTTTAGTTTTTTGACGCTGCTGTTTCCTCCACAGGGGCAAGGTTCTCTGATTCTGCGCCAGAGTCCTTGCCCCATTTTTTATGCGAATCAAGCCTCAAAACACCTCCCTTAAATGTACCGTAATGACGTGAGGATTGATTCTAAGCGACTTTTAGAGTACCGGGCAGGTGTCAGGTAGCCTGAGACAGAAAAAACGCCTTAAAATTTTCAAAATGAGAAATTCTATAACCAAAAGGAGATTTCAACGAATTCTTTTGTTTTCCAGAAAGTAGAATACTGCTAGCTCTAATCCAAGTCTTGCCTGTAACGCGGGCGTTACCTGTTAGTTATTTTAGCGAGTTTGCCTTTGCAATATGGGAATCAGCAGTTACCCAGATAAACTGTAAAGCCTCATCAACTTTAATAGTGTTAAGGTCTTTATCAGTAATAGGCAGTGAATACTTGGGGATTAGAGTTTTACCCGGCTCAATGTTTGGAAATAGGTATGGTGCAAGAGAACGGGCTTCCGGCTGAAACTTGAAACTCCAAGCTAATGCAGCATCCGCATACGCATCCATCGCTTGATTCAGTTCAGTTTTCAATCCTGAATCAGACAGCAAGGAATTTGCCTTATTGACTTGGGCTTTGGCTTCAATCACAAGCTGCCCATAGTTCTGATAATTCACGCCAACTTGTGTTGCGGCTTGCACCTTTTGAAGAGCCGCTATTGCTTCTTCAACGGCAGCATTTCGTTTTGTGTTACATTGAGCGAAAAGCAAGACTGAGACGATGAGGTACGCTAAAGTTGTTTTTTTCACGGCACGATTTTATACAAGAGAGAGTGTTTGTCAATTGTAGGTTTTGTCTTAAAGGTTAATGGCTTCGGCTATTGTATTACCTGCATAAAGAGATGGTATGAAACTGTGCCGTAAACTGTGCCGTAACCTATGACACAATGCCATACTAACGCATACTAACACCTACTAATAGTAAAGAAGTGGAATAGCCGCAAATGTAAGGATGTATTACTACTTGCGGCTATTCCATACTACTTGGTGCGAAGTCGCCGAGCGATTTCACACGGCAGGGGTCACTGGTTCGAGTCCAGTAACGCCCATTTTTTCATGAAAAAAGCCACCTTTCAAAAGGTGGCTTTTTTGTTTGATCGTTCCTGCCAATGCTGTGCTGCATTAGGTGGCGGGGCTTTCGTCACCGTAAATTGAAATGGCGTAGCGCATCTCTTCGTCAATGTAGAGATTGATGATGCGGGCGGCATTGGCGTAATCGTCAACCAGTAAACTTGGTGTATTGGAAAAAAGCGCCGTCAGGTGGTCGAACAAAAGCAAGCGCAATAATGACAATTCGCGTATTACATCGCGCCCACGGTAGCCTTGATTGTAGCGCAAGTAAACACTGGCGCGGGCTTCGTGCGTGTTCTTCAATCCGGGCTGGTCGCCCTTGTCTATCAGTTCGCAAATCTCTTCAATGATTTGCGGGATATGATCGCGTAATTCAACCTTACTGAGCCCTTCGTCTGAGGTAATACGCTCGTCGTCCCGAACCTGTTGCATCCAGCTTTCCGTCAGTTTGTTGACATTGCTGCCAATGGCGAAGGCGATGTGCGTTTGATTCATTATCCCCCGTTTTTGAGTCGGGCGCATAGTACCTTTACGCCTTCCGTCATCACCTCCTCGAATTCCCTACCCTGCGACTGCTTCACAAAGGCAAGGAAGTCGTGAATGTTTTTGACTTCTTCCTGACTGAATCCCAGACCTTGCAACAACATATCATTGCCACGAAATGAGAACGGATGCGGTAAGATATGGTATTTCACCTCGCCCCGGTCGTGTAGCGTGATGATGAGGGAGTACAGGTCTTTTAAGATGAGCCAGGACGTTATCAAACAATCGAAATGACGAAGGCTCGCCCGTCTCAGAAGTAAAATATAGCTCTCGTTGTAATCTCTTACATATTTGTCAAATTCACCTTGCGTAATCACAAACACCCCCTGAACGGTAAAGTGAAAAGTGGGGGTAGGGTTCGTCGAGTGAAAAGCGTAGTTATTATTCGCTTCCCCCTGCCTTTCGTCAAGGCTTGTAAGTCTAAATATGTAAGGCAGTTGCAATGCGCCCTTGAGGAAAGAATGAAAACCGCCGGATGACCGTTACCCACTTGCCTGCGGAACAGAAAAATCGCGCAAATTCTTTGGAACTTTCTGCACGGCAAAACGTGAGCAAGGCTGTATCAACGCAAAGACTAACCTGAATTATTCGGAGGCTCGTATGAAGAAAAAGCATTTTGCGATTTTATCGCTGGGCGCTCTTTTGTGCGCCAATGTGGTTGCCGCACAGGATACCCCGAAAGCGAAAGCGCCGGAACCGGCAAAATCATCCAATATAACGATTGCTGCCCCGGAACCGTTTCAAGGACGACTCTTTCTCGGTGGCGAAAGCTATCTGGGCGTCTACCTCGATGAAGTGACCGCCGAGCGCGTGAAAGAACTCAACCTCAGAGAAGAACGCGGCGCTATTGTCTTAAAAGTCGCCGATGGCAGTCCGGCGGAAAAAGCCGGTTTGAAAGAGAATGATGTCATTGTCTCTTTCAATGGCAGGCGCGTTGACACGGTGCGCGAACTCCAACGCCTTCTTAGTGAAACGCCGTCGGGGCGTTCGGTGACGTTTGAAGTGTTGCGCGGCGGCGCTTCGCAATCGTTCACGGCAGCGCTGACCAAACACGCTGATTTTACAGCGTGGAATCTGGCAAATGAAGGTGCTTTGCGACGCTATGAAAAAGATTTCCAGCGCCTGGATAAGCAATTCAAGTCGAATGCCGAACAACAGGAACGCTTGCGGAAACGCGCCGAAGAGACAGCGAAACGCAATCAGGAATTGCAGGGCAAACTACAAGCCGCGCCATTTGTCAGTCCCGGCGAGCTCAAATTCGATATGCGGGGCTTTAACGCTTTTACTATTGGTGGCAGCCGACTGGGCGTTACCGTCGAATCGCTGACCGACCAGCTTGCCAACTATTTCGGCGTTAAAGAAGGAAAAGGCGTTCTGGTTACGGAAGTCTTTGACAATAGCCCGGCGGAAAAAGCCGGACTCAAAGCCGGCGATGTCATTATCGAGGTGGATAATCAGAAGATAGATGACACCGGCGATTTGCTTACCGCTTTAACGAAGAAAGAGGAAGGCGAGATTATCATAAAAGTCATTCGCAATCGCGCCGAACAATCCATAAAGGTCAAAGTTGAAAAGCGCGAGCCTCGCGTCATTACACCGCAACGTCGGCGGGCGATGTTCTATACATCGGTAACGAATGCCGTGTAGTTACTCCTTCATGAGACCAGGTAGCGACAGGTGTTAGAGTTCAACCTTTAGGTTGGTCGTAGATTGAGCAGACGAAAGTTATATTTTCTTTCCAACCTCGCACTGCTCATTTTCGGGTTGCCAGCCTTCGCCGTACTCATAAAGGGTCTGCTTTTGCATCTACTACCAACCTGAAGGTTGAACTCTAACGCCCGCTCCTCAAGGTTATGGTTTGCCTCTGCGCAGTGTGTCTTGAGTTCATGATTGGCGTAAGTCGGAGTGTGGCTTTTTTGCGCTCAATGTCAAAACTGCCACACTCCGCGCTTTTTTTGGTTTGGTCAGATTGTTACTAATTCCTGCTATTCTACAAGTTACCTGTTATCCATTCTCTGGCACGGAAATTCCTTCACAAAAAGTTATGAGGCATTGGTTTAGTAATGAGATGCTGTGAACAAGTCGAATTTCGTCGCAGAGTGATTTAGCTTTTACAGAGGCTTCCTCGCTTCTCTCCGAAGCCCTGCAAATGCTCGATTTCTGCGACGATATGTCTCGTTTTCTTTTCGTTATCTTCTCTGGCGCAATTTCGCAGCCCCTTTCTCTGCGACTTCTTAAATCATCTTCATCGCCGTTGCCCTTTACCTCGTTGATGGGCTTTGCCATGATTCTTCTATGGCGCGACGCAACAGAATAGCGGACGAACAAGCGGGCAATCTTTTTGGCGATACGGCGATAGCCGAGGCAGAGCCGCAAGCAATTGATGAGCAACCTCTGTTGCGTCCGCTTGCGGAACGAATGCGCCCGCGTACTCTGCATGAATTTGTCGGGCAGCAACGCATTGTTGGCGCAAATCGCGCTCTGCGGCGCATGATTGAAGAAGACCGTTTGCAATCAATCATCCTTTGGGGTCCGCCCGGTTCCGGTAAGACAACGCTGGCGCGAATCATTGCCGACACCACAGCCGCACGCTTCATCCCGTTTTCCGGCGTCACATCCGGTATCAAAGAGGTCAAAGAGGTGATGAGCGAGGCAGAGATTTATCGGAAAAAACTGCATCGCCGCACCGTCGTTTTTGTGGATGAAATTCATCGCTTCAATAAAGCGCAACAGGATGCTTTTCTGCCGTATGTGGAAAGCGGCACGATTATTCTTATTGGCGCAACGACGGAAAACCCGTCATTTGAAGTCATCTCCGCCTTGCTGTCACGCTCGAAAGTCTTTGTGCTGGAAGCCTTAACCACCGATGATTTGCTGCACATCCTCAAACGCGCTCTGGCAGACCGTGAGCGCGGCATCGCTATAGAAGCAGTTGCCGATGACGACGTTTTGCGAACCATCGCCACCTATGCGTCAGGCGATGCGCGGGTGGCATTAAACACACTGGAACTGGCGGTTTCAATCGCTCAGGAAGACGAAACCGGCAGACGCAGCATCAATGAAGAAGTCATACGCGAAGCCCTGCAACGCGCCGCTTTACGCTATGACAAGAGCGGCGAAGAGCATTTCAATCTTATTTCGGCGTTTATCAAATCCATTCGCAACTCTGACCCCGATGCGGCAATCTACTGGCTGGCGCGGATGATTGAAGGCGGCGAAGACCCGATGTTTATTGCCCGTCGCATTGTCATTCACGCTTCCGAAGACATCGGGCTGGCTGATCCCAATGCCCTTGTTCAGGCTGTCGCCGCCATGCAAGCGGTACGTTTCGTCGGACTACCGGAAGCGCGTTTGGCGTTAAGTCAGGCGACGCTCTATCTGGCAACCGCGCCAAAATCGAATGCCGTGCTGACCGCTTATCAAGCCGCACAGCAGGACGCGCTGCAAACCGAGCAACACCCCGTCCCCTTGCACCTTCGCAATGCGCCGACCGCTTTGATGAAGCAGTTGAATTACGGCAAAGATTATCAATATGCCCACGATTTCGCGGAGAAACGCGCCGCCGGGATGGAATGCTTACCGGAAGCCTTACGCGGCAGAAAATACTTCAAGAAGGCTGATAATGAGTAGCGTAAACTGTCAGTTTGCGGTGTTGATAGAGCGTCAGCTACAGAAGCCTCTGTAAAGCGGTCTGCTGACTTCTAATTCAGGTCACTTAGTAACTATCCTAAGCGTCGCCTCAAAGCCCTTTACGCCAATCGGTGGTTAGGCGTATCATGGATTGGTCTAAGCGCACAGTTTTGAAATTTATTACACAGGCAACGGATTTGCGCCTCACACAATCCGAATTTTGGCGATAAGTAAGCAAGCCTTTCGGAGGTACTCATGAAAAAGACCATTCTATTCTTTCTCGGATTCGTGTTTTCTATTTCAAGTCTTTATGCCGCGCCACAATCGCCCAATGCCACGGGGCGCTGGGTTATTGAGCTTAATCTGAGCAATTCCCGCCCGCATAAAATTCAACTCGAATTTCAGGGGAATGGCAACGCCACCTATCTGCTTTTGGACAACATCTCCAGTCTCAATCCGCCGCCGGTAGCCCTCAAAGCGACATGGAACACCGCAACTGACGGGCGTACCGAAGTTTCCGGGAGCATCGAATTTCCGATTGGCAATGTTGGCATTGAAGCGGGAACGCTGACGCTGACCGGAACCTTCAGCGATGCCAATACCTTCACCGGCAGCGCCAACTTTACCAATGATGCCATTAAACAAACCAAATCGGGCAACTTTACGGCGCGGCGCATCACAGAAACCGTAGCGGTAGAATTATTGACCGCCAATGATGGTGAAGTATTACGGCGCGGCAGCGAGGTGGAAATTACGTGGGAGATTAAGACCACCGGCAGAATCCTCTCGCAGCAACTCTTTCTCTCTGTTGATAAGGGACGCACCTATACCGCCATCAGCGAGCCATTGGACGGCAGCCGCCGCAGTTACATTTGGCAAATTCCGGCGGATATGCCTAAAGCGAAAAAGGCGAAGCTCAAAGTTCTGGTCATAGACGAAAACGGCATCATTGAAGGCGACGTGACCGATAGAGTTTTCCGCATTAAATAGATGGAAGGCAGAGATAAGAGAGAAACGATCATCAGGCAACTGCCCTCTGCCGTTCATTTACTGCGATGATGTATGGTCATGAATGATCTTCCAGCCGGTGGGAAACTTGCGGAAAATCAAGGTAAAGAGTCCGCCCGGTTCCGAATCTTTCATCTTCAGATGCCATTTGCCGCGCACAAAGGCAGAATTCGCGCCGAGCGTTTCAATCTCTAATTCCGTAAAATCGAGCTTGCCCATCTCGCGCCCTTCGCTCTGATACCGTTGCCGATACCGGTCAATGGTTGGCTGCCATCCGGCAGTCTTGATGCTGCCGGAATAGAAACTCAACGACTGAGAGTTCCAGTAGCCCGCCATAAATCCTTCGAGGTTGCCTTTATTCCATTCCGTCACCTGTTTATCCAACACGGCGCGAATCTCCTGCACCGCTTTCGTTGCTTGCGGACGACGGGCGTAGGCGCTGCCGCATCCCAAAACGAGAAGAATCACGACCACTAACGCACTTGCTTTCATGACCTATTTCCTTTCCTTGAGTTTTAGAATTTTAGGTTGTCATTACCGTGCTGCCGCTTTATTATATTTGCGTCTCTACGCGCTCCCATCCGCGCAGGTCAAGCAAAACGGTTCTGTCATAATATAGAAGGGCAACAATCAATCAAACATCCCTGACAGAAACGCTTGCCAGCCTGTTGAAGTTGGTTTCCGGTCACATGAATTATTGAGGTTTCACATGACTTATTCTTCCGTAAAAACGCCAGCCACTCTGCTGCTTATCGCGGCGCTTGTATTCGTCTCGTTTCCCTATCAACGCGCCGCCGCCGCAAGCGATGATAGCATTCCATTCAAGGCTATCCAATGGCAACACGATGCTCACGCCGACGAAGGCTATATCATCTATGCCGATGCGAACGGCAACTCAACCTGCCGTGAAGCCGCAACGGAAAGCGAACGTCTGCTGACCACCGGCAGCAACGGCGTAGAGATGCGCGTTATCTCTTCGCCTATCCGCGCTCAAGGACCGAATGGGCTGACCATTACATTGCAGTCAACCGCGCAGCTTGACGGCTTTCCCGATGCCAAAGCCGCTTTCTTACGCGCCGCTGCTTTCTGGGAAGCGTTAATTCAGAATCCCATCACCATCATCGTTGATGTGGATTTTGGTCCGCAACGCTTCGGACAAAACTTTCCAACTGATGTTCTCGGTTCCACTGGCACACAGAGTTTGATTGCGACAAACTCGTTTCCTGACATTCGCGCCGCCCTGCTGGCACGCGCCTCGAACGATGCGGAACGCGCCGTTTACAATTTACTTCCGGCAACAGAAATGCCCAGTGATAATGGCGCGACAGATGATGTTGTCAGCACCTCCACTTTATTGCGAGCTTTAGGCATAATCGCTGCAAATGCCGACCGGGCAAGCGAACAACAGCAATTTGGCAATCCGCCGTCTATTGGCTTTAACTCCGCCTTTACCTTTGACTTCGACCCCTCGAACGGCATTACGCAAGGCAGCATTGATTTTGACGCCGTGGCGGTTCACGAAATCGGTCACGCCCTCGGTTTTACCACGCAGGCAGGCAATCAACCGGCAACCGGCTCCGCCCGTATAGGCATTTGGGACCTCTTCCGCTTTGCGCCCGGTATCACTCAACAGAATTTTACGCAGACGCAGAGAAGCCTTGGCGCGGGCGGCGCTCCGGTATTCTATTCCGGCATAACAGGCAGCCCTGAACTGGCGCTGTCAACCGGCGCGACCAGCGCCGGCGGCGATGGTCGCCAGACCAGCCATTGGAAAGACGATTCACTGACGGGCACTCACATTGGCATTATGGACCCGACCTTGCCTTCCGGTCGCCGTTTCGTGGTCACGGATAACGATAAAGCGGCTCTGGAAATTTTCGGCTATACGCTCAATGCGGTGGGCGGCGGTGGCGGTGGTACGGGTACTGCGCCTTCCACAAGTCAGATGACTGCCAGACTTGATGGCGATTCGCTAACCATAACCGGCATTGCCACAGACCCGGACGGTGACATCAAACAAGGGCAGATTGCTCTGCTTGATAAGTCGGACACTTTTATCGTCTCGAGTCAGGTCTTTGATGTGAACTTTGGCACCTCCATTTCATTCAATTTCACCTTGCGATTTACTAACTTTAGCAACTTCCCGACGGCTACTAAGGTGCGGCTCAATCTCTTCGATGGTCGCAATAACAGCAGTGCCCCGGTAATCGCCGATTTCGGGCAGACCGAACCGGGCGGCGCAACCATAAGGAAAGGCTCTTATGATGGATTCACCATCGCCTTGAAAGGCAGCGATTTCGTCAGCGGCTCTACTCAAATTGAAGTCAATGGCGTTATCGTCACGCCGCCAAAGATCAAGGTAAAAGGCAGTGGCGGGAAATGCATCATCACCGGCTCAACTACCGAGTTGAATCTACGCAGCGGCGCGAATCGCATTCGTACCCGCATCAATAATAGTTTCTCGAATATCTTTGTTCTGAGCAACTAACCTCACGAATACTGGGAGCGCAGGCATCTTGTCTGCTTAGAGCTAGCAGGCAAGATGCCTGCGCTCCCAGGTTGCTCACCTTCTTCTGCAAATCCGGCGCTTGTACCGCGCTGCATCTCCCGCTAAACTCATCGCTGATTGAAAGCTGATGAATACTCGAATCTCTCCCTGTAGTTTGTGCGGCGCTGATGAAGCCGTCGAAGCCTTCACCGCTACTGACCGACTTGAACTCTCCAAACAGATTTTTCAGATTGTTCGCTGTTGCGGGTGCGGCGTGTTGCGGACAATGCCGGAAATGAGCGACGCCGAACTCGGTAAATTTTACCCCGACGATTATTGGGGCGGCGAACCTACAGCAGCTTGGTTGCAATTGACGCAAGCGGACAAACTGCGGACGCTCAAACAATGCGGTTTGCACAACGGACGTATTCTGGATGTCGGCTGCGGCGCAGGATTTTTTCTCAGCCTGCTTGCGGAAACGGCTTGGCAACGCTTCGGCGTAGAAATCAGCCCGCGAGCCGCACAGTCAGCCGCAAAGCTATTCGATACAGCCAATGTCTATAATGGTACGCTATTGAATGCTTCGTTTGAGGAGAGTAGTTTCGATGTCCTCACCTTTTGGTCGGCGCTCGAACACATGAACGACCCGCGTGCCAATCTTCTGAAAGCGCGAAGCCTGTTGAAACCCGGCGGCTCCGTGCTGATTGAAGTTCCAAATAATGCCAGCTATCAGGCGCACACCTTCAAAGGCGATTGGTTTGCCCTTGATGCGCCGCGCCATCGTTATCACTTCACGCCGCCAATTCTTACTAAAGCATTGCAGGATAGCGGCTTCGAGGTCTATTTCCAGTCCTTTCATTCACGACTACACAACGCCCACGCTTTACGACAAAGCATCAAAAAACGGCTCTGGAAAAAATCGCTCATCGGCAGCGCCACCTTTCTGGCAATCATTCCGTTCCTCAAACCCTTCGATTATGTAATGTCGAGCCTCAGCAAAGGCGCAACCCTCACCATCGCCGCCCGCGCCGTTTAACGACTGATTGATATATCGGAACGCTGTTTCATCTTTTTGAAGAAAGCGAAGATGTCACGGTCAGAGCGTTTGGCTTTCGCCTTCTCCTGTAGTCGCAGTCGGCGGATTTCCGGCAAGCGTTTTACCGCTTCAATGAATGCCACGGTCTGTACCGGCTTGAACAGCAAAGGAGATAATAAGGCAAGCGGAATAACCCAAAGCAAGTGTGACAACAATAGCCAACGGTCGTGCAGATGAATCCAATGATAAATCAGGCGGTTGCGTTGCTGTACCAATTTGACCCGGCGTTGGCTCAGTTTCTTCGTGGTAGCGGAAATGCGATGACGGACGATGGAACGCGGCTCAAAGTGAATCGTATAGCCGCGTTTCCACGCTTTATAACCAAGTTCAACATCTTCCCAATAGAACGGCGAAAAGAGCGCATCAAAGCCGCCAAGTTCCAAAAACTTCTCGCGGTCAAACAGCGCCGAGCCGCCCGTCGCATAGATTGAATAGAACGGCTCCTGTCCTTCGTCTTTTTCTGCCCGGTAGCCCAGATGGACGCGAATCAACCCACGACTGAAATAACCCAATTGTCCGTTACCGCAATCTTCGCCGGTTTCCAGTTGGTAGACCCGCGAATGCACGGCAAAGACTTCTGCATCCGCAAAATGCCCGATTAACGGTAATAACACATCAGCATTCACTTCGGCGTCGTTGTTCAGCAGATAAATCAACGGATGCTGCGCCGCTTTTACGCCGTTGTTGCAGGTTTCGCCAAAGCCGACATTTTTGGCATTGCGAAGCATTCGCAGTTCAACATTTCGCGGAGTTTGTGTATCAGAGGTTGGCGAAGTTGCAGGAGCGAAGCCATGTTCAGTGAGCCAGTCAATTGTCGCATCCGTGCCGCCATCGTCAACCACGACGATTTCAACGCGGTTGCCCGCTTGCTCGATGGTATGGTTGGCGGCGGCAATGACAGAGGGTAAAAAACGCTTCAATAAATCAAGCCCATTCCATGTCGGAATGACGATGCTGACATCAACTTTACTCATTAGCGTAGCGCTTGCTTCCCTTCTCGTTCACCTTGCCGCCGTTGCAAAGAAATTTGCCGATGGTAGTGGATGAGGCGGGGAGAGTTCAGAGTACAGCCTTTAGGCTGCTGGTTTGAATCAGCAGCCTAAAGGCTGTACTCTGAACCTTATCTCTCTTTACTGCACTTGCTATCCATCCAACGGCTTTAGACGAGCCGTGCCGGCTCGCCGGTGCGGATTTGCCATCTTTTCCAGTCCTTCAAGGTTTGTGTGGCTGCCGATAGCCACCATCGCATCACCTTCTTCAATCACCGTTTCGGCGGAAGGATTAAAAATCATATCTCCCTTGTGTCGCTTAATGGCAATGACAATCACATTCAACTTCGAGCGGATTCCCGTACCCTTGAGAGGCGAATTGATAAACGGCGAGCCATGCAGGATTTCGACTTGCTCCATCTCCAGTTCAAATTGTTCCTGCATAGTCGCAAGTTCGAGAAAGTCAGCAACCGCCGGACGCAATAACATCTGCGCCATCTGATTCGCGCCGGTCAAGGACGGCGATACCACTTTATTAGCTCCGGCTTTCACCAGTCTTCTAATCGCGCCTTCTTCATTCGCACGAGCAACGATATAGAGGTCTTTATTCATGTCACGCGCCGTCAGCGTGATATAGAGATTATCCGGGTCAGACGACACCGCTGCCACCAAACCACGCGCCCGCATAATGCCCGCGCCGCGCAACACTTCATCATTCGTCGAATCGCCCATCAACACCAGATGTCCCTGATTCAGCAATTTTTCAGCGATTGCCTCATCCTGATCTATGACGACAAAGTTCTGGTTGCGATGCGCTATCTCTTTAATAATCTTCATGCCGACTCGTCCTGCGCCACAAACAATGAAATGACCAGTCAGGCTGTTGATATCTTTGAACATTTTTCTCTTCCCTAATGTCGAAAGTAACTCGAACTCCAAAAGCGTTTGGGCAGCAACCGAAATGCAATAACCGATTGTGCCGACACCAATCAGAATCAGAAAAACAGTAAAGTACCGCGCCGCTTCATTCTGCCCGTACCCCACTTGCGGCGGTTCGCCATAGCCGATAGTCGTTACCGTAATCAGCGTAAAATAGAAGCACTCAAACCATGGCATCTGCGGCACAAGCAGCCGATAGCCGACCGTGCCAATGGTAAGCAGCACGACAATTGCAGTGACAGCGACAATAAATCTTCTCTTTGTTGGCATAGGTCTCTCTGAAGTTCGCCGTTATGTTAGCGAAGCAGACGAAATCAGGCAATATGAGGCGGAGTTATTGTAGCGTAAACTGTCAGTTTGCGCCGTTGGGTTGCACCATCTATTGAGAATCAGCAGACCGTTGGCGAAAGCCCTCTTTGCTTTTATTGCCTGCTAATGGCAGCGCCGCAAACTGACAGTTTACGCTACCCTTCGGCAAAGCGAGGCGCATTGATTGACAAGCTTTCGCCTGATTTGTTACGTTTTCTTTTACCTATCCGGGCATTTGTGTCGCTGCGCGTGACCAGACCTTTCGGAGTGAAAGTGATACGAGTTCTTTTTTTGATAACCATTATCGGCGTTATTTTATCCGGCGCGGCGTGTACGCGCCGAATTTCTGTGCCGGAAGAATTGGCGGTCAATGCGCCCGTGCCGATTGAGGAGTTGGTCAAACAGATTAACGCTTTCGGCAGCATCAATACGCTTGCCGTCAATGGCACCTTGCACGTTCGCAACTATTTCACCGGCGTTGACGGCAAAGCCGACGAATTGCCGGAAGGCAATCACGCCCTACGCTTCAAACGCCCCGACAATATCCGTATGCAGGTGACGGGTTCGGTGCTGGTCATTGAAAAAAAGATTGCCGATATGGTCAGCGACGGGCAGAGTTTTAGCCTTGCCATCTACTTTCCAGGCGATAAGCGACAATTCATCTATGGCAGTAATTTGCAGGATTTCAAGCGCATGGAGGCATCGCAGATAAACGACCCGCGCCTCAGTAAAGTCGGCGGACTGGTCAATATGCGCCCGCAGCATATTACCGATTCGCTGCTCATTAAGCCAATTGACAGTATGAAGGATGTCTTCCGCGAAGAGGTCATTCAGGAAGAGGCGGACACCCGCCCCAATCGTAAGGGCAAGCGCGTCAACCGCAGTTATTACGTGCTATATGTTCTTGAACATAATGGCACGATGCAATTGAAACGCAAATTCTGGTTTGACCGAACCAGACCGGGCAATCCGATGGCGCGACAACAGACCTTTGATGCGAATGGCAGGCTGGCAAGTGATATAACCTATGAAGGCTGGTTCCCTGTACCGGAGTCAACCATCAGCGTACCCAAGCGCATCCTGATTGACCGGCGCAATGATGGCTACCGGCTGGAATTATATATAGATTCAGCACAAGTGAACCTTGAACTGCCGGAGAAAGTCTTTGAACTTAAAAACAATGAAAATCTCAAGGAAGTGAATCTCGACGAACCGCGCAAAAATCCGTAACGCCGCAACAACAGCATGAACAATCTCATCATTGAAAACATCAAACAACGTCCCTTCCGCACGGCAATCAGTGTCGTTGGCGTGGCGCTCGGCGTGATCCTGATTGTCCTGATGAGCGGGCTGGTGCGCGGCGTTACTCGTGACACCGCCGAACGGCAGAGCAATGTTGACGCCGAAATTCGCTTTCTCAGCAACGAAATCAGCAACGCCTCAACTACCAATCCGTTGATGATGCGCGAGGCATACGCCGACGCTATTTTGAAGGGTGTAAAGCCAACCGCCGAAGACCCCGACCTCGCCGAGAAACCGCCGATTACCGGCGTCATTGCCGCTTCGCCGGTCGGTGAATTCGTCAAAGACAGCGCCGGCGGCATCGGCTTCGAGTTGGTTGACGGCATTGATTACGAAAGTTTTATCAAGGTTTCCAGCTTGCGGATTGCCGAAGGGCGCGGGCTTGGCAAAGGCGATACGCCCGAATCACAGTATGAAGTTATCGTAGACCGCTACTATGCCGAACGTAACACCGCCATTGACGGCAACGCGGTTCGGGTTGGCAGTAAAATTCTTACCTTTGGTCACGAATTTACGGTTGTCGGCATCTATGAGCCGCCGGTACTCGGGCGCATTAAGATACCTCTACGCACTATGCAGGAACTCTTGGGCGGCGCGAAAAATTGTTCTTTTATTCTTATCCGCACCGAAAAACCCGAGCAGGCTAGGCAAGCGAAGGCAGAATTGGAACGCCTCTACCCCGGCTATCGCGCCTATTTGACGGAAGAGATACCGGCGCTCTTTTCGCAGAATATCCGCGCCGTTGACATCTTTCTCAATATCGTCATCTCACTGGCGGTAATCATCAGCACGCTGGTCATTTTGCTGGCAATGTATACGACGATTATTGAACGGACGCGGGAAATCGGCATCCTCAAAAGTCTCGGCGCATCCAAATCATTTATCATTCTGACCATCGAACAGGAAGCCGCCCTCATCAGTCTGCTCGGTGTTCTCTTCGGCTTTGCGGTAGCGATTATTGGCAAATTCGTTCTTGAAAAAACGACGCGCTTGACCATTGATATTGAACCGCTATGGTTGTTGATTGCCGGAGCTATTGGTATTGTTTGCGGGCTTATCGGCGCTCTCTATCCGGCAACCCGCGCCGCCAATCTTGATGTCGTTGAGGCTATTAGTTATGAATAGTCTATAGTCCGTAGTCCGTAGTGCTTAGTCCGTAGTTTTGCCTGTTGCGAGTAGTCGTTATTACTGATTGCAACTCACATCACAGACGAAACTACAAATACTAAGAACTACGGACTACGGACTACGAACTACGGACTACTATGAAAGACGTTCTTGAAACTATAGATTTGAAGATGGTCTACCATGTGGGAAAGGTGGACGTAAACGCTTTGCGCGGCGTCAATCTCAAAATCGCCGAAGGTGAATATGTGGCGATTATGGGACCTTCCGGCTGCGGCAAATCCACTTTACTGCACGTTATTGGCGGAATGTTGCAACCGACAGATGGGCGCGTCCTCATTGATGGCGAAGAATTGACCAAAATGAGCGACGGGCAGCGCACCGATTTACGCCGTCGCAAAATCGGTTTCGTCTTTCAAAAGTTCAATCTCTTTCCGACGCTGACCGCCGAAGGCAACCTTAAACTGGCAGAACGAATCTATTCCAATGCCAAAAACGGCAATGCCCAACGGCGGCGCGAAGTCCTGAAACTGCTCCAACTTGAAGAGAAGATGCATCATAAACCGCTTGAACTATCGGGCGGCGAACAACAGCGCGTAGCGATTGCGCGGGCGATAGTCAATAATCCGGCAATCCTGTTGGCAGACGAACCAACCGGCAATCTCGATAGCGTTAATTCGCAAATCGTTTTGGATATGATGCGCCAATTGAACAAAGAATTACGGCAAACCGTAATCATGATTACCCATAACCCGGATGCGGCGCAGCAGGCTGACCGAATTATTGAAATGCGCGATGGTTTGATTGTTCATGAATAGTTTAGCATCCTGGGAGCGCAGGCATCCTGCCTGCTTTTTTGAATGAGCAAACCTCCTGGGAGCGCAGGCATCCTGCCTGCTTTTTTGAATGAGCAAACCTCCTGGGAGCGCAGGCATCCTGCCTGCTTTTTTGAATGAGCAAACCAGTTTGAAGTAAGCACAATAAGTGAATCGTTTGTTCACAAGGCAAGCAGGCAAGATGCCTGCGCTCCCAGGACATAATGAGTAAAAGATCGGTATGAGCGATGAATGGAAAAAACGTGCGATTATCTCAAAAGAGAAGGCTCGGAAGATTGGACTACCGGGCTGGCATTCGCGGGGCTATTTGCCACATTTCGATGGCGGTGAAATCGCGCAAACCGTGACCTTTCGTTTATTCGATTCAATGCCCCAGGAGGTTCTGGAACGCTGGCGCAAAGAATTGGCGCATTTGCCGGAAAAAGAATATGACCGTGAACGACGCCGACGCATTGACGCTTATCTGGACAAAGGCTATGGCAGTTGTTATCTGCAAGACAACCGACTTGCTGAAATTGTCGAGCAGGCGCTACAGCGCTTTGACGGCGAGCGCTATAGACTGCACACTTGGGTTATCATGCCAAATCATATTCATCTGCTGTTTACACCGATAGCAGAATGGAAAATGAGCCAGATTATCCATTCCTGGAAATCGTTCACGGCAAAGGAATGCAATAAGGTTTTGCAACGCCAAGGTGAGTTTTGGCAACAAGAACCTTTTGACCGTTATATCCGTGATGAAAACCATTATACGAATGCGGTTGCTTACATTGAAAGGAATCCCGTCAAAGCCGGATTGTCTGCTAAACCGGAAGACTGGCGTTGGAGCAGCGCATACATTAAGAAATACACTTAGAGCAAGCCTGGGAGCGCAGGCATCTTGCCTGCTTGCCTTGCGTATGAGGCAAATAAAGCAAAGAGCTTACTTTACCTCGTTTTGCTCGCTCACGAACAGCAGGCAAGATGCCTGCGCTCCCAGGTTGAGGTATAGCGATGAAAATACTATGGGCAGCCGTGAAAAAGGTTTTTCTCTGGGATTATGAACGCGGCAGTTGGCAATATGATCTTCTGTGCGGGCTGATTCTGGCGTTTATCTTTTTCGGTCCGAATCAGGTCTTTCACAGCGCCGATGGCGATAATTCTGCGCTGGTTTTCGTCAGCCGCGAAGAGGTCGGCACACTGGCAGCAGAAAATTATGAGCAGGAGTTGAGCAACCATTTTTCCAAAAAGTATAATCGAAAAGTAAGGGCAACCAATATCGAACCGCTGTCGGACAGCGAGGGCAATTTGAAAGGTTACCTTGTTAAAGAAATTAAGCAATAATTAGTAGCGCAGGAATCGAAACGAATTTTATTGTATTTTATGATGAGAGGAATTGTAATAATGAAGAAAATAAGTCTGGCAATGGCAATCATCGCCTTGCTTTTACCGTCTATCAATTCACAGGCGCGGGGCGCTGATTCTGTAGATCAGGTGCTGACCAATATGCAGAATGCCGGTCAGAAAGTTAAAACCTTCAGCGCCAGTATCAGCCAATATAAAAGAGACTTGCATCTTGGCGGCAGCGAATCTTTATCCGGCAATATCGTCTTTCAACGAGCAGGCGAAAAAGCTCTTATTAAGATGAATAACGGGCAGGAAGTTGCTATCGCTGGCAATCAAATTATTCTCTATCAATCGAGAATTTTACAGGCGATTCATACGACCCGCACGAAGCAGGCAACCGATAAGCCGGAGATCAATTTTATCTCCACGCCGTTCACTTCTTCGGCAGAGTTGAAGGCGAAGTTCAATATCAACTATAAAGGCGATGAAGGCTCAACCGCCGTGTTGGAGTTGCTGCCAAAGAATCCGAATCTGCAAAGAGCGACCCTCTGGGTTGATAAAACCAGTTGGTTGCCGGTGAAATTCAAAGTCTATGCCCAAGGCAGCGAATCAACCTTTACCTTGAGCAATCTGCAAACCAATATCGGCGTTTCGGGCAGTACCTTCAAAATCAACTACGCGCCCGGTACGAAGCATATTGAAAAATAACTTTTCCGGTGTGGATGGGACATTAGCAACCGCCTGGGAGCGCAGGCATCTTGCCTGCTTGGGGTTAGCAGGCAAGATGCCTGCGCTCCCAGGCAAAACAAAACCCTATCAGCAAAACTCCTATGGAAAATGAGTCGCCAGAGAATCAAATCATTCATCGTCCGCCCGCCCGTCTGCAAATTTATCTCGATATGAAAGAGCGTCTTGAGCAGGGGCATAAAGCGGCAATGGCGACGATCATCAAGACACGCGGCTCGACCCCGCAGCACGTCGGCGCAAAGATGGTTGTTTTTGATGATGGCTCGTTTATCGGCACGGTTGGCGGCGGTTGCGTGGAAGCTGATATTTACGCCGAAGCCAAAGAGGTTATCCACACCGGCAAAGCCGGGTTTTATCATTTCAGCCTTGCCGGGGATATTGCCGCCGAAGAAGGCATGGTCTGTGGCGGCAATATGGATGTCTTTATCGAACCTTGGTCACTTGACTAATTCCCTGCAAGACTCACCTTTTCACTTCTCCGTCAACCCGCCAATCTCTTGCAGATTTTCCTTGACGAATACACCAATACGGTACTATATTGACTCTGAGTTGTAAAGAAGCGTTACCGTATCGTCTGTCCGGGGCGGGAACCGACGACGCGGCAACGCACTTCTCAACCACCAGGCAGAGAACGCTGCACCGCAAGCGCGGCGTGAGTCGGTTGAGGTGTTTGTAAGTGGTGGAGAGTCCAGAGAGTCTAGCGAGTCTGGAGAGTGTAGAGAGTCTGAAGAGTCCAGAGAGTCCAGAGAGTTTAGAGAGTGAGGGCAAAGATGAACGGGGGAACTTATTTTGCGGCTCTGCCGCTTTAATGTGCCGTCTCTTTTTTTGCGGCTCTGCCGCTTTGATGTGCGGGATGGCTCCGCCTTCCCGGTCGGTTGGCTCTCTTTTTCTAGTTAGCGGCTGCGCCGCTTTGGGGCAATCTAGAAAAAAAGCGCCAATACAAAAATGGCAGCGATGCAGAAATGAATTGCAGAAACCGTTTACAGAAATGAAAAATGGCAGCGATGCAACTCGACGTGCAGATAAGAAAAAAATTGCGCCAATGCAATTCATCGTGCAGTTGAAAAAAATGGCACCGATACAAAACAGAGCGCATGGGTCAAAATGACCCATGCATTGTTATATTTTGTCTCAAATTAGTACAAATTTACGTTAATGAGGTACAAAAAAAGCGCCAATGCAGAATTGGGGCAGAAAGGCGATGCTGAAAAAAAGCGCCAATACAAAAAAATGGCGCCGATACGAAGCGGTTTGTCAGTGGCGGCACAAAATTTTAGCGCCAATACCATTCATCGTGCAGTCCGTCGTGCAGACTCTCGTGCCGAAAATGGCAGCGATGCAGAGGCTTACACAAATTTTAGCGCCAATACCATTCATGTGTAGAAGGTAATCGCGTAATTGCGATACAGAACGGACAACACAATGAAAAAAAGCGCCAATGCAGTTGGTTTTGCGGTTCATATTCAGAAGTTGGCGCAGAATCTCAAGAATTTGGCACACAATTGGATGTGGATAAATACAGTGACGGTGGAAGGTAGCGGATGATCCGTGAAAATCCGCTCAATCCGCCCAATCCGCGGTCTATTCTCCGTTTGCAGAAAAATGGCAGCGATGCAGAACCGCATAGAGATAGGTTTTACAGAAAAAAAGCGCCAGTCGTTGATTACAGGTTGCCGGTTGTCATGCCGCTAACACAGGTTTCGCCAATCAACTGCGTCATGGCTTCGCCATTCATGGGCTTGGAGAGCAGATACCCTTGCACGTAATTGCAGCGTAAGCCGGTCAGGGTCAAAACCTGCTCTTGGGTTTCAACGCCTTCGGCAATGACATCCATTCCCAAGGTCGTTGCCAGACTCAGAATGGTGCCGACAATTTCAGCATTTTTGTCAGCTTTATCGGCTCGCATTCGGGTTACAAAAGAACGGTCAATCTTCAGCGTATCAATGGGAAAGCGATGTAAATAGCTGAGTGACGAATAGCCGGTGCCGAAATCGTCGAGCGAAATTTTGACGCCAATCTCTTTCAATTGGTTCAGCACCATAGTTGCCGCTTCGATATTTTCGATGATGGCGCTTTCGGTAATCTCGATTTTCAATAAACTGGCGTCAATGCCAGTCTGCGCCAGAATCGTTTTGATCTTTGACACCAAATTGACATCGGTAAATTGTTTGCACGACAGATTGACGCTCATAAACATCGGCGGAATGGTGGGAAATTGTTCCTGCCAGTAGCGGGTCTGGTCGCAGGCTTGCTGTAAAACCCACTCGCCAATCTGCATAATCAAGCCGGTCTCTTCGGCAACGGGGATGAAGCGGGCGGGCGAGATTAAACCTTTTTCCGGGTGATGCCAGCGAATCAAGGCTTCAAAGCCCTTGATTTTCCAGTTTTCCAGCGACACGATAGGTTGATAGTGAACCTCGAATTCATCATTGAAAAGCGCATGGCGCAGATCGGTTTCCAGTTGCATACGGGCGACTGCCTGCTCATGCATTCCTTTATCGAAAAGCTCAAAGCTGCCGCGACGCTGCTCTTTGGCGCGATACATCGCCGTATCGGCGTTGCGAATAAAATCTTCGGCGGAAGCGCATGGCACTAAGTTATGAGAAATGCCGATGCTGGCGGAAGCGAAGACCTCATTGCCATTCAAAATGAATGGCAGGGCGAATTCCTGCTGGATGCGTTGCGCCGCCTGTGTGGCGTCTTCAATCTCGGTAATGCGTTCGAGAATGATGGCAAATTCATCGCCGCCAAGACGGGCAATTAAATCGCCGGGACGGGTTGAGGCTTCGAGGCGACGAGCCATTTCGATCAGCAAATTGTCGCCCATCTGATGTCCCAGACTGTCGTTGATAAACTTGAATTTGTCTACATCCAGAAACAGCACGGCAAAAAGAAACTCTTCATGATGGCGGGGATTATTGAGCAATCGCTGGAGCCTGTTCATAAAGAGGATGCGATTCGGCAACCCTGTGAGCGCATCGTGAAAAGCGTCATGGAAGAGTTGCTGCTCCATATACTTCTGTTCGGTAACATCGCTCATGGAACCGGCAAAGCGGTAAACCTCTTTATTTTGATTGCGGGCTGCCATGCCCCGGCATAAGACCCAACGGTATTCGCCAAAAGCATTGCGGAGCCGGTGTTCGCTACGAAATTGCGGCGTCAATCCCAGCAGATGGCTCATGACATCGGATTCCACCATCTCTTTATCATCCGGGTGAATGCGCTGAAACCACTCATCCGAACGCGAGCTAATCGCCTCATCGGCATAGCCAAGCAGAGCTTTCCAGGTGTTTGAAAAGGCAATCTTATTGGTGCGTAAATCCCAGTCCCACAAGCCGTCGTTGGTGCTATTGATGACCAGCGCGTACTGTTCCTCGCGCTTTGCCAGCATTTCATAATCTCTGTTGAACTCGGCGACTCGCTGTTCCAATAGCACTTTGAAGTATTCGGCAACTTCGTTGTCGCTATCCGGCGTTGCCTCAGAGAGCTTTGCCTGCACCAGCGTTTCCGGGTTGGCGCGGTCACTGAAAAGTTGTTTGAAGTCCTGATTTTTGCGCCGCAAATCAAGGTGCGCCATCACCGACGAAGCAAGCGCCGACAGGGTTTCCGCCTGTGAAAGAGGTAGCTCTTTGGCTCGCCAGTCCATGACTGCCAGTGCGCCAATCACATAGCCTTCGGCTGTTACCAGCGGCGCGGCGGCAAAAAAACGCATCCCATGGGCTTGCGCCACCAGTGAACTATCCTTAAATCGCTCATCTCGCGTAGCATCCGGGACAACGAATAGCTCTGGTTGGAGAATTGCCCATGCCCAGAAAGACCCCTGCCGCTCAAACAGATCGGCAACAATGCCGACTCTCGACTTATGGATGACACAGTCGGCGTGAACAAAACTGAGAAGGGCAATCGGCGAGGCGGTAATCTGTGCTGCCAATCGTGTCAGCGTATTAAAAATTTCTTCACAGTCATCCGGGATGGCATAGCGATGCAAGGCTTCCAATCTGGCGGCTTCGTTTATTGGCACATGGGCGACCCGATGCCCTTGTGCTTGCGGGGTGTACCGCTCGGCTTCACTAATGTTGGCAACGGTTGATAATTGCACGTTTGCTACAGCCTCACTATTGCTGAAGTGGAGAATGGATTCGGTTGTCGGGTTTCCCGTTGTTTGAGCTTGATGGCTAACCAATCAACATCGCTTACCGACAAAGCGGTAAGACGCACCAAAACAAAGGGAAAGCCGTATGGGGAGCAGTGACCTATGTTGGCGAGTCTAACTTTAGGTTATCGTCGGGTCAATACTAATTTATCGGCAGGCAAAGGACAAAATCTTCATTTCCAGTCCCTTCTTTTGCTGTCAATATGCTACACTTTGAGGGTTATGTCGAATCATCGTATCCTGATTGTTGATGACGAAGATTCAGCGCGACAAGGATTGAAAGAATTGATTGCTCGTTGGGGCTACGAGACCGAGACAGCCGCAGACGGACGCGATGCCCTTGACCGAATCGAAGACTTCTCGCCTTCCGTCATCCTCACCGATGTTGTCATGCCCAATCTCGATGGATTTCAACTGCTCAATCGTGTACGCGCCATGAATCCTGAAACATCGGTTATCTTGTTGACCGGACAAGGTTCGGTTGATGCCGCCATCCGTGCTGTAAAAGATGAAGGCGCTTTCTATTATTTTGAAAAGCCGGTGGATATGCGCCGTCTGCAACTGGTCTTGCAACGCGCCGCCGACTATAGCAGCACCCGCCGCGAAAATGAACTGCTCCGCAGGCAATTGCGCGAATATGGCGCATTTGGCGATATGGTCGGCAATTCCGATGTCATGCGCGAAATCTACACGCTCATAGAACAGGTTGCGCCGAGCGATGTTTCAGTGCTGATAACCGGCGAATCGGGAACCGGCAAAGAGATGGTGTCGCGCACCATTCATAAACTGAGCCGCCGCACTAATCAACCGTTTGTTGGCATCAACTGTGCCGCCGTACCGGAATCATTGATGGAGTCGGAACTCTTCGGACACGAACGTGGGGCATTTACCGGCGCGGTTGATCGTCGTTTGGGATGTTTTGAATTGGCTAATCACGGCACTCTTTTACTCGATGAGATTGCCGAAATGCCGGTCATGCTTCAGGCAAAACTCCTGCGCGTGCTGGAAGAGCGCAAAGTGCGACGGCTCGGTTCCGCCAAAGAACTGGACATTGATGTTCGGGTCATTGCGGCAACCAATAAAGACCCGTTCAAAGCGGTGCAGGAGAATACCCTCCGCGAAGACTTGCTCTATCGCCTCAATGTGATTAACCTTCATCTGCCACCGCTCCGGGATCGCGCCGACGATTTACCTTTGCTGGTTCAGCATATGATTGAAGAGTTGAGCCGCCGCCATCATAAATCGGCGAGTCTGATTTCGGCGGACGCGATGGAAGTCTTGATGAATCATCTTTGGCCCGGGAATGTGCGGGAACTTCGCAATGTCATCGAAAGAGCCGTGGTGATTTGTAATCAGGAACAGATTGAAAAACGGCATCTTCCGGCGCACCTCGTCAGCCCGGATGCCGCACCCGTAACCGACGGCTTGACGATTCCCGCCGGAATGCCGCTAAATGAAGTAGAAAGAAAAGTGATTTTGAACACGCTTGCCCGCACCGACTACAACAAGACCAGAGCCGCTGAAGTTCTGGGCATCAGCCTCAAGACCTTACATAACAAATTGAAGGCTTATAAGGATAGTGGCGACGACAATATGGAATAATCAGGTATGGACGTAGCAAGCGCACCAATTTCTCAACCCGAAGTCATCAAAGCAGATTTTTTGTCACGCAAACTGGTGCCGCATTTCGGCGTGCGTGCCAGACAGATTACCCTGCTGACCTTAATGGTAATGATTATCGTCCTTGTCATTATCATTGCCAATATCGCTAATCTAACCAATTTCGTCATTATCCGTACAGAAGCCGAAGCCAGTCAGCTTTCTGACCAGATTATCATTGCCCTGCAACAGGACATGATTACGCCAATCAGTGAAGGCGACCCCACTCCTCTGGTTGCCATAGCCGGACACAGCAGTTCGAGCAGCCGGCGACAAATGGAAGCAACCCTGCGAACCACACCTGCCATTGCCTATCTCTACGTCACCAACTCGGATGGGCAGATGGTTACTGATGATAAAGGCAAGAATCCGCTTGCCGTCAATATGCAGATCCTGGAGGGACGCAATGGCAAGCCGCCCGATTTAGATAAGCTGGCAAAAGCCAACGGCTATCTACAACTGTTTCGGCTGCTGGGCAGTGACTCGCTCTATGAATTGCGCTCCGAAATCAAATTGGAAGATGAACCCGTTGGCAATCTCACTATCGGGGTGTCCGCCGCAACCATTTTCAAAGAACTCTCCGAGCCATTGAAGATCAATCTTTTGATTGGTCTTATCTCGGTTATTGGCGCTGCCATTGTTGCCGGCATCTCGGCAAACGTCCTGTTACGCCCGCTTGAAGTCATCTCCAGCAGCATTGACCAACTTGAAACGCAGAATAGCCGCAATGTCTTTATTGAAGAACATCTGCCCCGCGACGAAATGGTTACCGGCGTCACTGCACGGCTCAAACAACTCGGCGCCCGACTGGCGGACGAACGCTCGGAATTAGAGATTATGCGTGGCAGATTGCGGCAGGTCATCAGCCATCTGGAAGACCGTTTGCTCTTAATCAACCGCGAAGGGCGCGTTATTCTTGCCAGCCCTGACGCCGAGCAATTGTTGGGCGTACAGTCTGAAATCAGCGGCTTGCCAATTGACGAAACCTTGGGCATGAATCATCCGCTTGTCGTTTTGGTCGAGCGGGCATTCAATGAACGACGTTCGATTGCGCGAACCACTCTACGCTCAACCGGCAGGTTGAAAGGTCGGCAGGTGCTGGCATCGGTGCAATACATCGAAGATGCCGGTGTGCCGGTTGGAGCATTAGTCAGCCTGCGCGATTATGAATCGTATCAAAAATTTGAGTCGCAATGGGATTTATCGAAGAAGCTGGCGGATTTGGGGCGCATCACATCCGGTATCGCCCATGAAGTAAAGAACCCGCTCAACTCGATGGTGATTCATCTGGAAATTCTGCGCTCGAAGATGGAGTCAGGAGCGGCAGACCCAACGCCACAGATTGAAATTCTCGATTCGGAAATTCGCCGTCTGGATCGTGTAGTGCAGACCTTTTTGAATTTTACCCGCCCGGTAGAAGTGCGGCTCGAACCGCTTGATCTAAATTCGATTGTCAAACAGGTGGTTGCCCTTGCCTCTATGGAAGCGGCGGAGCGCGGCGTCACCATCCAAAAAGAATTATTATCGGGGCAGTTGATGGTCAAAGGCGATACAGATTTGTTAAAGCAGTCGCTTTTGAATGTCATTTTGAATGGCTGTCAATCTATGCCGGAGGGCGGCTTGCTGATTGTATCAACCGCTTTGAACGAAGACCATCACGCCCGCATCATCATCAGCGACAGTGGCATCGGCATCCCGGAGGATGCCCGTGACCGGATTTTCAATCTCTACTACACGACTAAACAGGGCGGCACCGGCATCGGCTTGGCACAGGCATTTCGAGCCATGCAGTTGCATAATGGCAGCATCAGTTTTGAGAGCAAAGTCGGCATCGGCACAACTTTCGAGATAACCTTGCCGACCTTGCGCTGATTTGCTACGAGAACAGATCACATCAGCAATAGAGATTTGTGACCCTACAGACTTTTGTAATTTACCACCCGGAAGCGAATAAGTTGTGCGCCGCATTCAGCCCGCAGCGTTGATATTGATGATAAGCAGCGGCGGCGCGGCGGCGAATCTGTTCGCCATTTTCACCCACAAGCCAGCCATCGAGAGCCGCTTTCAGAATGTAGGCTTCGGGAGCCATCAATCCTGTCGTCCACAAAAGCGGCTTTGCTCCCGTCGAACGCAGGGGCGCAGCAAAAAATCGCTTGCTGATGCAACAGAGCATAATCGCCTCGCGCAGTTTGTCGTTCCGCCCTTCTGAATATGTATCCAGACTGAAATCCATCAAGCCATCGTGACCCACATAAACCAGTAAATCGGCATTGCCGCCAATCGGTACTTCACCTTCCCGGTCAATTAGCTTCGTTTGCTGTTTGCCTGCGGCATAGTCAAAAAAGTCCACAATACATTGCTTGATTTCTGCTCCTCTATAAGCATCGGCAAGCAGATAAACCTCCTTTTTCTTGTGTTTGAAGATACAGCGTTCCAGATTGACACTCCCCTAGCTAAAGCAAGGGGATTCTTGGGCTGCACCCCTTTGGGATGCATAACTCCCGAAGCGTAACTTTCTCTGTGTCCCAGAGTAGGAGAACAAATCATGCTCTCGGTTT
>Ga0187894_10000675_pt1 | contig 45836 bp, 40 predicted proteins | sample GBC1701081metaG_FD_136650 | JGI IMG/M metagenome (GOLD analysis project Ga0187894, IMG submission 136650) | White microbial mat communities from a lava cave in the Kipuka Kanohina Cave System on the Island of Hawaii, USA - GBC170108-1 metaG ... | reverse complement strand
TTCGGACCGCCGCCGCCTTCCGGTGGAACCCAATCAATGATTTGATAAGGGTCCATAATGTCACAGGTCTTGCAGTGAACGCAGTTCGAGAAGTTAATCTGTAAACGACGGCTGCCTTTCTCCTCAATCATCTCGTAGACATTCGCGGGACAGAAGTTTTGACACGGGTTGCCATATTCAACCGTACATTTATTGATGCAGATATTGGTATCAAGTACGTGCAGATGACACGGCTGGTCTTCATGATGCTGTGTGCTGGAATAATAGACATCGGTGAGTTTGGCAAAGGTCAGCTTATCGTCATACTTCAAATCCTCATAGCGATCCCCCTGATAGCCGGACTGTTGCTGCATATGTTCGTGACCGGCTTTGATGGAGATGTGCGAAGGGATGCGCCCGCCGGTGAGGGTTGAAATACCGGCAATCAGCAAGCCAATGTTTCGCCCTTTGTCGAAACCCTGATGGAAGTTGCGCGATTTGTAAAGTTCGCGCCCGATATAACTATCTTTCAGACTGGTCTCGTAACGGCTCAAGGTCTTATCGGAATAGTCATCGGCGAGTAACGCCTGAAAGATAGTTTCCGCCGCCAGCATTCCCGATTTAATCGCTGTATGAATGCCTTTCAGTCGTTCGCCGTTTAAGGTCGCGCCGGAATCACCGACAATCATCAAGCTATTATGCGTCAGTTTCGGTATGGTATACCAACCGCCGACAGGCATTGCTTTCGCACCGTAGCGAATCATCTTGCCGCCTTTCAGTAAATCGGCAATGAACGGATGGGTTTTGAATTTCTGAAATTCGTGATGCGGGTCTACACGCGGGTCGCGGTAGTCCAAACCAACTGCCAGCCCGATGTTGATGATGCGCCCCTTCATGCCGTAAATCCACGAGCCGCCAAAGGTATGCGAATCGAGCGGGAAGCCAAGCGTATGAATCACATCACCGGGACGCATACGACTATCGGGCATCTCCCATAATTCTTTAATGCCGATGGAATAGACCTGCGGCTCTTTGCCGTCGTCGAGTTTCAGACGTTTCAGTAGTTGTTTAGTGAGCGAACCGCGCACCCCTTCGCCAAGCACCGTGACTTTAGCAACGATGTCAACGCCCGGCTCAAAATTGGCTTTCGGGTTGCCGTTTTTGTCCAAGCCTTTATCGCCCGTGCGAACGCCAGTTACCGCATCGCCTTCGTAGAGCATTTCGGCTCCGGGAAATTCCGGGAAGATATTAACGCCCGCCTCTTCGCACTTTTCGCCGAGCCAGCGCACCAGTTTATTGAGCGAGACAACATAGTTGCCATGATTTTGCAGGGGCGGCGGCAGCACAGGTAGCGGCAGTTTGCCGGTTTTGGTCAGGAAGTAAACATTCTCTTCGCCGACGGGACCTTCGAGCGGCGCGTCTTTTTCAAAATCGGGAATCAGTTCACGCAAACTCACCGGGTCAAGCACTGCGCCGGAAAGTTGATGAGCGCCAATCTCCGCCGCTTTTTCAATGACAGCAATCTGAATCTCATCCAGTTGTTTCGCGCCCGCCTGTTTTGCCCGTTCATTATGCGCGGCAATGAGTTTTGAAAGCTGTAAGGCGCAAGCCAGATTTGCCGGTCCCGCGCCGACCAGCAAAACGTCCATCTCAAGAATTTCTCTCTCCATAGTCTCTCAAAGAATCAATGAATTTAACGACGATTTCTCTATATGTAAGTTTGACCAATGCCAAGCAGACAGGCAAATTGATTTCCGCTTGCCTTGCCAACGCCCGCCTGTACATAAAGGCTACAGATTATCTGTCAATAACTTATTTACAGGCAACTGAAAAGAAAAACGCATCACTGCCGCTAATGGTCTGCCACTGTCGTCACATCTTGCCATTTTTCAAGCAACTCTTTTCTTTGCAATCCTTACCTTGCTTGTCGTTGTGCCACATCGCCACCTGTTTGCCCTGGTGTGATACAACGTAACTAGGCTGCCGAAACTTTGACAGCGGACGTTAGCATACTGGCTCATTATCAATGAGAAAATAGATGGATAACCTTGCAGCCTCACTGGGAGCGCGGACGTCCACGTCCGCATGGCTTGAAGCGACGAATCTTCAAGTCTTCGCCCAAGTCCTTGCTCACCGAACCAGGTGGACCAATGGCAGTAAGTTAAGAAAAAGTAGCGGCGTCCTGGGAGCGCAGGCATCTTGCCTGCCAACCGCCAGCAGGCAAGATGCCTGCGCTCCCAGCCTTGCTCCCAGCCTTAACTTCATGCCATTGCCATGCGGACGTGGACGTCCGCGCTCCCAGTTGTATGCTTTTTTCATAAACCATTAGCTTGTACGCTAACGCCCGTCCTCTCAATCCCCGGCTCGCCCTACTCATCTGCGCCGCCATGATTTTTTCGTCTGCCGCCTGGGGAGGCTTGCGGGCGCTGGCGCTGTACCGAGGTCGTCCAGCCGCAGTCGCGTAAATCCCGGCGGCGCGTCGGCAGCCGTCGCCGTAACTGCAACCGACGGCTCTGCCGCTTGCCGAAGGTCTGCCCTGCTTGCTTGCGCTTGCTCCTGTAGATAGCTCAACACCGAGGCTACCGCCTCGGCAAAGCTTTCACAGTCCTTTGCTGCTGCCTCGTCTGCTTCCTCCGCCGATTTCGCCTGCAACAGTTGGTAGCCGCGCCCGCTTTTTTGGCGCTGCAATTCTACTGCTTCCGGCAAGCGCCAGCGACTCTGCCAGCAATGCCACTGCCGGTACTTTTCGCCGCGTCGCTGATCGCTGGTCAACTGATAAATGCTGTCGGCAGCCTGTGCCGATGCTGTGCCGGTGAGTCGTTGGCGGCGGGCGGCAGTCACCGCCACCAGCACCGCACAATCGTTGTCCGCAGCCAGTTGGCGGGCTTTTTGCAGCAGTTGCACGCGGGCGGCTGTGCTGCTCCTGCCGGTCAGGGTCAGCGGTTCGGGCAAGCCGTCGAGGACGACCAGATCGGCGGGCGCGGTTTGCAACTGCGAGCCGAACCATTGCCAGTGCGACTCACGGTGCAGATTCAAGGGCTGACCTTTGAGGCGCATATCCGCCATGATATAGAAGTTATTTTCTGCGGTTGTCGAATCGGCAATATCTGGCATCATCGCCTGCAATTCGTCGCAGAGGCGGGACGCGGCGGCATCACCATTGACATAGAGGATGCGGCGCGGCGTTCTGTCTTTTGCGGAGCAGGGCAAGACAGGTTGACCGGCGGCAAGCCCTAACGCCAGTTGCAGGAGCAGGTGGGTTTTGCCTTGGGCTTCATCGCTGAGAAGCAGAGCGACTTCGCGGCGGTGCAGACCAGCGAGCAGTTCGTCGGCTTCGTTGAAGGCGGCGGTAAAAAAAGCCTTGAGCGAGGGATAAAAGCCGTCGGGTTGCGGCGACGGTTCGATGACATCGGCGGCAGGGCAGAGCGCCAGCGCCGGGATTGCGGTAGCCATAAGCAAGTACCTCCTTAGAATCAAATTTACATCGTTAAAGTAACATAAATGTACAAAAAAGAAAAGTCGAAATGGTCAGTTAGAGAGGAAAAGAGCGACATAACCACCCTCTTTGTCCGTTTACTTATCTGCCGTTGATTTGCCTGCAAACCATTTATACAGTGTCGGCAGAATCAATAGCGTTAAAAGTGTTGAGGTAATCAAGCCGCCGATGACCACGGTTGCCAATGGTTTCTGCACTTCTGCTCCTGCTGAGGTGGCAATCGCCATCGGGATAAAGCCCAAGCTCGCTACCAACGCCGTCATTAGCACCGGGCGCAGTCTGGTTTCTGCGCCTTCTTGTATGGCTTCATCCAGCGAGCGCCCTTCATCACGCAGTTTATTGATATAGCTCACCATCACCACCCCGTTTAAGACAGCGACACCAAAGAGCGCAATGAACCCGACTCCGGCAGAGATGGAAAACGGCATTCCGCGAAGTGCGATGGCAAAGACGCCGCCGACAATCGCAAAAGGAATGCCTGTGTAAATGAGCAAGGCGTGTCTGACGTTGCCAAAAGAGGTGAAGAGCAGAACAAAGATGAGAAATAAGGCTAACGGAACAACGATCAATAGTCTTGCTGTTGCTCTTTCTAAGTTTTCAAACTGTCCGCCCCACGTCACATAATAACCAGATGGAATAGTTACCTGTTGACCAAGTTTTTCCTGCGCTTCCTGCACAAAGCTGCTAATGTCGCGCCCTCTGACATTCAACTCAACGCCAATCCGTCGCCGTGTGTCTTCACGGGAAATCTGCGCCGGTCCTTCGACGAGCGCCACGTCTGCAAGCTGTGAGAGGGGGATTCGCGCCCCGTTTGCCGCAGAAACCAGCAGCGATTTTATCGTTTCAACATCAGTGTTGATCTCTTCCTTTAAGCGGACAACCAGATTGAATCGTTGTTCTCCTTCATAAACCAGTCCGGCATTCTTTCCGGCAACGATTGATTCAACCAGATTGTTGACATCCTCTACATTGATGCCATAGCGAGCGAGCGCCGCACGATCCGGCTTGATTTGCAGTTGTGGCAGCCCTGAGACGGCTTCGATTTTGACATCCTCCGCGCCTTTTACGGCGCTCACAATGCGGGAGATTTTCTCTGCCGTATCTTTCAACGTACCCAGATCATCGCCAAAAACTTTTATCGCTACATCGGAGCGAACACCGGAGATAAGCTCTGCAACCCGAAGCTCTATCGGCTGAGAAAAACTGAAAACCGCCGTTGGCACATTGTTCTCTAACGCCTCAGACATTTTCTCGACAAGCTCTTCTCTGGTTGTTGCGCTCTGCCATTCCGACGGTGGTTTTAGCGCGACGTAGAGATCGCTTAAATCAACACTCATTGGGTCAGTAGCGACCTCAGCGCGTCCCGTTTTTGATATAACGGTTGTCACTTCCGGGAAGCTCATTAAGACGCGCTCGGCGTCTGTTGCAATGTTTACCGATTCCGTCAGCGAGATGCTTGGCAACCGTTGAATCTGGATAGCGAGAGAGCCTTCATCAAGGCGCGGGATAAACTCAGAGCCAAGAAACGGGAACATCACGCCGCTAAGAATCACTAACAATGCCGCACCAGCAACCGCTTTTCCTCGATGGCGCGTCACCATCTCCAACGCCGGACGATACCAACGCCTGACATAACGAATGATGAACGATTCACGCTCTGAAACTTTGCCGCGCAGCAAGAACGTCATCGCCGCCGGAATGAAGGTGACGGAAAGAAGCAGCGAGCCGAGAAGCGCAAAAATGACAGTGAGCGCCATCGGCTTAAACATCTTGCCTTCAATACCTGTGAGGCTAAGAATGGGCAGGTAGACAATCATGATGATGGCGATGGCAAAGACCACCGGGCGACCAACTTCCAAACACGCTTCTAAAATGGTTTTCTCAGGACTCTCTTCGTTGCCCTTGCGTTGCGCTTCGGCGCGTCGCCTGACAGCGTTTTCGACCATGACAACTGCGCCATCTACAATTAATCCAAAGTCCAGCGCCCCTAAACTCATCAGGTTGCCGGATACCTTGAAAATCACCATGCAGATTGCCGCAAAGAGCATGGAAAGCGGAATTATGGTTGCCACCAGCAACGCGCCGCGCCAGTTGCCAAGCAGCAAGATCAACACAAAGACAACGAGCGCCGCGCCTTCCAATAGATTCTTCTCTACTGTTTTAATCGTTCTATCCACTAACTCTGTGCGGTCATAGAAAGGGATTAACTCAACGCCTTGCGGCAGTGTTTTCTTTATCTGCTCAACTCTCTCTTTTACACGGTCAACCACAGCACGGGAATTTTCGCCTTTCAGCATCAAGGCGATGCCGGAAACAATCTCACCTTTGCCATCAGCCGAAACTGCGCCTTGTCGCACTGTTGCGCCCTCGACGACTTCGCCAATATCGCGCACGAAAACCGGCGTTCCGTCTTTTCCCGTTTTCACCACGATGCTTGAAATATCTTCCCTTGATTCGACCAGACCGATGCCGCGAAGCAGATATTGCTCAGAACCTTTTTCAATATACGCGCCGCCAACATTGGCGTTATTTCTGGATACCGATTCAAAAACATCTCGCAAAGAAAGCCCAAAGGCTTGCAGCCGCGCCGGATCAACGCGCACCTGATATTGTTTCTCCAAGCCGCCAAAGCTATTGACTTCGGTGACGCCCGCAACGCCGAGCAGTTGTCTGCGGACGCTCCAATCCTGAATCGTTCTAAGCGCCGTTGCATCGTGTTTCGTGGCGTCACTGGCTTTCAGTTCATATTGATAAATTTCACCCAGCCCGGTTGATATGGGTCCCATTTCGGGAGAGCCGATGGACTCAGGAATTTGTTCTCTGGCTTGAGAGAGTCGTTCAAGAACAAGCTGTCGGGCAAAGTAAATATCTATGGCATCGTCAAAGACAATCGTGACCGCAGAAAGCCCAAACTTCGACACCGAACGGATTTCTTCAATACCAGGCAGCCCCGACATTGCCACTTCAACCGGAAAGGTTATCTGCCTTTCAATTTCTAACGGCGCTAAGGAAGGCGCAGCCGTCAAGACCTGCACCTGCACATTCGTTACATCCGGTACGGCATCAATCGGCAGGCGTTGAAAGCTGTATATACCTGCGCCAATCATCAACCCGACCATCAGCAAGACTAAAAGGCGTTGCGAGACCGAGAATGTAATAAGTGCGTTAATCATCAGTGGGCATCCCCCAAGTCGCCTTTCAGCAGTTGCGTTTTCAAGGTAAAGCTGCCTTTAGTGACGACCTTCTCAGCAATTTCCAAACCGCTAATGATTCGCGTATAGCCATTGGCGGTTGCGCCAACCTCCACGTCTTTTGCTTCAAAGCGCCCCGGTTCGTCTGCTTTCGCAACAAAGACAACAACGCGGTCAGCAATTCTTTGAATGGCGCTTTCTGGAATGGCGATTTCATCACTACTTTCAGCGCCTTCATTCAATGCCTCAAAACTTACTTCAACAAACATTCCCGCTTTCAATCGCTCACCTCTATTTTTAACTTCAAGGCGAACGCGAGCCGTGCGGGTTTCTTCGTTCAAAGTTGGAGCAATGTAAGTGATGTGACCGTTGATTTTCGCGAGTGAAGCAGCGCGGATAGTTGCCGGAGCGCCAAGGCGCAGACGGCTTATCTGAGCTTCCGGCACGTTGGCAATGATCCACACCGTAGAAAGATTGGAAATCGTAAACAGCGGTTTTCCCGCTTCAATCCCCGCTCCGGCATTGACGAACCGCTCGGTCACGCTTCCAGAGATTGGAGCCGTGAGAGCAATAAAAGAGGTATTGTGTTCTACCTTTTTATTCTCATCCTGCGGCACGTTTGCGCCAAGTGCGCGAAGGCTGTTTCTGAGGTGCAGAACTTCAACGCGAGAGGTTTCAACTTCGGCTTTTGCCTGTTGCACTTCCCGATTGATGGAAATGTTATTTTGATAATCAAATTCCGCCTTTGCCGATTGATAGACAGCTTCCGCAGCAACTAAATCTTTTCCTGCGCCCGCGCCAATTTCAATCAATTTTTTGGTGCGCCTTAGCGTTGCGTCGGCTTCATCGAGTTTGGCTTTCGCCTGAATGAGGGTAACGCGATTTTCTGCCCGTTGGACACGCTCATAATTTCTTTCGGCAACATCCAAACGAGTTTCCGCTTCGTGAAGTTTGCCATGCATTTCGGCAACTTCGGGGCTGGAGATAAGAGCTAAGACTTGTCCCGCTTTTACGCGATCACCAGGAGCGACATTGACGCGCTCAACGCGACCGCCAATCAGCGGCGTAATCTGTTGCGTCTGTTGTTGGTTTGATTCAACGCTGCCGGTGAAGCGTAGCGTGGTATTCAGAGAATAGTTTGTAACTTCTATCATCTCAATGCCGGCGGCTTGTAGAGATTGCGGCGATAAGGCGACTACCTTTCCAGCGCCTGTTTTATGGTCGTCCTTGTGATACGCTTCGGCGTTTCCTTTTTCGTTCTTTTTACCAGCACTTGACCAAAGAAAGATAAGACCGAAAAGACCAACTGCGAGGAGCAAACCGAGGATGAGTAAGCGTTTTTGTTTGGTTTTGTCTGGAAAATTATCAGGCATAAATCCTCCTTTACTGCTTTGCTACAGGTGAGCCGATGGCAGATTGAATATCCGTCAAGGCGCGGTATCGTTCCGCCAGCGTGTTGATAAATTCGCGCTGCGAATCCAGAAACTTTCGTTGCTCTAGTAAAAGTTCAGAGGCGCTGAAAGCGCCCAGTTCATAGGCTTTTCTTACGGCGATCAGGTTTTGAGTCGAACGTGCAATAACCCCCGTTTCAAAAGTAGCAAGGGCGTTTCGAGCCGCTTCATATTGGGCATAGGCTTGGGCAACTTCGGAACGGATAACCGCTTCAACAAATTCGCGCCGTCGCGCAGCCTGTTGAATCGCCAGTTGTGCCTCTGCCTGTGCGCCCTGATTGCGGTTGAAGAAAGGCAGGCTGATGGAAACGCCAAAGGTTACAAGATTGTCGTTATCGCGGAGAATGCCAACCGGGGTGTTATCAAAAACCGAAGTGTCATAAGAGTACCGGCTAAAGGCTGTGACATCGGGGAGGCTTTGCGCTTTTGCCAGCTTATAACCCGCCTGTGCCGCTTCTTCAACGAGTCTGGCAAATTTCAAATCGGGGCGATGCTGTAAGGCTACAGTTATCGCTTCTTCAACCGAGGTGAACGGCTCAGGAAACAAAGCTGCGAGGTCTTCGCGGAGTTTCAGGCTTTCGTTCGGTGAGATGCCAGCGAGAGTTTTTATTTTCAGGATTGCCGACAGTAAACGACCTTCTAAGAGAACGCGGCGCGATTTGAGCCGGTCAATTTCAACGCGAAAAAGATTGACTTCGAGCGGCGAGGAATCGCCTTCATTAACGCGAGCTTCGATAACCCGCACCGCTTGAGTATCAATAGAATTTAGATTTTCCGTGATTTGTAGCTCACGAATGAGCGCCAGAGCATCCGCGTAGGCAGTGCGAATTTCTTTAATCAAAAGTCTCTCGCGTTCTGCTATGGCGGCTTCGGCTACGGCAATTTCAGCTCGCGCCAAATCAATGCGTTTTTGCCGTTTGCCGCCAATTTCCAAGGGCAGCGAAAAACTTATACTCGTTTCTTTCTCCCCCTTTGAGCCGGTAAATCTTCCGGTTGTTTGCTCAAAATCTATTGAGGGATTCGGTCTAAGGCTTGCTTGTGTAAGCCGTGCGCGAAAGCGGTCTATATCAAGCCGCGCCGCTTGCAATTCAGCGTTGGCGCTGAGAGCGCGGCGCACGAGATCGGTTGATGAAATCCCTTGTTCTGTATCCAGATAGCGCGAAACGGTTGGCGTAACGGCTAGCAGGTCAAGGGAGGCAAGCAACTTTATTTTTTCAATTTTGGGCGTTGCCTCATTCTCAGAGTCTTTCAAAGCGATTTGCTGTGCTGTCGTTTGATAAGCAAGGCTAAAGACAGCTAACAGTAACAGCGCAAAAAAGCGCATTCCCTTATGCAACATTCGTTTATGCCCTTTCTCAGTAAAGAGTCTTTAGCTGTTCGCACAGCCAGGCGAACAGGCAGAACAAGACTCAATTGCGAACGGTAAATCAATTGAGAGTGTAAGATAAGGTGCGGAGAGATCAGGCAGAACGCGGCGGGCGAAAAGTATCTGGTGAGGGTGAAGTCGGCAGAGCGCAATTGCTCGGCGGGGTCGGCGGCAGATGTTCCATCACCGATTCGGTTAGAAACATCGGCGAGGGCAGAATATGAGCGCAGCAACAGAAACATTCCAGACAATGGGAATGCTCGTCCGGCGTTGAGTGAGAAGATTCCGCAATGCCGGCGCGGATGTCGTTATCTAGCGTCATCGGCTGCGATGACGAAACGGATGCCGAGACACAAAATTCATTCAACTCGCTCAATTCGTCAACGCAGGGTTCGCCTAGCGCGGCTTCTGACAGCGCGAAGGCGAACAACAGCAGGACGACAACTTGATGCAAACTCTTGTGTCTCATGACTCTCGAAAAAAGAGCATAGCGAAATGACAAAGCCATTTGCAACAACAAGCGGCTATTGCTCTGCATTTTATTGCTGAGAAGCAGGGCGACTTCGCCATGATGAAGTCCGGCAAGCAACTCGTCGGCTTCACCAAATTCAGCGGCAAAGTAGGCGTTGAGGCAAGAATAAACGCCGGACAACTTGGGCGGTAGTTCGATAGGGTTAGCAAAAGGCGCATCAGGAACGCGCTGGACGGCAGGGGACTCAATGTCGGGTTTCGTGTTGTTTCTGTTGGGCGGACGACGTAAGGTACGCTTTATCCTTTGCCTTTTCCGAGTGAGCGTGAGCGAACGAGGCGATTTTTTACCACAGAGGACACCGAGGCATCACAGAGTAACACAGAGGACGTAAGCCTTATTTTGGAGTGCGGCGACTTGTCGCCGCTTTTGCCTTACCCGCCCTAGCGAACCCGTTTTTAGATGAAAAGTGAGCAGCAACAAACGCAGTATGCTTAATGCTTCTGCTATCAATCCCATAGCGGTAACTTGTTACCGCACTCCAAAATGAAAGGCTCTGCATAGAACTAAACAATCATCCGGAAAGCCTGCTCGTTCCGCTATACGTTGCTGCCACCCCTGGCTATTTTCATAGACTTTAATAAGGCGGCTCTGCCGGACCATCGTAACCGCACATCCCGAGGCGGGGCGAATTGACAATTGGGAAAGGTTCGCCGTAGTCATCATGCGGGTGCGTCTCCGCGTGTTGGTCGCAGAGCATTCCCGAAGCATCATCTTCAGATATACATTCCTGACACAACCGAGTTGCTTGTTCATCGCATTCCATACACTTCGTTTCCGGCAACAAATTACGCGCCATCAATGCCATCGGGCGTGAGGTAGTCGGTTTGCCTTCGCGTATCGCTGCCAGCTTAATCAGGGTTTCCGATGAAGTGCCGAAATCGTAAATATGTGTGAGCATGACACCGGGCGCGAAGACCTCCTGAATGCGACGTTTCATGGCAATCTCGTCGCCCCATTTAACGATTGAAAACTGGCTCAGATGCCCGCAACATTCCAGCCAGATAGCCCGCAAATAGTCATCCAAATCCTGCAACCGGGCGCTGCCCCGCGCTTCCAGATCGAGCCAGTAATTGCTGTCGTAAGCATCCTGAACGCGCAGATGATAGAGTGTTTCGCTTGCCGTTGTTCCTCGTTCGGCTTTGGCGATTACGTCCCGACGTTGTGAACAGACCGGCAGATGTTTGCTGACGCCGCTTTTTGCCATCGTCGCTTTGCAATAGAAACATTCGCCTTGGGATTGTTTTTTACGAGGCATAAGCATCTCCTTTCCGCTTATTTGTCTGGTATTATCGCTCTATTCTGCTACTGCACAAAGCGGCAAGTCGCTAATCAGATGAGAGGAAGCTATTCAGGGGATATAGTAGGGATCATCCTTGATGGCTCGCAAGCATTTCTCAATGGTCAAATCCTGTTCCAACTCTATCCATTCTCCCGTATGCCGCATATAAGACAAGCTGAATCTTTGATTGCCGACATACTCCATACGGGCAAAGCGAATTTCAAACGATGGCGCTAAGGCTCGCGGATCGGGACAGGCATAGCGGGCGCAAAAATAGAAATAGCTTCTGAACCATTTGCCATAGAGGTCATCAACGTAATTCCACAGATAATCTTTGGGCGGTTCTTTGATGTGAATTGGCTTCAATTCTTGGATCAATGCTTCAGCCTGCGCTGTCACCTCAGCTTTTAGGTCATCCGGGACTTTCGGTTTCGGCGGTTTCGGCGGTGAGAAGACCCACATTTTCGGCGGCTTTTTTGGTCGTTTTGCCATTTCGGATTAGGTTCTTCGTGTTGATTGTGAGATTGCTTGCTGATGCTTGCCTTAACTTGATGGCAAACTTTGAACCCGTTTCAGCCGCCTACCTTTTGACAAGGGCGCTGCTTTCCAAATACAAAGCCGACATCAGCGCCGTTCCCTAATAATCATCTCCGAAAGCGGCTCCCCAAACTTAACGGGGGAGAAAAGGTCGTCTTCGTCCGTTTCATCTCGCGCCGGAATACTGCTGATAATGCCTTGCGCCAGAAGATATTGTTCAAACTCGTCCTCGCGGCGTTCAATCGCTTCATTCGTCAGCACAGCTTGTTCCTTTTCGCGCAGCTAATTGGTCAATTGATTGGCAACTTCCCGTGCCTCGCTTAAAGGCAACTTTTGAATTTCGTTTAGAACTTCTGTCGGTGTCATCTTCGTTTCTCCTTACGCCGAACCACATTTTATAACGAAGCGCGAAAACAAGCCAAAGCCGAATAGCAGAAGCGGACTAACGCCCGCGTTCAGGCGGCGCGTTGAATCGAAATAATTGAGCCGGAGCAGGTCATGTGAAACGCAAGTACCGCGCTCGCCTGCAACGCACGGTTAGGCGTCTGCCTGTGCTTGCGAACCTTCCTCTCGCGCTCTAGGCTTTTGTGCAAACACCTCATATCTGTCTTGCGCTACAGATATGTTTTAAGCAACTGTGGAACTCAAGGACTTGTGCTGCCCACTCCACGGCGCAAGGCAGTCGCCATTGATTCCTTTCAAGTCAGGTCATCTCTCAGCTTTTCGCCGTTGGTTCATTGCCAGTTATTCTGCGAAGCATTTGTTCAACGTTATTGAGATTACGGATAAGGCAATAAATTTAAGCCTGTAATGAAACGAAAGTCCCTTTGATTCTTGGTTATAATCGCTTCTTTATGAACCAATGCAGTGGCAGCAATTAGTCCGTCAGCAATCCATAAACCATGGCTCAGAAAGTATTGTTGCAACAGATCAACAGCACAGTTGGAAATCTGGTCGGTAATTTTGAGAACTTGGAAACGATGCAGAAACTTTTCAAGGTCTTGCAGTTCCTTTTTGTTTCGACAGCCAACAATCAATTCCATCTGTGTCACTGCACTGACGGCCAGAGGTGAAATTTTCTCAAGCTGCAATAAACAATCAGCAGCATCGCTGTCGCCACGCGCTACGTCAATCAAAATATCCGTATCAACAATGGTGAAAACCATTTATTTGCCCCAATGTTTTTCGCGGATGTTACGAACCCAAGCGGCGCTGTCCTGCATATCTTCGCGGTCACGCCACATTCCAACGAACGCTTCGGTTTTTAAATCAGAGATGGGAGCATTTTTCGGTTGCGAGTTTTTGTAACGCTCTCGCAGAAAGGAGATAAAATCTTCAATCTGGCGTTGCGCTTCAAGCGGCAGAGAATTGATTTCTCGTAAAATTTCTTCGTTTGTCATTGCATGCCTCCAGTTTCATTTTCAACTTTTGAATATCGTTTAGAACTTCTGTCGGTGTCATCTTTGTTTCTCCTTACGCCGAACCACATTTTATAACGAAGCGCGAAAACAAGCCAAAGCCGAATAGAAGAAGCGGACTAACGCCCCGATTGACCGGGCGGCGGAGCGGTATTGGCTGATTCATGCGAAACTCGCTCCCGCCGCTCCGGTCGAATCGTTTGTTAGACCCCGTCCCCCTTACGGAATTCATATCTGTACCTACGCTCAGGTATCTCAGACACCCGCTTTGCGGCCAGCGTGTCATACAAACCGAAGCTGACCCGCTTCTTAGCTAGTTCTTCATCATCAGCAAACTTAATCGTGTAAGAGTCTACTCGCCTCTTATACGGTATCTTTATCACGGCTTCAAATGGCTCCGCCCATTCGTCGCCAGGGTCCTGTGCTATGGCCCAGACCATACTGCCATACACTGTGATCTTATCCTCACGCTTATGTAATTGGGCATCCGTCAGCCCATCCAGCCATCGTAGCTTATGTGGCCAAGTAGAGCCGAGCTGTAAGTAATCTGATAGAAGCCAAGTCAATGCCGAGCAGATATTCTGACTGCTTTCGGTTTCGGCAATAAGGTCTCCGGTACGTGAGGACTCAGCAAAGAGGCGTATTTGTTTAGCCAGCCAGCGTTCTGCTTTGCGTATACTATTCTTGGTCTTTTTGCGCTTCATTTGATGATTGTTACCGCAAGGGGTCTAACTACTGGATAAGCGGAACACTTCCAGATAACACCCAAATTGTCGTATTATCTGGAAGCGCCAATTCCTGATAATACCGCTTTATCAAGATGGCTCAGTGTAACGCTGTATCGCAACATTGTCCATACGCTTTTTTGATGAAGGAGAACCCGAATTCCACAACCTATATTTCTCAAGCGAGTGCGTCAGGCTGCGAGGCTTCGACCTCTCAGCTATTAGGTTAAATTATAGCCCAAGCGGAGCGTCGGATGGGCGAGAAGCAGATATTCGTGAATATCTACAGGGTGTGTACCGCCGTTGATTTTGTGTTTGATGAGGTCGGCAAGATGCGCCAGCAAGCGTCCGTTTTCATCTATATCGGCATCCACTACTGTCACTTCGTTGCCCGCTAAATCTTTTGTCGGTGCGATGGTCAACTGGATATTGGCATGGTCTACATCGGTCTTAATGCTGAACATCCTGGATTTCAAAACCTTGAAGCCTTCCGGCACAGCCGCCTGAATACCCTCGAAATGGTTTTCCGCCGGGGTGTGCTTGTAGTCCGGGAACTGGCTTATCGCATCTTTAATGGTGCGGATAATCTGTGCCATTTTCGGGTCGGCAAAAGCGATGAAGCGTTCGCGGTCAAGCAGAAGAATCTGTTTGACAAAGGAAAACCATGAATCGTCTTCGCTAATCGGTTCTATGGTCAGGGTCAGCGCGGCGTACAAATTGAGCAATGCCATCTTCGCCAGAATCGCTTTCTGATTCGTCACATTGTCATAGGTATCTCTGACGAATGTAGCAAGGGTTATGCTCGTTTTAACCTTGATGTCCGGCGACGCTTCCAAAACATCCTTTAAGGGCAAAAAGTCATTACTCAGTTGATTCCAGGTGACGAATTGCGGCGTCCATTTATCGGGTGAGCGCAAAACGACAGGATTGCGGCGCGTCACTTTGCCATCCGTCAAGGTGAATAGTCCGGTATTGCCGCGCCGAAATCTCGATGGCGAGGTTTCGCAAAAGAGGTTTTTTTCTTGCGGAAATGCCGGAAGCGCAAAGCGTCGAACGGGTGGAAAGCTAACCTCAACAGGCAAAGCGATTTGCGTATTATCAGCAGAGCGAAAGAAACGCACTCTGGTATTGGCGTCATGGGCAGGCTGGTCTACGACATCACGCAAATCAATCTCTAAAAATCCTTCATTTGCCATAACTCCTCCTGACCTCAAGCTAAATCAGACCGCTGGAGACTGGCACACAATAGGAAGGAAGTAGCATAGACTTCAGTCTGTGACCGTGCCGAACCACACAGGCTAAAGCCTATGCTACCTAGCGCCATTTTTGTCCGGTTCGATTTAGTACGCTTTCCTGAAAATCATCACCTGATTCAAGCCATCGGCGAATCGAATGCCAGCGTCACGAGCGGCGTATTTTCATGCTTGCCGGTTATTGTTACCTGCACCGTTGCGCCGCCATTGTCAGTAATGCTGATGAGACCATATTGCCCCCGATGAGTAGCAAAAGTTCCGTGACTGTAGGGCTGACCTTTAATGCTGTTGGAACGGTCAAGCGGCGAGGCGCAGAAGGTCGGGAAGCCGCCTGCGCCAGTCGCGCCGCGATTATTCGAGCCGTCATCCAGAGCAATCATGTGCGAATCGGCACAGAGCATAAGCAGATTGCGAATGCCATTGTTATGAATAAAATCGCCAATCTCAGCACGTTCCGTTGCGTAACTGAACCACGGGTCGCTGTCTTCGCCGTCTACGTCCGGGTTGCCAATCCAGGGAACCGAACTTACCCAGACCTGCAAGCGAAATTGCTCTTTGCCCTCAAACAGAGTCTCTTTTAACCATTGTTTCTGGTGTGCGCCGAGAATCGTTTTGGCGGCGCTGTCGGCTGCTGTGCGGTCACTACGCTCCGAGCGCGTATCGGTGATGATGAAGCGAACGCGCCCAACGGTGAACGGCTCCTGATAAATCGCAACGTCATGTTCCCCATCAACGCCCCCAGCTTCAACCAAAGGATAGTGCGGCACACAGCGTTGATAAGCCAGACGCGCCGCCCTGCGACCCGTCGAGCGGGAATCACTGGCATTGCCACAATAGTCATGGTCATCCCACGTATACGCTAACGGCACATTGCGATAGAGAAGCGCCTGCCGCTCGGCTTCCAGGACTTGCCGATACTCATCTACATGATCAGCAACCGTGCTGCTATTGCTATCGCCATAATGCAAATCGCCAAGGTGAATGAAGAACAACGGGTCTTCATCATGAATCATCTCGAAGACACGATGATTGGAATAGCTGCTGAAGAGTTGCCCGCCTTTGGCATCCCCGGCGCAAGCGAAGGTGAAGGATGCCGGACTGCCTTCGGTTGGGAAGGTGCGAAAACGTCCCTGCCGGGAAGTAACGGGCGAGCCGTTGATTTGTAGCGCGTAGTGGAATTGTTGATTGGCTGACAACGCATTGAGCTTGAAGGTTACGACCGTCATTTCCGGCGCAACACTCATACGGGTTGGCTGGTGTTGCGTCGGATTGCTGAGATTGCTGTTGCGACTGACCACCAGTTGCGGGCTGACGCCGGGGGCGACTGCCGCTTTAATCGTTGCTTGAGTCGAAGTTACGGCTCCAATCCAGGGTCCGAAGATAATTTCATCTGCCATTAGAAAATCCTCCCTTTCAATGAGATAGCGCACCAATAGAATTTATGTAGCAGGGCGTAACGGTTCAGGGTTCTGCCTGATGATCTTCTTCAACAGCTATGGTTCAACACACCTACAGCGCAAAGAGTGGCCGGTTATTGCCTCAAAGACCATCAGGTATAGCGATAAATCTCTCTTGGTTGTACGTCACTGCCAAAAATTAGTTTAGTAGATCACTTACCCTGCAAAGATCAGGTTTTCCGGTGGCTCAGTCATATTCACAACATTGCCATTGACTTCTACTACGGTGTCGAAATGGGTGAAGTGCGTGGTTGAGATGATCGTTACACCTTCGGCGCGGTTCGCCAAAAACTCTTTGAAGCCAACAACTGAGCCGCCGTTTTCGAGATACTCTGCCAACCGCCGAAAGAGTTTTGGCAGGATGACGTGTTGCTCTGTAATGGACTGAATTCCGCTTACGGCAAACCCGCTGTTGGTTACGTCCTCTGCCCAAATTTCGCGGTTAGCCTGTCGGGCAATAGCGGCGGCAGCAGTCAAGGCATCACGTAAATCAGGAAATAATCCTTGATAATAGGTCGGATAAGCTAATCCGGCTTCAAGTAGTTGGGCATTGACGCTTTGCCGCACTCTCGCCGCCGTAAGGAAGATTGCCGAGCCATCCGCTTCCGGTGGCGCTCCAGCATAGACAAATGAGACGGGTCGCCGATTGCCCTCTACTGCCCGACTGATAATGTAGCCTGCCGTGCCATCATTAGCTGCCGTGATTCTCGTTCTCAGGACATCCCACTGCACTCCGGTTATATTCAGGTTGAGCAGTAAAAAGTCCAATGCTTTTGTAGCCAAGTCAAGCGGCTGGTGCAGATTGCCGAAATGAGTCTCCAACGTATCAATCGCTTCCAGTCGCAGTTGCGTGTGTCGTCGGGCATTCAGGTTCGGTGGCGGACCGGATAATAAATCCCAGTTCGCTTCATTATCCGCTTTGAAGCGGATGGAGTCGCCGTCGGGCGAATAACCAACAACATGAAAAGTTCCTCGAATAACATGAAATGACATATTGGGTTCTCCTTACATGGATAAACTCTTGACGCTTTGTTTTGCGATACGTCTCATCAGTATATGAGGTTTTGATGAAAAACATTACCGATTTTTTTGCAGATTTTCCGTACTTCGTTGCCGTGCCTCGTTTCTGCATCACTGCCATTTTTGCTTCGGCGCGAGTTTCCCCACTGGGAGCGCGGACGTCCACGTCCGCATGGACTCGGCTGGCAACTCTTTAGCCGCCTACCGAGATTCGCCCTTTCAAGCCATGCGGACGTGGACGTCCGCGCTCCCAGTAGCAAGCCCTCCCCTTTCTGCAACGGCTTCTGCATGGCTGCCATTTTTCCTCTCTATATCTGCGCGTTTTTTCGGTAAACGCTTTAGAATCAGTAGTACCAAGCTACTTTCGTTGCCTCTGCACCCTTGATTGCATCGCTGCCATTTTCATTTTTGTAGTGGCGCTTTTTTATCGTAACGACAACGCATTTGACAACTCCTCATCCGTTCACTCGTGCATCCCTATGTACCTCGTTTGCCTTTGCCCACACCAATACCTTGCCGCCATCCGGTTGAGCGGTTCGCCTCGCCCCCCTTTGGCAACGACAGCGATTCCCGATCAATTTACTAAGTAGTCATAATAGTACCAAGTTGACATAGTGTGTCAAGAAGAAAATGAGGAAGAGGCAGGGTGCGGGTGACGGCTTATATATTTATAGATGCTGTAAATCACAGATTTCTGAATTTATCGGTGGCTTCGATAAGGGCGCTGGTGATGCCTTTTTCAAAGGCGGAATGTCCGGCGTCAGGCACAATCACCAATTCGCTTTCGGGAAAGGCTTGATGCAATGCCCAGGCGCTCATCATCGGGCAGACCATATCATAGCGCCCCTGCACAATCACTGTCGGAATATGGCGAATCCTGCCGATATTTTCCAATAAATAATCTTCCCTATCGAAGAAGCAGTTGTGCAAAAAGTAATGGCATTCGATTCGCGCCAATGCTACTGCCTTGTCTGGTGAGCCGAAAGTCTCTATGAGGTTTTTATCGGGAAAAAGTTTTGAGGCGCTGCCTTCCCAGATGCTCCACGCCCGCGCCGCCGCAAAGCGCACCGCTTCATCGTCGCTGGTTAGTCGTTTATAATATGCCTGTATCATATCGCCGCGCTCTGCTTCTGGAATCAGGCTGACATAATCTTCCCAAAAATCGGCAAAGACGGCATCTGCGCCTCGTTGATAGAACCAGTCAATTTCCGGTTTCCGCACCAGAAAGATGCCGCGCAACACTAATGCTTTTACTCGTTCGGGATGAGTTTCCGCATAAGCAAGCGCCAATGTGCTGCCCCACGAACCGCCAAAGACTACCCAACGGTCAATGCCTAAATGTTCGCGCAGTTGTTCAATGTCAGCGACCAAATCCCATGTGGTGTTCTCTTGCAATTCAGCATACGGCGTACTTCTGCCACTGCCGCGCTGGTCGAAGATAATGATTCGATAAATCGCCGGGTCGAAGAAGCCGCGATATTCCGGTACTGTGCCGCCGCCAGGTCCGCCGTGCAAAAAGACGACTGGCTTGCCTCGCGGATTGCCGCTCTGTTCATAGTAAAGCGTATGCAGGGGAGATACCGGCAGCATCCCCTCGTCGTATGGCTCTGTAAAATTGTACATCGTTCTCATGTTCTCTAATCCTGATTCCTTAGCCGCCAATGTGAATTGAGGGGCGGCGGTGTGGATTGTGTTCGGCGCGGCGCAAGACTTCGCGGGTAACGGGCGCAGTGTCGCCCTCGCCGAAGAAGATATAATTGATAACATATTTCAACGGATTGCCTTCGCTCCAACCAAAATAGGCGTGCGGGATGGTGTTGGTTTCATCGCGCAAATGCAGCAAAAAGGCGGCTATGGCATTCGGCACGGCGGGGCTTTTGGTTCGCAGTATTTTATGCGGTCCGACGGTGACGCCGCGTACTTTCAGGACTTCGGTAAAATCAGAAGCATCGCCCGGACGCACTTCAAAGAAGACCACAGGGTCTTCTTCGGGAATGTGATTGTCTTCACGCGCTTCTTTCTCTTTGTAAAAGTATTCGCGTTCATTGCCTTTGTCGCGGCGATTGGGAACAATGCGAATCTCGCCACTCTTGACCAATTCGCTGATGAATTCCTTTGCTTTGCTATCAAGTTCGATACGCTCAACCCGCAATTCCGTTGACCGTTGCGCCCGCGAGATGAATGAGGTAATGACAATCGCGGCGATGAAAAAGAAAGCAATCTTTAAGCCATCGGTGCGCTCGATGATATTCAAGATGGTAGTGTAAGCAAAGACCAGAGTGATTAAGGCGAAAGCGTACTTTGCGCCGCCCTCTTTCCATACCATCATGGTCACGGCAATTGCCGCCGAAGTCATTAGCACTAAAACGCCGGTTGCATACGCGCCGCCCTGTGCGTCTACGTTCGCCTGAAAAATTATGGTCACGGCAAAGGCAATTGAGATCAGCACCAGAACCAACGGGCGGGTTGCTCGTGTCCACGCCGGAGCCATGCCATAACGCGGCAAATAACGCGGAATCAGATTCAATAAGCCCGCCATAGCCGAGGCTCCGGCAAACCACAAAATTGAAATGGTGCTGACATCGTAGATAGTGCCGAAGAGATCGCCGAGATATTCATGAGCAATGTACGAGAGCGCCCGTCCATTGGCTTCGCCGCCGGTAGCAAATTTCTCTGCTGGAATCAGCGTTGTGGTGATAAAGCTGCTGGCAATCAGCATGACGCTCATAATCAACGCCGCCGTCAGCAGTAGTTTTTTGGCATTTCTGATTCTGCCACGCGGATGCTGTTCGGTATCGGAAGCGTCGCCTTTGACCAGTGGCATCACTGCCACGCCGGTTTCAAATCCTGATAAGCCAAGCGCCAGTTTCGGAAAGACCAGCAATGCCGCGCCAACCATCAGAAGCGGATTGCCATGACTGGTAAAGAGCGCCTCTTTCCACGCCGGCAATCTTTCCGGGTGGGTTGTCAGTTCGTAGAAGCCGACAATGACGACAATAACATTCAACAGCAGATAGATGACAACGAGAAAGACCGCAATGCCAATGGCTTCCTTGAAGCCTTTGAGAAAGACTGCGCCGAGCAGCCCAATCAGAATCAGCGTAATATAAACCGGATGATGCATCCAGTGTGGCACAAAAGGATTTTCGACGACGTGCGCGGTGGCGTCAGCCGCCGATAAGGTGATGGTAATAATGAAGTCGGTTGCCGCAAAACCCAAGAGGATTAAAACCAGCCCTTTGCTGTACCAACGACTCAAGACTTTTTCCAGCATCGAAACCGAGCCTTCGCCGTGCGGGCTGGCTTCGGCAACCCGGCGGTAAATCGGTAATGCTCCAAAGAGAGTGAGTAAAACCAGAACTAAGGTAGCAACGGGTGATAACGCGCCAGCCGCCAGAAAAGCGATGCCGGGTTGATAGCCAAGCGTCGAAAAGTAATCAACGCCGGTCAGACACATCACTTGAAACCAGTTGTGTGTATGATGAGGATGTTCGACAGCGGGCGCTTCCAATTTTTTCTTATTCGGAAGATAGCCTTCCAACAGCCAGCGTTTGAATGCGCCCGGTTCTTTTGTTCTTGTCTTCTTTGCTAGCTCTGCCATATCTTTATCCTTATCAAATCTGTCTTGCGCTGCCTTGATAAATAAATCCGATTACTGCCAGAACAATCCAGCCCAGGCTAACGAAAATGGCTGCGCCGCCGAGTGCCATGCCGAGGATGGCGCGGCTGCGTGTCGGTTGCCAGTCCGGGTCGCCTTTACCTTCTTTCGATAGCGTACCAAGAATTTCAGAGCCTTTATAAATGATGCCGATGCCTAAAACTATTGGCGCAAGCATGGTCAAAATTCCTAGTCCTAATAGGCTCGCCAGTCCCAGTCCAACAATCGTGCCGCCAAGGGCGCGATAGTACATTGAACTGCCAAAACCAATCACCGCCAGCCCAACGCCGATTGTCACCCCACCGCCCAGAAATATGAGAATCGAACCGACGAGAGCGACAATGCCGAAGGTGCGGACGAATTGTGCATCATTGACGGCATCGGTATAGGTTGGCGAGGTGTAATAGTTGCCAGAGGCGGATGGCAACGGATTGTTTAGATTGAAACTCATTGCTCATTCCTTTCGATAAGGGATTCCATAATAGCAATCTTCTCTTTTGTCGTACCGGTAGACGGAATTGGTATGAGGGGAAGCGTTGCGCCGTAAGCATATACTTGATCCAGCTTTGCTTTGCATTCATCCAGAGAACCATAAATGGCTATGGCATCAATCATTCGGTCTGTAACGGCGTTGATTGCCTCTTTCCGGTGATTTGCCTGCCAGAGCCGATGTATCATAGCGGCTTCTTCGGCAAATCCCAAACGGCTCAGGGAATCGCGGTAGAAAACGCCCATGCCGCCGATGTAATACGCTAGTGGCAGCCGTGCTGCTCGTCGCGCCTTTGCCACATCGTCGCTGATAATTGTATTGATAAATGGCGCAATAGAGATTTGGTTGACATCACGGTTGGCAATGACTGCACCGGCGGCAATCTGCGCCATGCCGACAGTCAATTTTTCCAGAACCCAATGCGTCGGCAGCCAGCCATCAGCCAGTTCACCAATCAATCGCAAACTCTTCGGCGTCAGTCCTGCTACATAAATCGGTATCTCTGAACGTAACGGCTTGAAAGCGAGTTTGAAGCGCGACAATTTGAAGCGCTCACCGTCAAAATCAACTGCTTCACCCGCCAGCAACAGGCGAATGATTTGTATTGTCTCTTTCAATCGGGTGAGCGGCTTGTCGAATGTCACACCATGAAAATCCTCTATAACCCGCGCCCCGCTCGTTCCCAAGCCAAGACGAAAGCGCCCGCCCGATAGTTCGTCCAAAGTTGCCGCGCTCATTGCCAACAGCGCCGGACTGCGGGAAAAGATATTGACGATGCCGGTGCAGAGGTGAATTTGTTTGGTGTGAATTGCAAGCTCCGTCAGCAGCGTAAAAGCCTCGCGCTCCCATGCTTCAGGTATCCAGATGGAATCGTACCCGCAAGCATCAGCGGCTTTGACGCAGTCAAGCAAGTCGCTTCTATCAAAACCGCTTTTATCAAAACCGGGAAGCCGCGCCAGATAGAGTCCGAGTCGTCGTGTTGCGCTTGCCATCTCACGCACATTAAACAAAAAGGTATTACGGCGTAAAGTCTGTTCAGGGCAAATTGTCGAACTTATTATTTCCTGATGATTGCTGCGGCGTTTCACAGCAAATCAATTGCGCTGCTATGCCGATTCGTATTTCTTTCTTCAACTCTTCTTGACGCTGCCGCATTTGGTTGCTATACATTTAGGCGTTAGGAATAACTCCAGAGCTTATGCCTCAAACGATGTGTCCAATGTGTTGCATCTGTTGTTGTACGCTGAACGGCGTACAGGGCGAAGCCTATGATGGAGATACCTAATAGCAGGTTCTGAATAAACTCTGAGCAAAAACTCAGACGGATTTTTAAGAAAACCCATCATCGGCTGGAAGCCGATGATGGGTTTTTCGTTTTTGCGCTTGCTTCAAAACGGATGCAGATGAGCGACACACAGCAGAGTATCGGCAAAGTTTATTTGATTGGCGCGGGCCCGGGCGATCCGAAGCTGCTTACCCTTAAAGCCGCCGAAGCCATCGCCGCCAGTGATGTCGTGGTTTATGACTATCTGGTAAATCCCGAAATCCTCGCGCACGCGCGGCGCGGCGTGGAATTGATTTATGCCGGTAAACGCGCTGGCGAGACTTCCATTTTACAGAGTGAAATTAACCGGATTCTGATTGACCACGCCCGACAAGGGCAGGTTGTCGCCCGCCTCAAAGGCGGCGATCCATTCATCTTCGGACGCGGCGGCGAAGAAGCAGAAGCTCTGGTCGAAGCCGGAATCGCGTGGGAAGTTGTGCCGGGCATTTCATCGGGCATTGCGGCGGCGGCTTATGCGGGCATTCCTTTGACACATCGTAATTACTCTTCCAGTGTCGCTTTCCTGACCGGACATAATAAACCGCACCGGCAATTCGATTGGCGCTCTGCCGCGCACCTCGCCGAGACGCTGGTTATTTTCATGTGCGCCGAGACTATCGCGGAGATTGCCCGCGCTCTGCTTGACGCAGGACGGCGTTCTTCAACTCCCATTGCCATCATTCGTTGGGGAACTTACGAAGACCAGCAGGTTTTTACGGCAACGCTCGAAGAGATAGCTGACGACGGGCTTGACCTCGTAAGCCTCGGCATTACATCGCCCGCCATTGCCATTATCGGCGAGGTTGTTTCTCTGAAAGACAAACTGCGCTGGTTCAAGCATCAAGCGTTTGAACTTGGCGCATTGACCGCTTTGAGCATTTGACAGGAGACCTTTTTATGTTACAAACAGAAGACCTGCAACTCGTCCCCCGCACCGCAATGCGGTTCGGACGCGAACAGCTTGATAAGGCAGCGCAACGTCTGGAAAATTCTTCTCCGCAACAGATTATTGAGTGGGCGTTCAATGAATTCCCCGGTGAAATCACGATTGCCACAGGCTTCGGTGTTGCCGGGGCGGCGCTGATTGACCTGGCGGCAAAGGTCAAGCCGCAACTTAACGTCTTCTTTCTCGATACCGATTTCCTCTTCCCGCAAACCTACGCGCTGCGCCGTCGTCTGGAACAACGCTACGGCATCGAGATTCGCGCTTTCAAGTCGGAACTTACTCCCGAAATGCAGGAACAGAATTATGGCGCAGCCCTCTGGTCGCGTGACCCTGATTTGTGCTGCCAACTCAGAAAACTGGAACCCCTGAAAGAAGCATTGCACGGTTATCAGGCATGGATGACAGCCATCCGCCGCGAACAAACTTCTGCACGGGCAAAGGCTCGCGTCGTTGAATGGGACGAGCGCCGCAGTTTGGTAAAGGTTAATCCGCTTGTCCGGTGGAGCAAGGGCGATTTGTGGCATTACGTTTTAGAAAATGATGTGCCGTATAACCCGCTGCACAATGAAGGGTATTTGAGCATCGGCTGCACCCATTGCACGCGAGCCGTGCAGACCGGCGAAGACGAACGCGCCGGACGATGGGCTGGATTTACGAAGACCGAATGTGGTCTCCACCTTTGAGAATTCATCAGGCTGCATGAGCAGCCGTAGTTTGTCCCGAAAATCATTGACTATAGCTACAGGAGGTTAATTACAAGATGAAAAAACAAGGAACGGTAATCTGGTTGACAGGGCTTTCAGGAGCCGGAAAGACAACTCTCGCCCGCCGTTTAGCTGCACGGCTCAAAGGCTCAGGTCTATTGGTTGAAACCCTTGACGGCGACGAAGTGCGCGAGAGCCTGAGTCGCGGGCTGGGCTTTTCAAAAGAAGACCGCGACATCAATGTGCATCGCATCGGCTTTGTGGCGCGGCTGCTGGCACGCAATGGCGTAACCGTTCTGGTTCCCGCTATCTCTCCCTATCGAAAAACCCGCAAAGAGGTGCGGCAGCTGGTTGAATATGACAACTCTCGATTTATCGAGGTCTTCATTCGTTGTGATTTGCAGACCTTGATTGAACGCGATGTAAAAGGGCTGTACAAAAAAGCGATTGCCGGCGAAGTCCAGAATTTCACCGGCATCAGCGACCCCTATGAAGAGCCTCTGGAACCGGAAATCATCGTTGATACAGTTGCCGAATCGGTGCAGCAAAGCGAAGAGCGAATCGTCAAAGGCTTGCTGCAATCGGGCTTTTTCGACACCCACTGGGCGCATCACGACGATTTATCTTTTGTTGATTCGGCAGCGACTCAATGAGAGGACATATTTTTTTCATGCACTTTGCAATGTAGCCGAAAAGGTAATGCAGCAAACGCAAACTATAAGGAGAACACGCAATGATTCCGATGGAAGAGATAAAGCAGCGGAAAGACGGGCTGGATGTGCTGGCGGATATTTATCGCTACGCACAGACCGGCTTTCAATCCATTACGCCGGACGATGAAGCCTTACTGCGCTGGTACGGCATCTACACGCAGCGACCTGCGGAAGACGGTTTCTTCATGGTGCGTTTGCGAATACCCGGCGGCAACCTCAACCCCGCGCAACTGCGTATGATTGCGGAACTCTCAGACCAGCATGGGCGCGGGCTGGCAGACATCACGGTGCGGCAAAATATCCAGTTTCATTGGGTGAGAGTGGAAAGTCTGCCGGTGATTCTTGACCGTTTGCGTGAGGTCGGTTTATCCACAACCGAAGCCTGCGGCGATTGCGTCCGCAATATCATTAGTTGTCCGGCGTCGGGCGTGGCTCATGATGAACTTTACGACACCACGCCACTCATCAAACAGGTCAACGATTTCTTTGTAAATAACCGGGAGTTCTCCAATCTGCCGCGCAAATTCAAAATCGCCATCACCGGTTGTGCATTGCGCTGTGTCTATCCCGAAATTAACGATATTGGCATCTTCGCTGTGCGTGACGAAGAAGGCAAGGTTGCCTTTCGCGCCCGCGTCGGCGGCGGGCTGTCAACGACGCCGCGCTTTTCTAAAGACCTTGGCGTTCTCGTTGAACCGGAAGAAGTGGTTGAATTGTGCGCTGCTGTGGCAACGGTATTTCGGGAAGAAGGGAATCGCACCAATCGCAAGCGGGCGCGTTTGAAATTTCTGGTTGAACAATGGCAGATTCCACGCTTCCGCGATGCCGTCGAAACTGTTCTCGGCAGAAAACTGCGACGCGCCGCACAACCCGAAGCCGAACCACTGAGCGAACGAGACCGCTCTCATCTCGGCATTCATAACCAGCACGAACCGGGTCTTTATTATATAGGCATTTCAATTCTTGGCGGCAGAACTTCCGGCGCACAATTGCGGCGACTCGCCGACCTTGCAGAAGAGTATGGCGGCAGAGTTCGCACCACCAATACGCAAAGCATCCTGCTGCTCGATATTCCTGAAAAGAACTTGAGTGTTTTGCGTCAACAGCTTGATGCCGATGGTTTTGATTATCGCCCGAACTGGGCGCGTAAAGGCATGATTGCCTGTACCGGCGTGCAGTTCTGCAAACTGGCTATTGCCGAGACCAAAAATCGCGCCGCCTTTTTGGACAACTATCTTTCTGAGGCGGTAGATATGGATGATCCGGTTCGCATCAGCATCACCGGCTGTCCGAACTCCTGCGGGCAGCATCACATTTGCGATGTCGGTTTGGAAGGCTCGCTCGTGACCATTGATGGCGTCAAGAAAGAAGCCTTTCAGGTTTTTCTGGGAGGTGGCGTCGGCACACACGAGAGCTTTGGCAAAAGAATCGGCGTTCGCGTGCTTGCAGAAGATTTGCCGGAATCGCTGGCGCGTCTCTTCACGCGCTATAAAACGGAACGCCGGAATAATGAAACCTTCCAAGCCTTTTGCCAGCATCACAGCAACGAACAACTTGCTGAATATCTTACCCAGCCTAATGGAATAAGCCCCACACTATCGAATCTATTGGTGCAGGAGGAGATTTTTTCCGATTAACAGGCAAACATAGGAATTAGAACCTCTATTTTCGCTTATCACTTGATAAAAACTATCTATTTGCTTGATTTTCCAGGATGGAGTATTCAATTAACGACCTTCCGGGCTTTTCTATTTCTATGTGTAAGGCTGAACTAGATGGCAGAAAAAATCAGGATTTTCGATACCACGCTGCGTGATGGCGAACAATCGCCCGGTTGCAGCATGAATCTCGAAGAAAAATTGCGAATGGCGCAGCAACTCGACGCGCTTGGCGTTGATGTGATTGAAGCCGGGTTTCCCATCGCTTCGGATGATGATTTCGCTGCGGTCAATGAAATTGCCCGGACGATTCGCCGCCCGGTGATTGCGGCATTGGCTCGCGCTACCCGCGAAGATATTACCCGCGCCTGGGAAGCAATCAAAGAAGCGGCGCATCCGCGCATTCATACCTTTCTGGCAACTTCGGATATTCATCTGCGCTCGAAGTTGAAAATTACGCGAGAGCAATGTCTCGAAAATATCAAAACCGCCATCAGTCTGGCGAAGAGTTTTACGCCCGATGTTGAGTTTTCGCCCGAAGATGCGACGCGCACCGATATAGATTTTCTTTGCGAAGCCGTTGCTACGGCAATCAACGCCGGCGCAACTACCATCAACATTCCTGATACTGTCGGTTATACCATCCCGCAGGAGTTCGCGGAGATTTTCAGGACGTTGCGCGAACGAGTACCGGGAATTGAGCAAATTACGTTATCGGTGCATTGCCATAATGATTTAGGCATGGCGGTTGCCAACACGCTGGCGGCAATTGAAGCCGGAGCGCGACAGGTCGAATGTACCATCAACGGCATCGGTGAACGGGCTGGCAATGCCTCACTGGAAGAAGTCGTCATGGCGTTGAATGTTCGCCGTGATATTCTCGCCTACGAAACCGGCATCAATACCGCAGAGATTTATCGCAGCAGTCAGATGCTCTCCAACATTACGGGCATTCCGGTACAGCCGAATAAAGCCATCGTCGGGCGTAATGCCTTCGCGCACGAAGCCGGCATTCATCAACATGGGGTTATTGCCGATAAATTGACCTACGAAATCATGACGCCGGAAACTGTCGGCGTGAAACAGAGTACGCTGGTGCTTGGCAAGCATTCCGGTCGCCACGCCTTGCAGAAACGCTATGAAGAGTTGGGCTACACGATGAACCGCGCCGAACTCGATAAAGCGTACAAACTCTTCACCTTGCTTGCCGATCAAAAGAAAGAGATTTTCGACGAAGATTTACTGGCAATCATTCAAGACGGTTTGCGCGAGATACCGGAGACTTTCAAACTTCGCAATGTTGAGGCTCTCGCCGGAACAACAAAGGATTCGTGGGCTACCGTTACGCTGGAACGTGACGAACAGATGATGTCGCGCAATGCACAAGCGGGCGGTCCCGTCGCCGCCGTCTATTCAGCAATAGATTTTCTGACCGGAATGCAGGGCAAACTGATTGATTACTCGGTGCGTTCTGTCACCACGGGGATTGATGCGGTTGGCGAGGTCTTTGTGCATCTTGAAATAGACGAGAGAGAATTCACCGGGCGTGCCGCTTCTACCGATGTGGTTGAAGCAAGCGCCAGAGCCTATCTGCACGCCATCAATAAGGCGATTCATGCACGACAAAGCGCGAAGTCGAAAGGGAAAGCCTTTACAGGCGCGGCAGATTAGCGTATAAAAACAACAAAGATTATGAACGTAGCGACAACGAACAACTCGACTTATATGGTGAGAGAGTCGCTTTCTGTCCTTGTGCTTCCCGTCATTATTCTGCTCGTACTCGTAGTAGTAAGCCTTCTAATTAGAAGCGGATGACAGGGATTGCACAAAGAAGCGTATGCAAGAAGCCGTCATCCAAAACCAGAAAAAGATGACGGCTTAACTTTTTTACGACGCAGTTCAAAGCACAGTCGGAGAAGAAATGACAGCTATAGCGAGAGAGATATTGCATCAAGTTGCACTGCCAGAGAAACCTGCGCCCGAAATCATGCGCGGCGCAAAGATTATTTGCGAAGCCTTGAAGCGCGAAGGCGTTGACACCATCTTTGGTTATCCCGGTGGCGTTGTCCTGCCGATTTATGACGAATTGCTCAATTATCAGGACGACATTCGCCATATCCTTGTCCGTCACGAACAAGGCGCAATGCACATGGCGGAAGGCTACGCCAAAGCTACGGGCAAAGTCGGTTGTGTGCTGGTCACGTCGGGTCCCGGCGCGACCAATACCGTTACCGGCATTGCCAATGCCTATCTTGATTCAACGCCAATCGTTGTCATTACCGGACAAGTGCCGACGAAATTGATAGGTAATGATGCTTTTCAGGAAGTGGATACCGTCGGCATTACGCGAGCCTGCACGAAGTACAATTATTTGGTGCGCGAGGCGCGAGAGTTGCCGCGTATCATTAAAGAAGCGTTTTACATCGCCCGAACGGGTCGCCCGGGTCCTGTGTTGATTGATATTCCGAAAGATGTCTGCCTACAGGAAGCGCCGTTTCATTACACCGATAAAATCACCGTTGCCGGGTATGAACCGCAGATGTGCGGCGAAGCGGCGGCAATCAAACGCGCTATAGCGAAACTATACGCCGCCGAAAGACCCGTTTTCTACATCGGCGGCGGCATTATTCACGCCAACGCTTTCGATGAAGTTGTCGAACTTGCCGAAAAACTTCAACTGCCGGTAACGCCAACGCTGATGGGGCTAGGTGGCTTTCCGTCAGGGCATCGCCTTAGCTTGGGAATGCTTGGAATGCACGGAATGTACTGGGCGAATATGGCAATTTCGGAAGCCGATTTGATTCTCGCCGTTGGCGTGCGTTTCGATGACCGCGTTACCGGGGCGCTCAATAAATTTGCTCCCAATGCGGAAGTCATCCATGTTGATATAGACCCCAGTTCCATCAGCAAAAACATCCGCGCCACTATCTCTATCACGGGCGATGCCAAGACAGTTTTGCGCCAGATGCTTGACGAATTGCCCGACATGAAAAGCCTGACGAGTGAAGCGCATCTTGCCGCGTGGTGGTCACAGATTGAAGCATGGAAAGAGTACGCGCCGCTCGAATTTGACAAGTCAGCAGACATCATCATGCCGCAGCAGTTGATTCAGGAATTGCACCGATTGACGAGTGGCGATGCGATTATCGCCACCGATGTCGGGCAACATCAGATGTGGCTGGCGCAGTATTACCCATTCAATGCGCCGCGCCAGAATCTCACGTCCGGCGGTTTAGGCACAATGGGTTATGGCTTTCCGGCGGCTCTCGGCGCACAACTCGCTTTCCCGGAAAAACAGGTCATTGCTTTTGTCGGCGACGGCGGCTTTCAGATGACGGCGCAGGAACTCGCAACGGCGGTACACGCTGAGGCGAATGTGAAAATTATTGTGATGAACAATAACTTTCTCGGTATGGTGCGCCAACTGCAAGACCTCTTTTATGACCAAAGATGTACCAATGTGGCGATGAATGGCAATCCCGATTTTGTGAAACTCGCGGAAGCCTACGGCGCGACCGGACTCAGAGCCACACACCCGGGCGAACTGCGCGATGTGCTGGAACGCGGTTTAGCAACTCCCGGCGTTGTTGTTATGGACATCGTGGTAGCCGATAACCTCAACGTCTACCCAATGGTTCCGGCAGGCGCAGGCTTGAAGGAGATGATTTTACATTAGTCCGTAGTTCTTAGCTCTTAGTCCGTAGCGAACAACTACAGACTCAGGACTCAGGACTCAGGACTCAGGACTCATACATGAGACACACAATATCACTACAACTGGAAGACCGCTTTGGCGATTTACAACGCATCATCGGATTGTTCAGCGCCAAATGCTTAGAGATTGAAAGCCTCAGCGTTTCGCCGACGCTCGATGCCAATATCTCTTGCGCGACGATTGTGACACGCGGCGAAGAACGCGCCATTGAGCAGCTTGTCAAATTGCTCAATCGGCAGGTGCGTGTTCTGAATGCCGCCGATGTAACCAAACGCGATTGCCTTGAGCGAGAAACGGCGTTCATTCGAGTTAAAGCCGAAGATGACAGCGAAAAACAGAAGGTTCTGAACCTGGCGTCGCTCTTTAATGCCAGAGTCGCGGATGCCTCCAATGAGCGCTTCATCATTGAAGCGACCGGCGATCATCACACGGTTCGCGGCTTAATCAATTCGCTCAAACCGTTTGGCGTTGAGGAAGTGGTAAGGACGGGAACCGTAGCCATTGAACGCTTGCCGGAACCATCAGAGCGTCGGAACGGCGATGCGGAATATCGGCTATAAATTGAGGATGAATTTACGAAAGATTGCCGCCAGACATTGAAATATAACAACGAGGAATTATGAAAATCTATTATGACAGAGATACTGATGCCGATTATTTGCGCGGCAAAAAACTTGCCGTTATCGGCTATGGTTCACAGGGACACGCCCACGCCAACAACCTGAAAGAATCGGGTTGCGAAGTGATTGTCGGGCTGAAAGCGGGAAGCGCCGCACGCACGAAAGCCGAAGATGCCGGACTCACGGTGCAGGATACGGCTGAGGCGGCATTCAACGCTGATGTGGTGATGATGCTAGCGCCGGATGAAGTCGCGCCGAAGATTTATCAACAGGAGATTGCGCCGAATCTGCTTGAGGGCAACTATCTGGCATTCGCGCACGGCTTTTCGATTCACTTCAAAAAGATTATGCCGCCCGAAAATGTCAATGTCTTTATGGTTGCGCCGAAAGGTCCCGGTCATCTGGTGCGCCACGAATACACGCAAGGGCGCGGCGTTCCCTGTCTGCTTGCCGTGCATCAAGACCCTGCCGGAAATACGCGGCAGACCGGGCTGGCTTACGCTTCGGCAATCGGCGGCGGACGTGCGGCGATTTTAGAAACGACTTTCAAGGAAGAGACTGAAACCGATCTCTTCGGCGAGCAGGCGGTTTTGTGCGGCGGCTTGGCGTCATTGATTCAAGCCGGATTCGATACGCTCGTCGAAGCCGGATATTCACGCGAAATGGCATATTTTGAGTGCCTGCACGAAGTCAAATTGATTGTTGACCTGATTTACGAAGGCGGCATATCGAATATGCGCTATTCGGTGTCGAACACCGCAGAGTACGGCGATTTGACACGCGGCAAACGCATCATTACCGACAGCGTGCGACAGGAGATGAAGCAACTGCTCGCGGAGATTCAATCCGGCGCGTTTGCTGATGAATGGATGGCGGAAAACGAAGCAGGTAAACCGCATTTCAAACAACTGGAAGCCGAATCGCTCAATCATCCGATTGAGGAAATCGGCAAAGAACTTCGCGGCATGATGCCGTGGTTGCAACAGAATAAACTGGTCAATAAAGCAAAGAATTGAAATGTAAGATTCAGCAGCGGGAAGCCTCCTCGGTTGTTCACACGCACACTCAGGAAAGAAGTGAAAGGAGTTTGTCATGGGATTTTACGATTGGAACAAGATGCGCTCGGAAGAGATTTCAGAACTGTACCAGCGCAAAATGGCTATTGGTGAAAATATCACCGTCGCTCAGGTTGAAGTCAAACAAGGCGCGACCACGCAAGCGCATTCGCACGACAGCGAAGAGATCATTATGGTACTGAAAGGGGCGTGGCGTTTCTATCTGCCACAGGGCGAAGTCACGCTTCGCGCCAATCAGATGCTTTCGATTCCCCCCGGCATTGAGCATTCATCTGAGGTCATCGAAGATACGGTTGCGCTCGACATCTGTACGCCGATGCGCTTCGACTGGGTAACGGGCGAAGATCGTTTTTTGCATCAAGACCCGGATCAATTACTCTGGGCGGTTTAGTTGTTAGTCCGTAGCGCTTAGTCCGTAGCAGAAGAGTCAGGAAATCAGGCACAGCTACGAACTAAAAACTACGGACTACGGACTACGGACTACGGACTACGGACTATGAGAAGCAACTTAATCAAATTAGGTTCCGAACGTGCGCCGCATCGCAGTTTGCTGAAAGCCTGCGGCGTGACCGATGGCGATATGCGAAAGCCGTTTATCGGCATCTGCAATTCGTATGTTGACATCATTCCCGGTCATCGCCATTTGCAGGAGTTCGGCAAACTGGCGAAAGAGGCGGTGCGCGAAGCGGGCGGTGTGCCGTTCGAGTTCAATACCATCGGCGTTGATGATGGTATTGCGATGGGGCATATCGGCATGAAGTACAGCCTGCCGTCGCGGGAGATCATCGCCGATTCCGTTGAAACGGTCATTGAAGCGCATCGGCTTGACGGCATGGTCTGCATTCCGAATTGTGACAAAATAGTACCGGGAATGCTGATGGGAGCAATGCGCGTCAACGTGCCGACCATCTTTGTCAGTGGCGGGGCGATGCGAGCCGGTAAACTCGCAAGCGGCAAAAGCGTTGACCTGATGCACGTTTTTGAAGGCGTCGGCGCATTACAGGCGGGAATTATCAGCGAAGCCGAATTGCAGGAGATTGAAGATACTGCCTGCCCGACCTGCGGCTCCTGCTCAGGGATGTTCACGGCAAACTCGATGAACTGTTTGATGGAAGCGTTGGGGCTGGCATTGCCCGGTAATGGCACATTACTGGCAGACTCGGAAGAACGCCGTGAATTGGTGCGACAGGCGGGGCATAAAATTGTCGAACTGGTACGCGCCGATTTCAAACCGCAGGACTTCATTACGCTGCAATCTTTCGATAACGCTTTTGCGCTTGATGTGGCGATGGGCGGCTCGACAAATACTGTGCTGCATACGCTGGCGATTGCGCGGGAAGCTGGAATCGAATATCGGCTTGAACGCCTGAACGAGATTTCCGCCCGTGTGCCGACCATCTGCAAAGTCAGCCCGGCGCGTCCCGATGTTCATATTGAAGATGTGTTGCGCGTTGGCAGCATCAGCGCCATTTTGAAAGAACTGGCAAAATGTGAAGGGGCGCTTGATTTGAGTCAACGCACCGTGACCATGCAGACACTTGGCGAAAATATAACTGATGCGCCCGCGCCTGATGGTGATGTGATTCGTACCATTGAAGAACCGTTCTCGGCAACCGGGGCTCTGGCAACGCTCTTTGGCAACCTTGCGCCGGAAGGCGCAGTCATCAAACGCGCTGCCGCTGACCTCGATTACTTCACCGGCAAAGCGCAAATCTTCGATTCAATGGAAGATGCTTGTGTGGCGATACTCAGCGGGCGGGTGCAGAAAGGCTCGGTTGTCGTCATTCGCTACGAAGGACCACGCGGCGGTCCCGGTATGCAGGAGATGTTAGCGCCGACGGCAAACATCGTCGGCATGGGCTTGGGCAGAGATGTGGCGCTGGTAACGGATGGCAGATTTTCCGGCGCGACGCGAGGCATCTGCATCGGTCACGTATCGCCCGAAGCCGCCGCCGGAGGTGCGATTGCCGCGCTTCAGGATGGCGATGTCATAACCATTGATTTGCAGAACAACCGGCTGGAAGTTGACCTTGATGCAAGCGAAATCGCTGCCCGCCTTGCCACCTTGCCGCCTTTTGAAGTGCATATCAAAAGTTCGTATCTGCGCCGTTATGCCGCGTTGGTCACATCGGCAAATACCGGGGCTGTGCTGCGAAAGATGTAAGGACGACGAGGAAGAGAGACAGACGAAGAAGATATGAAATTGACGATTGCAACCTTACCCGGTGACGGCATCGGTCCCGAAGTTATAGCGGAAGCTGTGAAGGTGATACAGACGGTTGCTGTCCGCTTCAATCATGAAGTCGTTATCAATGAATACGCCATTGGCGGCTGCGCTTTTGATGAATACGGCGCACCGTTGCCACAGGCGACGATTGATGGTTGTTTGTCGAGCGATGCCGTCTTGCTTGGAGCCGTTGGCGCTCCCAAATACGACAAGAACCCACGCGGCTTGAAACCGGAAGACGGTCTGCTCGGACTCAGGAAAGCCTTACAGGTCTTTGCCAATCTCCGACCTATTGTTGTCTATGACGAATTGATTGATGCGTCGCCATTGAAAGCGGACATTGTGCGCGGCTGTGACCTCCTCATTGTGCGCGAACTACTGGGCGGGCTTTACTTCTCAACGCCTCGCGGGTTTGAGGGCGAAGGCGACAGGCAACGCGCTTTCAACACCATGAGCTATTCAGTTGCCGAAATCGAGCGCATTGCCCACGTCGCCTTCAAAGCGGCTGAGAAACGGCGCGGTCTGGTCGCTTCGGTTGATAAAGCAAATGTATTGGAAACTTCGCAACTCTGGCGGCAAACCGTTGACCGCGTGGCGCAAAACTACCCGCACATCAAACTGGAACATATCCTTGTTGATAACTGCGCCATGCAACTGGTTCGGGAGCCGCGCCGTTTCGACGTGGCGCTGACCGAAAATATGTTTGGCGATATTTTATCGGACGAAGCAGCAGTCATCGCCGGTTCAATCGGTATGCTGGCGTCTGCAAGTCTCGGCGGTACGGTTGGGCTATATGAACCGATACACGGTTCCGCGCCCGATATTGCGGGGCAGGGAAAAGCCAACCCACTGGCTACCATCGCTTCTGTTGCCTTGATGTTTCGTTATTCATGGCAACTGGAAGACGAAGCAGCCGCTATCGAAAACGCCATCAAGAGCGTTCTGGCAAGCGGGCTTCGCACTGCCGATTTAGATAGTATCAATGCCATATCAACAGGTATGATGGGCGATGCAGTTTGTAAGGCAATCGCTTCTTCTGAACTTTTTTGAGGAAACTATAATGGATTTCATGCAACTGGAAATGTTTGTGGCGATGGTCGAGGAGAGTAATTTTCACAAAGCGGCAGAGCGCGTTTTTCGCACCCAACCGGCTTTGAGTATGGCGATTCGCAAACTGGAACAGGAACTCGGCGCGGCGCTCTTTGACCGTTCCAGCCGCAACGATTATTCGCTTACGGATAGCGGCGAAGTTCTCTACGATTATGCCAAACGGATATTGAATCTGCGCGACGAAGCCCTGACTTCTCTGCGCCAGTTGCACACCTTACAGAGTGGGCGCATTCGTATCGGGGCGAACGAAAGCACCAGCCTTTATTTGCTGCCGCAACTCATTCTGTCGTTTCGTGAGCAATATCCGCGTATAAAGATTGAAGTCTACCGGCAACTGTCGGCGAAGTTGCCGTATGAAGTGCGCCAGCGCAATCTCGACATTGCGATTCTCTCGTTCCACCCGGAGGACAGCGATCTGGAAAAGACCTTGATTATGCGCGATCATCTGGTGCTTATTGCCAGCCCGCAACATCATCTGGCACGGGAATCACGGGTTCATATCCGCGATTTGGGAGCCGAATCTTTCATTGCTCACAATGTCCATTCCCCGGCGCGTGAAAATGTCGTGGCGACGTTCCATAAGTACCAAACGCCGTTGAACATTACTACCGAAATTGCCACGATGGAGACGATTAAAAAATTCGTTGCTTTGAATATCGGCTTGGGCTTTGTGCCGTTGATGTGTGTCAACGAAGCGGTGGCACGCGGCGAGTTGGTCATCATTCCGGTTGAAGGCTTTTATCACGAGCGCAACCTGTGGGCAGTGCGAAGAAAGACCGACACCCACGCCCACGCCGCGCAGGCATTTATGAAGATGGTTCATAAACTGGCTCAGGACACAATTGGTGGAGAAGAATTGCGACCATCGGGTAAAGAGCCAAACAAAACGACCTCTGTAAATTGAGGAAAGGTTAGGATTGCGCTTGCTGTCTGTCGCTCTGTCTGCGTAAACTATCGGACTTACATTCAATACATCATAATCCTATTGGGAGAGCTTAAATTGAAACAGGTTAGCTTATTTCTTGCCGTCTTATTTCTTGCTACGTTCGTTATTGCCAGTCTGTCGAAACCCTCCATGGCATTTCCGCCCTTCCTGGTCAAATCGAAGAAATTTGGCGCGAAAGATTGCACCTTCTGTCACGTCAAGAAAGAGGGCGGCGGGGTGATGAATGCGCGTGGCAAATGGTTAATGACCGAAAAGACCAAACGCAATGCCGATGCTGTAGACCCGGAATGGCTCGCCAGTTATAAAGCCGCTAAGGGCAAAAAATAGGATGTAGGAAAAAGAATGACAGCCATTTCAGATGAGCTGTCATTCTTTTATAAGCAGTCTCAACAAAAGCCTCGTAACGATAGAGCCTTCATCGTTCTGCGTCCATACGGTCTCTTCAAATCAATTCCGTTTGCCCGGGAATGGCGACTAGCGGGACGGCGAGGTTGCCCCATTCCAACTTCGCGGGCAGCAGATTTTCCTGCGAGTTCAACGCTTGTTCCCAAGTGACGACTTTACCTGTATAAGCTGACATTCTGCCCATAATCGCCGTCAGGGTGCTTTCGGCAACCTGCTTCAATTCATTGATAGGTTTGCTGCTGCGAATGCTGGCAATTAAATTGATATGTTCCTGCACATACGGGTCGTTGTCTTTTTCGCGCTCCATACGCCAGCTCTTTGCGCCGCTGATTTGATAGCGGTTCACCTGACATTTGCCTTTTGTGCCGACCAGCGCCTCTGAGACATTGCCATCTGCGCCGACCACCTGACGACACATACTCATGAGGCGTGTACCATTCTCGTACTCGTAATCAACGGCGAAATGATCGAAGATGTGACCATAATCGGGCGAGGTGCGCGATTGTCTGCCGCCCATGCCGGTAGCCGATACCGGATGCGCCTGCATCGCCCAGTTGACGACATCAATGTTGTGGACGTGCTGTTCAACGATGTGATCGCCGGATAGCCAGGTGAAGTAGAGCCAGTTTCGCAACTGCCATTCAAGGTCGCTCCATTCCGCCTGTCGTTGCTTCTTCCAGAGTCCGCCCTGATTCCAATAACAACGCGCTGCCACGATATCGCCGATTTCGCCGCCGTGAATCAACTTCATGGTTTCAAGATAGCCAATCTGATGGCGGCGTTGCGTACCGGCGACGATTGCCAGATTTTTCGTCTTCGCCTGTTCGTAAGTCTCCAACACGCTGCGAATCCCCGCTCCGTCAACGGCAACCGGCTTTTCCGTAAAGATGTGCTTTCCGGCAGCAACGGCGGTTTTCAGATGTTGCGGACGAAAACCGGGCGGCGTCGCAAGGATGATATAATTGACCTCTTTGGTATTGATGACTTTTTCATAAGCATCAAAACCGCTGAAGGTGCGGTCATCCTTCACCGCAAATTTGTCGGCATACTTCTTTGCCAGAGTCGTTTTGCACTCATCAATACGGTCTTTGAAAGCATCGCCCATTGCCACGAGTTTGACACCGGGCGCAGAGGTGAAAGCATTTTCGACAGCGCCGGTGCCGCGCCCGCCGCAACCGATAAGCCCGATGCGGATTTCATCACTGCCCGCCGCATACGCCGCATTATTTATCAGATTGGCGGCAACCGTCGCGCCAATCGCCACGGCTGAAGTTTTGATGAACTCGCGCCGTGATGGATTATTGTCAGATGATGTAGTCATCATAGTGCCTCCTTATCGTTTCTGTCTGTGCTTTAATCAGGGCTTTGCCTCGTGACCTTCGATTTCAAGCCTTTCAAATTCTCTTGCTCTTCCACCGGGCGAACGACGCGAAAGCCGATGGTCAGCGCGTCGGTGTGCCACCAGATGCTTTGCGGACGTTGCGGGTCGCGTTTGCTCCATTCGCGTTTCGAGAAGCCCCGCGCCGCGCTTCTGAGTTTCACCGCCTCATCATCCCATGAGCCGCCGCGCACCGTATTCGGATACCGTCTTTCCGTCGGCAGCAACACCGGCGAGAGAACGCCCGATTTTAACGCGCTATAAAAATCTTTTGCATAAGTGTCCAGACACCATTCAGCGACGTTGCCGTGCATATCGTACAAGCCCCATGCATTCGGCTTCTTTTTGCCAACCGGATGCGGCGCTCCTTCCGAGTTATCGGCAAACCAGCCGTATTCGGATAATTTCTTCGGGTCGTCGCCGAATGAATAAGCCGTCTTTGTTCCGGCGCGACAGGCATATTCCCACTCGGCTTCTGTAGGCAGGCGATAAAGTTTGCCGGTCTTTTCCGTGAGCCAGCGGCAATACTCCATCGCTGCATGATGCGTGATGCTGATGACCGGCTGACGACCTTTGCCGTAGCCGAACGATTCATCGGCATAAGGCGGCGTCGGGCGCGTCACGGCATCGGCTGTGGTCTGTGGCGCGGTTGGCTGCGGCTTCTTCTCAATATCTTTTGAGAAAGCGAAGAGGTCATATTCATCCCACGTCACTTCCATTGCGCCTATCCAGAAGGGGCGAATGGCAACCTCATGCTCCGGCGCTTCGTCTGCCGCGTGCCCCAGTTCCTTTTCGGAACTGCCCATCGTAAAGGTTCTGCCATTGATGGGAACCATATTGAACGTGACTCGCGTGCCTTTTATGGTCTCGGTGTACGGAGCCATATCCAATGGTTTGGAGGTGTTCTGCGGGTTTGTCGCCTGTTCAACGGCGGCGAAAGTTTGCCGGTGATGGTCTGCATTCATCGTGCAAAGGGCGATGAAAAAGAGAACCGTAACAAGCGTGCAAAAGATATGCTTCATTGCTGAACCGTAACCTACTTTGCTAAAAAGGTCATTGATGATTTTGCTACGAAGTACGCTTTTCGCTGTTGTCTGTCTGCTTGCTGTGAGTCCAAGTGATTTGGCGTTCAATCTCTCGCGTTTTGAATTTGTCGAAGTTCACATGGGGACGCAATTCAAAATCGTTCTTTACGCTAAAGACGAACCACTTGCCGGACGCGCTGCACAGGCAGCCTTTCAACGCATTGCGAGGCTTGATGCTATCATGAGCGATTATAACCAAGCCAGCGAGTTGAACCGCCTCTGCCACAGTCCACCCGGTAAGCCTGTGCGAATCAGCCGTGACCTGTTTCGCATTCTGACGATTTCGCAGCGACTTGCGGCAAAGACCGATGGCGCATTCGATGTGACAGTTGGCGCAGTCGTCAGACTGTGGCGACGAGCGCGGCGCACTGGCGAACTTCCTGATGCAGACAAAATCAAGCAGGCGCTCGCTGTTACTGGCTATACGCTGTTGCATCTCGACGCGAAAACGCAATCGGCATGGCTGGAACGCGAAGGCGTATTGCTCGACCTTGGCGGCATTGCGAAAGGCTATGCGGCAGATGCGGCAATGCAAGTCTTACAGCAATATGGCGTTCAAAGCGCCTTGATTGCCGCAGGCGGCGATATTGTGGTCAGTCACGCGCCGCCGCATCAACGCGGCTGGATAATCGAAATTGCGCCATTGAAACAGGCGGAACAAAGTGAAAACACCATTGTTATTACCGATGCGGCGATTTCAACTTCCGGCGATACCGAGCAGTCAGTCGAGATTAACGGCATTCGTTATTCGCACATCGTTGACCCGCGCACCGGCATCGGTTTGATCGAACAAATAGCCGTAACGGTTATTACCCGCAAAGGTGTTGATGCCGACGCTCTGGCAACAGCAGTCAGTGTACTTGGCATGGAGCGCGGCTTGAAATTGATTGAGGCAACAGAAAAGACTGCGGCTCTGATTGTGAAAAAGACCGGACGCGGCGTTGAACTTTTTGCCTCGAAACGATGGCAGAGCGTACAGAAAAAGTAGTAAAGTGCGGGGTGAAAGTATGTTCAATTTGTGGCTAGTGGGGCAATAGAAAGAGAAAAAGTTTAGAGTACAACCTTCAGGTTGATGCTTCAAACCGCCAAGCTTTAGCTTGGACTCTGAACTTTCTTCTCTCATTAAACTGCTGCCCAATCTGTGAGGTAACGGAATGCACCGACGCGAGTTTCTGATAACCGGCGCAATGGTAAGCGCCTTGAGTTGTGTGGATAAAAAAATCCTTGTGAAAGAGAGTGAACCTATGCAGACACCGCAAACTCCGAAAGATGCTGTCGTTTTATTCAATGGCAAAGATTTATCAGCGTGGTTGTCGCGCAAAGGCGGCGAAGCGAAATGGAAAATCAAAGATGATTATATGGAAGTCGCACCCGGCACAGGCGACATCTACAGCAAAGAGGTCTTTGGCGATTTTCAATTGCACGTCGAATTCTGGCTGCCTCTGATGGCGGATAAGCAGGGGCAGGCACGCGCCAATAGCGGCGTTTACTTGCAGGGGCGTTATGAAATTCAGGTGCTTGATTCTTACGGGTTGGATTCCAAAGACAACGATTGCGGCGGCATCTACAAAATTGCCGCGCCACTAAAGAATGCCTGTCGCAAGCCGGAAGAGTGGCAAAGCTATGATGTCGCTTTCCGCACGGCGCGAGTTGAAAACGATGCCTTGAAAGAGAAACCGCGAGTCACCGTATTTCATAACGGCGTGATGATTCATAACAATCTGGAACTGCCCACGCCAACCGGCGGCGCAATGGATATGGATATGCGAAAACCGGGCGCGATTCTCTTACAGGATCACGGCGATTTGGTGCGCTATCGCAACGTCTGGGTTCTACCCATCAAGAATGGGTGATAAGAGGTGATAGAATTCAGGTTGTTAGATTTTGTTATAATGTATCAATGAGGTAAGAAAAATGACGCCAACAATTGAACATTTGCTCAAATCATTCGAGCAATTAACCGAACCAGAGAAGCACGATTTAATCGTTGAAATGCTGCGCCGCACACCCGCCTTTGATGCGCCCGCTTTGTCAGATGAAGAGCTTGTATTGGCGGCGGAAGATCTATTTCTGGCGCTGGATCAGGAAGAGATTGAGGCAGAAGAAAGGCTTATTCAATGAGCGGCGCTTCAGCACAACGCCGAGAGATTTGGTTGGTAGATTTAGGATATGCGGCAAAGATCAGACCTTGCCTTGTGTTGAGTATTCCGGCAGAAGATACTGACCGCGCTCTAATAACGATTGTTCCACATACGACAAGCGTAAGAGGAACCAGATTCGAGGTTTCTTTAACGGTGCGCTTTTTGAAGACCGGCGCATTCGATGTACAAAACATAATCACCATACCACACGCGAAATTCATCCGAAAACTTGGAAGCCTGACAGATGAGCAAATGGAACAAGTGGATAACGTGGTCAAACTGTGGCTTGGTTTGCCTTAACAGGAAATTGTTTACTGGCAAATGAAAACTCTCTTTCAAGATTGTAAAGGCACTATTCCAGAAATTGCGGGGTGCAGCTGCGAGAATCTGCTTTGTGTGCAAGTGAAAGATGATGAAGAGGGGACTGTTACTCCCGGAGTGTTCTGGCTTAAAATTCAAGATGGCTTGTGGCATCGTTTCTTTATTGATTGCAGCCTTTACTATTTGAGTTGGACAGAATATGAGGAGCTAGAGCAACACGATTTGGAAGATGAAGATTTTCCGGTTTTGGATGTGGGCGAAAAATTTGGGCTGTGCGACCGTAAGATTTTGAAGGTAGAAATGAGCCAAAATGAAAGTGAGTCAAAACAAGAAGGGAATCTAAAAATCTACTTTGATGAAGGACAGATTCTTACTCACACCTGCGGCGAAAAGGGGAGTAAATTAACAATCTCGTGATTGTTTTGTGGTTTTCTCTAACTTCTGATTGTTGATTTTGTGATGATGAAAAGTCTCAAACACAAACTCATTCTTCATTCGATATAGAAGCAGGAGAGAAAAAGAAACGTATAATGATCTTTAATTCTATGCATTCAATGATTGAAGCGGCAGAAAGCGGCAACCTGGAAGCACAGCACGATGTCGGAGCCTGTTACGCGACGGGTGACTGGGACGGACCAAAAGATGAAAGGGAAGCGATCAAATGGTATACCAGAGCCGCAGAGGCAGGACACCCGCTTTCGCAATATGATTTGGGCTTCATGCTGATTCTGGGCGAAGGCGCAGAGAAAGATATTGAAAAGGGATTGTGGTGGATCGAGCAAGCATCCGCCAATGGAGAACCCCATGCGACTCGTTTACTCGTAGATATATACGAAAAAGGACTATTTGGGGTAGTAGCTGACCCTGAAAAGGCAAAATACCTAAAAGAATAGTTTGATAGACCCGAAGGTGGAGTTTGGCATACGACGCGCTGAAAACCTTTTAGCGCAGCAATTCATATCGAATAGCAATGTTGTCATGTGGAGTTACCTTAACTACAAATCAGCCGAAAATTCCGTGATGCGGTTACTGACCGCGTTGTTCGTCTTTATTAGCCTCTGTTGTTGTTATTCTCTTTCGCCTGCTCAGGCACAGTCGCGGATGCTCACGGATGTCGAGTATGCTCGCGCTGGCAACAAACAATTGTTGTTAGACCTCTATCTGCCTGAAGGCGCGGGACCGTTTCCGGTTATTGTCTGGATTCACGGCGGCGGCTGGGTGGGCGGCGATAAAGATGGAGGTCCGGCAATTCGTCAGATGAGTCGCGGTTATGCGGTGGCGAGCATCAATTATCGGCTAAGCTACGAAGCGAAATTTCCGGCGCAAATCGAAGATTGCAAAGCGGCAGTCAGATGGTTGCGAGCAAACGCCGCTACCTACAATCTTGACGCCAATCGCATCGGCGCATGGGGTTCGTCGGCGGGCGGACATCTTGCTGCTTTGCTTGGCACATCGGCAGAGGTCATAGACCTTGAAGGCAATCTCAGCAATGCAGCGTTTTCGAGCCGTCTGCAAGCCGTTGTTGATTGGTACGGACCTACCGATTTACTCAGGATGAATCAACAGGCGTTACCCTGCAATGTCGTCAATCATGATGCCGAATTGTCGCCCGAATCCTTGCTCATCGGCTGCGCCATCCAAACCTGTAAAGATAAGACTGACCGCGCCAATCCGTTGCGCTATGTGACGCCTGATGATCCGCCGTTTCTGATTCAGCACGGTACGGCAGACTGTCTGGTTCCACCCTTACAGAGCCAGATATTGCACGACGCGCTACAGGCAATCGGCTTGTCTTCGACGCTCATCTATCTGCAAGGCGCAGGGCATGGCGGCGGCGCATTTGACCGGAGCGAGACCCTGACAGTAGTTGATGACTTCTTTGATTTACATTTGAAAGCGATTGCCCTTGTGCCGCAAATCACCGCCGTACAGATTAGCGGCAAAAAGCTGATAGTCTCCGGCGCACGCTTTGACAATGGCGCACAGATTTATCTCAACGGCGAACGCCAGAAGACGGCGAATGATGAAGCCGCGCCAACAACCCGATTGATTGCCAAAAAAGCGGGCAAAAAGATAGCCTCCGGGCAGGCGGTAATGCTACAGGTCAGAAATGCTGACGGCAAAACTTCGCCGGACTTTCGCTACACCCGCCCGTAAGCGGACAGGTAAAGCAACTGCCTGACGCGGCGGCGGGATTCGTTTTCGTGGCAAAAGGCTTTCAAAAAAGGGGCTTGATGTGGTCAGGAAACAGGTGAGCGATTGAGGCGCTTGCAATGGCATTTCGTTCGTCTATAATCCGAGCCACGCCAATTTGTGTGACAGGGAAGATTGTAATGGCTGCTGGTCGCGCTTTCCATCCTGAAAACTGGGTAGACCAACACGGTGACGCGCTTTTCAAATACGCCGTCATTAGGACTCGTGACGCTTCGATTGCCGAAGAGTTGGTACAGGAAACCTTGCTGGCGGCGCTGCAATCCTATGATAAATTCGCCGGTCAGTCATCGGAGCGCACCTGGCTTATCGGCATCCTCAAACATAAAATCATAGATTATTTCCGCAAAGTCAGCCGCTTGAGCGCCTATCAAGCGGAGGTTGAAGCGAAGCTGGAACACCCGGAGATTTTTCAACAGTCCGGCGAATGGATAGAGCATTTCGATTTCGAGGCGGGTCCCTGTGAGTGGCAGAGGTCGCCCGATAAAGCCGTCGAGCAAGCCGAATTCTGGGCAGCGTTTTCGCATTGCCTTGCGGGACTGCCGCCGCGTATTGCCAGCGCCTTCAGTCTGCGCGAACTGGAACAACTGAGCAGCGAAGAAATTTGTAAGGTTCTGGAAGTTTCAACGACTAATCTGTGGGTAATGCTGCATCGCGCCCGCGCTCATTTGCGGCATTGTCTGGAAAAGAAGTGGTTTGCAACGGCGAATTGAAAAATGGCGAAAGTTTTTCAAAAACTGAAAATGGAAGCAATCTTCTGGCTCGGACGGCGGCTGCCTGCTTGTAAAGAGTTGGCTCCCTGGATGTCCGAATCGTTGGAGCAAAGACTGTCGTGGCGGCGACAGATTATCCTTAAACTGCACCTTATAATCTGCCTCTGGTGCAAACGCTATAATCAACAGATTCAATCGCTTAGGAGCATTGCCCAAAGCTACGCGGCGGATGATGCTAAATTGCCCGATACTTCGACAACAACGCTTTCGCCCGAAGCCCGCGAACGCTTGAAACAGGCGCTTTCCCGTAAAGAGCCATAATTTTTTCATCGCTGCGAAATTTTTTGTAAGGATTCCTGCTGTCGGGCGACCAATCTACGAACGAATACGGTTGCCGGACTCGCTCCGACAACAGCAAGCAAGAGTTACGGAGAGCATTATGGCAAGCAAGATTCGCGTCGAAGATTTTGAAACGGCGGCAATGCCTCACCTCAACGATCTGTACCGCACGGCGTTGCGCGTTATTGGCAGTTCGTCGGAAGCTGAAGATTTGGTGCAGGAGACCTACCTGCAAGCGTGGAAATCATTTGAGCGATTCGAGCCGGGAACCAACTGCCGCGCCTGGCTCTTCAAGATTCTCTTTCATGTGATTCATCATCACCGCCGCAAAAGCTACCGTATCTCTTATCTT
>Ga0187894_10000674_pt1 | contig 45891 bp, 37 predicted proteins | sample GBC1701081metaG_FD_136650 | JGI IMG/M metagenome (GOLD analysis project Ga0187894, IMG submission 136650) | White microbial mat communities from a lava cave in the Kipuka Kanohina Cave System on the Island of Hawaii, USA - GBC170108-1 metaG ... | reverse complement strand
GATGAGCTACTGGCAGAACTACGACAAGTTCTTCGTGTCGTTCCAGAAGGCCATGTGGGGCGACGCGGCAACCAAGGAGAACGACTGGGCCTACGACTGGCTGCCCAAGGTCGACGTCGTCTATGACGTGCTGCGCGGCTGGGAGCTGATGTACCAGGGCAAGGTGAACGGCTACGTCTGCCAGGGCTTCAACCCGCTGCTGTCGTTCCCCAATCGCCGCAAGCTCACCGCGGCGATGGCGAAGCTGAAGTACCTCATCGTGATGGATCCGCTGGCCACCGAGACCAGCGAGTTCTGGCAGAACTACGGCGAGCACAACGACGTCGATCCGGCCAAGATCCAGACCGAGGTCTTCCGGCTGCCGACTACAGTGTTCGCCGAGGAGAACGGCTCGCTGGTGAATTCGGGCCGCTGGCTACAATGGCACTTCAAGGGCGCCGAGCCGCCGGCCGAGGCGATCCCGGACATCGACATCATGGCGCGTATCTTTATCAAGATGCGCGATCTCTACCGCAAGGAGGGCGGCGCCTTCCCGGATCCGTTCGTGAACCTGACGTGGAACTACGAGGATCCGCTGGCGCCACAGCCCGAGGAGCTGGCACGCGAGCTCAACGGCCGGGCGCTGGCCGACGTGCCGGATCCGCGCGATGCGAGTCGGCTCGTCCTGCGCAAGGGCGCCCAGCTCTCCGGCTTCGGCGAGTTGCGCAACGATGGCACGACCATGGCTGGCTGCTGGATCTACACCGGCTGCTGGACCGAGGCTGGCAACCAGATGGCGCGGCGCGACAACAGCGATCCCGGCGGCCTGGGGCTGACGCCCAAATGGGCGTGGTCGTGGCCGGCGAACCGCCGCATCCTCTACAACCGCGCCTCGGCCGATCCCAACGGCAAGCCATGGAACCCGGCCAAGAAGCAGGTGTGGTGGGACGGCGAGCGCTGGACCGGCTACGACGTGCCGGACTACGGCGTGGCGATGAAGCCGGAGGCCGGCGTCGGGCCGTTCATCATGAACCCCGAGGGCACGGCGCGGCTGTTCACCCGCGGCATGCTGCGCGACGGGCCGTTCCCCGAACACTACGAGCCGTTCGAGGCGCCGGTCGCCAACGCGCTGCACCCCAAGGTGGGACCGAACCCGGTGGCGCGCGTCTTCAAGGGCGACATGGAAGTCTTCGGCAAGCCGCAGGACTTCCCGCACGTCGCCACGACCTACCGCCTGACCGAGCACTTCCACTTCTGGTCCAAGCACGTCCAGATCAACGCCGTCCTGCAGCCGCAGGAATTCGTTGAGCTGGGCGAGGAACTGGCCAAGGAGAAGGGCATCTCCAGCGGCGACATGGTCGAGGTGCGTTCCAACCGCGGCCGCGTCAAGGCCGTGGCGGTGGTCACCAAGCGCATCAAGGCACTGACCATCGACGGCAAGAAGGTGCACACCGTGGGCATCCCGCTGCACTGGGGCTTCACGGGGGCGGCCCGCAAGGGCTTCGGCGCCAACCAGCTCACGCCTTACGTCGGCGACGCGAACATCGAGACGCCGGAGTTCAAGGCGTTCCTGGTGGACGTGAAGAAGCTCGGCCAGGCAACGGTCTGAGGGAAGGGAGGCAACACCATGGCTGGTCTTCAATCCCTCGACATCCGCCGCCGCTCGGCCACCACCACGCCGTCGCCGAGTCAGCGCGAGGCGATCCAGGTCGCCAAGCTGATCGACGTGTCGCGGTGCATCGGCTGCAAGGCCTGCCAGTCGGCATGCCTGGAGTGGAACGACCTGCGCGAAGAGGTCGGCGTCAATGTCGGCGTCTACGACAACCCACACGACCTGACGGAGAACACCTGGACCCTGATGCGGTTCAGCGAGATCGACGTCGATGGCCGCTTCGAGTGGCTGATCCGCAAGGACGGCTGCATGCACTGTGACGACCCGGGCTGCCTCAAGGCCTGCCCGGCGCCGGGCGCCATCGTGCAGTACAAGAACGGCATCGTCGATTTCGTCTCCGAGAACTGCATCGGCTGCGGCTATTGCGTGAAGGGATGCCCGTTCAACATCCCGCGCATCTCCCACAAGGACCAGAAGGCCTACAAGTGCACCTTGTGCTCCGATCGCGTCGCGGTCGGCCAGGCGCCGGCCTGCGCCAAGGTCTGCCCGACGCAGGCGATCTCGTTCGGCACCAAGACCGACATGATCGCCTGGGCCGACAAGCGCATAGCGGATCTCAAGGAGCGCGGCTACAAGAACGCCGGCCTCTACAATCCGGCCGGCGTCGGCGGCACGCACGTGATGTACGTGCTGAAGCACCTCGACAAGCCGGAAATCTATGCCGGCCTGCCCAAGGATCCCAAGATCAGTCCGCTGGTCGAGCTGTGGAAGGGCGTCACCAAGCCGATCCTGCTGGCCGGCGTGGCGGTCGCGGCGCTGGCCGGCTTCTTCCACTACGTCACGCACGGCCCCAACGAAGTGCAGGACGAGGACGAGGCAGCCGCCGAAAAAATGCGCCGCGACAAGGCGGCGTGATTTCCTCCCCACGAGAGTGGGGAGGTGCCCCGAAGGGGCGGAGGGGACCTCTCGTGGTCTTGGTAAGCAAGACCACGTCGGCTCCCCATCCGGCCTTCGGCCACCTTCCCCGCAAGCGGGGAAGGAAAGCGAGACAGGGAGCGTGCCGTGGCTGAACACAAAAACAATATCCTCGACCGTTACACGCCGGGCGCGCGATTGAACCACTGGATCAACGCCATCCTGATGATCTGCCTGGCGTTGAGCGGCATGTCGCTCTTCCACCCGTCGCTGTTCTTCCTGTCGGACCTGTTCGGCGGCGGCGTTTGGACGCGCATCATCCATCCCTGGATGGGCCTGGTGGCGATGCTCAGCTTCCTAGGCCTGGTCATCCGCTTCTGGCGCTTCAACCTGTGGACTAAGGACGACAGCGCCTGGATGAAGAACATCAATCACGTGATGTCGGGCGACGAAACCAAGGTGCCCGAGGCCGGCAAGTACAACGCCGGGCAGAAGCTGGTGTTCTGGTCGCTGTGCGTGCTCACCATCCTGCTGCTGACCAGCGGGCTCGCGCTGTGGGACTCGCAGCTCGGCCACCTGACGACGATCGAGCAGAAGCGGCTGGCGGCCGTGGTGCATGCGCTGGCGGCCGTGGCGCTGATCGCCGTGGTGATCACGCATATCTACGCCGCGATCTGGATCCGCGGCACCATCCGCGGCATGACCCGCGGTTCGGTCACCGGCGGCTGGGCCTGGCGCCACCACCGCAAATGGCTGCGCGAGGAAGTCGGCAAGTCCAAGTGAGCAGCACCGGTCGATATCGCTTCATGGTGAGCTTGTCGAACCATGAAGCGAGCCGTATCACCGTTTGTGCGGCGCTTTCATGGTTCGACAGGCTCACCCTGAAGGCCTCCATCAGCGTTGTGACGTAGCCCATGGCTCTCAAAGGCAAGGTGGTTCCCGACCCGGTCGATATCGGCCAGATCGCCGCCCCGGCATTCGCCCGACTGCCCGATATCGCGTCGCTCTTTGCGGTGCGCGCCGACCGCCTGGAAGTGCTGGCGGTCGATCACCCGCTGGAACCTTATCTGCGATTCCTCGCCGCGATCGCGCGGGCCCAACACGACGTGGCGCCGCGTCTGCCGGCCGGCACCTTGCCGGGCAAGGACCACATCGCCTTTTGCCGCGCCCATGAGTTCCCGCTGATCGACCGCCTGACCTGGAAGCGCGATGCCTCGTTCGTGGCCGGCGCCCGCGCGCTGGCGGCGGCGCTCAAGAGTGCCGATATGCCTGAGGCGGCGGCGCAGGCGCTGGTTGCTTTTGCTGATCGCGACGATGCCTCGATCGAGGCGCTGGCCGACCGCGTGCTGCGCGAAGAGCACGAAGGGTGGGAGACCGCCGAGGTGCCATTCGCCGGTGCGGCGCTGGAACTGCACTTCGCGCGCATGGCGGCGCTGCTCGACCCGGGCGATCCGGCGCCGGTAGAGCCGCGCAATCTCTGTCCGGTCTGCGGCTCGCTGGCGGTGGCGTCGATGGTCGATGCGGCGCACGGCCGGCAAGGCTCGCGCTTCCTGTGTTGTTCCTTGTGCCAGGCGCGCTGGAACTACACCCGCGTTCAATGCGCCCATTGTGTCTCGACCAAGGGAATCGCCTATCAGAGCGTCGAGGGTGGCTCGAAGGCGGTGCGGGCCGAGACCTGCGACGAGTGCCACACCTACACCAAGATCCTCTATGCCGAGGAGGATGCCGTCGTCGATCCGGTCGCCGACGATCTCGCCAGCCTGACGCTCGACATCCTGGTCTCGGAAGCCGGCTGGGCGCGCGCCTGTCCCAGCTTCTACCTGGTGCCCGAGGCGGAGGATGACGGCCCGGAGCCGCTGACGCGCAGCGCGTGACCGGAACGAAGAGCAGTGGATTCGGAATTTGGGGTTATACTCGCTGTCGTCCTGAGCGTAGCGAAGGACCCATTGAGCGGTGGAATCGCACGGGATCGTCGATGGCGCACGGTGCGTTATATCAGCGGTCTGTGCCGACCGACGGCTCAACGGGTCCTTCGCTTCGCTCAGGACGACATGACCGTCTCGCGTGCGAGCTATCCGTGACCGTTGATCTGTCCCGACTTCCCGCCGTCGACCGCGTTCTCAAGGGATCTGCCGCGCAGGCGCTGATCGAGCGCTATGGCCGGGCGCCGGCCACCGACGCCGTGCGCGCGGCGCTGGCCGACCTGCGAGTCGCCAAGGCGGTGGCCGACGAAGACGGCGTCGCCGCGCTGGCGGCCGACAAGCTGGCGGCGCGCATGGCGCCCTCGCAGCGGCCGATGTTCAACCTCACCGGCACGGTGCTGCACACCAATCTCGGCCGCGCGCTTTTGGCCGATGCCGCCATCGCGGCGATGAACGACGTGCTGGCGCGTCCGTCCAATCTCGAATTCAACGTCGCCGGCGGCAGCCGCGGCGAGCGCGACGATCACGTGCGTGGCTGGCTCACGCAATTGACCGGGGCCGAGGACGCCACCGTCGTCAACAACAACGCCGCCGCCGTGGTGCTGGTGCTCAACACGATGGCCCAGGGCAAGGCGGTGCCGGTATCGCGTGGTGAGCTGATCGAGATCGGCGGCGCCTTCCGCGTGCCCGACATCATGGCGCGTGCCGGCTGCCGCCTGGTCGAGGTCGGTACCACCAACCGCACGCACCTGCGCGACTTCGAAGCCGCCATCGGTCCCGAGACCGCGATGCTGATGAAGGTGCATCCCTCGAACTACGCGGTGGTCGGCTTCACCAACACGGTGCCAGAGGCCGAGCTCGCGGCGCTGGCGCACAAGCACGGCCTGCCGTTCGCCAACGATCTTGGCAGCGGGCAGCTCGTCGATCTGGAGCGCTGGGGCCTGCCGCACGAGCCAACACCGCGCGAGGCGCTCGCGTCAGGTGCCGATCTCGTCACCTTCAGCGGCGACAAGCTGCTGGGCGGTCCGCAATGCGGCATCGTCGTCGGCCGCAAGGACCTGATCCAGAAGCTCAACAAGAATCCGCTGAAGCGGGCGCTGCGTTTGGACAAGGGCAGGCTGGCAGCGCTCGAGGCGACCTTGCGGCTGTACGCCGATCCCGATCGGCTCCCCGAGCGCTTGCCCACCTTGCGCCTGCTGACGCGACCCGCCGCCGATATCGAGGCGGTGGCGCAGCGCCTGCTGCCGCTTCTGACGCGCGCGCTGGCGGGCAAGGCCGAGGTCGTGATCGAGGCCTGCCGCAGCCAGATCGGCAGCGGCGCGTTGCCGGTCGACCTGCTGCCCAGCTATGCGCTCGCGATCAAGGCGCTTGATGCGAAAAGCGGCGCCGCGGTCGAACGTCTGGCCGATGCCTTCCGCGCCCTGCCGGTGCCCGTCATCGGCCGCATCGAGGACGATCGCCTCAAGCTCGATCTGCGCTGCCTCGAGGACGAGGCGGGGTTCACCCAACAGCTCCCACGGCTTTTCACGCGTGGTGTGAAACCGTGAGTCTCCTCGGCCGCCTGATACGACGGCCTGCCGTCGACTCGGTCGACGTGGTGCTGGAACGCGCGCGCCAGACGTTCGAGGCCGGTGATGTCGAGACCGCCTTCGCGCTCTGGCACGGCCTGGCGCACAAGGGCGTCGCGCGCGCCCAGAGCAATCTCGGCGGCCTGTTCGCGACCGGCAACGGCGTGCCACGTGACGACGACGAGGCCGTGCGCTGGTTCCGCCATGCCGCCGATGCCGGTGACGCGCTGGCGCAGCGCAACCTCGCACTGATGTACTACGAGGGCCGTGGCACCGACGGTGACCTCGCGCAGGCGGCGCACTGGTATGCGCGTGCCGCTGACGCGGGCGACGCCGAGGCGCAGAACATGCTGAGCTGGATGGCGTGCGAAGGTGTCGGTATCGAGCGCGATTGGCTGCTGGCGCGACGTTGGGCCGAGGCATCGGCGGCGCAGGGCATCGCCTCGGCGATGTGCCGGCTCGGCCAGATCCATCACAACGCCTGGGCCGTCGAGCGCGATGCGGTGCAGGCGGCGCAGTGGTTCGAGAAGGCAGCACGCCTGGGCGACGCCGAAGCGCAGGCCATGCTGGGTGCCGCTTATCACCTCGGCCTGGGCGTGACGCCGGACCAGATGCTGGCGTGGCGCTGGCTCACGCGCGCCCAGCGCCAGGGAAGCGAGATCGCGGCCGGCTTCCTGGTACGGGTGAATGCTTCGGCGGCGCAGATCGTAGAAGCCGAACACCTGATCGCTGCCGGAGATCAGGCATGAGGTCCCCTCTCCCGCAAGCGGGAGAGGGAGGGGCCCATCGCGCATCAGCGCGATGGGAGGGTGAGGGCGTCACACGAGGTGCCGTGCGTGAAGCCCTCACCCGAAGAGCGCTAGCGCGCTCTTCGACCTCTCCCGCCAGCGGGAGAGGTTCATGATCATCGGCACCGCGGGCCACATCGACCACGGCAAGACGACATTGGTGCGGGCGTTGACCGGCGTCGATACCGACCGCCTGCCCGAGGAAAAGGCGCGCGGCATCACCATCGATCTCGGCTTCGCGTATTTGCCATTGGGCAACGGCCGCACGCTGGGCTTCGTCGACGTGCCGGGCCACGAGCGCTTCATCCACAACATGCTGGCGGGCGTCGGCGGCATCGACTTCGCGCTTCTCGTCGTCGCGGCCGATGACGGGCCCATGCCGCAGACCCGGGAGCACCTGGCCATTCTCGACCTGCTGGGCGTGACGCGGGGCGTCGTTGCGCTGACCAAGGCAGACCTCGCCGATGCTGATCGGCTGGCGCAGCTGCGTGACGCAATCCGGGCGCTGCTTGCCGGCACGAGCCTGGCCGATGCCGACATCATGCCGGTGTCGGCGCAGAGCGGCACTGGCGTCGCCGACCTGAAGGCGCGGTTGGAGCTGGAGGCCGAGGCCACCGTCGATCGCGCCGCCGACGGCTGGTTCCGCCTGCCCGTCGACCGTTGCTTCACTGTGGCGGGGGCCGGCACGGTGGTGACCGGCACGGTGTTCGCTGGCGCGGTCAAGCAGGACGAGCAGCTGGCGCTGCTGTCATCCGGCGCTGCTGCGCGCGTGCGCGGCATCCATGCCCAGAACACGCCGTCCAAGGCCGGGCGTGCCGGGCAGCGCTGCGCGCTCAACCTCGCCGGTCCGCAGATCACCAAGGATGCGATCCACCGCGGCGACTGGCTGGTGTCGGCCGAACTGCGGCGCCCCACAGATCGTCTGGATGTACGCCTGCGCCTGCTGGCCGACGAGCAGCGGCCGCTGCGGCACTGGACCCCCGTGCACCTGCATCTGGGCGCCGCGCACGTGATGGGCCGCGTGGTGCTGCTTGACGCCGAGACCCTGGCGCCCGGCGCTGCGGCGCTGGCGCAGATCGTGCTCGACCGGCCGGTGGGTGCACTGCATGGCGATCGCCTGATCCTGCGCGATCAGTCGGCACGCCGCACCGTGGCCGGCGGCGTGGTGCTCGACCCCTGGCCGCCGACACGGTTCCGCCGACGGCCCGAGCGCCTGGCGATGCTGGCCGTGGCGCAGGAGGCCGACCCGGTGAAGGCGCTTGCGGCGTTGTCGTCGTTGCCGCCGCATATCATCGACGTCGCCGCCTTTGCGTTGGCGCGCAACCTGCGGCCGGCCGCGCGTGATGCGGCGATCGACGCGGCCGGCCTGCGCGCCCTGCCGGTCGCCGACGGATCGGGCGGCAGCTTCGCGCTGACGCCGGACCAGTTCGCGACCTTCCAGGCGGCGGTGGTGCAGACGTTGGGCGCGCATCATCAGAAGCAGCCCAACAGCGCCGGCCTGGAGCCCGAGCGCTTGCGCGTCGCACTGCCGATGAAGATCGCGGTCGCGCCCTTTGGCGCCATCACCGCCGCGCTGTTGACGGCCAAGGCGATCGAAGCCGACGGACCATGGCTGCGCCTGCCCGGCCACGCCGTGCGCCTCTCGCCCGAGGACGAGAAGCTGTGGGCCCGCATCCGCCCGACCCTCGAGAAGGATCGCTTCGGCCCGCCGCGGGTGCGGGATTTTGCCGACCGCGACGGCGTGCCGGAGAACAAGGTGCGCGAGTTGCTGCGCCGTCTCAGCCGCATGGGCGTGGTCTGGCAGGTGGCGCCCGACCACTTCTTCCTGCGCGGGCCCGTCGTCGAGATGGCGAAGATCACCGCCGATCTTGCCAAGACGGCCGACGGCAAGTTCAAGGCTGCCGAGTTCCGCGACCGCATCGGCGGCGGCCGCAAGGTGGCCATTCAGATCCTGGAGTTCTTCGACCGCGGCGGCGTCACCACCTTGCGCGATCAGGTCCGCGTCGTGAACAAGGACCGCTACGAGCGCTTCATCAAGGGCGCCGGGCAATCGTAGTTTGGAGGTGCTGGTTAGTGGCCTCTGCTCCTTGTGCAGCCGATGCCGGTTTCACTTGGGACTTGAACGCGTGCAAGACTTGCTAAGGAGGAGGGCGCTCCGGTGCAGCATAGATGGTGATGGCGATGTTACGCCTTTGGCTTCTCAGCCTGGGATTTGCGATCAATGTAGCCACCGCGGTTGCCGAACCGATCGCGCCACCTATTCAAATGACGGTGGAGGAATTCCTCGCGAAGGCTCGTGCGATCGCTGTGCACGGCAATTTGACCGATGTGGTGTTCACGGAGAACACGCTTGGTGTTCATCTAGCGCGCAGAGAATACTGGACAAAAAGAGACGGAAAACGATTTCTGTTCAGGCTTGACTATGAGCCAGTCGAGCTGTTCCAGCCCAGGCAGCGACCTTCGCTACGCAGTTTTTACGGATCCGAAGGCGGTTCAGTTTAATGGTGAATTTGAGGTGGGCCATTTGATCTTTCACCTGAACAATGGACCGCTATGCATAGATCCGGCAGTGGCGAGGAAGGCGTTCGAGGTGGTGGCGGAGCAAGACTGGCCAACCCCTCCTTTCTCCTCACGGTGGAGACCGTGAAGGCTATGGATTCAAGATTACTGAAAACAAAGACGGACTGATTCATCTCTATATAGGATTTCGTACGTCACGTCGTTGCCTGGATTACATTTCGATTTTTCATCTGCTTTAGCCCCTGGTGTGTGGGCACGGGCATCTCGCCCGCACTCCCCATTCTGATTGAGCGGCATCCGTTCTAACTGCGCTGCGCCGACTGCAGGTCGCGCAGGATTTTGGTGAGCCGGTTGGCGTGCGTCTGGAAGGCGCTCATTTGTTCGGCGACCGCGGTGGGTGAGCCGTCGGACGATTGCAGCGCTTTGTTGAGGTTGGCGTGCGCCTTGACGAGCTCCTTGAACACCACATCGGGGGTCGCATCGTTCATCAGGAACGCATCGTACGCTTCGGCCGCCGCCGTGGCCTTATCCAGGTTCTCGCGTGTGGCCCGTGCTCGGAAGGCGGCGCGCCGCGTCGCAACGACGTCGGCCATGTGTGTCTGGATCGTGCTGGTCGCCTGCTGCAGGACGGCGCCGAATGTCTCCTCCGACCGTGCCAGGACGGGATCGGCTTGCGCGATGGCATGCTTTAAGGCGTAGAACTTCGTCCATCCGATGGATGACAGGGGCGAGCGTTCATAGGTGCCAAAGGCTCCCACGCTGGTGCCCGGCATGAGAGCTGCGATCTTGGACACCGTGTCACCGGTTGCCGCAACGCTCCTGTCGACCGTCGCGGCGGTTTCCGACGCCACGATCGCATGGAGGCTTTCGGTATATTTCGAAACCGCCGCCATGAGCGTGACGACACGGGAAAGCTGCGCTGACGGTGAGGTCACTGCCGGCGGGTTCGGATCGTCCTGTGGCTGGTACAGCGGGCTGGGATCACCCTGCTGCTGGAACAGCACCAACCGGCAACGTGTGGAGCTGGGGCCGCAATCGCCTGCCACCGAGCCGACACGATAGGGCGCGGCGACAGCGCTGTTGCGCGCGGCGTCCTCTTGCGTCGCGATGATGCCCCGACTGTAGCCCGCAAGCGCGGCCTGGGCATCGGATGTCGCCGCGGCGAACGTGCCAATGGGTTTGTCGTACTGGGGTGCAGCGCAACCGGCCACGACGGACATGGCGCACAGAGCGAGCACCGCTGGGATCATCCGAGAGTTATCGTGCATGTTGGCCCTATGTTGATCGACATCACTTCTATTTGCGGGTCAGCGCCGCGGCCACAGCGCGCAAAACCTATCGCGGCTGCAACAATCATGAACCGCGGCGTCCTCGATGCCATCTGGGCACTCGATATGAGTGAATCAACGACACAACGATTTCATCTGAAATGTTTCACTCGGCTGCAGTGCCGCTGAGCGCCATGTCAGGGATGCACGCCGTATTTCTTCATCTTGGTTGCGATCGCGCGGTCGATCGCGGTCGCGGCCGTCATGTCGGCATTGCCACCCGCCGTGTCACCCTTGCGCAACCGTGCGACACCGCGGCTGTAGAGCGACACCGCTCTTTTCGCATCCATGGAGAGCGCACGGGTGTAGTCGACGATGGCGTCATCCAGCCGGCCAAGCTTCAGGTAGGCAAACCCGCGGCTGTCCAGCACATTGGCATCGTCGGGACGCAGATTCAGTGACTCGGTGCAGTCCGACAGCGCCGCCTCGATCTGGCCGACCAGCGCCCGCGCCGAGCAGAGGCCGTGCCACGTGATCGGATTCTTCGGATCGAGCCTGGCCGCTTCGCTGAAGTCATGGATGCCGCGTTCGTAGTCGCCACGGCGGTAGTAGACATCGCCGCGCGCCTTGAAGCCGATCGCGAAGTCCGGCGCGATCTTGACCGCCTGGCTGTAGTCCTGGATGGCGCGATCGAACTCGCCCCGACCGCCGTAGACGTCACCGCGGTTCTTGAAGGCGATGACGAAGTTCGGATCGATCCTGATCGCCTGGTCATAGTCCTGGATGGCACGCGCTGACTGGTTCTTACCCCTGTAGATATTGCCGCGGTTGTTGAAGGCGACAGCAAAATCCGGCTTGAACCGGATCGCCTGGCTGTAGTCCTGCAGCGCGCGCTCGTCATCGCCCTTGCGCTTGTAGGCTCTGCCGCGATTGTAGAACGCCTCGGCGTAATCCGGCTTGAGCCGGATCGCCTGATCGTAGTCCTGGATGGCGCGATCGGGATCGCCGTTGCCGTCGTGGGCGATACCGCGACCGTTGAAGGCGAGCGCAAAGTCCGGCCGCAGCGCGATGGCCTGCGTGAAGTCCTGGATGGCGCGTTCGTACTCGCCCTTGCTGTTGTAGGCATCGCCGCGATTGTAGAGCGCCAGCGCATCGTTCGCATTGAGCCGCAGGGCCTGCGTGTATTCGTCGATGGCACGGTCGTACTGGCCGTTGCGAGCATAGTTGGCGCCGCGCAGGATGTGCGCATGGCCTGGGTTCTGGGTCGCCGCTGCGTCCGGTTGTTTGGTGTCGGGTTCCGTCCGCGGCCGCGCTGCCGCGTCGTCGCCTTGTCGCTTGCTGTCGGCCTCGGCGCGGGCGGCGGCTTCGTCCGCCTGCCGCTTGGCGGCCGCCTCGGTTTGCCGTTTGGCGTCCTCTTCGGCCAGGCGCTTGGCTTCCATCTCGGTCCGTTCTCTTTCTTCCGCCGCCTTGCGCTCGGCAGCCAGCGCGTCCTGCTGTTGCTGCCAAACGTAGAGACCGCCACCGGCCACGCTGACGGCGATGACGCCGGCCGCCAGTCCGACCAGCCACCGCGGCCGCGCCGGTCGTGGTGACGGGGGAGTCAACGCATTCTGAGGCGCCAGCCGAACCGTCGTTGCCATCGACTCGCCCGACAGGACGCGACGCCAGTCGTCGATGGATTGCGGCCGGTCGGATGCCTTCAGCGTCAAGGCCCGGTCGATGGCCGCCGCCAGTGTAGGCGACAAGCGACCCTTGCCGGCCTCCGCCACCGGCATCATCGCATCCTCGATCATGCGGTCGGTGGCGGCAGGCGGCAGGACACCGAGCGCGCAATGGTAGAGCGTCGCTCCCAGCGCGTAGATGTCCGTCCACGGCCCCTGGCGTGCCGACGTGAACTGCTCGAACGCGGCATAGCCCGGCGTGTAGATCGCCGTCATGGCCTGGGTGCGGCCTTGCAGGGCAATGCGCGCGGCACCGAAATCGATCAGTGTCGGGCGGCCGTCGCGGTCCAGCAGGATGTTGGCGGGCTTGATGTCGCGATGCAGGAAGCCCGCCTCGTGCACGCGCTCCAGACCGTCGAGCAACGGATACAGGATCTGTTCGATGGCCGGCTGCGGCAGCTGCCGCTCACGCTTGAGGCGTGCCTCCAGCGTTTCGCCCGACGCCAGCTCCATCACCATGTACGCCGTGCCGTTGATCTCCAGGAAGTCGTAGACGTTGACCACACCCGGCGCCTTTTCGAGCTGCGCCAATGTCCGTGCCTCGGCGAGAAAGCGTTCGCGGCCCCAGCGGAAATCCTCGGCGACGCGCGTGGAGCGCGGCAGGACCGAGTGATCGGCTTGTCGCGCCGCGAAGTACACCGGCATGTACTCCTTGACCGCCACCGCGCGATGAAGCTGCGTGTCGCGCGCACTGTAGGTGATCCCGAAGGCGCCCTGACCCAGCACAGTCACGATCTCGTACTTGCCGATCGCGGTGCCCGGCGCCAGCGGGTTAAGACTGTCCGCCGGCGCGCCGGCATCCGCGGCAGTCATGCGTCTTGGAAGCTCGGGCGCCTGCCACACCGCATCCCGCTTCTCCATGCGACCCCACCCACGCCACACACTTTCGCCATTTCATGTAGGTCGATTTCGTCATTTTAAAACCGGTGCGCGCTTGCCGTGGTCGATCCACCAAAAGCTGCACGAGGATGGCGATTTGATTGCGCTCTTTTTTGCTCGCGTCTGAAAGCAAACAGATCACACCGCAGATGAAGGAAACGTCAGTGCGCCACGGCCGTGGCGAAGCGATCGGTCGACAAAGTCCATTCAACGGCCGTAGGCAGCTTGAAGGCAGTCGGCGTCGGGTCGGTTGCCGCCACTGTGGAGATGTTCGTCAAGAAGCCGTTCAATCGGCGCATGACTGCATGGTTCGTGAAACGCGAGGAGAAGGTCAATCTGCTCATCGCCAGGGCTGGCACCATCGACGATGAGGTTTTGTCCGGCGACGAGCGTTCGTCTCGGTTGTCGCTGCGACACGCAGGCTGCGGTCCGGACGCATCACGAAGAGAATCTGCGAGCTCTTCGGAACGGCGTGCTGAATGCTGCACCCGGCATCGAGCCAGACGACAACCTCCGGCAGATTTTCAGTGAACTCGAACATCCCAATCCAGGAAATTGTCGACTACGCGGTTCCTCCGCTTGGGAGATGGCTCGGCGGCCGCCACCGCCGTGGTGACGCAGTGGCTACTTTAATACTCGGACTTGGCTAGAAAGGGGCCGTGACAACCGACAGCAACTGGCTGCTGGCCGAGCTGCGGCGTATCGGGCGCGGCCATGCGAGGGCCCGAAGGCGCGGGTTCGCGACCGGGGATCGGCCTGAAGAAACGTCAGGCTGCCCGCGTGAAGGCGTCCCCGCGCTCCTCCAGCTTGTCGCGAATGACGTCGATCGGCTGTCGCCGATCGACCACGATAGATGCCACACTACGCATGCGCGACCAAAGCTGGTTGCGGCCGCCGGCAAGGCGCAAACGCGGTGCACAGCGCGCGGTCTCCGCTCGGCACAGGGACTCGCAGAACGCACCCTGCACATCCAGAATGTCGTGGCGATCGAGCTCGATATTGAAAAAGTCGAGCGTATCCCGACCGCCCGTTGCCTCGAAGGTGATGCTGGTCCCATTAACCAAATCGCCGATTGGAATCAGGAAACCATCAACGTAGACGGGATGCCAAGCCGTGAGGCAAAGATCCGCGTCAGGCGAGTTCTCACCCAGAGCACCACGCTGTATGAGAACCGGCAGGTTTGACTCGCCAACCCATTTCCCCGACACGCTATCCAGGGTGTGACTGACCATAGCCTTGATCGGCGCGAAGCCCCCAGAACGCACCGCGACCTCGTCGCCCGCTGCCAGGGTTTCGATCGGCCGGTAGCCCTCGCGCGTCCGGATAAGCGTGCCCTGCGCAAAGCAAAGGCCGCCATTGCCGCCGCATCCGTTGGTCTGCTGACCTTTGCCACAGCCTCCTTTGCCGTTGCCGTTGTTGCCTGGGACTGCCGATGCCTGCCTATGCAGAGCGCTGGTCGCCAAGAATGCGCTCACCAGCATGGCTGACTTCAGTGCATTGCGCCGTGCGCGATTAACCTTCGCACTTCTGACGCTCATACCGTCTTCTCCCCGCTGTCACGAAACGTGGGCTGGTTCACAAGAGAACGGTAACGGATCTCCTTGCCTCAACCACAGGCCGAAGACTCAGGTGTGCACAAGCCATTGGGGTTACTCCGAAAGGGGAAGTTTCTCGGGGCGCTGCCTGGCCAGACCCAGAGCGAACATGACGGGTCGCCACAAAGAGAAAGCCCGCCACGGCAACCGGACGGGCTTTGATCGGAAGGCCCGGCGCGCGGCTAGGCCCCCTCGGTACCAGCCGCGGCGCTCAGGCCGGTGCCCCTTGCGCCTCGGTTGCGATCAGCGTGGCGCGGCTGCCGCCGTGCGCGCCCGCAGCTCGTCGACGACCGCCCGATGCCGTCGCGAGTCGCCGTCATCAGGTCCTTCCAGCGCCCACCACAGCAAGGCGGCCGACGCCATCAACCAGGCGCTCAACGGCTTGCGGACAGTGTAGAGTGCCAACTGGGCGTTAGTTTCGCGTTCCGTTCGCCGGCGCGCGTTGCTAAGCTTCTGAAATCGGGCAAGGAGGGGACACGCTCCCGGTGGGGCGGCTGGACTTCAAATCCAGTAAGGGCCGTTGGACGGTTCTTCGTGGGTTCGACTCCCACTCTCTTCCGCCAATGGCCGTCCGCTGTCCTTTCGTGGCGACCGTCTTTGCCGGCTCCCGATTGCTCGCGACCGTCCGGTATCCCATATTGGCGGAAACGGAGGTCCACCATGCCCGACTATCGCAAGACGGCCGAAGCCATCGCGGCGCTCACGCCCGAGCAGCACTACGTCACCCAGCAAAGCGGCACCGAGCGGCCGGGGACGGGCGCGTATCTCGATAACAAGGAGCCCGGCATCTATGTCGATATCGTCTCGGGCGAGCCGCTCTTCGCCTCGACCGACAAGTACGAATCGGGTTGCGGCTGGCCGAGCTTCACCAAGCCGATCGAGCCCGCCAACGTCAACGAGCTGCGCGACATCTCGCACGGCATGATCCGCACCGAGGTGCGCTCATCGCATGGCGACAGCCATCTCGGCCACGTCTTTCCGGATGGCCCGCGCGATCGCGGCGGCCTGCGCTACTGCATCAATTCGGCGTCGCTGCGCTTCATCCATCGCGACGACATGGAAGCGCAGGGTTACGGCGCCTATCTCGACCAGGTCGAGGCACCGGCCTGATCGCATCGCCATCGGCACTTGCCGTGAGGGTGGTCCATGCTCGACCTGGTCATTCGCAATGCACGGCTGCCTCATGCGACGGATGGCCAGCTTGTCGACATCGGTTTCACAGGCGGCCGCATCGCTGCGATCGAGCCGCGGATCGAGGCTGATGCGCCCGTGCACGACGCCGAGGGGTGTCTGTGCTGCGGTGGCCTGATCGAGACACACATCCATCTCGACAAGTCGCGCATCGTCGACCGGTGTGCGCCCGAGCCCAGCCGCGGCGAGCCCGACCATATGCGGCGCGTGCAGGCCGTGAAGGCGACGTTCACGGTCGAAGACATCTATCGGCGGGCAAAGGAAACGCTGGAGGGCTGCATCAAGCACGGCGCCACGCGCATCCGCACGCATGCCGAGATCGATGCCCCGGTCGGCGTCAAGGGCGTCGAGGCGCTGCTGGTGCTTGCGCGGGAATATGCCTGGGCGGTCGATCTCGAAATCTGCGTGTTCGCGCAGGAGGGCCTGACCAACGCGCCCGCCGCCGATGCCGCCCTGGTCAAAGGCCTCGAGATGGGGGCAAGGGTGATCGGCGCCGCGCCGAACTACGATGTTGACCATCCGGGCCAGATCAACCGTGTCTTCGATCTGGCCAGGCGTTTCGACGTCGACATCGATATGCACATCGATTCCGGCCACGATCCGGCAAGCCTCGACACCCACCTGGTGGCGGATCTGGCCGAGCGTTTCAAGCTCGGCGGACGCGTGGCGATGGGCCACATGACGAAGCTGGCGGGCCTGCCGCCGGCGCGCCAGACGGAGATCGCCCGGCGACTGGCCGACGTTGGCGTTGCCGTCACCGTGCTGCCCTCCACGGATCTTTTCGTGCTCGCCCGCCATGCCGATCACAACGTGCCGCGCTGCGTGGCCGACGCGAACCTCTTCGTCGAGCAGGGCTGCAACTGCTCGATCTCCTCGAACAACATCCTCAACCCCTTCACGCCGTTCGGCGACGGCTCGCTGGTCAGGATGGCGAACCTGCATGCCAACGTCCTGCAGGTGGGACAACCCGATCGCCTGACCGAGCTCTTCGCCATGATTTCGCAGCGCTCGGCGCAGCTCATGAACGTCACCGACTACGGCGTGAAGGTCGGCAACCCGGCCGACCTCGTGATCATCGATGCGCCGACTCCGGCGATGGCGGTGGCCACCGTCGCGCCGGTGCTGGCTGCCTTCAAGCGCGGCCGCCAGACCGTGTCGCGCCCGCGCGCCCGACTGCTGCGGCCGCAATGACAGGTGATCAAGGCCGGCCCACCGGCGAAAGCTCGTTCACCGTGAGCGGTTGCCTCTCATCGCCTTCATGGTGAGCTTGTCGAACCACGAGCGCCACGCACGGGCAGCTGTTCGGCGCTTCATGGTTCGACAAGCTCACCATGAAGCGCTTTCTGCATCGACGATCAAGCATCGGAGGACTGGACGGCGATGGCGGCGGGCGTATTCTTGTGCCCACCAGGAGGCGCCCATGACGACCTCAAGCGAAGGCGCGGAGCTCACCCGGGTAGGCCCCGGTACGGCCATGGGACAGCTCATGCGCGAGTACTGGATGCCGGCGCTGAAATCGTCCGAGCTCACGCGCGACGGCGACCCGGTGCGCCTGATGCTGCTCGGCGAAAAGCTGATCGCGTTTCGCGACAGTGCCGGCCGGGTCGGTGTCATGGACCATCGCTGTCCGCATCGCTGCGCCTCGCTGTTTCTGGGACGCAACGAGGACGGCGGTATACGCTGCGTCTATCACGGCTGGAAATTCGACGCCGCGGGACAGTGCGTCGACATGCCGAGCGTGCCGTCGGACCAGGACTTCAAGCACAAGGTCAAGGCCAAGGCCTACCGCACGCTCGAACGTGCCGGCCTGGTCTGGGTCTACATGGGCACGCGTCTCGAGGCGCCGCCGCTGCCCCAGCTGCAGATCCTCGATGCCCCCGACGACGAGATCAACGTCGGCATGATCCAGCGCGACTGCAACTACCTGCAGGCGATCGAGGGCGAGATCGATACCGCGCATTTCGGCTACCTGCACGGCGGCCACGTCGATCCCGCGATGCTGGCCGATGACGAGCCGCTCTATCACACGGTAACCAACCGGGCGCCGCAATACCGCGTCGCCGACACACCGTGGGGCACGCAGTATGGCGCCTACCGGTCGGCCGGGCCCGGCCGCACCTACTGGCGTTTCGCCAATTTCCTGTTCCCCTTCTGGACGCAGGCGCCCAACGGCGAGTTCGACAGCCATGCGCATGGCCGCGCCTGGGTGCCGCTCGACGACGGCCACACGATGTACGTCTTCATTTGGTGGAAGCGCGCCGTCTCAGCCCAGGCGCTGCCCCAGCCCGCCTACAAGGACGGTACGCCGATCGGCGGCACGGGCCGCGGCAACGTCCTGCTGCCCAACACAACTGACTGGCTCGGACGCTGGCGCATGGCGCGCAACGAAAGCGACGACTGGGGCATGGACCGTGAGGCGCAGCGCAGCAACGCGATCTATAGTGGCATTGACGGCATCCATCTGCAGGACCAGGCGATCACCGAAAGCATGGGGCCGATCGTCGACCATGCGCACGAGCACCTCGGGCCGTCTGACCAGATGATCACCCGCACGCGCCGTTGCCTGCTGAAGGCCGTGCGCGCGCACCGCGACGCCGGCACCCTGCCGCCCGGCGTCGAGGATGGCAGCGTCTACCACGGCGCCCGCAGCGGCTACTTCGTCAGCGACGACCAGGGCGAATGGCGCGATGTCTATGACCGCCGCCTTGCGGCGGCGTTGCGTCCGACGCCCACACCGGCGCGCGCCGCGGAATAGCGGGCAGGTCGCTCACAAGGTGCAACGACCTTATCAGCCGAGGCTGAGGCCGGCGGACGAACGGAGAAGGCGCATGCCGCTCAGTATGGCCCAGCTGCACGCACGCCTTCAGGCTTTCCCGAGCGCTGAACTCGAGTATCCGTTCGGGCCAGAGGTCGCCGTCTATAAGCTGCGCGGCAAGATATTCGCGATGCTGGCCGAGGGCGAGGCCGCGCCGCGCGTCACGCTCAAGTGCGATCCCGTCTTGGCCGAGGCGCTGCGGCGGGAGCACCCGGCCGTGCGGCCCGGTTATCACACCAACAAGCGCCACTGGAACACGGTCTACCTGGAGACGCCCATCTCCAAGCAGGTGGTCTGGAACATGATGGCGACCTCATACGACCTCGTCCGTGCCGCCTTGCCTCGACGCGTGCGCGAGACGCTCCAGGTAGCGTCAGGCGTTTAGGGCGCATCCCGCTGCCTACCGGAACAAATTGGCCAGCAGCCCTGCACTCTCCACCATCACGGCGTTCATTCTTGGGCTGACGGCCGTGCCGATGCCGCGTTGAACGTGCTCGGCGATCACGCCGTAGACATGCTCGAGCGCGGTCAGTCCCTTGATTTCACCGCCGGCGTTGTCATAGCCGTGGACGTTGTTGATGCCGCCGCCGACCTCGCTCTGCGGGAACATGCTGCCGTAGAGTCCGCCGCGCACACTCTTGCCGATCACCAGGACGCTGTTGCCGATGCCGTGGTCCGTGCCGCGGGATCCGTTGGCGCACAGCTTACGCCCGAACTCGCCGGCCAGGAGCAGGGTCATGCTGTCGCCCGCCGCCGGGTGATGGGCCTCCAGACTCGAGACCAGCGAATCCAGCGCTTTGCTGTCGCCAAACAGGTCGGTGACCAGGTCCTTGATCTTGCCTAGCTGGGCGTCGTGGGTGTCCCAGCCGCCATAGAAAATGTAGCCGGCCCGGAGATTCAAGATGTCGGCGCACAGGAGGGACTCGTAGCAGGCACGAAACTCGGTTCTCACATTGCCGTCGCGAACGGCCAGCTTGACCAGGGCGTCGGGAGTCACGATGGGTGCCAGACGATCGGTCATCTGTTTGCCCAGCGCCCGGTAGAGTTTTTCAAAGGCCGGGAAATTCCGATGAGCCGGATGCAGGGCCTGCGGGTCCTTTCCCCTGTAGAAGCTTTCCAGCGAGCGCTCCACCACGGCGTCCCCGTCGGTGTCGACCCGGTTTACACGCCGGCCGTTGCTTTGATGGAAGCCCATGCTGCGGGCGTTCTCGACGCTGATGAGCCGGTCCAGGGTGTGGCTGGTGGGATCGCTCGGATGCGGTGCGTAACAGAACTGGGTGGCGCCGTGAAAGCCGACCACACTGGCGTTCAGGGCCTTGACCAGGCGACCACCAAAGCCGTCGCGATTGCGATCGGTCGCGCCCAGGTCGGTGTAGCCGGTTTGCACGACGACACTGCCAAAGACGTGATCGCGACTGCCCGAGACGAAAACATTGTTGATGATCGCCACGCGGCCGAGATCCCATTGGCGCTTGAGCCAACCCGCTTCCTTCAGGATGCCAAACTCCACGCCGTTGAAGGAAACCGGATGATAGAGGGCGCTGAACGAGTTGCTCCAGGAATTGAAATCCGGGCCGATACCGTAGATCGCACTTCTTGCTTTCCAGAATTGATAGGCGGGCGACGTGGCGCCGGACTCTGGTTTCGGTGCGAAGATGTGGCGCATGTCGGGCGCGCCGTCGAGATGAACCTTCAGGAGAAACTTTCCCGGGATGACCGGAGGTGCCGCGAGGGCGCGTTGCGGCCACAGGCCGCTGAGCGCGTAGAGTGTCGCCAGCGTCGGCGGAACACGCGTCAGAAGCTCTCGGCGAGGGAGTGTCTCCGCCATGTCAATCGTTCCCTATCGGCCCACCTGGGCGAAGGCGTGCGGAAGCGCGATCAGGAACGCGATGGCGGCGCCCATGTTGCGATTGGCTGCGGCGCGCCGGTTTGCGTTGGTGCTGCGTAACCCGGTGTTCATGGTGCGCAATGCTTGAAGCTTCTGCCCCAGGGCCGATGACGGCTTGCTGTCGCCGGCGGCAAGCTCGCTCTCGGTAAAAACATGGTAGGGATCGGCCGGGTTGACATAGCAGGCAAGGTCGACGCCCACGCCCACCAGTGCGTAAAGATGGTAGCGCTCCATCAAGCCCATCCTGGACGGGCTTTCGGCGATGAAGCGCTTCCACAGCCACTCGGTCGTCGTCACCACCGAATCGCCAGGCACCAGCGCACCCCAATTCTTGCGCCAGCCGGTGCCGTCGTTCTGGCGCATATAGTAGTAGCCGCGCTCGATGGCACGATCGTAACTGAGCTTGAAGGTCTTGGAATTGTTGGCGGCGTCCAGTCCCGTCTGGCCGCCGAAGACGTCGTGGTCGAGGCTGAAGATCTTCTGGCCTTCGGCTTCGATGACGTCGCGTACATGATAGAAATCGCAATAGGTCTCGTAATTGCTCGTGGTGACCATGTTGGTGTGCAGTAGGTTGCGTTCGATGGTGTTCCAGTATTTCACCCGGTGCGGATTGTGGAAGAGTGTGGAAATGGCGTAGTGGCGCAGGAAGCTGAGCAAGCTCTTCTTCGGCAGCCTGCCCCAGAGGTCGGCCAGGCCGGCCGCGGTTTGCGATGTGATGTTTTCGTCGGCGATTGACCGGATGATGCGCACCGGAAGGTTGCGCAGGCTCTCGTCGTTGGTGATCGCCCTGGGCGCAATATAGTTCACGCGGTCCACGGCGGTTGCGCCGGGAACTTGGTGACCCAGAATATCGAGCGATCCCTTGTATTGTCCGGCTGTGCCATAGGTGGCTTTGACGTCCCAGCCGGCATTGGTGCCGCCGTGATACGTCAGCCAGATGTCCGACAGCGCGCGGGCCATGTGCGGAATGGTGATCTTCTCGTGATACTCCTGAGTGTAGGCCGGGGAGTAGCCGAGGATGCCGAAGAAGAGTTGAAAAAACTCGCGACCGAAATTCTCGTTGCCATGCCAGCTGCCGTCGGCACGAAAGTAGTTGCCGAAATCGTAGTTGCTGTAACGGTAATGCCTGTACTGGACGGCGATGGCCGAGTGGACCGCGGCCTTCGCCAACACCTCATCGAAGCTCAGGTCGGCCGCCAAGGCGTTCATGATCATGTCGTAGTAGTCGTAGAGCTGGTCCTGGCTCACCGAGGCATTGAAGTTGGCCGCCATGTGATAGTTGGTGGCCCAGTAGCCGATGCGATTGCGGACCGGGTTGATTCCGCGCAGGCTCATCATCTTGTACCAACACCGGCTGGCCGAGTGCAGGGTGCCGTACAGATACGTGGATTTTTCGTCACGGGGAATGCGGCTGGCATCACTGCTGAAGTGATCGGCGATCCCGGCCAGTGTCGACTCCACGAGATCCAGGCGATCGTAGGGGTCCGCCGGGGAGAGTTTGAGGTTCACCTTGTCGAAGGTGAGCATCTCCGCGATGGCCGACGTGGGGGACATATTCGCCCAGGCCTGGATCTGTGCGTCACTCGCAAAGCCGCCGTAGGCAAAGACCTGCAGGACCTTTCGGACCGCGATCTCGTCCCACTCGGCGTTGGTCAGGTAACGGTAGTTGGTGGTCGATCCGCCGGGATTGCTCACCCCACGGGGTGGCCCGCTGCCTGAGAGGACGGGCAAGGGTACGAAGTCCGCCATGAGAGAAACCCAGCACCCCAACAGTGAATGAGCCCTACATCTGGTCACGGGAGCTTACTTCGCAAGCTCCCGGCGATGGTGCTCAAAAGGCGGCTGTTGTTTCAGCTTGGGCCTTCACGGGGCACTCACACGGCTGCTCTGTCGTCGGCGCCAGCCAGCTCGAGCGGTTGTTCGCGGTGTCGCCAGCGAAAGTCCGGGCGTGGACGGCCCGGGCGATGTCCTATTCCTGCTGGATACCGCGCTTGGCGATCACATCCGCCCAGCGTTTGAGGTCGCGAACCACGATCTTGTTGAGGTCCGCCGACGTGGAGGTGGCGGGGACAAGACCTTGCACCTCGAACGCCGCTTTTGCTTGCGGGGCATCGAGAATGGCAACGATATCCCTGTTCAGCCGGTCGACAATTTCGGCCGGCGTGCCCTTGGGCGCGAAGAAGGCGTACCACATGTCGACATCGACATCCTTGAGACCCGCCTCGCTCAGGGTCGGCACCTGCGGCAGCAGGGCGGCGCGCTGAGGGCTGCCGACCGCCAACGGCTTGAGCTTGCCGCTGTTGATGTAGGGCGCGGCAACGTGGACGGGCAGAAACATGTAGCCGATCTGACCGCCCAGGATGTCCTGCAGGGCGCCGGCGGCGCCTTTGTAGGGCACGTGCAGCATCTCGACGCTGGCAGTCGTCTCGAGCAGCGCCATGGCGAGATGATGGGGCGTGCCGACGCCCGGGCTGCCGTAGTTGAGTCCCCTCGGGTTGGCTCTCGCCAGCGCGATCAGCGCGTCGAGCGTGTCAGGTTGCTGACTGGGGTGCGCGACAAGCACCAGCGTGCCCCATGCGGTCAGGCTGATCGGCACGAAGTCCGCGACAGGATCATACGGCAGATTTCGATAGAGGCTGACGTTCATGACCAGCGTATTGACCGACGACATCAGGGTGGTGCCGTCGGGCTTGGCGCGGGCGACGACCTGGCTGCCGATATTGCCCGATGCGCCGGGGATGTTCTCGACCATCGCCGGCTGGCCCACCCGTGTCGACAGCCGTTCGGCGATATAGCGCGCGATGATGTCCGGGCCCCCGGCCGGGGTGAACGGCACGACGACACGAAGCGGCTGGTCGGGCCACGCGAAGGCGGCAGGTGCAGCCAACAGACTTGCAACAAATGGAAATACGGCCCCGGCGTTTCATGGTGGCTCTGGTACCTGGTAATGTTCTGGTCGAAGAATTTGGTGAAAAAAAAGATGGACAAGCTCCCCACCGCCGCGATCTTGGCGGTGGGAACCATTGTTACTTGGCGGCGCGCAAACGGGAATGATCCAACCGGCCATCAAACGTGATCATTGTGAGGCAAATTGGAGACCCCGACCCCAAAAGGCTTCGGATCGTGTACCAAGTAAGAACCGAGTCCAGGAGTCCGGCATCGGCGTAACGACCAATTCATACTTTAGGTAGCCCGCTGCCTGTCTTTGGGCACGCATCAACGAATATCGCCGGGAGAAAGAATTTGGGCGAGCCAGCGTCACGACTGGAAACAATCGGCGAGGTTCTTGCGAGTCATGCCAGGCGGGACCCGGGCGCGCTGGCACTGCAGTGTGACGGCATCGAGCCTCTGACGTTTGGCGCCCTCGATCGTCATATCCGCCTGATCGGCGATCAGCTTCGCGCCGCCGGCGTCGGTCCTTCGTCGCGCGTCGGCATCGCCTTGCCGCGCGGTCCGGAGGCGGCAGTCGCCAGCCTCGCGGCCTGCTGCATCGCGACAATGCTGCCGATCAATCCCAACCTGTCGACGGCCGATCTCGAGTCCGAGCTGGCGATACTCAGGCCCGATGTCCTGATCCTCCCCGGCGACACCGAGGTACCGGCCTGGGCGAACAGCATCAGGGACACCTGCGCTCTTTTTCAGATCTCCCGGATCGGTGCGTCATTCGATGATGTCGCATTGCGGCAGTTGAGCCCCAACCGTCGGCCCCGGCCGGAGGGGCCGCTGGATGCCGATACCGTGGCAGTCATCTTCAGGACGTCCGGTACCACGGGTGTTGCCAAGCGTGTTCCGGTGACTCACGAAAACCTGATCGAGATGGCGCGCAAGATGGAGGCGTGGCTGGGCCTGACGCCGGCGGATCGGTCGGCCTGCATTCTGCCGATCTATTACAATGCCGGTTTCAAGGCGACGCTACTGGTTCCCCTGCTGATCGGCTGCAGCGTGGTCATGCCAGCCACCACCAACCCGAACGAATTCGATCGGTGGGTGATCGATGCCAGGCCGACATGGCTGACGGCGGCGCCGGCGTTCCTGATGTCAGTGCTCGAGAAGATGCGCACGCTGCCCGCGGGGCAGCTGCGGCATTCATTGCGCTTCGTGCTGTCGACAGCCTCCTACATTTCGGAAACGGTGCGCAGCGAGCTCGAGGCGGTGCTCGGTGTGCCGGTGCGCGAGTTCTACGGGCTGGCCGAAGCCGGAATGATGACAGCACCGTCCCTGGCCGCTGGCGAGATCCGGCCCGGGACGGTCGGCCGCATTCCACCGGGGGAGCTCGCGATCCGGGGCGACGATGGCGTGCTACTGCCGGCGGGCCAGGTCGGTCAGGTCATCCTGCGCGGACCCAGCATCATGCCGGGCTATCTCACCGACATCGAGGGCGTCCCAGGTGGGCTCGAGGACGGCTGGCTGGTGACCGGCGACCTCGGGAAAGTCGACGCCGACGGCTTCCTGACCGTCGTCGGGCGGACCAAGGAAATCATCAATCGCGGCGGCGAGAAGATCTCGCCATACGACGTCGAGAAAGCATTGCTGCGGCATCCGGCGGTGAGAGAGGCCGCCGCCTTCGCCGTGCCGCATCCGCGATTGGGCGAGAATGTCGCCGCGGCCGTGACACTCAAGCCGGGAACCGCCGCGACGTCATCTGGGCTTCTCGATTTTCTCTATGATCGTCTGGCGCCGTTTCAGATGCCCAGGCACATCGCGGTGCTGGAGAGCCTGCCGCTGGGCGTCACGGGCAAGATCTCGCGGCCTCAGCTTTCCGCTGCCTGGGCGGATCAAAGCAGGCGGATCGAGCCCGCCGTCGAGCCGCTGCAGGTATTGATCGCCGAAGTCTGGTATCGCCTGCTGAAGCGCACGGACATCAGCATCGACGACGATTTCTTCGAAATCGGCGGCGACTCGCTGCTGGCGACCGAAATGTTGCTGGAGCTCGAGGAGATCACCCGCCGCAATGTCGTCATGGCGGATATCAGGACCGAGCTTTCCATCCGCCGGCTTGCCCAGGCCCTGGTCCGCGACGCCAAGGTCGAAGGCGAACTCATTACCCGGCTGCGTGACGGCCACGGCCCGCCGCTGTTCCTCTTCCACGGCGACTACAACGGCCTGGGCCTGTACGCGCTCAGGCTCGTTGAACTGATGAAGAACGATGCACCGGTCTTCCTGGTCCATTCGAATGTCGACCAGGCGTCGGGCGGCGCGACGCTGGAGGAGATGGCCCGTTCGTACCTTGCGGAGCTGCTGGCGGCCTGGCCGGAAGGCAGCTTTCGACTGGCGGGCTTCTGCCACGGCGGCTTGACGGCCTGGGCGGTTGCCCATGAGCTCGAGTCCATCGGTCGCGATGTCGAGAGCGTAACCCTCATCGACGCCTACTCCGTCAATGCCCATGCCTCGATCCGATTCATCGCGCGCGCGTTGAGCGCCTTCAGCATCATCGCGTCGCGCCCTGTTGGCGACAGGCTACGAAAAAGTGGCATGCCGATCGTTTGGACTCTCTCTCGCTCGGTTCTGAACAGGGAGCTCGCCTTCTTTCCACGCGTGCTGCGCCGCGTCCGCAACCGGCATTTCTCGGCGATGGCACCCGGATGGGCGGGGACGCTGCAGAAAGCCTACTTCAATGCCATGTCAAAATACCTGCCGCCCAGGATTGGCGCCGATGTGCATTGTCTGCTGAGTGAAGAGATGGCGCTGAAGAAGGAGTACGCGTCCGACGCCTGGAAGCCTCTGGCCCGCGGCGTCCGCTATGAAAGCCTGCCGGGTGACCACGCCACGTGCCTCACGCGCCATGTTGATGAGCTCGCGACGAAAATAAGCAACGTCCTGGCTGCCCATGAAACGGGAAACACGGCGGCCCACGGTTTTGCCGGACGAACCTGAGCTGAACGGCGGTCACTTCTGCAGGTTCCAGGGATTGCCGTCTGTCGGCCCGCCCGTGCCTTTGCCCAATTGGCCCCAGCCGTTCTGCTTCCAGTGATCAAGCTTCGGAACGGCATCGTAGTACGCGGCGGCCGGTGTGGCGTCGATGCGATCGTAATCGTTTGACGGATTGCCAAAGCCGTCGAGACGCACGCCATAAAAGGTCAGGCTGGGGAAATAGCTGTGCCGGACAAGTTGTGCCTTGAATTGACCGTCGGCGAAGATCGTAAAGCTTATCTCGGACCAGATCGGGGGAAACGATGCGGCACTGTGTGCTACTTTTTCCCCAACCAGGCCACCAACGATAATGTTTCCGAAAAACCCCAACGGGCCGATGGCGTACATGGCACCGGCAATCCGTCCACCCCATTTCCCGACCACCTCGGGACTCACCGTCCTGGCGCCGATCGTTTGCGTGAACGTGACGGAATCCGCACCGGCCTTTATGGTCGCGATCTTCGCGAATACATGGGACTCGATGCCCATGTACGACGGTGCGCGATAGATGCCGCTTGCGGTTGTCCATTGATAGTCGACGAATTTGCGCGTCACCGTGTCGTACTGGGCCCATCCCTCCGCAAAATTGCAGAATCGGAAGCCACTGTTGCCCGTCAGAAAGGCGCGTTTTGTCGTCGGTAGGTAGGGTGGGTCTCTGTCGACTTCGGGTAGTCCTGTATGTGGCGAAATCCAGCTCACGGTCGCTGCTGACCGCTGAAATTTAACGATCGGCATATAGGTTTCCTGCGAGGTGAATGGCGTCGCTGTCGACGGACGCCAATATTCAATACACGCGTCATTTCAGATTATTCCCGTATGCGACAGGCAGGCGCTCGTATTGGTCGGTGCGCGTTAACAGTTAAGTTGGACAAAGAGTTTCACCATATGCCGTAGCTCCCACTCACACCTGGTGCTCTCGTCGCATGCTGTTCCCGCGCCGCTCCTTCCTCGCTCTCTGTGCCGCGGCGGCCATGCCGGCGCGCGCGCAGACCTGGCCGGCCAAGGCCGTGCATATCATCGTGCCCTTCGCGCCCGGCGGTTCGGGTGACATCACGGCGCGCCTGGTCGGCAAGTTCATCGAAGACAAGACCGGCCAACCCTTCGTGATCGAGAACAAGCCTGGCGCCAACGGCATTGTGGGCGTGCTGGCGGTGAAGGGCGCGGCGCCCGACGGCTACACGCTGATGCTGGCCACGACGTCGACCAACGCCGCCAACATCCACATGTACAAGAACCCGGGCTACGACCCCGAGAAGGACTTCCAGGTCGTCGGCATCATCGGCTCCAGCGGCGCGTTTCTTGTCGTGCCGGCCGGCAGCCCGTTCAAGTCCATGGCCGATCTACTGGCGCACGCCAGGGCCAACCCGGGCAAGCTCAACTTCGGCTACTTCAACGCCAGCTCGCAGGTGCCGTCGGAGGTGCTGGCCAAGCGGGCCGACGTCGCGTGGCAGGGTGTGGCCTACAAGGCGATCGGCAATGCCTGGACCGATCTCTACGCCGGCGCCATCGACTTCATGTTCGTCGACCTGACGGCCGCGCGCGGCCAGGTCGTCGCCAACAAGGCGCGGCCGCTTGCCATTTCACTGCCGCAGCGCAGTCCGCTCTATCCCGACGTGCCGGCGCTGTCCGAGACGTTCGCGGATTTCAGCACTACGGGCTTCCTCGCCATCGCCGTGCCGCGCGCCGTGCCCGACGACATCAAGCAGAGGCTGAACGGGCTGATCAACGAGGCGATCCTGTCGCCCGCCATCAACAAGCGGCTGGTCGAGGAATTCGCGCTCACGCCGCGCAAGCTCGACCTCGTGCAGTGCGCCGAGGAGGACCGCGCCGAGCGCGCCAAGTGGGCGCAGTACGTGCAGATCGCCCGCATCGAGCCGCAGTAACGCATGCCTTTCGGACCGCGGGCGTCCACGCCCGCATCGGCGCGTTAGCGCCGACAATCACTCGCTCTTCGCTTCGCTCCGAGCGAGTGCGGGCGTGGACGCCCGCGGGCCAAAAAGAACCAGGGAACTCAACGCGCCGGCATGTCCGCATCCGTGTAGACCAGGTGCGCCCGTGCCGCGTCGGGAATGGGCGGCATCTCGGCTTCCCAGCGGGCGAAGGCCTGTGCCATGGCGGCATGCCGGGCGGGTTCGACCGTCTTCTGGTTGGCGCGTTCGCGTTCGTCACGCGCCACATTGAACAGGTAGTCGTGTTCGTCGATCTGCAGCCATTTCCAGTCGCCGTGGCGGTAGGCCTTCTGCTGCCGGTGCTTCATGCGCCAGAAGAGATGACGTTCGATCACTTGGTCCGGCGCGGCGAGCACGGGTTGCAGCGACAGGCCGTCCAACGGAAAGTCGGGGTGCGGCGCGACGCCGGCGATATCCAGCATCGTCGCCGTCCAGTCCATCGTCATGCAGTGCTGGCCGGTGATCGCGGGCCGGATGACGGCAGGCCATCGCGCGATAGTGGGCACGCGGATGCCGCCTTCGGTCAGGTCCATCTTGCCGCCGACCAGCGGCCAGTTGTCGGAGAACCGCTCGCCGCCGTTGTCGCTGGTGAACACCACCACGGTGTTGTCGGCCTGGCCGCTCTCGGCCAGTGCCGCCAGCACGCGGCCGATGCCTTCGTCCATATGATGGATCATGCGCCGGTAGGTGGCGATGTCGCCGCCATGCACATGCGCGATGCGCCCGACGAGCGACCCGGCGAGGTGTTCGTCGTCACGGGTTTCCCACGGCCAGTGCGGCGCCGTGTAGTGCAGGCTCAGCAGGAAGGGTTGGCGGTCGCGGCCGCAGCGTCGCACGAATTGGCCGGCGGCGTCCGACAGCACGTCGGTCAGGTAGCCATGCTCGGTGACCGGTTCGCCATTGCGCCAGAGGTCGGGTTTGCCGGTCAGGTCGGTGTGGGTGAAGTAGTCAACCCCGCCGGACATCGGACCGAAATGCTCGTCGTAGCCGCTCAGCAGCGGACCGAAATGCGGTGCGTAACCCAGGTGCCACTTGCCGATCAGCGCCGTGCGGTAGCCGGCGCCGCGCAGCAGGGAGGGCAGGGTGGGATGCTCGGGCGGCAGGCCCACGATCTTGTCGCCGCGGTAGCGGCCGGTCAGCGGCTCTTCCGCCGCACCGCGCAGGCGGTACTGATAGCGTCCCGTGATCAGCGCGAAGCGGGTCGGCGAGCACACCGGCGAATTGGCGTAGCCTTGCGTGAAGCGCAGCCCCTCGGCAGCCATGCGGTCGAGGTTGGGCGAGATCGCCGCGCGGCCGCCGTAGCAGCCGAGATCGGCATAACCCAGGTCGTCGGCGAGGATGAAAACGAAGTTGGGGGGCGGGGGCATCGCGGCGCCTCGATCAGTCGGCCGTCATGCCGGCGGCCTTGATGGTGCCGGCATAGCGGTCGCGGGTGGCATCAAGCCGGGCCGTCACCGCGGCGCCGGTTTCCTGGGCCGGGTTGAGGTCGAGCTGCACCAGCCGGCCCTGCAGTTCAGGTTTCGCCATGGCTGCTTGCAGCGCGGTCGTGAGCCGCTGGACCACCGGATCGGGCGTCGCCGCCTGCACCAGCGCCACATAAAGCACCTCCAGCTCGACATCGGGCAGGCCGGCCTCGGCGGCCGTAGGCACCTGCGGCAGCAGCGGCGAGCGGGCGCGGCTGGTCACCAGGATCGGCGTGATGCGGCTGGCCTGGATGTGCGGCAGCATGCCCGGCGTGGCGAGCACGCCGGCGTTGACCTCGCCCGCGACGACGGCGCCGACGGCCTGGGCATTGCCCTTGTAGGGGACATGGACCGCCTTGATGCTCGCCTTCTCTCTCAGGATGGCGGCGGCGAGGTGGCCGGGCGAGCCGTTGCCACCGGAGGCGAAGGTCACGTCGCTGGCCTTGCCCTTGGCGACGAACTGCGGCGCCGTTGCGAGTCCCAGGCCGGGATGCGTGCCCATGGCAAGACCGGACACCGCGAGCACCAGCAGCGGTTTGAAATCCGTCAGCGCGAACGGCAGCTTCTGCCCCAGGCTGGGACCGACGGTGAACGGCGTGTCGATGGAGAACAGGATCGTGTGGCCATCCGGCGCGCTCTTGGCCACCACGTTGGCGCCGATGACGCCGCCGGCCCCGGCGCGGTTGTCGACGACGACGGGCTGGCCCAACGCCGCGGCCATGTCCTGGGCTACCGATCGCGCCATGATGTCGAGCGGTCCACCCGGCGTGAAGTTGACGACGATGGTGACGGGTCGTGACGGAAATCCCGTCTGTGCCGCCGCCGGCTCGATCCCCTTCAGGGGCAGGATCAATGCCAGACCCAGCGCCATGCGCACGCAGATGGTCCCGATCGACGCCGTCACGGCAGGCCTCCCGACTTCGTCGCTGAAGTGTCTCACGTGAAGCGGCGCAACGAAATGCCTGCCGCGGCGGTGTCCCTGGCCGGCATCGCCATTCTGCCAGACGAACCGCGATGCCGCGCGTGTGGACCCGTGCCGGGTGAGGATCATACTCTGTCGGCGATCCCTAATTGCCAGGAGGCGACACCATGACGATTGATTTCGAGATCCCGGCCGAAGCCACAGCGATGCGCAAGCGTGTGCGCCAATGGGTGCATGACGAATGCATCCCGGCCGAGAAGCGCCTGATCGATGGCGCCGACTACAAGACGGTGCTGGCCGAGCTGCGGCAGAAGGCGCGGGCGCAGGGCCTGTGGTGTCCGTTCATCCCTAAGGAATACGGCGGCATGGGATTGGGGCCGCTGGCCAATGCCCTGGTCCAGATGGAACTGGGTGAGAGTCACCTCGGCGCGCTGTCGATGAACACGCAGGGGCCCGACGACGCCACCATGCTGACCCTGCTGGAGCACGGCACGCCGCTGCAGAAGGAGAAGTTCCTCAAGCCGTTGCTGAACGGCGAGAAGCGCATCTGCTACTCGATGACGGAAAAGGCCGCGGGCGCCGACGCCACCGGCATGCAGACGCGCGCCGACAAGGTCGGCAATGAGAAGTACATGCTGAATGGCGAGAAGTGGTTCTCGTCGGCGGCGACTGCGGCCGACATCGCGCTGGTGATGGCCAAGACCGATCCCGACGCGCCGCGTCACCGGCAGTTCTCCACTTTTCTGGTCGAGTTGCCCAACCCGGGCTACCGCATCAAGCGCAACATCCCGACGATGGCGATCGAGGGCCCGCTGACGCACATCATGGGCGGCGGCCATGCCGAGATCGAGATCAAGGATCTCGAGGTGCCGGCCGAGAACCTGCTGGGTGGCGAGGGCAACGGCTTCAGCATGGGCCAGCACCGGCTTGCCTACGGCCGGTTGCGGCACGGCATGCACAACGTCGCCATGGCCCAGCGCGCGCTCGACATGGCGACCAAGCATGTCATCAGCCGCTCGACCTTCGGCAAGAAGCTCGACGAGCGCCAGGCCGTGCAGTTCATGCTCGCCGAATGTGCCAGCCAGCTCTACATCGCCCGCCTGATGCTGCTGCACATCGCCTACAAGGCCGAGAACAAGATGGACATCCGTCAGGAGAACGGCATCGCCAAGGTGTTCCTGGCCAACATGGTGCACAAGGTCGTCGATACCGCGATCCAGCTGCACGGCGCGCTGGGCTATTCGCAGGATACGCCGCTGGCCGGCTGGTACACGCGCATCCGCTCGCAGCGCCTGGTCGACGGGCCGGACGAGGTCCACAAGTGGACCACCGGCCGCAACCTGATCAAGGCCTTCAAGGCGACCGGCACCACGGCGGGGGCCTGCGGCGGCGACCTGCTCTGACGGAGGCCGTTGCTCCCGGGTATGCGTACCCGGGAGCGCCGGTACTGCCGCTGGCCTACGCCGGCAACATCACGTGATCTCTCAGCAGCATCACCCGGAAGAGCTCGCTGCGGTCCGTCGGCAGGCGGGCCAGCAGGGTATCGATCAGCTCCTGCTCCTCGATCGCCTGGGCGTAGAGCGAGCGGATATCCTTGAAGTGCGTGAAGACGGTGCGCGTCGCCACGCCGGAGATGGACGCTACATCCGGCGCGGTGGGCCGCAGCACCCCGCGCCGCATCAGCGTCCGACAGGCATTCACCATTTTGTCGTGGGTGGCGCGGCCGCGGAGTCGCCGGCCGTCCTGTAGTTCCGGCGGTTCTTCCGCCGGATCGCCATGGATCACACCGTTTTCCTGCTGGACATGAGACACAGGCACCCTCCCCATACGCAGTTACGAGGGGCGGTTGATGCAGTCCGAATGCGGCATATCGTGGCAACTGTCACGGCATTGCCGGGGCGACTTAATGTTTCTTTCATGACAAGTGTCAAAGCCAGATGCGAGCTCTGGAGCCCCGAAAATCGCGATTTTCGGGGTTTTTTTACTGTGTTATCAAATCATTAGTAATCTAAGTCATGACGCCTGGCGAGGGTAAAATGGGGCGCTGTCGCCGCCATGATTGTGGCCGAAGATTTCTGTTGAGAAGTCTGGCGCCGCCGCGCGGCCAGACGCCGCCGCCCAGGACACACAACAAGGCGGCGCGCACCGTCATCGCCAATCGGTGGGCTGGCCGATCATTGGCCGGGCATACATGGCCTGGAACCGTCTGCCGGTCAGGTCAGGGCGGCTATGCCGCAAAAGTTCTTTCCAGGGGTTGAATGAAGGCGTCACTATTCAGCCGGGCGCTGACGCTGCCGTGAAGAGCCGCCAGCTGCCTTTCGTGGACTTTTCCCTGTCATGCGTGCCTGCCACTCTTGGTGCCTGTTGCCCTCCAGGCCGGGGCCCGCATCCCTTTGATCAATTGGAGCCCGCTGCCATGTCCACCGCCGACCCCAACCGCGTGATCCTGACCGGCGAGAACCCGTTCATTCGCCTCAGTGCCAAGGACGGTGACGCCAATACAACCGATGCCAGCTTCTGGCGCATTTTGTTCTGCCCCGCCGGACCGGGGCATGTCCTGTACCTCAAGAGCGAACTGACCGAGAATCGCTGGCGGATTTACTCCGACAACATCGCCATGGCGCGCTGGCTGCAGAAGACCGTGCAGGGCATGCTCAACGCCGAGCTGCTGGACACCGCCATTCCCGTCACCGACGCGGCGTTCAGCAAGTCGGGCGATCCGCACTATTTCTGGACCGAGCGGGTGTCGGCGTCCGGCGAGGACATCACGCTGACCTGGCATGAGATCGGCGATCCGCTGCTGATCCATACCCAGCCCAACGCCACGCCGGGTCGGCCCTACGGTGTGTGCACCGTTCTCATCCCGTCACTGGCCGCCCGGCTGTCGCGCAACGGTGTCGATGCCAAGGGCAGTCCCTGGGCACGTGAGCGCGAGGGGCGCCCCTTCAGCACCTGCGCGCTGGCGTTCTCCGAAAGTTGGACCGAAGCGCGCTGACGGCGCCATAGGCGTGGCATGCCTCGCCTTGTCGAGGCATGCCAGCCTTTCTCGTCATTCGAAAATTGAATGGCGTTCTATTCTTCACATTGCAATTTGCAAAGCAGGCGAGAAGCTCTAGAGTTGTTGGTACCCCTCTCCGGTGTCGAGGTGTGCGCTCGATCGCCGGCAAGACAGTCAACGTCTCTATCCGTGTGTGTACGTTGATCCGACGGGGTGGATCATGCGTGCTTATTCTTCATTCGGCGCCGTGGGTTATGCCGCGGCATGGCCGCCATGGGCGGTATCGGTCGTCACCAGAACACGTGAGCGCTGGCCGCCATGACGCGCCGCCCATCACGTTGAACGTGCCCGCCGGATCATGTGACTAACAGTCTCCCAGGCTGTTGGTCCCCGGCGAGCCTTGGTGTTACCGCGGGATATTCCCGCCGCACGGACCACAGCCATGGCCAATCTTCAGCGAACCGAAGCGCGGCGAGCCCTTTCCGAATTCGTTCGTGACCGCCGTACCCGGACGAAGCCGCAAGATGTGGGACTGCCGGCAGGATCGCGCCGTCGCACGCCCGGCCTGCGCCGCGAGGAAGTTGCCCAGCTCTCGGGGGTCAGCGTCACCTGGTACACCTGGTTCGAGCAGGGCCGTGACATCCAGGTTTCATCGGGCTTTCTGGAGCGCGTCGCCACCGCGCTGCGCCTGGATCCGGCGGAGCGGGAAATGCTGTTCGAGCTGGCGCAGCACCAGCCGCCCTCGGCCGCAACGCGACAAGCGGGGGTCGACACGCCGATACAGGCGCTGGCATTGAGCCGGCACAGTGTGGTGCCGGTCCGGCCCGTCTACCCCGCCAGCACGGTCGTGGACATCCGTCCGAGCGTCGACCCCGAATCGTTTCGGATCAACGAGGCGATCCGGAAAGTCCTCGTCAACGACGATGAGGCGCGGCCCGGCGCGCCGCTGCCGGCAGAACCGCCGACGCCGGCGATCAAACCGACGAGGCTGGGCATGCGGCTGGGCATCGGTTTGACCTTGCTGACGGCCTTCATGCTCGTCCCTTAGTGGAACGAGCGTACGCATCGACAGCGGCAGAGTGTGGGTTCCCTTGCGAGCCCAGCGCAAAGACCTGTATTATCGAACGGTCGGAAGCGTTACCGAACTATTGTGAATGTCTTATCCACTTGAATATTGGCAAATCATTTTGGGGAAGCAGGGAGGATTGAATTCCTGTTTCTGGGCCTCGTGGAACGAGCGATCGCGCGACGGCTTCCGGCGAGATCGCAAACCATGAGTTTCCTGCGCCACGGACTATATTGGGGCGACCATCTGCGCTGGTATGAGCGGGCCAGCCTGCTGGTGTGGTGGCTTGGCCTGTTTCTGTTCCTCGCCAGCCTCACCATGGCCGCCGCGCTTGCGTACATGTCACGGTTCGACAGGACGGGTGTCCAGAGCGCTCTGGCGGTAACCCTTGCCGGCCTGTCGGTGCTTGTGGTCGCTCGGATCGTGCTGTCCGTTGCCATCCGGCGCCGCCGGCGCAAAAGCCTCGGCGTCTACTGATTCCGGTCGGATCTGTTGGTCATGGGGCGTTGATTTGCGGTGCGGTCTGAGCGCATGGTGACGCAACGGATGAACGCGCGGGAATGGAGATGATGGCTAGATTTGCTGCGGCGCTGCTCGCCGGTGCGGCCCTGGTGGGTTTCATGGCGCCATCGTGGGGGCAGTCACCCCCGGGAACGCCGGCGCCCACCGCGGCACCGGCGCCCCAGGCGCCCGCCAGTCCGACCAAACCGCCCTATGAGGTGAAAGGCTTTCGCTCGGCCAGTTTCGGCATGACCGAGGCGGAAGTGCGCGCGGCCATCCAGAAGGATTTCGGTGTCAAACCCGACGAGATCCGCCAAAGCTCCAATGCCATCGAGCGTACGGCGGCGCTGATGGTATCGGTCGCCGCGCTCGACCCGGGTCCCGGTCCTGCCACGGCGATCTACATTTTGGGGTATCAGTCCAAGAAGCTGATCCAGGTCAACGTGGTGTGGACGCGCGACGCCAATGCCAAGCCAGACAAGAATGATAAAAGCGACAAGGCGGACACGGGGCCCTACATCGTGGCCGGCGTGCAGCTGGTCAACTACTTCAACGAGTTTGGCTGGCGTGACGGGCGGGTGAACCTGGGTATTCCCCTGGGCCCCAGCACCCTGCTGCTGTTCGCGGCGGAAGATGAAAAGACGGGTGCGGTCCAGGTCGTGGCCGACGGCGTTGCCGTCGAGCGCAAGCCCGAGGGTCGCATCGAGGCCGCACCGCAACCGGGCGGGCAGGCAAGCCTGCGGGTCAGCTATATCGCCAACCGCACGACGCCCGACATCTTCCGGCTCGAGCGCGGACGGTTCTGAGGAACCCATGCCCGCGTTCATTCAAGACCTTGAGCGACAGGCGCAGGGGGCGGCGCGCAACGAGGCCGATTACCGGATCCAGGCACGCGACCGTCTCGTACAACTCGAGGCCGTGCGCGTCGCTGCGTACCGTCGTCTCAACCTGTTGAAGGGCATGGCGTCGGCGATCGCTGCCGTTGCCGACGGTCCGGCGGCGCTGGAGGCTGGGATCGATCACGTCTGCACCCGCACCGACTGGTCGGCGGTAAACGCCGCTTATGCCGAGGTTCGCGCGCGCCTGCTGCCGGTGGCCACCGCAATGCGGTCAACCGAGCACACGCCGGCGAGCCAACCGGCGCCGTCGCCGCAGGCGCCGATCCTGGCTTTTGCCTCGTTCGAGGCCTGGTATCAGGGCCGTTTTGACGCCGATTTCCTGTCGCTGTTGGCGAGCGATGCCCCGACCTTCCAGTCGGTGGTGGATTTCTGATCCCCGATGTCGGCCGCCTTCGATGCCTGGTTGCGCGAGACCTACGCCGCCACCAGGGGCTTCACGGCGTTGCTGCTGCTGGTCCGCACCGACACGCACACGATCTGGCCCTTGGGGTCATCCTACGCCAACGTCATCGGCAACGACCTGACATGGCCCGAGTTCCGCCGGCTGCTCGATCGGTCCGAGCTGTCATGGAACGCCGTGGCGATCTTTCCCGCGGCTGCTCCGACGGGCGGCCCGCTCAACGATACCGAGGCGCGGGCACGGCTCAAGCAGGTGCAGGACCGCGTCATCGCCGATCATGCCGCCGTCAACGAAGGCGCCTTCTTCGACCGCAAGGGCCGTCTCCTGCGGCTTGATCCCGCACACTGACCATCAAGCTCAAGGCTGGCGGTAGCCGTCCGTCAGCGTCTTGAGGAAGGCGATCACGTCGTCGATCTCGCTGTCGTTCAGCGCGGGCGTGTCGCCCGGCTTGCGATCGAACGGCGGATCGACATTGATGTTGATGTGGTATTGCGGCGGCAGATCGTCGTACTTGCGCACCGGGCCGTCGGCGTTGCGCGGATACCATTTGGCCGGATCGGTGTCGCGCTGCACGTAGAACTCCATCACCTCCCTCAGGCTGTGATGGACGCCGTTGTGAAAGAACGTGCTGCGCAGGGCGACGTTGCGCAGGGTCGGTGTCTTGAACAGACCGCAATAATCGGCGTTGTCCTTGAAGTCCGCGCGCACCGGTCCGCATAGACCAAGATCGTAGAAGGCGGCGTCGCGGTTGGCCGCGATCGCGGGGTTGCGCGGTACGCCGATCGCGATCAATCCGTAGTCCGTGAATTGCGGTGCCGTGCCGTCGGCGCCACGTTTGCTGATGTGGCAACTGGAACAGTTACCCTTGTTTTCGTCGTTGAACAGCGCCAGCCCGCGTTCCTCCTGGGGCGTGAGCGTCGCGGTGCCGGCCAGATAGGCGTCGTACTTGCTCGAGTAGGGAAAGAATTCTGTGTAGTCCTGCTGAAAGGCCTCGAGTGCCCGCGCGCCCGCCATCAGGGCCGCCTGCGGACCGGTCGGCATGCTGATGCCCAACGCGGCGCGCAAGGCGGGTCCATAGCGCGCATCGATGACGGCCGACAGCGTGTCGCGGTCGGCATTGGCCATCTCCGCCGGTGACAGCAGCGGCAGCAGTGCCTGATCGCGGCCGCGATCGACCCGACCGTCCCAGGTCAGGCCGCCCGTCGGCCCGGCATCGACACTCTCGTCGCCCTGGTCGGAGTCATAGAAGTGCTCACTGAAGTGCGGTGTCGCCTGCTTGTAGGTGAGCGTGGGCACGGCACGGAGGCCGGCCGCCTTCAAATCGGCGCCGCCAGGCTGAACGGCAAGGGCATTGGGTGGGCCGTAGGCGTGCGCCGGACTGTGGCACGATGCGCACGACATCCGGCCCGATGCCGACAGCGCCGGGTCCGAGAACATCTGTCGCCCGATCGCCATCAGCGCCTGGGCCTGGCGGAACACCTCGGCACGCGACAGTCCGGCCGCCGCTGGCTGCAAATCCTGTGCCGTCGACGTCGGTACCGCCGCCGCCATCAGCGCCGTCAGCAGGGCGCAACGAACCCATGGTGTCATGACGCAAAATTAGCGGCCTGACCGTGACGTCCCCATGACGGCGGGCCCATGACGGGCGAACCCATGACGGCGAACCCATGACGGCCGACTGTCATACGTTTGGAACGTGGCGGCGCGATCAAAGCTGATGGCCGTACCTCGGCAATAGAGGGGAAGATCGATGGCGAGACTTCGTTCGATGCGGGTGGCAACCCTGGCGATCGGCTTGACCGCGGTGCTATCGGGTCCTGTACGAGCCGCCGACAACCCGAACCTCGATCTGATCCAGACCGTCGTCGTCATCTTTGCCGAGAACCGCAGCTTCGATAATCTCTACGGTCACTTCCCCGGTGCCAACGGCCTGCAGCAGGCGAGTGCCGATGCCGCACGCCAGCTCGATCGCGACGGCAAGCCGTTTGTCGAGCTGCCGCCCATCTGGACCGGTCTTACCGCCAAGGGCGTGACGCCGCCTGTCACCCAGGCACAGACCGAGCATCTGCCCAACGCGCCGTTCGCGATCGATGATCCCAAAGGCTTCAATCAGGCCGTGACGGTGGCTACCATCGACCTGTGGCATCGGTTCTATCAGAACCAGATGCAGATCAACGGCGGCAGGAACGATCGTTTCGTGGCTTATGCCGATACCGGCGCGCTCGTGATGGGCCACTATGACGGCGCCAAGCTGCCGATGTGGGAGGTCGTCCGCCGCTATACGCTCGCCGACAATTTCTTCATGGGTGCCTTCGGCGGCTCGTTCCTGAACCACTTCATGCTCGCCTGTGCTTGCGTGCCCTACTACCCCAACGCCGACCAGACGAAGGCCCAGACGCTGATCAGCGAGGTCGAGTCCGATGGCGTGACGCTGAAAGTGGCACCGCAATCGCCCGGATCGGCGATGGACGGCGTGCCCAAGTTCGTGCGCGACGGCAATCTCACGCCCGACTTCTACGCCGTGAACACCATGCAGCCGCCGTACCAGCCCAGCGCCAACACCCCGCCCAAGGGCGGCGACGAGCGACTGGCCGATCCTGCTGTGCCGACCACGCTGCCGCCGCAGACCAAGACCACGATCGGCGATTTGCTCAGCGGCAAGAGCATCACCTGGGCCTGGTACGGCGGCGCCTGGCAGGCGGCGCTCGACGGCCAGAACTCCGTCCCGATCCCGAACTTCCAGTACCACCACCAGCCGTTCAACTACTTCGAGCGCATGGCGCCCGGCACCGCGGCGCGTGCCGAGCATCTGCGCGACGGCGGTCTGGGCGGCAGCGCCTTCATCAAGGCGATCGACGCCGGCGCCCTGCCGCAGGTCTCATTCTACAAGCCACAGGGCAACCTCAACGAACACGCGGGCTACGCCGACGTCATCACGGGCGACCAGCATCTTGCCGATGTGATTGCGCATCTGGAGAGGAGCCCGCAATGGTCCCGCATGCTGGTGATCGTCACGTACGACGAGAACGGCGGCTTCTGGGACCACGCCGCGCCGCCCAAGGCCGATCGCTGGGGGCCGGGCACGCGGGTGCCCGCCGTGATCGTCTCGCCGTTCGCCAAGAAGGGCGTCGTCGACCACACGCTCTACGACACGACATCGATCCTGCGCTTCATCACGCGGCGGTTCGATCTGCCCGTACTGGACGGCATCAAGGTGCGCGACGCGGCCATGGCGGCGGCCGGCAGCGGTCAGCTCGGCGACTTGACGGGTGCGCTCGATCTGCCGTCACGATAGCGCAGGAGGAGGCGCGACCATGAACAGCCGCAAGACTTCCGGTCTGCGCCGGCGTGGCCTGCTGCAGGTCGGCGCCGGCGGCGCGTTGGCGGCAGCGATCCCCAGCCGCATCTTTGCGCAGACGTCCGACAAGATGCGGCCGCAGCTTCCCTTCGGCGTGCAGACCGGCGACTTCACCGATGATGGTGCGCTGGTCTGGGCCGCTGCCGACCGGCCGGCGCGCATGATGGTGGAATACGCCACAACCGAAAGCTTCACCGACGCCAGGCGGCTGATCGGCCCCTATGCGCTCGATGCGACCGACTACACGGCGCGCCTGGCCATCACCGGTGTCGCGCCGGGCCAGACCGTGGTCTACCGCGTCTCGTTCCTCGACCTGCGCGACTACACGACGCTCAGCGTGCCGGTGACGGGCCGCTTTCGCGTGCCGCCGGCCGACCGGCGCGACGTCTCCTTCGTGTGGACCGGCGACACGGCCGGGCAGGGCTACGGCATCAACCCCGACTGGGGCGGCATGAAGCTCTACGAGACCATGCGCCGGACGGCGCCGGATTTCATGGTCCATAGCGGCGACACCATCTATGCCGATGGGCCGATCCCGGCAGAGGTCAAGCTGTCGGACGGCACGGTCTGGCGCAACGTCATCACCGAGGAGAAATCCAAGGTGGCCGAGACGCTCAAGGAGTACCGCGGCAACTACCGCTACAACTTGATGGACGAGAACATCAGGCGGATGAACGCCGAAATGCCGGTGCTGGCGCAGTGGGACGACCACGAAGTGCGCAACAACTGGTTCCATGCCCAGCGGATTGCCGACGACAAGCGCTATACCGAGAAAAGCGTCGGCCTGCTGGCGGCGCGCGGCACCCGGGCCTTCCTCGAATACAATCCGATCCGCTTCGATGCCGACAACCCGCAGCGCATCTATCGCCGGTTCGGCCACGGGCCGCATCTGGATCTGTTCCGCATCGACATGCGCTCCTACCGCGACGCCAACGACGAGAACCGCCAGACCACGCGCACCGACTATCTCGGGCCGACGCAGGTCGACTGGCTCAAGGCGGCATTGAAGGCGTCGACGGCGACGTGGAAGGTGATCGCCGCCGACATGCCCATCGGGCTGGTAGTGTGGCACGACGCGGCCAGGAAATGGGGTTCCGAAGCGTTGGCCAATGGCGACAATGGCGCACCGCTGGGCCGCGAGCTGGAAGTTGCCGACCTGCTCGCCTTCATCAAGCGCGAGGCCATCCGCAACGTCGTCTGGATCACGGCCGACGTGCACTACTGCGCAACCCACGTCTACGATCCCAACAAGGCAGCCTTCCAGGACTTCCGGCCGTTCTACGAGTTCGTCTCTGGCCCGGTGAACGCCGGCGGTTTCGGTCCCAACGAGCTTGATGGCACGTTCGGCCCCCAGGTCGTCTTCCAGAAAGTGCCGCCCGCCGGTCAGGTCTCGGTGGCGCCGAGCCAGGGCATGGCGTTCTTCGCCCACGTGCAGATCGACGGCCGCACGGGCGCCATGACCGTCACGCACCGCGACGTCGATAACACCGTCCTGCACAAGACCGAACTCGTGCCGGAAACAGCCTGAACCCAAAAGAGAGCAGGATGCCGACACGCTTCAATCCACCCAGCGGCTGGCCGCAGAACGGGCGCGCCTTCAACCACGGCGTGGTGCAACCCGAGGGCAAGGTCCTGCACATCACCGGCCAGGTCGCCTGGGACAATGAAGGCAGGCTGATCGGCACGGACGATGCCGAGGCTCAGCTACGGCAATGCTTCGAGAACACGAAGCTCATCCTGGCGCATGTCGGCGGCCGTCTCGACGATATCGTGTCGCTGACCATCTACTTCCTGCGGCGGGAAGACCTGCCTGCAATCCAGAAGGTACGTGCCAGCTACTTCACGGCGGCCGACGCGCCGGTTTCCATCCTCATCCAGACGCCCGGGCTGGTCGTCCCCGAACTGCTGGTGGAAATCGTACCCATCGCTGTCGTGCCGTACACCCGCTACCGGGCGCCGGCATAGGCAGCCTGCCGCGGCGCGATCACGCCTGCCCGCAGCCGTCGAATTTCTCGCGCGCCATCAGCTCGAGGAAGCCGGGCACGGCCTCGTCCGCGGTCAGCAGCGCGGTGCGCGCCGCCGTCGGATCGTCCGGCTTCAGCTCGACAAACCAGCCCTTGCCGTACATGTCCGCTTCCAGCCAACGCGGATTTTCCATCAGGTCTTCGTTGCTGGTCACGATTTCGCCGGCGAAAGCGACTTTAGCCGCCGATACCAGCTTGCCGGACTCGATCACGGCGCACGCCTGGCCCGGCGCGACATGGCGGCCGGCGCGCTTGGGCGTTGCTGCCGCGATGGAGCCCGCCATGCCCACCGCCACCATCGTGCCGCCGATCCGGTAGCTGCCGCCGGGCAATGGCCGATACCACAGCATGTTATCGACGTCGTACAGCAGGTCGTCGGGCAGCAGGCAGCCTTTGACGATCGCCATGGTGAGCGGCTCCCCCTTCAGTACGTCAGCACGCGTGTGTCGTCGTCCATCGCGCGCTCCACCATGTAGGCGGCGCCGACCAGGCCGGCGCATTCCGGAATCAGCTCCGCGCGCGTGAATCCGTGCAGGTCGAGGTTGGTCGAGCAGGCCAGGAACCGGGCGCCATGCCCATGCGCCTCGCGGATGAAGTCGTACACGGTCTTGCCCGAGCCGGGCTTGATCTCGATCGCCGCCGCCCGGCCCTGGCGCATCAGCTCGCCCGCGGCGCCGGTGCAGATGACCTCGACGTCATAGTCCATTGCCGCCGCCACGGCCGCCTGATACAGCGGCGCTCCCAGCTCCGCAGGGTTGCGCGGGTCGCTGTTGATCAGAATGATGGTGAGCCGCCGAGGCATGCGCCACCATCGCGCTGCGCCGGGCGGACGGCAAGGGGGTGCATGATGGGCGAGGTGAACAGCAGAACCACGACGGTACGGTTGATCGATGCCGGCCGTACCTCGATCCTGCGGGCCCAGGCGCTGCACCACGGCATCGCCGATGCGATGAACCTGGACGATACGCCGGTCGTGGTGCTGGCCGATCCCGATGGGAGGTTCGTCAGTGCCGGCGCGCATCAGGACGCCATGCGCGAGATCGATATGCAGTCGTGCGTCAATACCGATACGCCCGTCATTCGCCGCGCCACCGGCGGTCCGGCGCTGGTGCTGTCATCAGACGATACATTGGTTCATTTCGTATTGCCCCGGGTCCGGCCCGAGGCCCGGATCGGGCTGGGCGGCCTGTATGTGCAGTTCGCCGAGCCGGTGATCCGGACATGGCGCACATTCGGCCTGCCGGTCGAGCACGATGCCTGGGGCGGCATCAGCTTCGGGCGCTATCGCGTTGGCGGCGTACAGGCGGGTCGCGTCGGCAACACACTGATAATTGGCGGCAACCTGCTGCGCACCTTCGATGCTGAAATCATCGCCCAGCGGGCCAGTTTGCCGTCCGACGAGATCCGGGCGCAGATCCGCGACACGGTGCGTGACGGGCTGGCGCGCGCCAACCGGCCGCTGGACGACACGGTCGTGCGGGAGGTGCTGCTCGACCACGTCGGCAGCGCGCTGGGGTGGACGCTGGAGCCATCGTCGCTGCGCGACGACGAACTGGCGGCGGTGGAACAGCGCGAGGCGCAGATGGGCACATCAGAGCATGTGTTCTCCGGCGGACGGCGGCTGGCGCGGGCGGAACTGCGCGCTGTGCGCGGGCTTGCCCTGGTCGACCTCGTTCATCGCGGCGCCGGCGGCCTGCTGCGCCTGCGGTTGCTGGAGCGCGCCGGCGTGATCGAGGATATCGAGATCACCGGCGAGCTGACCTGCCTGCCGGTCGACGGGCTGGAGAAACTGGCCTCCCGGTTGATCGGGCTGCGACGCGATGCGCCGGATCTGGCGGCCCGCATCCATGGCCATGTCGGCCTGCTGGGGCTTGAGTTGTCGGGCATCACCGCCGCCGATATCGCCACTGCCCTGCGGCCGGTCGTGCGTCCCGTCGGCGGGCCTGATCCGCTCGACCTCCTGTTCGGCGCCGGCCAGGAGCAGTGATCACGAGTCGCGGCGGCCCTCTGCGCCTCTGCGACGGCGCAACCGGCACAACGCGCGGAAACAGAGTGCCTTGCCGGTAATCGCGCACGCGTGCGCGATCAACGGTCAGGCATCGCCGGTGTGCGATCGCCAAGTGCCACGGCTTGCGCAAAGTCGCCACCACGAGCAGTATTGCCGCGGCAGGTTATCTGACGCGGTTGTGCGACGGCGAAATCGATCGCCGACTCCGACCTCCGTAGCGCAAAAGTTTGCGTCGATCGTCACCGCCCCTTTGCTTCGCCGTCCAGCCGGTCGCCGTCACATCCCGTTCCTCGATCGCTCACAGGAGACTCGCTGTGCCGACATGGACTCCCGACCCGAGTTTCTATCCCTCACCGCGCATGGCGATGAAGGCGGCGCCGGAGACGCTGGCCTACGTTGCCGCGTTCGATCCCGACCGCAAGGTGCCGGATGCGATCGCCGTCGTGGACGTCGATCCCGCCTCCAGCAGCTACTCGAAGATCGTCGGCACCACGGAGATGCCCAATGTCGGCGACGAGCTGCATCACTTCGGTTGGAATGCCTGCTCGTCCAGCCTGTGCCCCAATGCGCCGCACCCGCACATGGAACGGCGCTACCTCGTGGTGCCGGGCCTGCGCTCCTCGCGCATCCACATTCTCGACACCAAGCCCGATCCACGCCAGCCCAGCATCGTCAAGGTGATCGAGCCGGCGGAAGTCGCCGAGCGCGCCGGCTACACGCGGCCGCACACCGTGCATTGCGGACCGGAAGGCATTTACGTCGCGGCCTTGGGCAACCGCGAGGGCAAGGGGCCGGGCGGCATCTTCCTGATGGACCACGAAAGCTTCGATGTGCGCGGCCAGTGGGAGATGGACCGTGGACCGCAGCATTTCGCCTATGACGCCTGGTGGCATCTGGGCCACGACACGATGGTCACCAGCGAATGGGGTACGCCCGACACGTTCGAGAACGGCCTGATCCCGGAGGTGCTGCTGGGCGCGAAATACGGCCGCCGGCTGCATTTCTGGGACCTGCACAAGCGCAAGCACCTGCAGACCATCGATTTCGGCGACAAGTACCAGCTCGTCTTCGAACTGCGGCCGGCGCACGATCCCACCAAGGCCTACGGCTTCGTCAATTGCGTGATCAGCCTGGAGAACCTCTCGTCGTCGATCTGGACCTGGTATCGCGACGGCGACAAATGGGCGGTCAAGAAGGTGATCGAGATCCCGGCCGAGCCCGCGAGCGAGGACGATCTGCCGCCGGTGCTGAAAGGCTTCAAGGCCTGCCCGCCGCTGGTCACCGACATCGACCTGTCGATGGACGACAAGTTCCTGTACGTCGCCTGCTGGGGCACCGGCGACCTGCAACAGTACGATGTGTCCGACCCGTTCAATCCCAAGCTCACGGGCAAGGTGCGCATCGGTGGCATCGTCGCGCGCGCCGGCCATCCATCGGGCACCGGCCCGCTCAGCGGCGGTCCGCAGATGGTCGAGATCAGCCGCGACGGCAAGCGCGTCTACTTCACCAACTCGCTCTACGGTGCCATCGATCCGCAGTTCTACCCCGCCGGCATCGACGGTTGGATGGTGAAGCTCGATGCCGCGCCGACCGGCGGCATCGCCTTCGATCCCAAGTTCTTCGTCCAATGGCCGAAGTCGCACCGCCCGCACCAGGTCCGCCTGCAAGGCGGCGACTGCTCATCCGATTCGTATTGCTATCCATGATGCCTCCCCCAGCTTCGCTGGGGGAG
>Ga0187894_10000673_pt1 | contig 45893 bp, 39 predicted proteins | sample GBC1701081metaG_FD_136650 | JGI IMG/M metagenome (GOLD analysis project Ga0187894, IMG submission 136650) | White microbial mat communities from a lava cave in the Kipuka Kanohina Cave System on the Island of Hawaii, USA - GBC170108-1 metaG ... | reverse complement strand
TCCCGACACGAACAGGCCGTCACGGTGGGCGACTACGATCTTGCCGGCCGGGGTCAGCGACGCGATGTTGGCCGGCACCGCCACCGCCCCCGGGGGCTGATACACTTCTTCACACTGCAGCGCCCAGCTCGCACCGTCGTCGCGCGAGATGGCGCTCCCGAAATTGAGCTCGACCCAGATCTCGCGCGCCGCCGCCGGCCGCACCACCACCCCTCGCGCCTCGGCGCTGCCGCAATGGGCATGGGCGGTGATCGAAGCCGCGCTCATCTGGACCAGGAAGACCACCATCCCCACGACGACGGGAGCGAACGCCCGATCTCCCAGCGCCCGCCCGGCGGCGCCGGGGAGCCGCCAGCCGCGCAGGCCCAAAGCTCAGCGCCTCGTGCGCCGCCGTCGCAGACAGCCGGCGGCGAAGAGGCCGCCCAGCACCAGCCCCAAGCCGACAGCGGACACCGGCGACCGCAACGGTGATGCTCCGGCCGCGCACCCGCAACCGCCCGGATCTTCACCCTGCGCGGGGGGGCGCATATTGACGGTGTCGGACTGGCCCGCGTCGGGACCCACGCTCGGTGCCGCGTCTATTCCCGGGTGCTCGGCGGCCGCGGTGGCGTCCGAATCGGCGTCGGCCCCTCTCGCGTCGGGGGTCGCCATCCTGTCAGCGGCTCCCCCGTCGGTGGGGTCGGAACCGCCGCCCGCGTCGGGAGGCATGACGCCCCCGTCGGGTCCCGCCATACCGGTACAACCGCCCGCGTTCTCTCCCATATCGCCGCCCGGGAACTTCACCTCCACAACCGCTCCCGACGGCCCCGCGCTGAGGGTCTTGATGGTGACCTTGCCATCCGGATCCGCGAAGGTGGCCCCCACGGCCAGAGGGGCGTCCGTAAACGCCGTGGTCCCCGGGGTCATGTCGAGCTGCAACGTGTTGCGGTAGATGGCCTCGTGTCCAGGAGCCAAGTAGATGAGCACTCCGTTAATCGCCGGGCTGGTGGCGGGGTAATTGTCGAACCCAAACGGCTGGCGGAAGTCGAGGTAGTAGTACTCGGTGCTGCCGCCTGCCCCGACCCGCGGGATGCGCACGGTCTGCGTCCCACAGTCCAGGCCCTTTTCGATGGGGAGGATGGTGTACGTGCCGCTCTTCCGGACCGTCAGCGTGTTGGTCGTCCCGATCCAGCCGGCACGCCCCTTCCCGTACGCGCCGCTGTGCTTGAGACCCCCGCGACCCATGACGTCGAATGTGCTGCCGTATTCGCTGGGCGTACACGTGGTGCTCAGGGTCACGCGCGTGCCGTTGGAGGTGCACGAGTTGGTGGCGGCGTGGCTGATCCGGAAGTTGTGGCCGAGCTCGTGGCTGATGACGCTGGTCCCGTCTCCGTTTATCCAAGTATTCCGGCCATAACGAACATTGTTGGGCCCCATGGTGCCGCCGCCGGTGCTGCCAAGGCCCGACCAGCGGCACGAAGAAATCTTGGGGAAAAAGAAAATAAAGTGGTCGTATCCGGCGGTGTCAACGCCGGCCTCTTGCGCCTTCATGAGCGCCTCGCTGGCCCACGCGCCCGTCGCGCACATCGAGCTGCTGGTGGGGACCGTGTACGGGCCCAGCACGTCGCCTGCCGGATTGGTTTTGCCGACGACGTCGATGATGCCGAACGAGCTCTCCTTGAAGAAGGCCTTCGCCGACGTCGGGAGGGCGAAGGTCTTGTCGCGGATGGTTTGCGGCGCGGTGGCGGCCAATGATGCGTTCGTGAAGTTGATGAGCACCGCCGCCGTCCGGCGCGGCATGGGCGTGGTGGCGATCAATCCCCGCTGCACCCCGGCGATATCCTCGCCCTGTTCCAAAGATTCACCTGGAAGCGCCAATGTGCGCACCGCCCGGGACAGCAACCGCGTGCCGTCCATCCAGTCGCCGTTGACGCGCACCGTGGAACCGCTCTCCACGTCGATGGGCACGGCCGAATCCAGGTTCACCACGCGACCGTCGGCCAGCTCCAACTGGTATTCCATCCATGATTCACCGCGGTCGAAATCGTCGGCAATCAATATTTCGAGCTGCCCTTCGACGGTGGCCGCGCCTTCCGGCGCAGGGTCGCAACCCGCCGGCGCAATTAGCGCGGCGCCGAGCATGAAGCACACCGACCCCGTCCGTTGATGGGAAGCGTTTGCCATGGGGGTGAACCTCCGGCCCCTCACTAGGCAAACCCCGTGCCCGTCACGCGCCTCCCCATGCGGCGTTGTCGCCCCTTATCCGACGCGGCTTTACACCCGGCGACCCGCTTTTACTGTCGTTTCCCTGGACACCCGCGGGGCATTCTGGCGACGGCCGCCCCGACCTGATGCTCCGGACGGCTCGACGTGAAGTCCCGAGACAACTCGCGTACCTTTTTGCGCATGACGTTGGCCAGCATCAACCCCGCCACCGGCGAGGTCCTCCGCACGTTCCAGCCCCTGAGCGATGACGAGCTCGAAAACAAGCTCGCGCGCGCCGCGGCGGCGTTTCCCCGCTGGCGGCGGACACCCATCGCGGAGCGAGCTCGCATCATCGCTCGCGCCGCGCATCTTCTCGAGAGCGGCCGGCCGGCCTTCGCCCGACTCATTGCCACGGAAATGGGAAAGCTCGTCGGCGCCGCCGCCGATGAGGTGTCGAAGAGCGCGCTCGGCTGCCGGTATTACGCCGACAACGCGGCGGCGCTGCTGGCGCCTGAACAGGTCAACGGGCGCGACGAGCTGGTGATGTACGAGCCGCTCGGTCCTATCCTGGCGGTCATGCCGTGGAACTTCCCCTTCTGGCAGGTGATCCGATTCGCCGCCCCCGCGCTGATGGCCGGCAACGTGGGCTTGCTCAAGCACGCATCGAACGTGCCCCAGTGCGCTCTGGCCCTCGAAGAGCTTTTTCGTGACGCTGGCGCCCCCGAGGGCGTGTTCCAGACCCTGCTCATTGGCGCGGATCGCGTCGATTCCGTGATCGCCGACCCGCGCGCCGCGGCCGTGACCTTGACGGGAAGTGAGGGAGCCGGCCGCTCGGTCGCCGCCGCGGCCGGACGCGCAATCAAGAAGACCGTGCTGGAGCTGGGCGGCAGCGATCCCTTCATCGTGATGCCCAGCGCCGACCTGGAACGCGTGATCGCGACCGCCGTCAAGGCGCGGATGGTGAACAACGGCCAGTCGTGCGTGGCGGCGAAGCGGTTCATCGTGGCGGCGCCGGTTTACGATCGCTTCGTGGCCGGATTCGTCGACGCCATGAGTGCCCTGAAGGTCGGCGACCCCTTGCACGAGGGAACCCAGGTCGGGCCGCTGGCCACGGCGGAGATCGCCCGCGGGCTGGCGGATCAGGTGGCCCGGTCCGTCGCCGCGGGCGCACGCGTCTTGCTGGGCGGCATGCGGCCGGAAGGCCCCGGTCATTTTTATCCGCCCACGGTATTGGTGGACGTTCCTCGATCCGCCCCCGCCCACGTCGAAGAGCTGTTTGGCCCCGTGGCGCCCGTGTTCCGCGTGAAGGACATGGACGAAGCCATCGCGCTCGCGAATGACAGCCCGTTTGGCCTGGGGGCCAGCGCGTGGACGCGCGATCGCAACGAAGCCCAACGGTTCGCCTCCGAGTTGGAGGCCGGCATGGTGTTCGTCAACGCCATGGTGGCGTCCGATCCGCGCTTTCCTTTCGGGGGCGTCAAGCGTTCAGGCTACGGCCGCGAGCTCGCGGCGTTCGGCCTGCGTGAGCTGGTGAATGTCAAAACCGTCCGCATGAACCTGGGTGGAGCGCCCGGGACACCCGCTTACTGACAGGTCGGCTTGCACGCAACGAACGGCGTGCACGGGCAGCCCCAGTTCTGCCGCGCTTCGGGTTTGCATTGCACGTTGTCGAAGGTGGGGTTTTCAACGATGGCCGACGAATGGCAGTTCCAGTGGATTGCGCCGCCGTTCGTGTGGTGGACATAGGCGTTCTTGATGACGGGGCCCGCGTTGTAGATCCAAATGCCGGCCTTGCCTTCGCCGGCGCGCCACGAGGCTCGCCCGCCGTGGGCCACCTCGACGTTCTCCAGGGCCGACCCGGCGCCCGACGCCCTTTCCTCGAAAAGGATGCCATCCCAGTCGCCGGCCGCCGGGACTTCCTTGGCGGACCGAAACCGAATTCCATTCGGCGCCTTCGCCACTGCCTTCAATGAACCGGGCGAATTCAGCCCCACCGTGATGCTTCCGATGTCCACCCAGATTTCGTTTGGCTCCGCGATCTCGAGGGCGGCGTCCTCTATGATCACTCCGTCGAGCAGCCGGTAAGGAACGTCGAGAGCCCGCCAGGTGGCGTTGCGCGTGACGAACTGCGCCCGCGACTCACCTTGCTCGCCCTCGACCAGCGCGCCTTCGGCACGAGCGTCGGCGGCGATCGGCAGGGCTCGGCACGCGCCGTTCGAAGGATCGCGTCCCGCGAAGCAATTGCCCACGCCGATCGCGCCCAGCTGGTTGACCGGCCAGCGCATGGCGGCTGTGGTGTTGCCCTGGAACGTATTGCCGGTGAAAGCGCGGAGAACCTGCATATCGTTGTCCGCGTCCCGGTACTTCACGCGCAGCCCATAATGACGGTTGTGGCGGAACGTCGTGTTCTTGATGGAGACGCCCGGCGTGTCCCAGAGGACCAAACCCGCGTTCACAAGCCGGTCGTCGCCGAATTCGGGGCGGCCGGTCGTGGCTCCGCCCGCGTACTCGATGATCACGTGCTCCAGCGCTGAACCACCCAGCGTGTCGCGAATCATCAAGCCCGTCCACTCTCCGGGGCGGCCCTCGCCGGGTACGCGCGGCGAAAAAACGATGGGCGCCTCCGCGGAACCAATCGCAGTCAGTCGTCCGTTGAACCCGGTGATGGTCAACCGGCTATCGCATGAAGCGGAGCACGTCTCGACCTTGACGCCCGCCTCGATGGTCAAAGGCGCCGTGACCATCAGGGGCCCCGCCAGATAGTACGGGCTGCAGCGCGCGTAGAGCGTGGTAGCGGCCCTGATCCCGCCTGCCGGTAACGTGCGCTGCGGTTCGCCCAGCGGGCAGCCGCCGCCCTCCCCCGCACGGTCCCCGCCGCCAGCGTCATCGAGCGTCGCCGCTCCCCCCCCGCAGCCGATGGAGGCGACGCCGCACGTCAGCGTCGCCAGCGCAAACCGCCGTCCGGTGGAAAGACGCCGCGGAAGCTGACCGACGGAGGGGCGCACGCCAAGCCAGACACTAACGCGAACCCGGCTTCCACGCTCGCGGGGAAGGGCGACCGTCCCGCTAGGTTGCACGTCAAAGTTCGGAACCGTACGATCAAACGGGATGGGCGCTCAGGAGCTGAAAGTGGGAGCTGGCGCCGCCGCCGATGGCTGTCGTAGCAGTCACGAGTATCGGTCGCGGCTGCGCATCGGGGGGTTGCCGTTGCTGCACATCGTGCGCGGCGTGGATCCCGCGACCGGGCGTCGGCGAGCCGCGGTAGGCGTGGTGGCTGTGGGCCAGGTCGCGGTGGGAGTCGTCGCCGTCGGGCAGCTGGCCATCGGGGGCGTCACGGTGGGGCAGGCTTCGTTCGGCCTGCTCGGCGGCGTCGGCCAGCTTGCCACCGGGCTCGTCGCCTTGGGCCAGATCGCGTTCGGCACGGTGGGGGCGGCCGGCCAGATCGCGGCGGCGCCTTGCGCGGTAGGGCTGGTGCATGACGCAGGTCCCTGGGCAGGGGCCCTTTGGCTGGCAGTCGGGGCGCTGGTGGGCCTGACGGTGCTGGCGCGATTGCAGCGCCTTCGCCCGCTGATCTCCGCCGGTACGGTGACCACGATCTCCGCGCTCCGCGATGGAGTCGCTCGCATCGCTGGCCGTGTGGTCTCCGAGAACGCTCTGCGCACCCCCATCTCGAACCGCCCGTGTGTCCATTGGCAGGCCCGCCGCATGGGGCCCGGTGTCCACACGTGCGAGCGGCAAGGCCGAGAGATCCTAGTGGAAGATCAAACGGGGACGGCGCGCGTGGAGCTCGGCCGCGCCGTTACGCTGTTTCAGCCCGGCGCCTACAGCGAGCTGCCCGCGCTCGACTGGTCGCTGCAGCTAGAAAGCTATCTGTCCAAGGGTGACGACGTGGTGATCGCTGGAACGGTCGCCGTGGAGCCCGACCCGGAAGGAGACGGCACTCTCTACCGGAACGCCCCCGTGCGCGCCGTGTTCCGCGGCCGGGCCGGCGCGCCGGTCCTGGTCAGCACCCAACCTCCCGCCGAGTTGCGCGCCGAATGCCGAGTCTCCCTCGGATTGGCGGCCCTCTTTTCCTTGGCGGCGGCCGCCGCGCTCGCCCCCTTCGCCCTGCCCATCGGCGCCGCCGCAACCGGCTTCGGCCTCTGGCTGGGCGCCAAGACCTTCCAGAGCTAGCAGACAGACGCGGACCGGCGGGCGACGGCGCGCCTAAAAAGAAACGGGGTCGGAGGCTGTGAACCTCCGACCCCGCCCGTCACTGTCCTTAGTGTTGCGCGATCGGCTACATGCCCATCCCGCCCATGCCGCCCATCCCGCCCATGCCCCCCATGCCGCCACCACCCCCGTGCGGAACCGGCGCCTCTTCCTTCGGACGCTCGACCACCAGGGCCTGCGTCGTGATCAGCAGCGACGCCACCGAGGCGGCGTTCTGCAGGGCCGAGCGCACGACCTTGGTCGGGTCGATGACACCGGCATCGACCAGGTCCTCGAACTCGTCGGTCGCCGCGTTGTAGCCGAAGGATCCCTTCCCTTCGCGCACGCGGTTGACGACGATGGACCCTTCCTTGCCGGCGTTGGCCGCGATCTGGCGGCACGGCTCTTCGCACGCGCGCCGGACGATGGACGCGCCCACCGCCTGCTCTACCGACAGACCCTCCATCTTTTCGATGTTCGCCAGAGCGCGCACCAGCGCCACGCCACCCCCGGGCACGATGCCCTCTTCGACGGCCGCGCGCGTCGCGTGCAAGGCGTCCTCCACCCGGGCCTTCTTCTCTTTCATCTCGGTCTCGGTGGCCGCCCCGACTTTGATGACGGCGACGCCGCCCACCAGCTTCGCCAGGCGCTCCTGCAGCTTCTCCCGGTCGTAGTCCGACGTGGTCTCCTCGACCTGCGCCCTGAGCTGCTTGACCCGGCCCTCGATGTCAGCCTTCTTGCCGGCGCCGTCGACAATCGTGGAGTTGTCCTTGTCGATGGTGACGCGCTTGGCGCGGCCCAGGTCCTTCAGGGTCACGCTCTCGAGCTTGATCCCCAGGTCCTCGGTGATGGCCTGGCCGCCGGTGAGGACGGCGATGTCCTTGAGCATGTCTTTGCGCCGGTCGCCGAATCCAGGAGCTTTCACCGCGCACACATGGAGCGTCCCGCGCAGCTTGTTGACCACCAACGTCGCCAGCGCCTCGCCCTCGACTTCCTCGGCCACGATGAGCAGCGGCTTGCCGGACCGGGCCACCTGCTCCAGCAGGGGCAGGAGATCCTTCATGTTCGAGATCTTCTTCTCGTGGATGAGGATGTAGGGATCCTCCAGCTTGACCTCCATGCGCTCGGCGTCGGTCACGAAATACGGCGACAGGTAGCCGCGGTCGAACTGCATGCCTTCGACCACGTCCAGCGTCGTCTCCATGGACTTCGCTTCCTCGATGGTGACGACGCCCTCCTTGCCTACTTTTTCCATCGCCTCGGCGATGATCTTGCCGATGTACTCGTCGCCGTTGGCGCTGATGGTCCCGACCTGGGCGATGTCCTTCTGGCCCTTGGTGGCCTTCGACATCTTCTTCAGCGCCTCGACGATCCGCTCGACCGCCTTGTCGATGCCGCGCTTGAGCTCCATGGGGTTGTGCCCGGCAGCCACCATCTTCGCGCCCTCACGGAAGATGGCCTGGGCCAGCACGGTGGCGGTGGTGGTGCCGTCGCCCGCCACGTCGGAGGTCTTGGACGCCACCTCCTTGACCATCTGCGCGCCTAGGTTCTCGAACTTGTCCTCGAGCTCGATCTCCTTGGCGACGGTGACGCCGTCCTTGGTGACCGTCGGGGAGCCCCACGACTTCTCGATGACGACGTTGCGCCCGCGCGGGCCCAGCGTCGCCTTGACCGTGTCGGCCAGGATGTTGACGCCGGCAAGCATCTTCGTCCGGCCGCGCTCATCGAACTGAATCTCCTTGGCTGCCATTGGGATCTCCTTTACTTCTCGATGACGCCGAGGACGTCGTCCTCGCGCAGAATGAGGTGCTCGATGCCGTCGATCTTGATCTCGTTGCCGCTGTACTTGCCGAACAGAATCCGGTCGCCCTTCTTGAGGTCGAGCGGACGGACCTTACCCTTGTCGTCAGCCTTGCCCGAACCAACCGCCACCACTTCGCCCTCGGCCGGCTTCTCTTTGGCAGTGTCGGGGATGATGATCCCGCCTTTTGTCTTTTCTTCCTCGGCGACGCGACGGACCAGGATGCGGTCCTGCAATGGACGAACCTTCATGAAGTCTCCTTTTTCGTTGCCCGCCCGCTTAGCAGTCGAGCGTTGAGAGTGCCAGGGGCGGCAATTTAGCGGGAACCCATGCCCTGTCAATAGGTTCCGCTGATCGGCTGGCACCGGGTACCGCCGTCTGCCAAACCCATGCAAGGTAAATTCTTGATTTCGTTGGCCTTTATCCGTACCTTCCATGATGAGGGGAGACACAACGCCAGCAGCATCGGAGCTCAAGGGGTGACCTTCATGCAAGCAGCCAATCCGCTCGAATCGTATTTTCGGGACGAGGTGGACCGGGCTTTGCGGGATCAAGGGATGGACTCGGGCCCACTCACCGAGCACTACCTAGTCGCCCTGCTTGGAGCGTACGCGGTACAGCCCATTGATGAAGAGCCGCTGGCGTTGAAGCTGCTGGCGGCCATGGATGCCGCCCCCCGACAGCGACGGGCGCAACTGCGGGAGGTGGGGGATACGTCGCTCTACGTTTCCGGCTTCTGGGCCGAGAGCTTCGCCAACCGCGTGGTGGACCAGGACTACTACATCGGCGTCGGCGGCTCCGCTTACCGCGAGCTCGCGCGCGGTGGGCCGGGGTGGACCGCCGATCCTTTTGGCGACGTGTTCGGCGAGCTGTCGTCCAATTTCTCGCGCTTCGTCGATGTCCTGACCGCCGTCAGCCGCCGCACCATTCGCCTGGGCAGCAACCAAGACGTGGTGCGCCTTTACGAGCGCTGGACCCGGACGCGCAGTCGCTGGGCGGCTCGGCGACTGGCCGCGCTGGGGGTGGTGCCCGGCAAGGGAGACGAGCGCCCCCAATGACCGCGGCACGCCCGTATCGGCCCGCGTCCGTGCTGTCCCGCCTACAGCACGGCATCGAGCGCCTGTATCGGGTCGAGACCGGCCTGGACGTGGAGGCGTTCATGATTGGCGAAGCCGCGCGCCAGCAGGCGGGCGTCGCGCGTTCTCCGCGAGAGCAGCTGCTGGTCACGCAGCCGTCCGCGGACGAGGTGTGGCTTGGCTTGTTCCTCGACCGCGACGCCATCGCCAACCTGGAGCGGCACGACCCGGCAGACGATCTGGACGACGGCAACTTCAACGACTTCTGCCTGGCCGTCGAGGGTATCAGCCACTTCGTCTACGTGGCCTTGTGCGCGGAGATCGAACGAGCCGTCACCGCGCTGGAGCTGGAGCTTCAGGCAGAGGTGGACAAGTTCGCCTGCTGTCTGCTGCTGGAGCTGGCGCACGCGCGACACAGGCGGCGACGGGGGAACGAATACGCCCTGCGCCGCCGCCTGTATGACGACGTGCGCTGGGCCGACGACCTCGATGCCACCGAGCGGGACCGCTATCACCGGGCTAACGACGGCGCGCGGCGCTATTCGGGGGCCCTCGAGCGCCGCTTCCTGACCACCGGCCGCATCCTGGACCTGCTCGCCGAGCTCAGGCTGTTCTACCGGCTGGACCTCGACGGGAAGCTCGGGCGCATCGCGCGCCTGTCGTCGTCGTAGCGGCCGCGGCGGCCGCGACGGCTCACCCGAGGCGCACGTTGTCGATGAGCCGCGTCGAGCCCACGTACACCGCCAGAGCCAGCACGGCGGGGCGATCGAGGACACCGAGGGGAGCCAGCGTCTCTGCGTCGCGCAGCTCCACGTAGTCCCCGCGATCCAGGCCCTTGTCCAGCGCCAGTTCGGCGGCCAGCACTTCCCGCGCCGCGCGCCGCAGGATCGCCGCGTCGCGCTCGCCCGCGTCGAACCGCAGGCGCGCGGCGTCGAGCGCCCGCATCAGCGACAGGGCCCGCGCGCGCTCTTCGCGCGACAGGTAGACGTTGCGCGACGACCGCGCCAGGCCGTCCGGCTCGCGCACGATGGGCATGCCCACGATCTCGACGGGAATGTCGAGGTCCCGCACCAAACGGCGGATCACGACGAGCTGCTGAAAGTCCTTCTCGCCGAACAGCGCCAGATGAGGACGGACGATGTTGAATAACTTGCAAACGACGGTCGCGACGCCCAGGAAGTGCCCGGGCCGGCGCCCGCCGCAAAGGCCGGTTTGCAGATCGCGCACCTCGATGGTGGTCTGGAACCCGACGGGATACATGTTGGCGGCCTCCGGGACGAACGCGACGTCGGCCCCGGCGGCTTCGGCCCGAACCAGATCTCCAGCCAGATCACGAGGGTATTTCGCTAGATCCTCGCCCGGGCCGAACTGAATGGGATTGAGGAAGACCGACACCACCAGGTGTCGGGCGCGCTGCTTGCCCTCGACCATGAGCGACGTGTGCCCTTCGTGCAGCGCCCCCATGGTGGGAACGAACGCGAGGCGGTCGCCCCGACCCCGTACGGCGTCGGACCACGCCGACATCTCGCCAGGCACGCGAATGACTAGAGGGGCGGCCATGATGCGCTCGTCGCGCACCCGAGTATAGCCGCGGTTCGGGGGTGTGCCGTCAGGCGGGACAGCTTGCTGGGCCTGTTGAACAGCCAGATCGACGTCAGCATCGTGGGCTTCCTGGAAGAGATCGGTAAGAAATCGGAAAAGAAAGAAACGTCCTGACGAGGTATCAGAAGCTCTCGTCGTCGGATGGAAACCGGCCGGCCTCCACGTCGGCGGCAAACGCTGCGAATGCGGCCTGGGCGGCGGCGCCCAGCTCGGCGTAGCGGCGCACGAAGCGTGGTTTCCACGCCGGTTGCAGCCCGAGGAGGTCGTGCATGACCAGCACCTGGCCGTCGCACGCCCGGCCGGCGCCGATGCCGATGGTGGGAACGGAGATCCCCTGGGTGACGGCGGCGCCGAGCGCGCGCGGAACGCTCTCGACGACGATGGCGTAAGCGCCCGCGTCCGCCAGGGCGAGCGCGCCGTCGCGGATCTCCTGCGCGCCGACGTCGGTGCGGCCTTGCACCTTGAACCCGCCGAGCTGGTGGACCGACTGAGGCGTCAGCCCCACGTGGCCCATCACCGGAACCCCGGCGCGGGTGAGACGCGCGACCAGGTCCACCACCTCGACGCCGCCTTCGATCTTCACGGCCTCTGCGCCGCCTTCCTTCATGAGGCGGCCGGCGGCTCGCATGCCGTCTTCCACCGAGGCCTGATAGCTCATGAAGGGCATGTCCGCGACGACGTGAGCTCGGCGGACGCCGCGCATCACCGCCCGCGTGTGGTAGGCGATCTCATCGATGGTGACCGGGATGGTGGAGCTGTGGCCCTGCAGCACCATCCCCGCGGAATCGCCCACCAGGATCACGTCTACGCCGGCGTCATCCGCCAGCGCCGCGAACGCGACGTCATACGCGGTGACGGCGGCGATCTTGCGGCCGCCCTTGCGGCCGCGCAGGGCTACGGTGGTGACTTTCTCGTCCGATGTCATTTCGATCCTCCGTCCGGGTCGGTGCCGATCCCGGCGTTGTGGGTGTCTCGCGCGACCGGCTCGTCTCTATTTTCGACTCCAGTGATTCGTTCCCGTGCGCGTCCTGCGGATGACCGCCACCAGGTCTTCCCGATCGTCCGGGTTTCCCACGAAGTCGATCTCCGAGGCGTTCACGATGAGCAAGGGGCCGTCCAAATAGTTGAAAAAAAACTCTGCGTAGGCGCGCGCGACCTCCGCCACGTAGTCGGGTCGGATGGGTTTTTCCTCGGCGCGGCCGCGCTTCTTGATGCGTTCCAGCAGCACCTCGGTCCGCGCCTCCAGGTAAATCACCAGATCGGGTGTCACCGCGCGCGGGCGCAGCAAACCGAAGATGCGATCGTAAAGCGCCATTTCATCGCTGGACAGGGTGAGCGACGCGAACAGGCGATCCTTGGCGAAGAGGTAATCGGACACGACGCCGCCCTGGGCGAAGAGATCGCCCTGCGCCAGCTCGCCTTGCTGGGCATAGCGCTGCAGCAGGAAAAAGAGCTGGGCGGACATGGCGTACCGGCGGGCGTCCTTGTAGAAGGCGCCGAGGAAGGGGTTTTCTGATGGGTTTTCGCGGACCAGACGGGCGCCCAGGCGCTCGGCCAGGATCTCGGCAAGGCTACTCTTGCCAGCCCCAATGGGGCCTTCGACGGCGATGTAGCGCGGTCGATCGTTGGGGACGGCGGCCGGTTCCACGACTTGACCTATATCCCGGCCGCCCTCAGGGGGCCACATAGAGCTCGATGCGGGCGACCGTGCGGCGAGCGCGGGCTGGTTTCGTCACATGAAGACCGCGCCGCACGGCCGATTCCAGACAAGAGGCCGCGGCGGTGGGAAGCAGCGAGGTCGGGGCGCCCGCCGCGGGTCGGGCGGCGACCCGCGCCACCGAGCCCGCCGCGTCGAGCTCGACGTCGAGGACCACGCGTCCACCGTCGGCGCCCCGGCCCGACGAGGGCAGGCGGGCGGACATCAAATCCAGGCAGTCGGCCACCGGCGGCGGCCGCGCGCGCCATGCGGCGTCAATGAGCGGCGCCGGCAATGGACCCGATGCGCGCAGCGTGGACACGGCCTTTATCCGCAGCGTCCCGGCGCCCGTCTCGGTCCCGAGCCGGGTGGCCACGCCAGCGTCACCGGCCGCGGGCAGCGGCGCCGAGCCGGCGCCGGACGAAAGCGCGGCCAGGCGGGATTCCGCGCGCGCACGCCACGGCGACTTCGGCTGCGCGGCGAGATAGCGCCGCAGCTCTGCCGCCGCCTCGCGCGGCCGCCCCGCGGTTTCGAGGGCCAACGCCAGGTAATCGTGCACGTCTCCGTCGGGAATGAAGAAGACGTCCGACCCCGAGCTCATGGCTCCGTAAAGCCGATCCATGGCCGGATCCAGCGCCAACGCGCCGCGCATCGCCTCGCGCGCTGCCGCCGGCTGCTCGTCGCGGTCGAGCGCCATCGCAAGCCCGTAGTAGCTCAGGGCCAGGCTCGGCTGGCGGGCCTGGCGATCCTGCTCGTCCCATCGAATCGCTTCGCGGTACCGGTCCTGCGCCTCGGTCAGCCGTCCCAGCGTCATCAGGAGCTCGGCGGAGTTGGCGTAGGCCGTGGCCAGGCTGCCGCCGACTTCGCTGGGGACGCCGACCAGCCGGAGCTGGCGGTCGTAATCGGCCAGGGCGTCCGCATAGCGGCCGAGCTTCGACTTCTCGACGCCCAAGCGAAACGAGCACCAGGCCTGCCGGGCCGGCAGGCGCGCCACCTCACGGGCACGTTCGAGGGTCGCGGTCGCTTCCACCGGCCGCTCCAGGAGCGACTGCGCTTCCCCCAGCAAGGCCAGCGCGCGGTAGTCGTCCTTCACCAACTTGAGCGCCTCTTCAAGCAACATCTCGGCGCGCGCAACGCTGACGGCGACGGGCATGGCCGGCGCGTGGGAGGGGGCTCCGCGGCCGCCGGCGACGGGTTGGTTGACGGCCACCTCGATAGCGATCGCCGCGCTGCTGACCAGGGCCTCGAAGCGCTCGCGGTGAGGGTCGGCCACCCGATCCCAGAAGCCGGCTTCACCGGCGCGCGCGTCACCGGCGGCGGCGCATAGTGCGCACGCCGCCATCGCGCCCGCGAAACGCGCACCCGCGACCGGCATGGTTCCACGAATTATAGACTTCACCGCCGCGGGCGCGGCGGCCGGACGGCCCCGGCCCACGCCGACCGTCGCGCCCGGATGTCAGGGCGTCATGAACAGCCGCGGCTGCTGGTCGCCCGCGGGCGGCGTCGGCGCGGGAGCGGCCGCGGCGGACCGCGACGGTGAAGGGGAAGGCGACGGAGCCCCGTGGATGGCGAGCGGCACGCTGACCTTGACCGCCTTGCCTTCAAACTTGGGGAATGTCATGGCCGCGGCGGCGGCGCTCAGGCAGGTGGTCACCTTCTGCGGAAGGTCGGCCTTGCCCTGCACGTTTACGTCGCGCGCACTGCCCGTGGAATCGGCCTCGACGGTGAGCATGATGTCGGTACCGGCCCCGCCTCCTCCTTCGGCCAGACAGGCGGCGAGCTTCGGCATGACAACGCCGAGCGCCTTCTGTAAGTCCTCGTTTCGGAGGCCCTTGGGATCGCCGTTCAGCGTGCCGGCGGCAGGGGCGGCCGGCACGGCGGCGGCGTCGGGCGGGCCTGGGATTCGGGCGGCTCCCAGGGGCGGCGTCTCGGCGATCGGCGCGGAAGCGGCGAAGCCGCTGGCGGATGAGGGCGGCCTCGCTGCGGGCCGCGCCGGAGCGGGAGCGGGGGCGGCAGGGGCCGCCGACGGCGGAGGGTCGGGCTGCTCGCGGACCTTCGTGCATCCGACGGCCGACAGGCCGCTGAGGCCGGCCGCGATTAGGACCCGCGCGAGTAGCAAAGATCGACTGGGTCGCTTCATCGCCCCATCGTAACGTAACGCAGGCTTCTACACCCCGCTGACAGCGTCGGAGCCGTCCACCACGTAAGCGAAGGCCATGTGGCGGGTGTTGCGCGCGAAGCCCAGGCGGCCTTGACGGTCCACAACGATGATCCCGCCCTCGCCGCGCACGCGCGCGCCGAGATCGGCGATGGCCGCGGCGGCCGCGGCGGGTGCCGACTCTCCGGCCCGCAACCGTTCTACGGCCGACTTGGCCATCACCACCTGGATGATGCGCTCGCCGTGGCCGGTGGCCGAGGCCGCGCCGGCCAGATCGTCCGCGTACGTCCCGCAGCCGGGCAGAGGCGTATCGCCGATCCGGCCGCACCGCTTGCCCACCATGCCGCCTGTGGACGTCGCCGCCGCCACGTGGCCCGCGCCGTCGACGGCTACCGCACCCACGGTCCCGCCGCCCGCTTCGGAGGCAAACGCGCCCTCCGCCGGCACCCGCCTGCGTCCCAGCTCGCGCGCCAGATTTCGGCGCGCCCGGTCGGTGACGTGAAACTCCGCGGGCACGAGATCCAGATTCGCCTCGCGGGCGAACGCCGCCGCGCCATCGCCCACGATGAGCACGTGCTCGGCGTCCTCCATCACTCGCCGCGCCAGCGTGACCGGGTTCTTGACCCCGCGCACCGATCCGACCGCGCCCGTCCGCAGGCCGTCGCCCATCATGATCGCCGCGTCGAGCTCGACCGTCCCCTCCCGGGTCAGGCATGCGCCCCGCCCCGCGTTGAAGCGCTCGTCGTCCTCCAGGATGCGCACCGCCAGCTCCACCGCGTCCAGCGCCGACCCTCCGGCACGCAGCACCTCGAACCCTGACCGCACCGCGTGCTCGCAGCCTTCACGCGCGCCCTCGACGTCGGCGGCGTCGAGATCACCGGCGCCACCGTGGACGATGATGGCGCCGTGTCGGAGCATGGGTCGCGAAGCTACCATGTTAGGCTGCGCCGATGTCCCGCCGCCTGGTAGCCAGGGGGGCGGCCCTATGGTTGGCCGCCGTCGCCGCACCGCTGGCAGCATGCGGCTGCGGCGTCTCGATCCGGGAAGCGCCCGCCTGCACCGACGGGCTCGACAACGACGACGATGGCCTGCCCGACTGGCCCGACGATCCGGGTTGCCGCGGCCCCTTCGATACCGACGAGATGGACCCCGGTCAGTGCGGAGACGGCCTGGACAACGACGATGATGGCTTCACCGACTGGCCGAGCGATCCCGCGTGCCGCACGCCGGAGAGCCCGCTCGAGTCCGACGACCCGCGCGGTCCGGCCGCCTGCGCCAACGGCCGGGACGACGACCGCGACGGCAAGACCGACTACCCCATCGACCCCGGCTGTACGACCGCTCACGACGACGACGAGACGGACCCGCCGTCCGCGACGGTATGCGCCGACGGGCGCGACAACGACGCCGACGGCCTGACCGACTTCCCCGCCGATCCGGGATGCGAATCCAGCGCCGACGGCGACGAGACCAACGCCGTGATCAGCGCGTGCGGGCCCGGCGTGACCGTCGCCGACATCACCCGGACGTCCGCGGCCGAAGGAGAGCGGCGCGACCGCGGGCGTAGCAGCTTGCAGGGAAGCTGTGGCGGCCTGGGGGCCGAGGCCGTGTACCGGTTCACGCTCGCGGGCACGAAGACCGTGGACCTGGTGGCCACCACCGAAGATCCGCTGACCACCCTCGACACCATCGTCTACATACGAAGCGACTGCCGCGTCCCCGCGACCGAGCTCGCGTGTAATGACGACGCCCGCCCCGGCGTCAAGGCCTCTACCGCTGTCCACCACAAGGCGGCGCCCGGGACCTACTACGTCGTGGTGGACGCCTTCAATCCCGGCTCGCTGGGCAAGTACCGCCTGAAGGTCAACGCGTATGTGGCCTCCGGGGCCGTCTGTGATCCCTCCCCGTCCGCCACCGAGCGCTGCGCGCCGGGCCTGTTGTGCCGGCCGGCGACGCGCGGGCTGCCGCCCACCTGCGAACGAGAGATCTGCGATGACGGCCACGACAACGACGGGGACGGCAAGACCGACTTCCCCTTCGACCCCGGCTGCACGTCGAGCACCGACGATTCTGAAGACGATCCATCGACGACGCCTCAGTGCGCCGATGGCTCCGACAACGACGCCGACGGCAAGACCGACTTCCCCGCGGATCCCGGGTGCGACGCCGCGTCCGACAATGTCGAGATCGACGAGTGTACGCCCGGCCTTCCGATCAAGACGCTCACCTGGGCGGGGGCGAGCGGCGTCACCGCCGGCGCTAGCCGCGCCGCTGGAACGTGCAGCTTCTTCAGCGGAGCCTCGCCCGAGGACGTGTATCTATTCATCAACGACAAGGCCTACACGTCGCTCAGCTTCACGACCGACCGCCCCGGTACGACCTTCGACACCGTGGTCTACGTCCGCGTTCCCAAGTGCGGTGATCCGGCGAGCGAGCGCGCCTGCAACGACGACGCGCCGGAGCGCGAGGGGGACGTGGGAGGCTCGCGCGCCACCGTCCTCTCCCCGCCCGTCGGGCAGGCGTACTACGTGTTCGTCGATGGGGACGACGGGCAGGGCCTCTACCAGCTCCGCGTGTCGGCCACCGTCGGACAGGGCGAGCGCTGTGATCCGACGTCCGATCCTTCGTCCGGTGCGTCGCCGGTGCGCGTGAGCTGCGAGACCGGATGGAAGTGCAAGGGCGCCGCGGGGGCCGAGACTTGCCAGCGAGCTCTGTGCAACGACGGTTTGGACAACGATGGCGACGGGAAGACGGACTATCCGTTCGACCCCGGCTGCCCGGATCAAGGACGCGACGACGAAGCCGATCCCACACCCAGGCCCTCGTGCGGCAACGGCGCCGACGACGACGCCGACGGCAAGACCGACTTCCCTGGCGATCCAGGGTGCACTTCGGCGGCCGACGACTTCGAGCTGGATCGCTGCGCGGACTACGAAGTCCCCCTGGTGGGCGCCGGCGGCGTGATGGGCACGCTACCCGCAAACATCACGGCCGGAACTTCGTCCGGATCGTGCGTCACCGCTGCCAGCGGTTACCCGGACCAGGTCTTCGGTTTCGTGGTGGCGCAGGACCTCAAGACGCTGACGTTTTCCACCGATTGGCCGGAGACCACGGTCGACACCGTGCTTTACGTGCGACGGGACGCGTGTCGAGGAGGGCTGGAGGTTGGCTGCAACGACGACGCCACCGGAAAGGGCTCCACGACGACTCTCCTGGCGCCCTTCAAGGCGTCCTACTTCGTGTGGGTCGACAGCAAGCCGGGGATGGGCGGCGGCTTCTCGGGTGGCGCGTTCAGGCTCACCGTCTCGGGCGAAATTGCGCGTATGGGCGCCTGCGATCCCGCCAGCGCCGTGCTGTCTTGCGAGCCGGGGTCCACGTGCAAAGCCGCCGGTGGCGGCGCCGGCTTCCGGTGCCTGAGCGCGGCCTGCGGCAACGGCGCGGATGACGACGCCGATGGAAGAACCGACTTCCCGGCCGACCCCGGCTGCGACACGTCCTCCGACGACACCGAGGGGGATCCGGCGATCCTGCCCGTGTGCTCCGACGGGGTGGACAACGACGCCGACGGAAGAACCGACTTCCCGGCCGACCCCGGCTGCCAGGCGGCCTCGTGGGGGGACGAAGCGGATGGCTGCGGCCCCGGCGTGTCGTTCCTACCGTTGTCGAGCTCCGGAACCGTCACGGGCACCACCGCCGGACGGAACAATTTCACCCCGAGCTGCCGGCCCGTGAGCGTTGCGCCGGAGGCCGTAGTGCCTCTGTCTCTTCCCGGGCCCGCCACTCAGATCCGCGCGTTCTCGGCGGGAATGCCCTTCGACACGGTCCTCTACGCCCGGTACCAGACCTGCAGCTTCCCCGGCGCCCGCTGCGGTGGACCCGCGACCGAAGATGCGGCCCGAGTGTGCTGCAACGACAACCGCGCGGCCGGCGATCCGAGCTCGGAGCTGCTGCTGCTCGACCGCCCGGCCGGCAACTACTTCTTCTTCGTGGACGGGGCGCGGGACGCCGTATCCTCCTCGGGGGCATTTTCGTTCGCCGTCACCGCCGAGCTGAAGCCGGGCGCGACCTGCGATCCGGCCCGCGCGTCATACATCACGTGCCCCGCCGGCCTCGCGTGCCGCCGCAAGCCCCCCGAGACCATCGACACCTGCCAGGCGCCGTAGCGCCGATATACTGTCGCCCGCATGCTGGAGCTCGTTCGCTGTCCCTGGCCCGTCGCCACCGATCCCATCTACATCGCGTATCACGACCAAGAGTGGGGCACGCCGATCCACGATGACCGCCTGCTGTTCGAGTTCCTCGTGCTGGAGGGGGCGCAGGCCGGCCTCAGCTGGTCCACCATCCTGCGCAAGCGCGAGGGCTATCGAAAAGCGTTCGTCGGCTTCGATCCACAGAAAGTGGCGCGCTTCTCCGCGGCGACCGTCGGCAAGCTGATGAAGGACGCCGGCATCGTGCGCAACCATATGAAGATCGAGAGCGCCATAAACAACGCGAAGCGGTTCCTGGAGGTGCAGGAACAGATCGGCAGCTTCGACAAATATCAGTGGCGATTCGTGGACGGTCGCCCGAAGCAGAACCGCTGGACAACCATCAAGCAGGTTCCGGCGCGCACCCCCGAGTCCGACGCGTTCAGCAAGGACCTGAAGCAGCGCGGGTTCAGCTTCGTCGGCTCGACCATCATGTACGCACACATGCAAGCCGTCGGCATGGTCAACGACCACCTGGCCGGATGCTTCAGGTACGGTGCCGTCGCGTCGTTGCGTTGACGTCGACCGACGACGTTACGTGGGCCCCACGATGGGCGGCACGACGATGAAGACGCGGCGCTGGTCCAGCACGGCGACGAAATCTCCCAGCACCTGGATGGTCAGCTCGAAGAGCTGCGGGCGATTCGTGGCCGGCACCAAGTCGTTCTCGGCCTTCACGACGAAACGAACCGGCGACCCCGGCTTGACGCGCGCGAAGGTGTCACCCGCGATCGCGGCGCCCGGCGGCGCGGGGGGAACCGCGGCGATGCCCTTGATGAACTGCGACGTATCCAAGGCCGGCAGCGTGCGCGGGTCGGCGCTGGCGACGGCGGCGACGTCGATGGTGGCGTGCAGGGCGACGGCACGGATGGCGTCCACGATGGCATCCGCCAGCCCGGCTCCCTTGCCGTCGATCTCGAACACCAGAGGACATAGGCCGTCTCCCTCGGGGGCCTTGGCGGCGCCATCCAGGCCCGTCAGACACATGCCGCCGCCCGATGGAAACGCGTCGAGCGGCTCCACCACCGCCCCCGTCTGACGCGCAAGCTCCCTGAGCTGCTCGACCGGCCGCCCCCCCACCGCGATGCCGATGACGCTGGCGCCGATGGCTTTGAGCGCCGCGATGGTCTGCTCGCGCGAGTGCGCTTCGGGAATGGTGGGCAGATAATCCATCCGATCGTGGCTCTCCGCGTCGGTGGCATGCACGATGATGGGCAGCGCCCCGGCGCGGAACCCGACGCCCCCGATGAATCCCATGTCCAGGGCGGGGTCCAGACCGAAGGCGGGGTCGAACTTGCCGACGGCGCCGCCCGGCCAGCCCACGCCCTCGCCCGTGGCCGCTTGATAAAGCGCCTCGTAGCCGGATTCGAGCTCGTCGGCGCCGCAGCCCTGCGGTTTGTCGTACTGATTGACCGCCTCCGCCGCCTTTTCGAGTGACGCCGAGCAACGTTGGTGCAGCCGAAACGGCACGTCGTCACGCGGGCACGGATCGCCCCACGGCCGCAGCGGGAAGTCCTGAAACGCCGACACGCACTGCGCGAGATTGGGGATGACCTGCGCGGCGCCCGGCATGATCCGCGTGATCAGCGTCTCCTGTAGCCGGTTTTCTACGTCCTTCATGGACCCCGTCGTGTCCACCTGAAACAGGAGATCCGCGCTGACGATGTCGGTCTCGAAGTCGAGGGAGGCCTGCTGCGGCCGATCCCGATACGGCAAGACGAAGAAGAAGTCGCCCAGGGCGAGCTTGGACTTGGGATCCGACGGATCGGTTCCGGCGGCCCGCTCGACCACGTCGGGATAGCCGTCGCCGTCCGTGTCGGCCTTCCGCGGATCGCTCTCGCCCGGGTTCACTTTGCCGTCGCAGCTCACATCCTCCTGCGCGTCCGGCAGACCGTCGTCGTCCGCGTCGTAATCCAGAAAGTCGGGCACTCGATCGTTGTCGGTGTCGACCGGCCGCGCGGGATCAGGCCCCGCCTCAATGGTGTCGGAGATGCAGTCCCCGTCCGCGTCCAGGTCCCGCTGGTTGGGCGTTCCGTCGCCGTCGCGGTCGGTGTTCAGCTCGGCGCGGTCCGGCACGCCGTCGCCATCGGAATCCAGATCGCGGTGATCGAAAGCGCCGTCGCCGTCCGTGTCGACCGGGCGGCCGGCGCCGTCCAGCTCGTCCTTGTCGTGGATGGAATCCCCGTCGTCGTCGAGATCGTGGGCGTCGAGCACGCCGTCGCCGTCCACGTCGCCAGCCCCGTCGATCGCATCGGGAATGCCGTTGCCGTCGGAATCGTCGTCGACGAAATCCGGCGCTCCGTCCTTGTCCGAATCGCGCGGCGGCGTGCAGAGGTTATCGTCGCCGCTTTCCACGCGGTCGGGGATGCCGTCGGCGTCGGAGTCGTCGTCCCGAAAGTCGGGCACGCCGTCCCGGTCCGTGTCGAGCCCGACCTGTGCGCCCTCGTCGAAGTCGGAAATGCCGTCCGCGTCGGTATCCCGCGGAGGCCGGAGACACGGCACGGCACCGTCGGCTTCGGGCGCGTCGACCGCGATACCGCCATCGCCGGGCCGGCCTGCGGGCTCGCCGCCGCACGCCGACACAGTCAACGCAGCCAGGACGATCAGCCACACCGGCCGCCACAAGGGAACACCCGGGCGATCCTTCAACCCGGCAACCCGGCTCATCGGCCGAGTATGTTCCAAAGGCAGCGGACGGCCAAGGAACGGCCGGCGGCCCGGAAGGGGTCGCCGGAAGGCGTCAGGAACGCAAAGCAGCCGTGGCTGAGCGCTGCTAGGCTAGGCGGTCCTACCCACTGTGGACGTGATCACCGGATCATGAACCTGGCGCGCGAGGACCTTGTACGAATAGGCCGCGGCCGCGCCGAACACCAAGTGCATCACCACGCTGACCCAGTTTCGGGCCATGGCGAACCAGGGGAAGAGCGCCGTGAACCCGTAGAAGTTCACCAGGTACAGCACCAGCCCGTAAAGCGTCCCGACCACGGCCGCGGCACGCCGGCCCACCCCGGCCACCAAGGGACTCAAGAGGAGCGCATACACCACGGACAGGATGAAATGGATCACCAACGCGAGCAGCACGATGCCCAAATGGAATGTGGCGGGCGGCGGCAAGACGCCCCGGCCGGCGACGATGGCCGCGATCATGCGGGCGGGCGCCCAGGGGCTGGCCCCGACCGCCGGTGCCAGCGCCATCTCTCCCACCAGAAAGACCGCTCCCGCTATGATGCCGGCCCAGAAGCTCGCCCTCCAGCTGGACACTCGATCCGTCGCAGATCCCAGCGTTGTGCTCGCCATGATGACGCCCCCCCGCTTCCTCCGTTCTCTTCATCAATAATCTGAGGCGCGCGGAGCTCTCCGCCAGCACCCTCGACGACAGCGAGACGGGCCCCCCACGTTCGCGTTGACGCGCCGGCCGATCGCATCCCCTACCCTTTCGTGTTACGAAGGATGGGTTCGCTCGCACGGGAGGTTCTTCATGCTTTTCGTCCGTCGAGTACCCTTTCTGATGCTCTGCGCCTGGTCCGTAGGGTGTGCGCCTCCGGCCTCGAAGGGTCCGCAGGGAGGAACTGGTGGCCAGGCCGGGACAGCGGGCGTGGGCGGCGGCGGGGGCGGGCCCCAGGGCGGCGCCAGCGGATCCGGCGGGCGAGGCGGAGCGGGCGGAAGCAGCGCGGCCGACGCGGGAAGCCCGGGGGACAGCGGAGGCCGCGATGCCGGCTCCGCGGGCGCGGGCGGCGGCGGAGTGGGCGGAACGGGTGGACCAAGCAGCGGCCCGGACGCCGCCGTCGTCGGCCTGCCGGATGGTGGTCAAACCTGCGGCACGACCACAACAGAGATTCCCTTCAATCCCCGGATCCCGGACGTCATCATCGCGTTCGACGACTCGTCCTCGATGGAAGAGAGATTCGGGACCGGCACGCGGTACACCACCGTACGCGACCTGCTGACACCGGTCGTGACGAAATACCAGGACCGGGTGCGCTGGGGCTTCGAGCGTTTCCCGGCGAAGGGCATGTGCCGGCGCGGAACCTCGGGCTGCTGCGGCGAGGCGGTCTGCATCGGGCCGACCTTGATGAACGCCGCCGCCGTCAATCGAGCCATCAACCGCATGGCGCCGGAGTGCGCGGCGCCCGACGAGCCGCCGCCTCCCCCGCCGGCGGGTTGCGGAGGCTTCGGGCAGCCGGGTTGCCCCGGTGGTGTGACAGTCATAGGCGGTACGCCGACGCCGGTGGCGCTGAACTACGTAAGGCGTTTCTACGACGGCCTCAAGGACGGCATCACCGACCGCTACGTTCTACTGTCCACAGACGGCGAGCCGAACTGCACGCATTCTGCGGCCGGCACCGGACCCGCTTGCACGGGTTCGGTCAGCGAGATCCAGGCTCTCCTCGGCAGCGGCGTCAAGACAATCGTGCTCGGCGTTTCCGCGGAGGTGTCCGCCAGCGCGTGCCTGGACAGGATGGGCCAGGCCGGCGGAGCGCCGAGACCGGGCGGACCACAGGCATTCTACCCGGCGGCGGATCCGGCGGCGCTGGAGAAGTTCCTGAACGAGATCATCACCGGAATCGTCAAGCCTTCTTGCACGGTCGAGCTCAAAGCGCCCCCGCCCGACGCCACGAAGGTTGCTGTCTTCTTCGACGGCAAGCAGATCCCGCACGATCCGACGCACATGAACGGCTGGGACTACGAAGCCGGCTCAAAGACCCGCGTGGTCATCTACGGCTCTTACTGCTCCAAAGTGGAGACCTTCGAAGTCAAACAAATCGAAGTCCGCTTCGGCTGCCCCCCCTGCGGCGGCACCCTCGGCTGCTAGACTAGCCAGCAGCCCGTGGTGGAAGTCGCTCCACGTCGCCTGGGCGGCCGCGGGCTTTCGGGGCGCCCTACCGTGAGGTCGGGCGCGGCGTGACCATCGAGCCGTGACGCGCTTCCGCCGCCCCGGCGCCGGTCGTGAAGTCCGGCGCCAACGACCGTAACCAAGACGGTTCGGCAGGCGTAAGCCCAGGTGACCGGATCGGAGTAGCCGGGCCTCGTCTGCTCGCCTCCGTTCGGGTGATTAGATCTCGGGACGGAGGATCCCTCCGCGAAGGAGCTGCCACGTGAGCGACGTCAGCCGCCGACATCACCTGCTCGTCCGCATCACCCACTGGGTGAACGCGCTCGCGCTCACGATCATGATCGGGAGCGGGCTGCGGATCTTCAACTCCTACCCGGCGTTCGCGCGCAAGGGCGACACCTTCTGCTGCTACCCGTTCGAGGGGCACGAGATCCCCGAATGGCTCTCGTTCGGGGGCTGGCTGGCCGGGGCGCGAAATTGGCACTTCGCGATGATGTGGGTGCTGGTCGCGAACGGGCTCGTGTACCTCGGCTTCATCTATCTGCACGGCGAGTGGCGCGATCTCGTTCCTCGCCGCGAGCTTCTCCGCGAAGCCTGGCAGATGACGAGGTTCTACCTCGCGCTGCGCCGCGACCATCCCGAACAGGGGAAGCACAACGCGCTCCAGCGGCTCGTGTATTTTTCCATGCCGTTCCTGGCGATCATCTCGGTGCTGTCGGGGCTCGCGATCTGGAAGCCCGTGCAGCTCGCGCCGCTGACGGCTCTGCTGGGTGGGTTCGTGTGGGCGCGCTACTGGCATTTCCTCGCGATGGTGGCGCTGGTCGTCGCCATCATGGGCCACGTGTTCATGGTGTTCGCGGTGGATCCGTATTCACTGCGCGCGATCGTCACCGGAGGGTATGACGGATCGAAATCACCGCAGCGCCGCAACGCGCGGCCGTTCGTGAATCTGGTGGTGAAGCCGCAGCCAGCGCCAACGCCATCACCGGAGCCGCCGCCCGCCTCCGGGCCAAAGTCGGCGCCGGTGTCAAAGCCAACGGAGGCCGACAAGTGAGCCGGATCTGGCTTCCGCGCCGCCGCCATCTCGCCGAAGCGATCGGCGTCGACCGGCGGACCTTCCTCGCCGCCGGGCTGAGGACGGGCGGTAGCGCGATCGCCGCGCTTGCGCTGGCGGGCTGCAATTCCAAGGGACCGCGGGCCGCCGCCGGGCTGCTGCGGTCCGCGGAGCGGTGGAACGAGCGCGTCGAGCGCCGGCTCTTTCGGCGCAACGCCATCAACGTGCCGTCCGCCCGCGCCAAGGCAGCGGGGTTGAAGTTTCCTTCGTACTTCATCGCCGACGAGCTCCCTGTCTGGGACGAGGGGCAGCGCGGCGCCTGGCACCTCGAGGTCGACGGGATGGTCGCAAAACCGCTGCGGCTCACGCTCGACGAGCTCAAGGCCCTGCCCCGCACCGAAGCCCGTTTGGAGCACTTCTGCGTCGAAGGCTGGTCAGCGGTGGCCGTCCGCACCGGCGTGCGGCTGTCCGATCTCGCCGACCACGCCGGAGCCTCTTCCGACGCGCGCTACATCGACTTCCAATCGTTCGACGACGACTATCACGAGAGCTGGGACATCGACAGCGCGCTCCATCCGCAGACCCTGGTCGTTTATGGCCAGGACGGCGAGATGTTGAGCCCCGAATACGGCGCCCCGGCGCGCATCTATTCGCCGGTGAAGCTCGGGTACAAGTGCACGAAGTACCTCACCCGGATCGCATTTCTCGCCGAGCGAAACGGCGGCTACTGGAGCGACCAGGGCTACGAATGGTATGGCGGCGTGTGAACGACCCCGCGCGCCGAGGCGAAGAGTCTGCGCGCGACGCGCGGTCCTTGGCCCTTCCAGGCCGCGCGAGCAAGCTTGTCTCCTCCCCAGGCGCTACTTCAGCAGATCTCTGTTCCGCGCGAAGACGTCGTCAAGCCCGCTTCGACTCTGGCACGTCCCGAGCGACCCGCGCCACCTCAGCGCTGCAATCCATCCGGCCCCTTTGGACCCCGTAGCGGTTGCCCAGGGACGCGTCACGGCATCGCAGGTGCCGGGGCCCCGTCCTACAAATCGGGGGAAGGCCACTCGTCCCGCCATCGTGCCATCTCCACATCCGGCCGCCTGGCTTGCGCCAGCCGTACCGGGGGTAGAGCTTCCGCATTCCCACACTGTCGGGACGTTCAGCCTTCAATTCAATCGAGCACGGTTGCAAGCCGATCGAGAACGGTCGGCCAGCCCGGCTTCATCCCCTCGTACGCGCGACGTCCGAGCGGCGAGTCCAAGTCGAACCCGTCGTGGTTGAGAATGAGGCGGGTGCCCGTCCCCTCGGGGACCAGCTCCCACGTGATGATGGTGTCCAAGGTCCCCGCAGCGAAGCGATAGCTGAGGCGGCGCTCGGGTTCAACCGCGACGACCTCACAGGATTGCTGTCCGAATTGTCCCATGTCCATTTCAAAGCGGTGCCCTACTTCTGCACGGACGTCACCGGGCGCCCACCAGCGCGCCATGACCGTCGGTTCGGTGAGCGCGCGCCAGACCTTACTCGGTGCCTGCGTGTACACGCGATCGATGCGAATCGTGCCTCGTTCCTTTGTCATTTCGAATCCTCCTGGTTCAGCAGTGCCTCAAGGTCATCGAGTCGTTGCGTCCAGTAGCGCTCGAACGTCTCGACCCACGCGCCCACCTTCTTCAGCGGGCGCGGATCGAGGTGGTAGAAGCGTTCTCGCCCACGCTGCTCTTCGCGGACGAGCGACGCCTTGCGGAGCACTTGGAGGTGCTCCGAGACGGCCGGACGCCCGAGTTCAAACTTGCTCGCGAGGTCTGTCACATTCCGTGGCCCTTTTCGAAGATGGACCAAGAGATCGCGACGCACCGGGTTCGCGAGTGCGGAGAACACATCGGCGTTCGACATGCCGAAAGCATATGTCGAGATATTCCGACGTGTCAAGAATTTCCGACGTATTCTTGGATGGGCTTGTGGCGGTGACCCTCGCGACGCCTGGGAGGTATGGGTGGGCGCGGAGAACGCGCGCGAGCTCGGCTGCGCGGGCTGGCGCTGCCTCGTCTTCGGCGGCACCTTCGGATCGGGGGTGGCTGCCGACCTGGGCGGCCGCGGCCTCTCCCGCGCCGCCGCCCGGCTATCCGCAATTCTAAGGCCTAACTCGGATCGGGATCCCCCCTGGGCTCATCCCCCCAACGCCTGCCGCGCCGACTGGCGGATGGGCTCCGGGAGCTTCGCGTTCCCCGCCATGGCCTGCAGGCGCTCCCGCGCGGCCGGCGTGCCGAGGTTCTTGTAGTACTCGACGGCCATGCCCATGACCCGAGGCTGGTCGGGGAACTGGCGTGCCGTCTCGTCGACCAGCGGGAGGAGGGCTTCGTCGGTCAGCAGCATGAGGTTGGCGCCCAGTGCGGCCCGGGCCTGGGCGCCGGTCTTGTCGCTCTTCATGAAGGCCATGGCCCTCTCCAGACCGTCGGGGTCGTTGTGCTTGCACAGGCCCCACAGCGCGTTCACCTGGAACTCCCAGGACGCCTTGGTGTCGACAATCTCCCGCAGGGCGTCGACGGTGCCGGGGTCGTCCATGAGGGCGAGGGCATGGGTGGCCATGTTCGCCGCCATGGCGTCGCTGTCCTTCAGGGCCGCTTCCCGGAGCGCGGGGATCGACGCCGGAGCGCTCAGGTCCTCGAGGAGCTTGGCGGCCAGGAAGCGTTCCTTGGGATCGCCGGATTTGAGGAGGTCGACCACGGCGTTGACGCCGGTGGGTCCCAGGCCCTTGAGGTCGCTCACCAGATCCGCCATCTTGCCTGGCGCGATCAGCATGCCGAGCTGGGTCTTCTTCAGCTCGCCGATGCGGCTGACGATCGACGCCACGGTCACCCCCTTCTTGTTGACCAGCTCGCCGGCCAGCCGTTCGGATTCCTTTCGCGCGGCTTCCAGCTTCTTCTCGAGCTCGACGATCCGGCGCTCCGCCTGGTGGAGGCGCGCGCCCTCGCTGGTCTGCGCCGACGAGCGCAGCACCACCAGCTCGCCGGGGGGCGGTGTGCGCCCCGCCGAGCCGGCGCCGCCCCGGATCTCGATCTTCCCCTTGTGCACCAGGACGGCCACCAGCGCCGCTGCGCCGGCCACGGTTACTGTTGGGATCAGCCATTGCTTTCGCATCTGCGGTTCTCCTTGTTCGCGGACCTCGAGCTCGCACTCCGTGTCCTGCGCGACCTCCATCGCGACATCCGAGGCCCGGAGCTGGACGGCCGTCCGGGTGAAGACGCGCGCATGGCCCCGCACCACGCGGATCGAGGCCGGCAACCCGGCCTGGTAGACGGCCTCGGCCCCGTCGCCGAGATCGATGCGCGCCACCGGGGAGGCGCCCGAAGGAGTCGCCAGCTCGGCCGCGCCGCGGCGGTCGGGTGGCGCGCGCAGGATGCTCGGGTGCACGCCGCTCACCCGCGACAGGGCCGGCGGACGGGCGGTGTCGCCGCCGGCGGCGATCATCCAGGCGGCGGCCGCGGCCAAGGCCACGGCCGCGACGGCGGTTGTCGCGCGGCGCCAGGAGCGGGGCCGGCGGACGGGCGGAGCGACCGGGCCGGGCTGCCCGTCCGCGCGCCGCGCGGCCTCGGCGAGCAACAGGTTCCGCAGGCGTTCCCGGAACGCGGGCGCGGCCGTCGGGTCAGCGGCCCCGCGGGCCAACAGACGCTCGACGTTCCGTTCCAGGGGGTCGTCGCTCGGGCTCATGGGCTTTCCTCTCCGGCCGCGGAGGCCGCCAGAACGCGCAGCATCCGGGCGAAGGCGCGCCGCGCGCGCTGGACGGAGGACTCGACGGCCTTGGGGCTGCGGCTCTGACGTCGCGCAATCTCGGCCAGCGTCCGGCCGGCCACGTACTTCTCGGTGAGCGTCTGCCGGTAGCCGGCGGGGAGGTGAGCGAGCGCCGTCCCCACGAGGCGCGCCGTCTCCTCCGCCTCGATCACCGCGGCCGGGAGATCCGTGGTCTCGACCTGGGCGAGCGCGCGCTCGACCTCTCCGCCCCGCTCGTCCAACCGGCGGCTTCGCTCCCGCCGGCGCGCGCGGAGGCGCTCGCGCGCTTTGTTCTTGGCGATCCCGAAAACCCAGGTGCGGAGCGTCGACCGGGCCTCGAAGCCATGGGCCTCGCGCAGCGCGGTCAGGAAAGTCTCCTGCGTCACGTCCTCGGCGTCGGATCGGTCGCCGCCCACCCGGTGGAAGACGAAGGCGTAAAGCGGATCGCAGAGCTCCCGGTACAGGGTTTCCACCGCCTCGCGATCCCCGCGCGCCAGAGCCTCGGCGAGCGAACGGTCTGACGGGCTCTCCAGCGGGCTTCGTTCGATCGACAGGCTCATGGGTTTGCGCCGGGTCGGAGGACCCAGTTTCGCTTCCGTTGAGTGACTCGCCCCCCCGATTTCCTTCGCCCGGTCCCGAACCACGGCCGAAATCCCAGTTCCTGGGCGCTCTTGCGCCCGCTTCGCGCTCAGCGCGCCTGTAGCTCTGCCAGCTTCGCGCGGACCTCGGCGGCGTGGCCGGCCGCCTTGACCTTCGGCCAGTGGTGCGCGATCCGGCCCTTGGGGTCGATCACCACCGTCGAGCGGATCACGCCCTCGACTCGGCGGCCGTACATGTTCTTCATGCCCCACGCCCCGTGGCTCTCGAGCACTTTCCGGTCCGGGAGCTCGAACGCGGGCGCCTTCTTACCGACCTCGATCGCGGAGCTCGCCATGGGGCGGGACAAACTACCATTTCGGACAGCGGCTATTGCGGGGGAACGCCGGCGTCGGCCGGAGCGGCTCCGCCGTCGGCCGGGAGTTCCGCGCGGCCCGGCGCCGGCGCCGGGGCGGGGGCTCGTCGGGTGCGTGCAAATACCGGCCGTGCCATACTGGAACCGTGCGTCGGTTCGTCGTGGCAGCCCTGCTGGCCCTCGCCTCGGTGGAGGCGACGAGCTTGCCGGGCGTGATGGATCTGGTCTGTGCCGACGACTGCGAGGACGACCAACCCAGCGGCGAGTGCGCTCCTGACTGCACGGACTGCGTATGTTGCGTGCGCCCGCGGCTGACGGCACCCCCCGAACTCACTTTGCTGCCCCCGACCGAAGCCCGTGACTTCGGCGCATGGACGCCTGACCGAATCCCCGCCTCAGCCGAGCCGCAAGAGATCCTGCACGTTCCCAAGCTGCTTCTCGCGTAGCTTGATCTGCGGCTCCACGGACCCCCGCCGAGCCAAGGGATCTCGCGACGCAAGCTCGCGCCGCTCGTCCGCACTACGCGTGCCCTCGCTTCCCGGCACCTTCCACGCAGGCGGAAGACACGCCGCATGCCGCGGTCTCTGGAATCCACGTCATCGACATTCATCTGGGAGTTTCCATGCACTCGACATCCCGCTTTCGACTCTTCGTCATTTGTTGTTCGCTACTCGCCGCCTGTGCTGCGTCCCGGCGGACGAAGCACGGCACGATCACCACTCTCAGCGCTGCGTCCACGGCCGATGCCGAGCGGTGCGAGCACAAGGTCCCCAAGGAGGTGTGCACCCGCTGCAACCCGCATCTGGTGCCCAAGTTCCAGGCTGCGAAGGACTGGTGCGTCGAGCACGGGATTCCCGAATCGCAGTGCCTGGAGTGTCACCCTGATCTGACCTTCGATCCCGTCCCTCCCCTCGCGGAGGGCGCCGATCTCGTCGAGCTGTCCAAGGAGGGCGAAGACGTCCCGTCGCTCGAGGAGCATGCCGTCAGCGGCAAGGTCACCCTGTTCGACTTTTACGCGGTCTGGTGCGCGCCATGCCGAAAGATCGACGCGCACCTCTTCCCACTCCTGGGCAAGCGCAACGATCTCGCGCTCAGGAAGTTGAACGTGGTCGACTGGGAGACGCCCCTGGCGAAACGCTACCTGAAGAACATCCCGAGCCTCCCGTACGTCGTCGTCTACGGCAAGGACGGCCAGCGCGTCGAGGCCGTGGCAGGATTCGATCTCGCGGCGCTCGACCGCGCGATAGCTAAGGCCAGTGGCCAATGAGACGCGCCGCCCTGGTCGCTGCGGCCGCGCTCGTGGCCATCACCGCGCCGCGAACCGTGCACGCGTGCGCAGGCTGCCGCAATCCGAGTATGCCGATCTCGCGGCTGACTGCCGTCCACCTTCGCCCGGGGGAGCTGCGTGCGAGCGCCCTCCTGGCCGGCACGACCCTCAACGTCGTGCACGAGGCCGGCTGCCCGGACGTGGGCAACTGCCAGGAGGTGCCGGCCCAGCCGCGGTACCTGCATGACCAGAACATCTATCCGGGCGAGTTGCGCACGATTCTTGAGATCGGGCTGACGAGATCGTGGGGCATGGAGGCTCAGCTGCCCTTCCGGATCACGCGCACCACGATCCGCTACACGGACCCCGGCGGCGCACCCTACGTCCCTCTCGATCCTGATGTTCACCACCGCCACGAGACTCTGGCCGGCTTCGGGGATCCCTGGTTGCTCGCGCGATTCGCCTCCCGCTGGGGCGAGACGTTGATGACGGCGCGTGCCGGGGTGTCTCTGCCCCTCGGACGGACGGAGGAGAACCCGTTCGCCCTCGGCGAGTTCGGAATGCGGCACCAGCACATCCAGTTCGGCAACGGGACCTTCGACCCGGTGGTCGCGCTCGACGCGTTCCGCACCGTCGGCAAGGCGCAACTCGCCGCGTACGGCCAGGCCCAGGTCTCGCTGTACGAGAACGGGCACGGTTTTCGTGCGGGGAGCCGGTATCTCGCGGGCGTCCAGGCAGGCACGCCAATCTGGCGCACCCTCGTCGCCGCTCTCGGGAGCGACGTGCTCCACGAGGGGGCGGAACGATGGGACGGAAAGATCCAGCAAGACGGCAATCTCGGCCGGACAGAGGTTCTGGCGGGGCTGTCGCTGACCCAGCCATTTGGCAGCACGTCGGCGTCGCTCTGGATCCGGGTGCCGGTTTACCGCCGCATCGTCACCGGGGACGAGCCTCCTGGGAAACTCTCGTCGCCTCTCATGCTCAGCCTGATGCTGAGTCGGACCTTCTGAAGATGAGCGCCGCCGAACCGCGCGAGCGACACCTGCGCCATGCGGTCGGCCTCGAGACCCTGACCGTCGGTTGGACATCGTGAACAGTGCGACGGTCCTCCAGGCGCCCGAGCGGGTCCTCTCGAAGACCACGTCGACGATGCGTGCTGCTCCAACACGCGGCCAGCGCGGCACACTCTTGGGAGACTCACCCGAGAGATACGCCAGAACGAGATACGAGAGCACCTCGGCGCCTGCCAGGAGCGACGCGACTCGACGTTGGAAGTAGTTGTATGCCGCCACCGCAGGCAGGGCGACGGCGATGCGGAACCCGCAGGCCTGGGTGGTCGAAACGATAGAGTCGACGGAGGTCTGAGCTCACGTACCTCCGGGCCTTCTCCTCCTTCGACGTCAGCAGCTTGCCCCGTTGCTGACGCGAGTCTTGCCGTCGGGGCACACCGTCGGCACTGTGCCGCCGAATCCGGCATCCTCGTGCGGCGCCCTCGAAACAGCGCGGAGACGAAGACCGCGCGAAACCGTTCCTGGTACAGGATCGGTTGGCACGACGATCACATAGGTGCCTTGCAAAGTGGCGGTGGTGACGCCGCCATCGCCCCGGATCGGGCAGTCGTTCGTGTCCTGACCGCAGCGGTCGCACAGGAATGCAGGGCCCGGGACGCCCGAGGGGTCGCTCACCTCCACCGTGGTCGGCTGCGCGAACGAAATGGCCGCGTAGGTGATCGGCGCGCCGCCCGGCACCTCGATGGTCAGCCCCCGTGTGGATACGTCGACGGAGAAGGGATCTGCGACGGCGGCCGAGCAGTCGGTGGAGATCCACCCGCCGGGACGCGCGCGCACGGCGGCCGACCCGAGGCCGTTCAGCCTCTCGTCGCGTCGATGGTGGACGAAGTAGCGCCCGGCAGGCAGCCGCGTGAGCAGTGCGTCGTTCCAGCCGGGGATCGAGCCGAACGCGTTCCAGCTCGGCGCAGCCTGGAGACCGTCACAGGACCGGATCTGGAAGTCACCGTCGCCGCCCGGCGTGACGCTCACCGCCGAACCCTCGGCGAGGGTGAACGTGCGGAACTCCTCGTCCATACCACAGCGCTCCGCGAAAAAGGCTGGCGTACCGTCGAGCGCGACAGGTGGCGACCCGCACTGGTGGGGTGTCAGGCAGATACCGTCCGGATGGTCGACCTTCAGCGCCTCCTGCCACGCATCGGGCAGCGCCAGCCCGAAGTGCTCGAGAAAGCTGGCAGCGACGACCTCTCTGATCCGGCTGGAAGGGGCCACGGCGTAGAACCCCATCACGGACTCGATCCCGAACCTGTCGATGAGGAAGCGGGTGAGTTGCGCCGCCGCCGCGTACTCCCAGGAGGACGCGCGGTGCCAGATAGCGAGCCATTCCCAGCGCAGCACTTCGAGACGAGCCCGATCCTCCGGGGTCCATCGCCGATACTGGCAGCTCAGCACCTCGGCCAGGCCCTCGGTGAAGAGCGCCGCGGGGCTTCCGACGGTGATCCCGTACGCGTGGATCAGCTCGTGCCCATGGATGACCCACGGCGACATGACCGACAGGCCGATCGCACACGCCTCGAATCCGCTGGAGCAGAGAGACGCACGGTCGAGGTCCGCCTGATCGAGGAACTTGAAGTACTCGATCTTCCTGCCCGGTTTCCACGAAAGGCCGAGAGCGGGCGTGACCGCAGCGAAATGATCCTCGACGCCGGCGATCGTATCCGCGCAGACATCGTCGTCCGCGGCGCGCGAGTAGTAGGTGAAGTGCTCGGACTCGAGCCGCACGCCATCCCGGAACCCACGCGGGGAAGTCTGGACGGTCACGCTCTCACACGCGACGCACGCGATGAGGCAAGTCAGGACGATCCGCAAGGGCTCCTGGCGATCAATGTACGGTGGCGGGGCGGTTCGATCCAGCGGCCGGCGCTGCGCCGGCTGCGCCGAGACACGCGTGGTCGCCTTCAGCGGCAGGACGCCGCCCTGATCGAGGCTCAGGCGCGGAAGGCGCGGCGGCCGGGGTAGACGGCGGCGGCGCCCAGATCGGCTTCGACGCGGAGGAGCCGGTTGTACTTGGCGACGCGTTCCGAACGCGCCAGCGATCCGGTCTTGATCTGCCCGGAGCCGACGGCCACAGCCAGGTCGGCGATGAAGGCGTCTTCGGTCTCGCCCGAGCGGTGAGAAATGATGGTCGTCAACCCGTGCCGATGCGCGGTGTCTACGGCTTCCAGGGTCTCGGTCAGCGTCCCGATCTGGTTGACTTTGACCAGCACGCTGTTGGCCGCACGCCGGGCTATCCCTTCGCGAATGCGCGTCACGTTCGTCACGAAGAGGTCGTCGCCCACGATCTGTATCCGGTCGCCGAGGGCCGCCGTCAGGGCCACCCAGCCCTCCCAGTCGTTCTCGGCCATGCCGTCCTCGATGGAGACGATGGGGAACATGTCGCAGAGCCGCTTGTAGAAGTCGATCATGCCCTTCGCGTCGAGATCCCGGCCTCCGCCCTCTCCTTCCAGCACGTAACGCTTCTTCGCCCCGTCCCACAGCTCGCTGGCGGCGACGTCGAGGGCCATGGCCACGTCCGCCCCCACCTTGTAGCCGGCCTTCGTGACCGCCTCCGCGATCACCGCGAGCGTCGCCTCCGCGCCCGGCAGGTCGGGCGCGAAGCCGCCTTCGTCGCCCACGCCGGTCGACGCCCCTTGCCCCTTCAGGATCTTCTTCAAGGTGTGGAACACCTCAGCCCCCGCGCGCAGCGCTTCCGCGAAGGTGGGCGCGCCCAGCGGCACGATCATGAACTCCTGGAAATCGAGCGAGTTGTCGGCGTGAGCACCGCCGTTGACGATGTTCATCAACGGAACCGGCAGCGTGCGCGCACCCAGCCCCCCCAAATAGCGGTACAGCGGCTCCCGTCGTTCAGCGGCCGCGGCGCGGGCCACCGCCATGGAAACGCCCAGCATCGCATTCGCCCCGACCTTCCCCTTGTTGGGCGTGCCGTCGACCGCCCGCATCGCCGCGTCGAGTCCCGCCTGGTCGAACACGTCTCGTCCGCGCGCCACAGCCCCGAGGGCCGTAGCCGCGTTCTCGCACGCGCGCCGGACGCCCTTGCCGAGGTAGCGCCCCGGCTCGTTGTCTCTCAGCTCGACAGCCTCGTGCTCGCCCGTCGAGGCTCCCGACGGGACGGCCGCCGTTCCTACGACGCCCGACACCAGCCGGACTGCCACCTCGACGGTGGGATTGCCCCGCGAATCGAGGATCTCGCGGGCCGCCACGCTCTCGATGAGGGCCTCGGTCGCCGTCACGTTTGCGCGTCCTCGGAGGCGGGCTTGGCGGGAGCGGGGGCCGGCTGATTCCGTTCGTCCAGCAGCGCCAGCGCGATGGCGAGCGCGCGCTTCGCCTTCTCCGCCGACTTCTCGTCGCCGCGGATGCGCTGGTACGCGCGCACGATCTGGTCTTCGTAGTCGGCCACTTTGGCTTCCAGCTCCGACAGCTTGACGGCGTTCTGCGCGAGCTTGACCTCCCGCCCGCCCAGCTCGGTCCGCGCCGCGTCCAGGTCGGCCTCCACCGTATGCAGGCGTCGACGCGTTTCGTCCAGCTCTTGAAGGCGCGCCGCCAGATCGCCTTCCGCGCGGGCGGCGCGGCCGTTGGCTTGATCCAGCTCGCCGCGGTGGCGGTCCGCCACCTCGGTGCGCTCCGACAGATGGGCTCGCTCGGCCTCCGCCACCATGGCGTGGTGGTCGTCGTCACGCGCTTGCAGGTCCATCCGCCGCCGGGCCTCCGCGGATTCCAGTTCCGCGAGCCGCCGCGACTCCTGATCGCGGAGCTCGCCGCTCCGACGATCCTCCGCGGTCGCCAGCTCCTCCTCGTGCCGCCGTCGCATGCCGAGGATCTCGTTCCGGTGGTCCCGCTCCTTCTCCTCGATGGACGTCTCATGCGCCTGCCGCTCGGCCGCGAGCTGCACCGCCTGCTCGTCTTTCACCGCGGCCAGCGCCTTCTCGTGATCGCGCCTGAGCCGCCCGATCTCGGTCTGCAGGCGCTCGGTGACCCCGGCCTGCTCGTCCGTCAGCCGACGGGTCAGTGAATCCAGCTCGGCCTTGTGCGCCCCCGCCCGCAGCTCCATCTGCGACTGGTGCTCCGCCTCGAGGCTCGCCTCGACGGCCGTGCGTTCCTCTCCCAGCTTGCTGAGCTCCAGCCGGTGCGCGTCCTCCATTTCCGCGATCTTCGACTCCAGCTCGCCGCGCAGACGGTCGAGGTCCGAACGAGAGCGGTCCTCCGCCGTGCCCACACGCTTCTTGAGGCCGTCGATCTCGTCGTGCGCCTTCCGGATCTCAGCGTGGGCATCGTCCAGGCGGGCCTTGAGCCCCCGCTCGCGCTCGACCGATTTCTCCTTGTCGTTGGCGAGCGCCGCCATACGCTCGCTGGCCGCTACCTGGTTCTTTTCAAAGCCGAGCAGCCGCTCATCGAGATCCCGCCGCCCGCGCTCGAGCTCCCGCAGCTTGTCCTTGTGATCGAGGATCTGCCGCTCCTTCGCATCGAGCGAGTCGCGCAAATCCAGGATGTCTTTTTCCTTCTTGTTGATGATCTCGCGCAGGTTCAGGAACTCCTTCTCCTTCGAGAAGGGCTGCGACTGCGATGCGCGCGCGCGCAGATCCTGGATCTCCTTGCGCATGGCTTCGCGCTCGGCGTCCAGCTCCTTGATCCGCGTCTGGAGGTCGCCCAGCAGGCCGTCGTCGTAGGCGAGCGGAGGCGGCGTGGCGTCGGATCCGGACAGCATCTCCGGGATGGCTCCGCCTCCATCCAGGTCCGCCATCGACGGCGGCGCCCCCGACGCGCCATCGACCGGCCCGGGCTCCGTCGGCGGGCTGGGCGCCAGCGTGGCCGCGCCGACGTCGGTGCCCACCTCGGTGATCTCCGCCGACGACGTCCCCCCGTCGACCAGCACCTGCGCCGCCGAAGCGCCGACCACGCTGGTGGTCTCGGACTCCTCCCAGGACGAAGGCGGCGGCGTGCCGAGCGCCTCCGCCGGCGTCACCACCGGTCCGGTGCCGTCCCCCGCCGCCTCGAGGGCCGCGAAGGCCGCTTGCGTCTCGATGTCGAACGCGGGATCCGGAGGCAGATCCGCCGCGGCGCCGGCATCGCCTGGCGCGGTCGACTCCGCCCGCGCCGCAGCCACCACGTCCGCTGACACCACGGCGGTGGCTTCGTCGCCCCCTCTTGTGCCTTCCTCCATGACGATGTCGCTGTCGGCGATGTCGATCTCGTCCGCCACCTCGACGTCTCCCACGGGCTCGCTCACTCCCACCGCCTGTAACTCGCCCAGCCCCACGAGCGCGTCCACCTTGGCAAGCAGATCCCCGATGTCGAACGGCTTGACCAGGTACTCATCCGCGCGCGATTTGAGCTTCTTGTGCTGCTCGAATGTCTCGGAGGTTTCTTCCGACGAGGTCAAGATCAGCGGCACGTCCCGCAGCGCCGGGCTGCGCTTGATCTTGTTGCATACGGCGTAACCCACCTTGCGCGGCTCGACGGATAGAATGATCAAGTGAGGCGGATTGTCGCGCGCCCACTCCATGGCTTTGTCACCTTCGGTGAGGCTCTGCACACGGAATCCATAAGGCTCCAGGGCGCCGCGGATCTCGGCCGCCGCCGCACCGTCGGGCTCGATGCATAGAAGGGTACGTTCTTGCGCCATCGGGGCCTCCGTTCCTCGCTCGACGAAAGGCCCGGATATTACCAGAACCGATACTACCGGAACGACGTCGTTACCAGGCGGTAGAGCGAGTCTTCGTCGAGATCGGAGGTCACAACGTACCCGAGGCCGCGGTCGCGGTATACGGCGGTCGAGAGCCCCGGACCATTCTCGAAGTAGACGTCGCGGCCGTTCACGGCGCGCCGGCGGCGGGCCTCCAGGCGTTCGTCGCGCGGCTCGAACACCAGGAACGACACCCGGTGACCACCCGGCGCCTGGTAGACCAGATAGGCAGCCGGTCGCTCGCCCACGTTCATCAGGCGGCCCCCCTGGCAGGTCGCCGCGCCGGCCAGCGCGGGCGCATGCACCGGAAAATCCACCCGCCCCCTGAACCACGAGGCCACCGACGCGCAATCCGGACCCAGCACGTCCATGGGCATGTCGGTCTGATAAATGCGCTGCGCCTGCTCGAGCACGCGGGACCGCCCCCGCACCGTGACCATCAAGGCCGTCAGCGCCAGCCCGGCGGCCACGGCCGGCACCAGCCGCGGGTAGGCTGTCCACGGCCATCGGCGCGCCGGCGGCCGCTCAGCGTCGAGCGCAGCCGTCAGCCGCGCCCGCAGCGCGACCGGAACGGGCGGACGCGGCAAAAGCGCCCGCACCGCGGCCTTGAAGCGCGCCTCCAGCCGGCACACCCGCGCACACTCCTCGCAGTCCGAAACGTGGCGTTGGTACGCGTCTCGATCCCCCCCCGCCAGCTCCCCATCGACGAACGCGTGGGCGAACTTCTGCGATTCGCCGCAGCTCACGCCGTCTCTCCGTCCTTGCGCTTCCGGTAGGCGGCCAGGTCGATGGCCGCCGCCTCTTTGACGATGCCTTGCTCGACCGCATACGAGTGGAGCTGCTTCTGCAGCATTCGGCGGCCGCGGTAGAGCCGGCTCATCACGGTGCCGGCCGGACAGTCCATCATCTCGGCGATCTCCTTGTAGGAGAAGTCCTCCAGATCGGCGAGCACGACGGCGGTGCGGAAGTCGGCGGGCAACGAGGCGAGGGCCCGCTGCACGTCGCCGGACACCATCCGCCCCAGCAGGGCGGTCTCGGAATCGGGAACCGCCGCGCCCAGGAACTGCTCCACGTTGACCTGAGAAGACTCGGCCTCCGCGTACACCTCCTGCTCGCGCTCTCGCTCTCGGTACCGATTACAGAAGACGTTGGTCAGGATGCGGAACAACCAGGCCTTGCAATTTGTCCCGGCCTCGAAGCTGTCGAAGAATCGATACGCCCGCAGCACGGCGTCCTGGACCAGATCCTCGGCGTCCTTCTCGTTCCGGGTCATGCGGATGGCGGCGGCGTACAGCGCCGCAAGATGCGGCAAGGCCTCGCGTTCGAAGTCGGATCTAGTGGCGCGCCGCAGAAGGGCCATCCTAAAAGTGTAACAATCCGAACGACCGGCCTATTCCGCTCCGATCACGACGATCAACGCGATCACGCCGCCACGGCGCCGTGGCATTTCTTGTACTTCTTGCCGCTTCCGCACGGACACGGATCGTTGCGGCCCACCTTGGGCTCGCCCCGGCGCACGGTCTTGCCGTCACCGTCCTCGGCGGGACTTCCCGCCGCCTTGGCCTCGCTGCCGCCGCCCGACTCGATGGTGCGTCGCGAGCGCTTGCGGGGACCCGCCGCCGGCAGATCGGCGCCCTGGCCGTCGCCGCGCTCGTCGTCCCGGCGCAGCTGCATGTGAAACACCTTCTCGCAGACGTTGCGCCCGATGATCCCCATCATCTCGCCGAAGATGGAGAATCCTTCCTTTTTGTACTCCTGCTTGGGGTCTTTCTGGCCGTAGCCGCGCAGGCTGATGCCCTCGCGCAGCGCTTCCATCGCCTTGAGGTGGTCGATCCAGCGCTGATCGATTTCTTCCAAGAAAAAGTAGCGAGAGAAATAGAGGAGGACGGGGGGGGAGAACTCCGCTTCCCGCGCTTCGATCACTTTCTCCACCTCCGACCAAAGCAGCTCTTCCAGAGCCGCCCGCTCCAGCAGGCGGTCGCCCAGGTCCGGCTCGAATCCGAAGCGCTCTTTGACGCCCGCGGTCAGCGCGTCGAGATCCCAGTCCTCAGCGTGCTGGTTGGAGGGGCAGTGCTCGTCGAGCACCACGCCGATCATCTCCTCGGTCAGGTCGAGCAGGCGCTCGCGTTGCTGGATCATCGACGAGGCCACCTCGCGCGCGGCGCGGTCGAGGGTCCCGGCGCGATCCTCGGCAACGCGCGAGACGTCGAGGTACGCGCCATATTGGCGGTAAATCGCGGAGCGCAGCTTCGCCGGATCCAGCGGCACGGGGGCGGGCGCCGCCGGTGTCACGACCGCCGGAGACGCGAGCGCCCCCGCCGCCGGATCGAATGGCGCAGCGGGCTGGGTCAGCGCCTCTGCCATGCGGGCCAGCGTGGGCCGCACCACCGGGGCCAGCGAGTCCACCGTGTGGCGCCCCGACGTGGTCGGCACGGGCGCCGCCTTGCCCTCTTTCTTCTCGTCGACCGACAGCTCGGGCGCGTAGCGGCCTTCGAGCACCTGCCTGCGCAGCGCATAGATGGTCTTGCGCTGCTGGTTCATGACGTCGTCGTATTCCAGCAGGTTCTTGCGGATGTCGAAGTTGTGGCCTTCGACCTTCTTCTGCGCGTTCTCGATGGCTCGGTTGATCAGGGGATGCTCGATGGGCACGTCCTCTTCCATGCCCAGACGCTCCATCAGCCCGGTGATGCGTTCGGCGCCGAAGATGCGCATCAGGTCGTCTTCCAGCGAAAGGAAGAATCGGGAGCTCCCCGGATCGCCCTGCCGCCCGGAACGGCCGCGGAGCTGGTTATCGATGCGTCGGGACTCGTGGCGTTCGGTGCCCAAGATATGGAGCCCGCCCGCGGCGAGCACCTCCTGCTTCTCGGCGTCGCACTGAGGCTTGAAGCGCGCGTAGGCTTCCTTGAACTTCTCGGGGTCCACGGTCGCCCCGGGCTGACCCGCCGCCTCCGGGTCCACCTCGGCGCGCGCCATGAACTCGGCGTTGCCACCCAGGATGATGTCGGTGCCGCGGCCCGCCATGTTGGTGGAAATGGTGATCGCGCCCTTGCGCCCCGCCTGCGCGACCACGTGAGCCTCGCGCTCGTGCTGCTTGGCGTTGAGCACGTTGTGGGGGATGCCCTTCTTGCGCAGCAGCGACGCCACGACCTCCGATTTCTCGACGCTGACGGTGCCCACCAGGACGGGCTGGCCGCGCCCGTGGCAGTCCTCCAGCTCGGCCAGGACGGCGCGAAACTTTCCTTTCTCGTTCTTGTAGACGACGTCGTGATGGTCCTGCCGCACCATGGGTTTGTTGGTGGGCACGACGGTGACGTCCAGTTTGTAGATCTTGTGAAACTCCTCGGCCTCCGTGTCGGCCGTGCCGGTCATGCCCGACAGCTTGCCGTAGAGGCGGAAGTAGTTCTGGTAGCTGATAGTCGCGAGGGTCTGGTTTTCTTCCTGGACCTCGACGCCTTCTTTCGCCTCGATGGCCTGGTGCAAGCCATCCGACCAGCGGCGTCCCGGCATCTTCCGGCCCGTGAACTCGTCGACGATGATGATGCTGCCGTCCTCGACCAGATAGTTGACGTCCCGCTTGTACAGCGTGTGCGCGCGCAGCGCCTGGGTGACGTGGTGCAGCCACTCGATGTTCTCGGGGTTGTACAGGTTGCCCACACCCAGCCGCCGTTCCACGCGCTCGATGCCGGCGTCGGTCAAGATGGCCGAGTGCGCCTTCTCGTCGACGGTGTAATCGATGTCCTTGCGCAACCCCGGGGTGATGCCGTTGACCTTCTGGTACAGGTCAGCGGATTGCTCGGCGGGACCCGAAATGATCAACGGCGTCCGCGCTTCATCGATCAAGATGGAGTCGACTTCGTCGACGATCGCGTAGTGCAGATCGCGTTGCACGTAGCGCTCGATGGAGTCCTTCATGTTGTCGCGCAGGTAGTCGAAGCCGAACTCCGAGTTGGTCCCGTAGGCGATGTCGCAACGGTAGTTGTGCTGGCGCTGGCCGTCGGTCAACCCATGAACCACGATGCCCACGTCCAAGCCGAGGAACCGGTAGATGCGCCCCATCCACTCGGAATCACGGCGGGCGAGGTAGTCGTTGACGGTGATGACGTGGACGCCCTTCCGCGGAAGCGCGTTCAGGTAACATGGCAATGTGGCGACCAGCGTCTTGCCTTCGCCGGTCTTCATTTCGGCGATGCCGCCCCGGTGCAGCACCATGCCGCCCATGAGCTGCACGTCGAAGTGACGCATCCCCAGGACGCGCCGGCCGGCTTCGCGGCAAACCGCGAAGGCCTCCGGCAGCAGATCGTCGAGCGGCTCGCCCCGGTCCAGCCGCCGCCGGAGCTCGGGGGTCATGGCCTGGAGATCCGCGTCGGATTTCACCTGGAGGCCGGCCTCCAGATCGCCGATGCGCGCCACGAGGGGCCGCATCCCTTTGATGACGCGGGCGTTCTTGGTCCCGAAGATCTTCTTGGCGAGATAGCCGATCACGCGCGCGTTCCTGTCCCCGTACCCGGGAAGCGCATCAAAATACGGCCACGCCTCTTGGCGCGCAAGCCGGGGACCCGGTCCAGCGGATGCGGCGCCACGCCTCTTGGGCGACACCGCGGCGTCCGCGCAGCGAGACCCTCGCGCCTACACAGCACACACCTGACCACCCGGCCCATGGCGTTTTACCGCCCCCGAGCCTAGCTTTGAAAAGGTGGCGAGTCTGGGACACGTGGCCGTCGGCCTCGTGGCGGGCCGCGCTCACGGAGGCCGGTCACGCGCGCGCGCGGCGGCGGCAATGGCGCTGCTGGGAGGACTCGCCATGCTGCCGGATGCGGACGTCGTGCTCGAGGCTCTGGGCATACCGGATACCGGAGCGCTCGGCCATCGCGGCGCGAGTCACAGCCCACTTTTTGCGCTGGCGATCGCCGGCCTGATCGCCGCTGGCGGCCAGCGCTTCGGGCTCCGTCCGCTTTATAGCGGCGTCTTCGTCTTTCTTGCGGTCGTCAGTCACGGGGTGCTCGACGCCTTGACCACGGACGGGCGCGGCATCCTTTTCTTGTGGCCGCTGAGCGATCGCCGTTTCGAGTTCCCGTGGCGGCCCATCCCCGACATGCCGTGTGGCTTCGCGTCCCTGTCGGCGCGCGGGCTGCGCGTCGCTGCCGTGGAGCTGATCTATTTCTTGCCGCTTTACGTCTGGGTGATCTGGCCGCGGCGGCGGCGCCGGGCGCCCGAACGGCCGCCCCCGATGCCCGGCCTTGGCCACGCCGGAGCGCGCGCCGCGGGCATCGTATTCGCCGTCATGTTGTGCCTGGCCGCCGCCGAGCTGTGGCTGCGCGACACGCGCCTGATTTCAGCGGTCCATCGACCGAGCGTCAGCCGGGCTGCGGGCCCAGCTAACTTAACTAAGACTGGACACTAAGAGCTTTCGTCCCAGGCGCGCAGCGATCGCTCGGCCGCGTCGCGCTCGTCGGCGGTATCGACCTCCAGCCATCCGTGTCCGCTGATGTCGCGGCAGGCGGGCGGGCGATCCGACTCGGCCAGACGCGCGAGGACGCGCTCGACGTGGACCGCGCGGCCATCGCTCGTGAGCACGGCCGCGGCGGCGTCCCAGTATCGATCGAGGTCGGCCGCGGGCACCCGGGTCATGCCCACGTAGCCGCAGTCGAACGACGTCAGGGTCTTGGCGATGCGCCCGACGCATCCTGCGCCATCGCGCTGTACTTTCATGTCGTCGGTGCCCAAGCTGCGATCCGTGTCGATGAAGGCGGTCACCCCGGCGATCGGAGCGGCGGCCAGGGCGGCGATGGCCGGGCGATAGATGTGGTCCACGTTCATCAGCAGGAAGTCTTCGTCGACGCGCGGTCGCGCGGCGAATAGCGATACGAGATTCCCGTCGCGAAAGCTCGGATTCTCGATCAACGTGACCGGAGCGGCTCGACCCGCCAGCTCTGCCGCCAGCAGGTCGAACCGGAATCCGCCCACGACCACGATCTCCCGCGGCGACGTCCGCTGCGCGAACCGGATCGCGTGCGCGATCAACGGATCGCCCGCAACGGAGACCAGCGCCTTGGGCAGTCGTTCAGTCAGCGCCCCGAGCCGACTCCCCAGCCCCGCCGCAAGAAGAACGACCTGCACTAAAAGAGCGCTGGGACTTCGGAGAAACGTTGGACGACGGGCACGCCGGGGAAGCGAAGAGTGAATCGCTCGCGAGAGAACGTTCCGGCGACGGCGACGAACGGGACCTCTTCGTTCTCGGCCATCTCGCCGTCGTGCAGGGAATCGCCCACGAACAGCATCTCTTTGCGGGTCGCGCCGAAGTCGCGCGCGGCGCGATCCAGGTGGGGCCGGCCCTTGGACGAGCCCGCCCCGAAGCCCAGCACCAAGTCGAACGGGAAGTCGGCGTTGCGCGCGAACGCTTCGACGTTGTCCGTGCCGTTGTTGGACGACACCACGATGCGCGCGCCTTGCTTGCGCAGCCGCCCGAGTCCCCCCCGGGTCTCGTCAGACATCTTCACCGCACGGCACCGATCCGGCTTGCGGGCCTCGAACACGTCGGAGGCGGCGCGGTTGCGCGCGTCACCCGGATAGATGATGCCGAGCTGACGAATGAAGGGCAGCCCGGATGTCGCGAGATATAGCTCGCGGCCCAAGCTGCGCGGCGTCCCGTAAATCTCGTTCATCACGTCGGTGGCCAGGTCCGCCAGGATGGGCATGGTGTCGATCAGCGTCCCATCGAGATCGCACATCACGACCTTGGGACGCGGAAGAGGAACGCCGCGCAGGACATGAGGGACGGGCGGCTCGGCGTAGGGAGCGCGAAAAGAGGGACGGTCGGGAAGCGGGAGCGCGGGCATGGGGAGGTGCATCTAGCAAGCACGAAGCCGCCCAGCATATCCCGCATAAAACATTGTAATTACTAGCGATCACAGCGGCTGGTGGTGGATTTTCAACACCGGGTGTTGGATTTAGGACATCGGCGTGAGGGGGGCGGGCTCGCCATCGATGTCCGGCGGTATCGGTTTGCCCAGCGCCGTCAGGATCGTCGGAAAGAGATCCACCGAGCGAAGGCGGTCGCGGCGGCCGTGGTCCCAGGCGGCGTTGATGGCGGCAGGCACCATCATGTGGTCGCGGCTCAGGCAGCCGTGCGAGCCGCGGTGCGGTTGGTACTCGAAGCGTGACCGCAAGTCATAGCCGGGCCGGGCGCACACGATCAGATCGCCAGCCCGCGCGGCGCGGAAGAACTCGACGATTTGCCAGGGCGCGTCCGGGTACGCGGAGCCCGCCGTCAGCTCGCGTATCTCGGCGGGCGTCATGCGTTCCGGGAGGGGCCCGTAACCGAAGGGATCCTCGTTCTCCACCGTGTAACCGATTCGCCCGCAGGCCGGAAAGGCCGCCGCCGCATCCGCGTTTGCGCCGCCGCGCGCGTCGATCACCGCCCTCCCTCTCGCCCCGGCCACCACGAATACGCGGCCCGCGTTGCGCCGATGGATGACATGGTCGATGGCGGGGTGGGCGCGGAGCCGCGCGCTCAGCTCGGCGGCGCGTGTGTCGGGCGCTTCGAAGTCGGGCCGCGTCGTCCAGCCGTCTTCGCCGCGCACGTACACGTTGCAAAGCGCGTTGCCCGACACCATCGCCGCGGCGTCGGCGGACAGTAGGTGGCGCCACAGCTTCGGGTACGACAGCGTGCGCGGATAGACCGCGGACACGAGATCATCCACGTCCACGTGGGTGTGCGTCGCCGTCTGGCCATGGTCCGACGTCAGCATGACCAACGTGCGGCCTGCGCGGCCCTTGCGCGCCAAGGCGTCCAGGATCCGTCCCAGGGCGGCGTCGAAGCGGCGATAGGCTTCGTAGGATTCGTCGCAAAGCGGTCCGAAGCGGTGCCCCAGCTCGTCGACCGCGGGAAACACGGCGGAAACCGACGGGTGGCCGGCGTCTATCGCGCGCAGCACCGCCCGTTCCGCTTGGATGTCCGACGAATACCAGTCGCGGGTGACGAAGCTGCGGCAGAAGGCGGCGACCTTGGTGGCGCGGGTGCGCAACGTGCGGGCGGCCGCGCCACGGGCGCCCCGGACGAACCAGGTGTTGACGTCGGCCAGGCCATCGATGTGCTGGAACAGCGTGGTGACGCCGGGCGGGATATCGCGCCGGAGCTTGCGGACACGGCCGGGCGCCATGTACGAGCGCGTCCGTCCCCAGAAGTTGCCGCGCCGTCCGCTCGGGCGCTCGGCCCAGCGGATGCCCGGCAGGTTGGCGCGGCCGGGATGGGCTCCCGTCAGGACCGGCAGATGGGCGGGGCCACTGACCGATGGAAAAACGCTGGTCGCTTCTCGGAACCCGCCCGCGTCG